>Ga0187858_10005781_pt1 | contig 11227 bp, 10 predicted proteins | sample June2016WEW_8_15_FD_133015 | JGI IMG/M metagenome (GOLD analysis project Ga0187858, IMG submission 133015) | Peatland microbial communities from SPRUCE experiment site at the Marcell Experimental Forest, Minnesota, USA - June2016WEW_8_150 | ecosystem: Environmental > Terrestrial > Soil >...
CGATCGCTCCGTCCCACTAGTTGGTCGGCGGGATGAGGTTCATGCGTTAGTGTCTGCGCTTCACGCGAGGCAATCCAGATTGGTCGTGGGCGCGGCGGGCATGGGCAAGGTCAAGCGAGGATCACTCTAGGCGGGTTCGCTCTGACTGTGCTCCGGTGGACAGTGCTTGATGCATAGCTTAGGTACAATGAATTGTGTTGGGAGGAAGTGAGAAATGACAACGTATGTGCTAGGAGCAGGTGCGTCGCGCGACGCCGGATATCCGCTGGCAAAGACAATGGCGTCGGAGTTGTTGCAGTGGATGAAGCGCCCGGTTCATGACCCCGATTCTTACGCAGCGCGTTATCCACCAGCAGCTCGCTTCTTTGAGGAGTCCTTTGCCCCCGTAGAGAACGTTGAGGATTTGGTGACAGCGATCCACAAGCTGATTGACGAGTACGAGGGCGGAACACGAGAGCAACGCGCGAGGCGTACTCTCGTAGCGAATGAATACGGTGTCTTCAAGAATGCTGTGCGCGAATGGTTTGCCGAGATTCAACAAGGCGCGGCGCTGAATTCTTCGGCGTATCGGGACTTCGCTAGGAACATCGTCGCCAAAGGCGACTGCATTGTCACATTCAATTACGACGTTTCGCTTGAGCGGGAGCTCAGGCTGGCCGGGAGGTTCGAGGTGGGCGACGGTTACGGCTTTCCTATTCAAGGCCTCCCTGAAAGGTCGGATACGAGGGTGTTGAAGTTGCACGGCAGCACGAACTGGCTTGCGCTGCTCTTTGGTGGAATGACTTCAGGATTTTCTGCGTTCCAGCCCGGTAGCACCCTGGGGGCACGTCCGGCGATCCCGAAGAATGAGCTTTTCTTTTTGGAATATCCTGGCGCAATTGATCCTGCGTTTGGAAAGGGTGGGGCGGCGTTGCCAGTGATGATTTTTCCGGCACGGTCAAAGGATTTCTACTTCGCGGCCAACACCGGGATTGAATATGCGGGTTTTTGGGGCGGCCTGTGGCGGCAAGCCGCGGAGGCACTGGAATCGGCGTCTCGCGTAGTGATATGCGGTTACAGCCTGCTGTCGGTTGATGAACGCGCCCGCAAACTGCTGCTCACTGCCCCAAAGAAGGACGCTGAGATCTTCGTCGCGAGCGGGGAGGATACGGACCGGATCGCGGGAGATTATCGATCAGCGGGCTACGCTAGAGCGGTGGCGGCAGATGAGGTGTTTTTCCAAAGGTGGGTAGCGAGCTTTGCGGGTAGCGCCGTCGGGGTTCGGTAACCGGTGCATCCATGGATAATTGGGCGACCGTCGTCGTGAGCCTCGTTGGGTCTGGGCTAGTCGGACCGGCTTTTGCGGAGCTATGGAAACATCTCAGCGCTAAGTCGATTGCACGACAGAACGTCCAGCAGACCACAGACCTTTCCGTCGGCGTCACCTCCCACATGGCCACCGTTGCATTTGACAAGCACATTGAGTTTTGTGAGAAATACGTCAAAGAAATGTACAAGGCACTAGACGCATTGATCCAGGATGGAAGGACGGATGAACCGCTGGATCCAAGAAGGTTCACCTGGATCCGACAGAAGTGGGCCTTATGGCTAACTCACGAAATTGAGGATAAGCTGGACCAGTTCGGGCTGACAATTACACATATAATAAGTGGCGCTGCCCGGGATTATGATGACAATGGCGCCTCCGTCTCAAATCAGCGCAGCGTCACAAGAAACATTGAGTATTTGAGGGACGTACTGCACACGGAAGAGCTAACCGCCATCAGAAAGAAACTGATGCGACGTCCATGAGAAAAACACGTGACGTCTTCTGACACTCGTCATTAAGGAGATGATGGACACGGGCCTGATGGCCTTCTCCGACGTCCAGGCGGTCCGAGTTCAGAAGAAGACGCCGACACCCGATGGAAAAGGCAACTGACCGGAGAGTCATCGACGATCGCTCCGTCCCACTAGTTGGTCGGCGGGATGAGGTTCATGCGTTAGTGTCTGCGCTTCAGGCGCGGCAATCCAGATTGATCGTGGGCGTGGCGGGCATGGGCAAGACCCGGCTCCTCGCCGAGGCGGTATCGAGGTGTGCCGTACCTTACTTGCTCATTCGCAGCCCACGTGTGTTACATGACCTTTTGGTCCAGTTAGCGGGAATGCTCGCCTGCCGTGTGACCGGCGCCACCAGCATGTCGTTGAAGCCTGCCGTCCTCGAATCGCTCAAATGCGAGCCGCGCGTGATCCTTCTCGAAGATGTGACAGAAGCTGACCCGCGGATGTACCGGTTTCTGCAGGCCGTTTATCATAGCCCTGGTAACTGCTTGATCGTAACCACACGGTCGCGTGACTCGTTGGGATATCTGCGGAGACTGTTATGGGACCCACGCGAGGAGATATACCTGAAGCCGCTCAAAAGTGCCGAAGCGACAAGTGTTTTTGAGGCCGCCGTCGCGGCATACAAGCTCGACTCACTCGACTTAGACGACTTCCGGCGCAAAGTCCTCCGGTCGGCACGCGGCAATCCCGGACAGATTCTCGCCATGTGCCGCCTGGCCGCCCGGCCCCAGTACCGGCAGGGGCAGCGCATCAAATTTCTCCCGCTGCGGATGGATGTGTTGCCCGCATTTGTGGGATGAGCGGTGCGATGACATCTTCCCCGGCTCAAGAACGCGCGCAACACGCCCTGGATCTGGCCGGCGAACTCTGCGGCCGTTACCAGATCGCAGCCCTGAAGGATTTCCTCGAAAGTTGCCGGGCGTTTGCGTGCGAGCAGACCCTCAACATCGCCGTATTCGGACGTTTCAAGGCCGGGAAGAGCAGCTTTCTCAACCATCTCCTGGGCGGACCATACCTGCCTGTCGGCGTGATTCCAGTCACTTCTGTGATCACGCAGATCGAGTTCGGCCCGCGGGAGCGCGCCGAGGTCCGATTCCTGGACGGCCACACCGAACCGATTTCGGTATCGCAAATAAACGACTTTGTTTCCGAAGCGGATAATCCGGAGAACGCCAAGCAGGCTACCCTGGTGCGCGTCGAGCTGCCAGCCATGGAGCGCTACCGCGGGATTCGCTTCGTAGACACGCCGGGCCTGGAGAGTGTCTTTGCATACAACACCGACGCATCCATGGATTGGCTGCCCAATGCGGGGTTGGCCTTAGTTGCGGTCGGCGTAGATCCGCCGCTTTCCCAGCATGACATTGAACTTATCCGTGACTTGAGCCGTTATACCCCGAACATCTCGCTCTTACTGACCAAGGTCGACACCCTCGACGCGGACGAGCGGGCTCAGGTCGAGAGCTTCGTCCATCGGCAGCTCGCCCGGTATTGGAACGGCTCCGTGCCGGTCTTTCCCTACTCGGTCCGGCCGGGCTTCGAAGATCTCCGTGCGCGACTCGACCAGGGGCTCCTTTCAGGAATCCATGCCGATGCCGGTGGGCAGCGTGAGACCATCCTGCTGCATAAGGTCGACTCGCTTCTGCGCGAGTGTGGAGATTACCTCAACCTCGCTTTGCGCGCAGCGTTGTCGGCCGATTGCGAGCGCGCGCAAGTCCGCCAGAAGATTTTTGGAGCCAAGGAGTTCCTCGAAGACGCGCGGCTATCCTTGCGCCTCATCGTGCGGCACGCGGCGGGAGGCACCCGCGCCGCGTTTGAAGACCTGCTCCGGAAGGATGAGGAGCCTGTCCGGGAGCGCCTTCTGGAAGAGTTGCAGCGGGAGTTCCCGTCGTGGACGCGCAGCCTGGGCGCCGCGATGGATCGGTTCGACGATTGGCTGCGGGCCAGCATCACGCTTCAGATGGCCGAACTTTCCGAGCAGCATCGGGATGCATTCCTGGAACCCGCGCGGCGTGTAGGCCGGCAGCTTTCTCAGTCGCTGCAAGACTTTCGGAACCGGGTCTCGGACCGAACCCTTGAAGTACTCGAGGCGCCTTTGCGCACCACGCAGATGGAGATGCATGCCGAGAACCCGCGATCGCCGGATATCAGGATAGGTAAGATCTTCGATCACAACTGGGAGCTGCTTTCGTTCGTGGCGCCCATGTCACTGTTACAAGGCGCCGTGAAGAGACACTTCGAACGAAAGGTGGCGGATGTGGTCTTCATGAATCTTTCCCGTCTGGCTTCTCAATGGGAAGAGATCGTAAACGCCTCGCTCGTGGCGTTGGAGAAAGACTCCATCCGGCAGTTCGACTGCCTGGTTGTCACCATCGAGAAACTGATCGCATCGGCCGGACAGGAGGCGCCGCGAATCCGCGAGGATTTGAACCGGCTGGAATCTTTCTAAATGGCCGTGGCGCACCTTAGCGTGCCACGGCGAGCTTCAGCTCGCCGAACCTCGACCGTGCGATCCGGTTCGGCCGTCTGCCCTGCCACCCGTAAAGGAATCGCAAGGCCGGATAACACCAACAACGCCACAGCGAACTTCATATAGAGGCGTTCCATTCAACGATTATCGAGAGACTGAGGGGAATCGGTTGCAGTTTCCAGTACGGCTGATAGGCCGCGCCAACGATTGCGGCCCGTGCCATTTGGCCACCGAAACAACTCGCGTCGCGAGTCACCGTCGCACCTACACTCTAAAGTGAACAGTTCGCGAACGTGCTTCGGCCGGGATTGCCTGCCGGCTGCGGACCGGTCAAAAGGCTGGGGCCCGGCAGTGCGGGTGTGGGCGTGACAAGCGAATCTACGCCCGAAGGGTGCAGAAGCTGCACATGGAAATGCGGGACTTGCTGTCGCAACAGCGCTCCATGTTCCTGCTGCCTATGGACTTTCCTTCGTAGCTGAACCTCCGGTTAGCCGTGGTGCGCTAACTACCCACTTGGCGCACTTGGTCCCTTTCGTGCTCTATACGCAGGACGGTCTTCATCTCGTGCCCAATTCTGGCGCAAGCCAGACAGACCGGGGCCTGGTGCAGACTTATCGAGGATGCAGCCCTGCGTGCCGAGGTGGGGGGAGTCGGCGCCAGCCTGCGATATCGAACCTGAGCAGGAAAAGGGTCAGACAGCGGGGTCTGCCGGTGCCGTCGGGGCGGAGGAAGAGTATGGCCGTTTCCTGAACCTCGAATTCCTGCTGCATGCTGAGGTGTATGCGTCAAATACTGTTGGCCGCCGTTGCGGTTCTATTTGCTTCCTGCAGTTCCGGCAGCAACAAACCGAAGCCGTCTCCCCAATTAGTGGAGCCGAACGCGGCCAAGCCTACGGAGTCCCACGAGCCTGTGGAGACCGAAACGCGGGTCGAAATGGTGAACGTGAATATCCACCTCGACCCCGAGCTGATCCTGCGCATACGGCATTTGACAGGCAAGTTTCTTTCCACCAGGAAGGGCCAGCCACCCACTTTCGACGACAAACTGTCTTACATTGTTGCGGTCGATTCAGGTGAAGTCGGCGTGAGTATGGCGAGCATGACGCATGCAATGAATACATACGTCTTCGGCGAACCGGACGCTCCTCTCAAGAATCTGCAACTGAGCTCGGCAGGCAGCCAGATCAGGCAAAAAGGCACGATTCAGAAGGGCATCGGAATTCCTTTTGAGTTGGTGGGCGCAATCAGTGCGACGCCGGACGGGAAGATCCGGATCCACCCTACGCAGATGAAAGTGGCACATCTTCCCATAAGAGGATTACTGAAGCTGTTCGGGCTCGATATGGCCAAGCTGATCAACACCAGGAGAACCAGAGGCGTCAGCGTGGACGATAACGACATCATTCTCGATCCCGCGCGGATGCTGCCGCCTCCCCACATGCGCGGCCGCATCACCGCTGTCCGCGTCCACGGCGACGAGATGACCGAGATCTTCGGAGAAGAGGAGCGGGACTCGGCGGCCGAACAGCCGCATTCGAATTACATCGCGTATCGCGGAGGCACCCTACGGTTCGGCAGGCTGACGATGAACAACGCGGATATGTGGTTGATCGATGCCGACCCGACGGATCCGTTCGAATTTTTCCCCGATCATTACAATGACCAGTTGGTAGCGGGCTACTCCAAGACGACGGCCTCCGGGGGCCTGCGGGTCTACGTGCCGGATTACGGCAAGATTTCAAAACGGTCCGCGCCCACTGAATAGACGCGACGCTACCATGAGATGTCCACCACCTGCCGGATGTAGAACGGAGCCACGGTATGGCGGACCTCGCCGTCCGATCCGTCTAGAGCGGTATCGACAACACAACGCATCTCCTGCGGCGTGTACGACCGGCGGATCGACGTCGCCCCGTCTTTGGCGTTCAGGCTACACAGGAATGGGCAGACGAAGCCCCGAAACAGCGCCAGCGGCAGGCGATGGCGGACGAGGTCGAGCACGATGAAACGGCGGCAGGAGCCCGAGACGTTGCGTATCAGCCGGATGAAATCGCCTCCGGACAGATGGTGGGCCACACAAACCGCGATCGCGACATCCGCCCGTGGGAGCGTTTCGGTTACCGCGTTGCCCGTGAGTATCGGCACGGGCGCGGCCGCGGAAGCTTTGCGCAAGTCGAATCCGATAACCTCGACGCCGAGTCGCCGGCGAATCTCCAAAAGCAGGCCGCCATGGCCGCAGCCGATGTCCAGCACGCTACGAATCGGGATGGGATCCTGGCGCAGAAGGCGCAAGACCGCTGCCGTATTGCCCAGCCAGGTATGCATACGTTGCAGCTCCCTGTAAGCCCGTACTACCTTGTATTCGGGCAGGGCAGGATCTTCGAGAAGCTCGGTATCGAGACAACGGCTTAGGCGCCCTAGTTCAGCCAACCGCGGGAGATGCAGTTTTGGACGCGCCCCACCGATGCGAGGCGGGTCGGGCTTGAGTGCCCCTATCGAGGTGGGCCCGCTCTTCATGGACCTCTTATCCAAGATTTCGATTTTGATCTCCTGGTGACAGCCAGTATACAACAGCGGCTGAGCATCAACACAGAAATCTCTCGGCGGTTGGAACGTCTCGAATCCAAGATGCGGGCCAGCGGGCTGGCTGCCTTCGGGGGCTCGCGAACGTTGTTGCCGAACGCCGCTACGTGCACGGATTCGAATGTCGCATCCGGAATGCTACCCCGACAACCAGAATTTCGACAGGTATCGGTGGCTGGGAAAATAGGCATCAAAGCTCTTGCCCTACCCCGTCCTCAACTACGAGCAGCCGCGCCCCTCGTTGAACCGATGTGGCGATCGCCTGCCACTGTCCGTCGCGGAACGCCGCGTCGCCCATTGCCTGCCGAAGAAGTTTGAGCGCCTGTGTCTGCATAAGGTGTCCATGCTGCCGGGCAACGATAATCGGGAAACTGGATAGTAGTTCCGCGAGGCTGCTACCTCCGTCGACAGGCTCTTCGCTCCACTTCGACTCGATGGCCCACTGGGCGATCAGGAGCCGTGTGGGGCCGCCGGCCTCGTCGAAGCGTTCGGCGAGCAGGACCATCGTGAGCTTTCGGCAAGCGTTCGTGACGCCAGCGAGGTTGCCCCGATCGTGAACCGCAAAAGCACGCTACCCATTCCCGAACATGAATGCCGTGGAACTACCGCGAGAAGCCGGAGCAAACTGGCGTCATCTCTAAATGGCCGCCAAACGGGCATCCCAGTGCGCAGAATCGCATATGGTTTTCGGCCAGCGACGAAACCAGCCGAGAATGTTCCGCGCTGGAGGGGGCGATCTTCGCTGTGCTGCGGTAAGTGCTCGTCCTACTCCCACCGCAGCGCCACCACCGGATCGACCTTCATCGCGCGACGCGCCGGCACGTAGCTCGCCAGCGTCGCCACCGCCGTCCACGCCAGCGATGCCGCGGCAAAAGACACCGGATCGAGCGGGCTCATCCCATACAGCAATCCTCCCAACAACCGTGTCGCCGCCGCGCTGAGCAGCAAGCCAATCGCGATCCCTGCCGCCGTCAGCCGCAGCCCGCGCCCGAGCACCATCCAGAGCAGGTCGCCACGCTGCGCCCCGATCGCCAGGCGGATGCCGAGCTCGCGTGTCTGCTGTGCCACCGTGTACGCCACCACGCCGTACAGCCCGACCGCCGCCAGCACCATCGCCAGCCCGCCAAACACCGCCAGCAGCGCCGCCTGCCAGCGCACCTGAAACAGCGACCCCGCCGCGCACTCCTCCAGCGTTTCGATCTCGTACACCCGCAAATTGGGATCGAGCGCCGACAGCGCCGCGCGCAGCGGAGCCGTGAAACGCTCCGGCCGCCCAGCCGTATGCACGATCAACGTCACGAATCCGGCCCACTCCTGCGCCAGCGGCCGGTAGACGAACGGTTGCGGCGGCTCGTCCAGCGACGAGTACTTGGCGTCGCGCGCCACGCCGGCCACCTCCGCCACGGTGCGCGGCTCCTTTACCTCGCATCCCAGCCACACGGATTGGCCGATCGGATCCTTACCCGGCCAGTAGCGCCGCGCGAACGTCTCGTTCACCACCACCACCTGCGGCGCGCCTTGCCGGTCAAGCGCCGCGAAGGCGCGGCCGCGCAGAACGGGAATCCCCAACGTGTCGAAATAGCCCGCCGCCACGATGTCCAACCCGGCGCGCCGCGGACGCGTGTTGGCATCCGGCGCGGCGCACGTGGCATCGGTGATGCTCAGCGGCGTGTTATGGCCGATGGTCGCGCTCCGCACATCCGGCATCGCCCGCACCGCTGCCAGCACGCGATCCAGGTACAGACGTCCGGTCTGGGCCGTATATTCTGGCTCCCAAACGGAGAGGCGCGCTTCCAGCCGGCCCGCCATCGCGAAGCCCGGATCGACATCGAGCGCGTGCCCCAGCGCGCGCACCAGCAGTGTCGCCGCGATCAGCAGCACCAGTGACAGCGCCACCTGCGCGACCACATAGACATCGCGCTGACGCATCCGTCGCTTGACGCCGGCGTTCGCGCGCACGGCATCCATCGCCGGAGCCAGCGTGAACACCACCGCGCTCGCCAGACCCGCCGTCGCAGCGTATGCCACCACCCGCCAATCCGGATCGAGCCGCAGCGCCAGCATCCCGCCGTGGGGAAATCCCGGCAGGCTGCGCGCCAGCAGCCGCCCGCTCCAATATCCCACCGCCAGCCCCAGCGCCACGCCGCCCGCCCCCAGCACCAGTCCTTCCGCCAGGGTCTGCCGCGCCAGACGCCACGGTCCTGCGCCCAGCGCGCGCCGCACCGCCATCTCGTGCCGCCGCACCGCCGCCCGCGAAAGGATCAGGTTCGCTACGTTCACGCAGGCAATCAACAGCACGACCCCGGTGACCGAGAGCAGCAGCGCGGCCATGGGCGCCGCCACCCGGCGCACATCCGGCCGCGTTGCGCCCGTCGCCACATCCACGGTGATCGCCCCCGCCGGCGCGTTGTCGCGCGGAAAATCGCGCCGGATCCGCGCGTCCAGCGCCCGCATCCCCGCCTCCGCCTCGCGCGTGCTCCTGCCGTCCGCCAGCCGCCCGATCATGCGCACCAGCGGCCGCTCCCATTCGCCCGGATTCGCCAGCAGATCGCGCATATCCGGCTGGGAAGCGAGCGGCATCCAGACCTCCACCATATGCGGCGGCGACATACCTACGAATCGCGGCGGCGCAACCCCGATGATGCGATACCGCTCAGTCCCGATGCGCACCCGCTGGCCGATCGCGTCCGGGCTGCGGCCGAACAGCCGCCCCCAGGCGCCGTCGCCGATTACGGCCACTGGATCGCTGCCCAATCGGTCGTCCTCCGGCCCGAACCAGCGCCCGAGCTGTGCCTTCAGCCCCAGCACGTCCGCGAAGTTGGCCGTCACCGCGTCCGCCCCAACGATGTGGCTTATTCCGCCGATGTCGATCGAGACTCGCATGTCGTCGTATGCCACTAGGCCGGAGAATAGCCGGCCGCCGGGCGCAGCGGCGCGTTGCCGGAATTCCAGGTAGTCGCGGTACGAGCAGGACATCCCATCGCTCTCGCGCACCACGATCGCCAGCCGCCCGGAGTGCGGCAGCGGCAGCGGCTGCCAGAACAGTTCGTTCACCATGCTGAACACGGTGCTGTTCACCCCGATTCCCAGCGCCAGGCAGACCATCGCCGTCAGCGCATATCCCGGATTCCGCCGCAGCACGCGGACGGCGTAGTGCAAGTCCTGCCGGAGATCGGGCGCCGTCAGCCGGTGCGGCGAGAACCGCACTGCCACGCAGCTCAGCACCTCGCGCCAATACCAGATCCGCCCGCCACCCCGCGCCTCGAACTCCTCGCGCAGATCGCCCGCGATGATCTCGCCTTCGCGGCCGGGCGCCAGCCGCCGCAGCAGCCGCTCCGCCATCGCCGGAGGACGCTTAGGCAAGCCGCACCCCCTTCCACATCCGCTCGAACATCGCCTTAGCGCGCCCCAGTGCCTCGACGCCCGCCGGCTCCAAGCGGAAATACCGCCGCGACCGCCCCCCGCGCTCCGCCGTCGGATCGGCGAACCACGAGCTCAAATGTCCCTTGGCTTCCAGCCGGTCGAGCGTGGAATACAACGCCCCTACCGTGACCTTGCGCCCGCACCGCTTCTCGATCTCGCGCCGGATCGGCACGCCGTATGCATCGTCGCCCAGCCGCAACACCGCCAGCAGGACGATCTGCTCGAACTCGCCCAGATAGTGATCGGACATTAGTTCTGAATTGTAGACCAAATCGGGCGCCGCCGCAAGAGGCAGCCGCTCATCGCGGCCATCCTGCCCTTGGTCACCTCGCTGCTGGGTGGTGGCTTCCTCGGAGGGGGCGGCCCGTGCGCACCGAGATCGGCAGCCTTCTTGGACTTCAAGCACGCCCGCCCAAGACTCCTCCGGCAAAGCGCGCCATTCGTCTAAACGCCGCTTGTACTGGCTGGGCCCGTGCTTGTCAAGCACGCGCGACATTACTACGGCTACTGATCCCAGATCGCTGACGCTTGCCGTAAGCTCATGGACCATCACCCGTGAAAAAACCGGGACCACGGACAGGGCCGAGGCGTACTCACCGATGATGGCTGCCCAGGGGTGGCCCCCGTCGGCATTTCATGGACGAGGGTTCCGAGCCGACCTTTGCGCACTTCGGCCATTTCTTCGACTCAGTGCGCACGCGCCCGCGGTATTGGGAGGATGCCGTGGCCGGCCAACATGCGGCGTCCTGCGCGCAGTCGATCAACCTGTCGGCCAAAGAGCGGCGCCTGATCGAGTGGGATTTTGCGAAGGACGATATTAAGGCGTAGGTTAGAAGCGCTTCAAGAACCGTTCCCACCGGAAGTTCAAAATCGTTTTTGAGCCTTTGTCCCCGGGTTGGTTGCCTGAATCGTACGATGCGTAGATCAAGAC
>Ga0187858_10005782_pt1 | contig 11227 bp, 8 predicted proteins | sample June2016WEW_8_15_FD_133015 | JGI IMG/M metagenome (GOLD analysis project Ga0187858, IMG submission 133015) | Peatland microbial communities from SPRUCE experiment site at the Marcell Experimental Forest, Minnesota, USA - June2016WEW_8_150 | ecosystem: Environmental > Terrestrial > Soil >...
CAGCGCTCCGCCGACATCCGCTTCTTCGACCGCGAGGGCCTGCCCATCGACAAGCGCTCGGAGCGCCGGCTCGAGGGCCTCTACTACCGGGAGGACTTCCGCCGCGCCGCCTTCTACGAGATGGGCGACATCGAGGAGAACGTCACCGCGCTGCCCGACTACGTCCAGCACCTGCTGGCGAGCGTCGACGCCGAAGCGATCCGTGCCGCCGGCTTCCGCCTGGTCATCGACTACGACTACAGCCAGGCGTCCCAGGTGCTCCCCGACGTGCTCCACCGCCTTGGCGTCATCACGGTGCCCCTCAACGCCGGTGTCGCCGAGGGCCCGCGCCACCGCACCGTCCCCGAGGAGACCGCGCTGATCACCCGAACCGTGCACGCCGACCTCGGCTGCCTCTTCAACCCGACCGGCGAGCGGCTCGAGGTCATCGACGACCAGGGATGCGTGCTGACCGGCTACCAGCTCTTCGGCCTGCTGGCGCGCTGGTGGGCGCATCGCGGCGAGATGCTGGCGCCGGCCAGCGCCCCCCAGTGGTTGCGCGGTCTGGTCGAGGAGCAGAGCTGCAGCTTCGTCGCCACGATCGGGGAGCCGAACCAGGTGCTGCTGGCCGCGGCATCCCCCGATGTCTGTCTGGCCACCGATGGCGAGGGGGGGATGGTCTGGCCCTACTTCTTCGGTGCCTTCGACGCCATGTACACCCTGGTGAAGCTGCTCGAGCTGCGCGCCGCCGCGGGGGAGCCGATCTCGACGGCCACCGCTGGGCTGCCGCGGGCCGCCTATCTCACCGCCACCGAGTTCGTCCCCTGGGAGGCCAAGGGGCGGGTGATGCGCACCCTCCTCGAGGAGCATCGCGATCACGAGGTCGACCTCGTGGACGGGATCAAGGTGTTCGTCGACGACGGCTTCGTGCTGGTCCGGCCCGACCCCGACGAGCCGGCCTGTCACATCGTGGCGTCGGTGGGCGACGAGGCGCGCGGGCACGCCCTGCTCGACGACTACCGACGGCGGGTGCGCGAGGCCCGGGGCGACGCCGGCTCCCCGGCCGACACCAGCCTGGTCGGCGAGCCGGCTTCCAGAGTGGCCCCGGCGAACGCTTGGCCCGTCGCACCCCCGGATTAGGCGGAGATGGAGGCGGGTTCGCACCGCCGGTGAGCCCGGACCGGGCACCCCTGCAGGCGCCAGGCCGGTTGAGGACATCGACGTCCATAACCGGGCTGGTGGGTGCGGGGCCTCCCGCTGCGGGCCGGGAAGGCGACGCTCGCGTGGACCCCGGTTCGGGGAGGAGGGCGGCGAGATCGTCGCCGTCCTACCCGGCGGCGCTCTCCCGCCGGTCAGACCGGGGGTGCAGCCATCGCGGCGCCCACCAGTTGACGGGGCCGATCAGGCGCATCAGGGCGGGCACCACCAGGGCGCGCACGATGCTGGCGTCGACGAAGATCGCGATCGCCATCCCCAGTCCGAGGGCCTTGATCACGACCACTGACGAGACCAGGCCGAAGACGAGGAAGACGGTGACCATGATCGCCGCCGCCCCGGTGACCAGCCGTCCGCTGGCCTGGAGCCCGGCGGCGACGGCGCGGCGATTGTCGCCGTGCTCCCGCCACACCTCGCGCATCCGGGTGAGCAGGAACACCTCGTAGTCCATGGACAGTCCGAAGACGACGCAGAAGACCAGCACCGGGATGGTGGGGTCGAGAGGCGCCGGGCTGAAGTCGAGCAGCCCGCTCAGATGACCCTGCTGGAAGATGAAGACCAGGGCACCGAAGGAGGCGGAGAGCGAGAGCAGGTTCATCAGCACGGCCTTGAGGGGAAGCACCAGGGAGCGGAGCAGGATCACCAGCAGGATGAACGTCGCCGTCATGGCGTAGGCGACCGCCGCCGGGGTCTGGTCCAGCATGTACTGGACGTAGTCCATGTCGAAGGCGGTGTTGCCGGTCACCAGCACCCGGGCGCCGCCGACCCGGTCGTGGGCGCGGATGTAACGGACCAGGTTCTGGGCCTGGTCGCTCGACTCCGGGTGGGGGGTGTAGGCGCGCAGCACGGCGATGCTGCTCCCGGTGAGCTGGCTGACCCCGGCCCGGTCGGCCGCGGGCAGCCCCGCGAGCCCGTCCGCGTAGAGCTGCTGGTAGGCGGCGACGCCGCTCACCCCGGGCTCGTTCACGTAGCTGGTCACGGCGCTGATCCCGGCGAAGGTGGTGAGCCGCTGGCCGAGCTGGTAGGCGATGGCGACGTTGCCGGGGCTGTAGGGCGAGCCGTCAAACTCCAGGACGACGTCGATGGCGTTCCCCTGGCCGAATTGCGCGGTGAGCAGCTGGGTTCCCTGGCGGGCGTCGTCCCCGGGCGGCAGTAGGGTGATGTCGGCTTCGGCGAGGTGGATCTGGGCGAGGGGGGAGCCCGCCAGCACCAGCAGGGCGAGGCAGGGCAGCAGCACCGCCACCGGGCGCCGCATCACGAGGTTGGCGAGTCGTGCCCAGAACCCGTGACCGCCGGGGTCGGACGGCTGCCCCACGGCGGTCGCCCCGGAGGCCGCGGCCGTCCCCGTCGCAGAGGTGGTGCCGGTGGTCGCGGCCCCGCCTGCGGCCACCGCCCCGCGCCGCCGGAAGACGCGGAGCAGGCTTCCCGGTCGCCAGCGGTTGACCCGATCCCCGAGGATGGCCAGCAGAGCGGGGAGGAAGGAGAGCGCGTAGACGACCGAGATCAGGACCATGAAGCTGCCCGACAGCCCCATGCTGGTGAGGATGGTGCCGGAGTAGAAGAGCAGAGCGGTGGCCCCCACCGCGACCGTGATCCCCGAGAAGGCGACCGCGGTGCCGGCGGTCCGCATCGTCACCCCGAGCGCCGCCTCGACGCTCGGCTGGCGTCGCAGCTCCTCCCGGAAGCGGCTGACGATGAAGAGCGAGTAGTCGATGGCGACCCCGAGGCCGAGGATGACGACGACGTTGAGGGCGTAGGTCGAGACGTCGGTGACGTGGGCCATCGTGTACATGGCGGCGAGCCCGCCGGCGACCGCGACCAGGCCCACCCCCAGGCAGAGCAGCGCCGCCACCACCGACCCGAAGACGATGACCAGGAGGACGAGCGCCGCCGGGATGGAGACGTCGGCTCGCTGCAGGTCCTGCTCGCTCCGGGTGTTGAAGGCGCTGTTGAGGGCGAGATCGCCGGCGGCATGGACGGTGAGCACGTCGGAGTGCACCTCGGCGCGCAGGCTGGGGTAGACCTGGGTGGCCGCGTCGAAGTTGGGGATGTTGAGGCCGATCTCGACCGCCACCCAGTGCCGGTCGGTGGAGATGAGCGAGCTCTCGGCGGTCTCGCTGTCGAGCGGCGGCATCAGGATCGTCTGCACCCTGCTGTCGCGGCCGAGCGGCGCCAGCGCCGCCGTCACCGCCGACTCGAACGCCGGGCTCCCCACCGTGAGCGAGGGGCTGCCGAGCACCACCTCGAATCCGTTGGCGATCGAGGTGGGGAGCTGCTGGGACTCGAGGGTGAGGGCCTGACTCGACTCGAAATGGAAGGTGTTGCTGTTGTTGAGCGTGCCCCCCCTGCTGAGCACCAGGGCGCTGGCGACGAAGAGGAGGATCGACGCGAGCAGCACCCACCACCGGTGCCGGTGGACGAAGCCGCCCCACCAGCTCATCCCAGGCGCCAGCCCATCAGCGGCGGTCCCATCGGCGCTGACCTTATCAACTGGCGCCGGTCCCCATCTCCCGGCCCCCGGGGCGGAGCGGTCAGTCGGGCAGGGCTCCCGCCAGCTCGTGCTCGACCACCTCGGCGAGGCCCCGGATCATCGCCGGCGACGCGTTGGGCATGGCGATCCGGCGCAGTCTGAGCCCGTGCTCGGCCGCCTGCTCGCCGGCGGCGACGTCGATGTCATAGAGGGTCTCGAGGTGGTCGGCCACGAACTGAACCGGCGCGACCAGCACCTCCTTCGCCCCCGCCGCCGCCAGCTCGGGGAGGATGTCGAGAAGATCGGGTTTGAGCCACTCGGCGGGCGTGTGGCCCGCGCTCTGCCAGCCGAACCTCCAGCTTCCCTCCGGGAGGCGGAGCCGCTCGACGACCGCCTCCGCCGTCTGGTGGAGCTGGCCCACGTAGCCGGGGTCCCTCTCGATCACATCGCGGGGAAGGCTGTGAGCGGTGAAGATGACGGCGGCCGCGCCCGGTGGGGCCGGCGGCGACTCCGCCAGGGCCTCCGCGACCCGGTCGCTCAGTCCCTCGATCCAGCCCGGGGTGGTGTGCCACGGCCCCGCCACCGCGATCTCCAGGTCAGGGTGCCGCGCCCGTGCGCGCTCGATCTCGCGCTCGTAGCCGGAGAGGATGAGCCGCGAGTACTGCGGGGCGAGCACGATGCCCAGGATCCGGGTGATCCCCTCGTCGACCAGGGCGTCGATGGTCTCGGCGATCCAGGGCGCCGAGTGCTGCATCCCCACCGCCACCCGGTAGGCACCGGGGCCATGACGCTCCTCGAGCAGCCGCTCCAGGCCGGCAGCCTGCGCGGCGGTGATGTCGAGCAGCGGCGAGCGCCCGATCCGCCGGAAGCGGCGCTCGAACTCCTCGGTGAGCTCGGGGCCGGCGTCGCTGCCGCCCCGCACGCTGCGCAGGTAGGCCGGGACCTGCTCGGCGGTCACGGCCGAGCCAAAGGTGAGCAGCACGATCCCGGTGGGGGAGGGCATCAGCGAGCGGTCTCCTCGTGCACCAGCTCGACCACTCGCCGGAGCGTGGCCGGATCCGTGTCGGGGAGGACCCCGTGGCCCAGGTTGAAGACGTGGCCGTCGCGCCCGCCGGCCTCGTCGAGCACGCGGCGTGCCTCCCGCTCCACGACCGGCCAGGAGGCGAGGGCCGCGGTGGGGTCGAGGTTGCCCTGGATGCCCAGCCCGGTGCCGATCCGGCGCCACGCCTCGTCCAGGGGCAGGCGCCAATCCACGGAGACGGCATCGCTGCCGGCCGTCGCCATCGCCCCCAGGAGGTGCGAGCAGCCGGTCCCGAAGTAGATCCGCGGGACGCCGGTGTCGGCGACCCCCGCGAAGATCCGCTGCACGTGGGGGAGGACCCGGGCCTCGTAGTCGCGAACGCTCAGCGCGCCGACCCAGGAGTCGAAGAGCTGGAGGACGTCGACGCCGGCGGTGACCTGGGCCCGCAGGTAGCGGATGGTCACCTCGGCGAGCTTCTCCATCAGCCTCTCCCACAGCTCGGGCTCGCCGTGCATCAGGGCCTTGCTGCGGGCGTAGTCACGAGAGGGATGGCCCTCGATGAGGTAGGACGCGACCGTGAACGGGGCGCCCGCGAAGCCGATCACCGCGGCGCGCGCGCCGAGCTGCTGCCGGACCCCGCGGATGGCGGTGAAGAGGTCGGGAGTGGCCTCCTCGGCTGATTCGACCACCACCAGACGGGCGATGTCCGCCGCGGAGCGGAGCGGCTCGTGGATGATCGGTCCCAGGCCCGGGTCGATCGAGAACGGCACGCCCATCCCGACCAGGGGCAGCATGATGTCGGCGTAGAGGACGGCGGCGTCGACGCCGAGCTCGTTGACCGGCATCATGGTCACCCGCGCGCAGAGCTCCGGGGTCCGGGTGATGGTGAGGATGTCGTACCGCTCGCGCAGCTCGCGGTAGGCGGCGAGGCTGCGCCCCGCCTGGCGCATGAACCAGACGGGGGTCCGGTCGACGGGCTGGCGCCGGAGCGCGGCCAGCATCCGCGCCTGCCCGGTCGTCGCGGCCGGGGTGGGGCCGGCACCACCCTCGGCTGGCGCGCCGGGGCCCTGGTCAGGCATCGAGCTCAATCCACCCCGATGTCGAAGGCGGCCGTCTCGTCGCCTCGCCCGTAGGAGCGGATCGCCAGGTGGGTGTCGGTGCGCACGATGCCCGGCAGCTCGGCGATGTGCTGGGTCACCGTGGTGGCGAGGGCGTCGAGGTCGGGCACCCGGACCACCGCGATGAAGTCCGCCGAGCCGGTGGTCGTGTAGACCTCCGCGACCCCCTCGGTGTCGGCGAGGGCCCTGCCGAGGCGGCCGATCGCCCCCGGCTCGCAGACGATGAAGAGAAATGCGGTCAGCACTGCGGCGATGGTACTCACCCGTCGTGCCGCCCGGTCGGAGTCCGGCGCCCGGGACCGCGCCAGCCATCCCGCTGCAGCCGTCACAACCGGTCACACGAACGTGACGAGATGCGGCGACCCCGCCCTGTCGGGAGCATCATGCGATGCGTGATGTCGGACCAGCTCGTCTGCACCAGGTGCTGGAAGTGGTACGACGGGCGCACCCTCTGTCCCACCTGCAAGGTCCCCCTGGTCAGTCCGGATACCGGCAGGCCGCTCCCCGAGCTCGAGGCTCCGCCCGGCCCGACGGCCGTGGACGGGCGACCCGCCTGGCGGCCGGCCGGCGAGGTCCCGGCGTTTGCCGGGAAGGCCTTCGTGGAGCCCCCCCTGCCGCGGATGTCCGGCTACCCGACCGGGACGCCGGTGACCCCTCCCACCCGGCTCGAGGTCCAGCACTACCTGGTCGACGACCCCGTCGCCGGTGCCGCCGCGCCCGGACCCCTGGCGGCCCGGATGGCGCTACCGCCCCCGGCTCCCGGAGGCGCGCCCGCTCCCCTGGATCAGCTGGCGCCGCCCGTCCCTCCGCCGCCCGCCGGCCCGCCATTCGGCACCCCCGCGGCCGGCCCCCGACCGTCGCTGAGCCCACTCGGGCCGCTGTTCCCCCCGCCCACCGGGGCTCCCTTCCCGGGACCTGGTGGTGCACCGGCGGCGGCGACGTGGGCGGTCCGTCCACCGGGCTCGGCCGCCTGGCCCCCGTCCCCCGTGGGACCGGGTGGCCCTCCGGGTGGTCGTGTCCCGCCCGCGCCGGGCCCGGGTCCGCGCAGCCTGGGCGCCGACGCTCCGACGGCCCCCCCCGGCCGCACCGAGGCGCTGCCGCTGGGCTGGCACCCCGGCGTCTCGTTGGGCCGCCCGCTCGCCGCGGCGCCTCCCTCCGCGGATCCGCAGGCACCGGGATTCCCGCTGCCGCTGTCGCGTCCGCTCCCGACCCCGCCGCCGTCCTTGCCCCAGGACGCGCCCTCCTGGAGTGCCGCCCTCCGGACCCCGGACCGTCCCCCCGCACCGCCTGCCGCTCCGCCCCCGCCGCCGCCGGTGTGGCCCGGGGGGGCTGCCGTCGGGGAGCGCCCGATCGCGCCGGCCGCCACCGCGTCCACCGTCGCGGCGGCGCTGGCGCCACCCTCCGTCGTCGCGGCGGCGCCGGCGCAACCCTCCGTGGAGGCCGCGCCGCCGATGGTTCCGGTGCCGCCCCCGGCAGGACCATTCGAGGCCTGGCCTCAGCGCGTGCCCGCCGCTCCGGCCGCCACCGCCTCCCCCGCCGCGGCTGCGCCGGCGCCACCCTCCGTCGGGATGCCGTCCGCGTCGCCGCCGGCGGCCGCCTCCTGGGCACCCGCCACCGTCTCCGGCCCGGCCCTCGGCGCCCCGGACGTCGTCCATCCGGCAGCGTTCCCCGAGCGCCCCGAGCCCATGCCCCCACCCGCGCCGCCCCCGGCCCGCCCGGCGCCGGCACCGTCGGGCGCCGCGGCATCGACCCACGAGACCCGGCTCCTGCCCGCCGTCCTGGTCGCCCTCGTGGTGAGCCTGGCGGTCGCGGCGCTCTGGGTCGCCGCCGCGGTCCAGACCGATGAGGTGCTCCCTGAGCTGGCCATCGTGGTCGGGGTGGCCTCCGGGCTGGTGATCCGCCGCTCCGCACGCAGGGGCGGGTTGGCAGCCGCGATCTCGGCGATCGTGATCGCCCTGGTGGCGATCGCGGTGGGGTTGTCCCTCGCCGCCCTCGCCGTCCACGGCGCCGGTCAGGGGGTCACCCTGGAGACCGGCCTGCAGACGTTCACGAGCTCCCTCCTGCCTCAGCTCCGGGCCGAGGTCGGCGTGACCGGGGCCGCCCTCGGGGTGGCCGGGGTGCTGGTCGCCGGGCTGCTCACCCCCTCCGCCGGGGCTGACGGTCGATCCCCACCGCGATGACCGGCGTTCGGGGCTGGGCCGGCAGCCGGCGGCGGCGCGCCGCGACCACCTCGAAGGTGGCACCCTGCACCGGGCCGGCGGTATCCTCGTCAACCTGACCCGCGCGGGAGTAACTCAACGGTAGAGTGCAACCTTCCCAAGGTTGAAGTTGCGGGTTCGAGCCCCGTCTCCCGCTCCCCTCTCCTTCCCGGGTCTCCCTCCCCCTGAACTCAGGGCTTGGAGGCGATGCGGAGGCGTGGGAGGGGCACGATCGCGCCGGCCCAGGGTGCTCCCGATGGCAGAGCGTCCGCCGCCCCTTGATGAGCGATCGTCACTCGACCGCGACGCCATGCGTTCGCGGCGCCTGCAACGATTCGGCCGGCTCGTGGGGCAATCACGCTCCGAGCAAGTCGGTGAGAGAACATCATGCCCATCCCCCCTCGCGATCGAGGCCGTCGCGCCGGCGTCGCCGGCGTCGCCCTCGGATTCGCCGCCTCCCGTCGAGAAGGGCGCCGCCGCGCTCGGCGCCGTCGTTGACGACGCCGGCACCAGCGCCCCGTGGGGCGGTGGGGAGACCGTCGGCGCGAGCGCCTACGGCACGGCCACGGTGACGGCCGTGGAGGGGTTCGCACCCGCGGGGACGGTGACCTACAGCTTCTTCACCAACGCGACGTGCGCGGGTGCTGCCTCGGCCACCGACACCGTGTCGCTGAGCGGCGGGAACGTGCCCGACTCGACGCCGACGGGAGCGCTCGCCGCCGGGCCGCAGGGGTTCCAAGCCAGCTACTCGGGCGACGGCAACTACCGGGCGGGGAGTGTGGCCTGCGAGCCGTTCACCGTGCTCGAGGCGCCGCTCATCACCAGCGCCGATGGCGCCACCTTCACCATCCTCGAGGCGAGCACCTTCACGGTCACCACGACCGGGTACCCCTCGGGCGCGGGCATCAGCCTGTCGGACGGCGGCGCGAGCCTGCCATCGGGGGTGTCCTTCGTGGACAACGGGAACGGCACCGCGACCCTCGCCGGGACCCCGGCGCTCGGGATGGCCGGCTCGTACCCCCTCACCGTCGCCGCGGACAACGGAGTCGCCCCGGTGGGCAGCCAGGGGTTCACCCTCACGGTCGACGTCGCGGGAACCGCCACCATCCTGTCGTCGTCGACCAATCCGTCGGTCGTCGGTGAGTCCGTGGTCCTCACCGCCAGCGTCGATGTGACCGGGTCCGGTTCCGGGTCGCCCACCGGTGCGGTGAGCTTCGAGGAGGGCGGGAGCACCATCCCCGGCTGCGGCAGCCTGCCCCCCTCCGCGGGCAGCGCCGGCTGCACCACCTCGTTCGCCAGCGCGGGGAGCGACTCGCTCACGGCCGTCTACAGCGGCGACGCCAACTTCGCGACCAGCGCCGCGGATTCTGTCACCCAGGACGTCGCGCCGGCTTCGACCGCAACAGTGGCCGTCTCGTCCGCGAATCCGGCGGTCACCGGTGAGAGCGTCACCTACACCGCGACCGTCTCCCGCACCGTCCCGGCAACGGGGACGCCGGCCGGTGACGTCGCGTTCACGGACGGCGCCGGCAACATCGCCGGCTGCACGGCGGTGATCCTGACGGACGGGGTGGCCACCTGCACGGTGAGCTACCCGGTGACCGGGAGCCACAGCATCGTCGCGAGCTTCGGCGGCGACGCCGACGACGTGACGAGCATCGCCGCGACGCTGACCGAGGAGGTGGACCAGGATTCGACGGTGACGACGCTCACCTCCAGCCCGAACCCATCCACCGTCGGCCAGCCGGTCACCATCACCGCGACCGTCACGGCGTCCGCGCCGGGGACCGGCAATCCGACCGGGAGCGTCGTCTTCTACGTGGACGGCACGGCGGTGGGCACCGCCCCTCTCGACAGCAGCGTGGACAGCCGGGCCGTGTACACGACGACGGGCCTGACCGTGGGAACCCATGCCAGCACCGCCACCTACGGCGGCGATGCCGGCTACGTGGGAAGCGCCGCGGCGGCATCGGCCGATTCACAGGTCGTGGCGCCGCTGGCAACCGTGCCCGTCACCGGCGGCGGGGCCGCCGGCTGGGCGGCAGGGCTCGGTGCGCTGCTACTGATGATTGGCGGTCTGACTCTGGCGCTCGGCGCTCGCCGTCGCTCCGGCGCTACTTCCGCGCCAAGTTGACCGTCCGGCTGGGTCAGGTCGTCGCCGTGACCGTCTTGAGCACCAGCGTGTAGGTCCGAAGCCAGCGGAGGGTGCGAAAGCCTGCCGCGGTCAGCAGCTGGGAGGCCCGGCCCACCGTCCGAGCACGACCGCGGCGGCCGGCGACCAGGGTGGGGACCAGCCAGATCGAGAAGAGGTCGGTGAGCACGAGGCGCCCGCCGGGGGTCAGCACCCGGGCGCACTCGGCCAGCCCCGCTCCCTGGTCCACCCAGTGGTCGAAGGAGGTGGTGCTGACCACCAGGTCGAAGCTTGCCGCGGGGTGGGGCAGCGCCTCGGCGAAACCCACCGCGAAGCGAAGCCGGGGATCGGTGGGCACGGTCGATCGGGCGACCTCGATCATGGTGGGCGCCGCGTCGACGCCGGCGAGGTCGACCGCACCGGGAAGCCGGGCGGCCATCTGGCGCAGCAGGTACCCGGTCCCGCACCCCACGTCGAGAACGCGCCGGGGGTTCGGCGCGACGGTGAGCGCGATCCGGACGGTGCGGTCCGCGATGTCGTGATGCAGGCCTCCCAGCCGCCCGCTCTCATAGCTGGACGCGCGGCGGTCGAAGGCGCCGACGTCACGGTCGCGAGCCACGGGTAGATTCTTTCACGCGCGGCCCGGGCGGCCCGTCGCTGGCCCGGCCTCCTGGTCCTGGTGGGTGTTCGCGGGCGCCCATGGACTGCCTCCGTGGCCGGCAGGTATCACCTCAGTCCGCCTCGTCGCCCGGGCTTCCAGCTGACCGTCCCACCGGCGGCATGACCCCTGGCGACGCTGTCTCAGCCCGGTCTCGGCGTCGTCTCAGATGCCTCTCAGCAGATCCCCCGGCGAGCGCTCTAACCTTCTGAGCATGGTCCCGACCGGCCCCATCACGACTCGCTTCACCGGCTATGCCGGGTTCGTCACCATGCTGCTGCTCGCGCTCTGGCTGGGCGGGGCAGCCAACGCCTGGGTGACGATGGGAGCGGTGCAGCGGGCCGCGGCATCCCTCCGGCTGTGGAGCTCGCGGCGCCCCTACGTCAGGGCGGGGGTCGCCGGATAGTCCAGCGCCCCGGAGTTGGCTTTCTGGTTCG
>Ga0187858_10005783_pt1 | contig 11226 bp, 9 predicted proteins | sample June2016WEW_8_15_FD_133015 | JGI IMG/M metagenome (GOLD analysis project Ga0187858, IMG submission 133015) | Peatland microbial communities from SPRUCE experiment site at the Marcell Experimental Forest, Minnesota, USA - June2016WEW_8_150 | ecosystem: Environmental > Terrestrial > Soil >...
AACGGCCCCTTGGTGCCGTAGAGTCCGATGGTGGCAATGGTCATGCCGACCACGGCCCAGGCCGTGCCGATCGTCATGCCGGCGATGACGAGACCGACCGCGGCGACGACGCAAGCCGCGCACAAATTCCAGCGCCGCTCGCCCATGCGGTCGGAAACCCAGCCCCAGACCACCATGCTGAGCGCGCCGAACGCGTATGGGATCATGCTGACCCAGCCGACCTGCATGTTGCTGAAGCCGAGTTGCTTGACCATTTGCGGCAGGAACAAGAGGAGTCCGAGGCTCGCGGTGACGATGCCGAAATAGTTCAAGGTCAGGATCAAAACTTTGGGCTCCAAGAACGATTGCCATAGGCTGATTTTGCGCTTGGCTTCGATCAGCTTGCGCTCCTCCTCGAGCGTGTTGACGAGCCAGCCGCGCTCCTGTTCGGTGAGCCAATGGGCCTGATGCGGCCGATCGGTGACGAAGAACAGGAAGACAAAGCCAACGAGGATTGTCGGGATCGCTTCGGCAATGAACATCCATTTCCAGCCGGGCAAGCCCAATGTTCCATTGAGCTCGAGCAGCGCCGTCGACATTGGCGCGCCGGCCGCAACCGCCAGCGGCAGCGCCACCGTGAACCCCGCCATGATGCGGGCGCGGTGCCAGTCCGGGAACCAGTAGGTGAAGAACAGGATCATGCCGGGGAACAGGCCGGCCTCGGCGAGGCCGAGCAGAAAACGCATGGTCAGAAAGCTCCACGGCCCAACGACGAACGCCGTCGCGCCCGAGAGCAGGCCCCAGCTGATCATGATGCGTGCGATCCAGATCCGGGCGCCGACCTTTTCCAGAATGAGGTTGCTCGGCACTTCGAACAGGAAATAGCCCCAGAAGAAGGCGCCGGCCGCCATGCCGTAGGTCGCGGCATCGAGGCCCAGATCCTTGTTCATGGTCAGCGCGGCGAAGCCGACATTGATGCGGTCGAGATAGCAGAGAAAATAGGTGAGGACGGCGAGCGGCAAGAGCCGCCAATAGACTTTGCTTGCCGTCGATTTCTCGACCGTATCGGGCATGCTTGCCTCCCAGGGCATGTTGCGGCTTTTTCGGCCTTTGCGTTCCAGCATAGACTGGACGCAGCCGCGCGCAACAGGCCGCATCTCGGCACGGCCGTGTATCTTCCTGCCGTCATGGCAGCCACACGGAGAGGTTGGCACTCTCCGGGCAAAACCTGTTGTATGATCGGCGCCGAATTTCTCCTGGGAGGATAGCACCGTGCTTGCGCCCGCCGCCGCGTCCATGCAGTCGCGCATCGCCATGTACAACGACAATGCGCTCAAGATCGGGCTGTTTGGCGCCAACTGCTCGTCCGGCCGCTCCGCGACCACGGTGCCGGAGCGCTGGTCGGCGAGCTGGGAGGATTGTCTGGCGCTGGCGAAACTCGCCGACGAGGCCGGGCTCGATTTCATGCTGCCGATTGCGCGGTGGAAAGGCTATGGCGGCGAGACCGATTTCCACGGCGCGTCGCTCGAGACCATCACCTGGGCGGTCGGACTGCTCTGCGCGACCAAGAAAATGACGGTGTTCGGCACCGTGCACGCGCCGCTGTTTCACCCGCTGATCGCGGCCAAGGAATTCGTCACCGCCGATCACATCGGGCAAGGTCGGGTCGGCGTCAACATCGTCTGCGGCTGGAACGAAGGCGAGTTCGACATGTTCGGCGTCAAGCAGCGCGAGCACGACACGCGCTACGCCTACGCGCAAGAATGGGTCGAAGTGGTCAAGCAGGCCTGGATGCGGGAGGACACGTTCGATTTCGAAGGCGAATTTCTGCAGCTCAAAGCGGCGCGCGCTTGGCCAAAACCGTTCGGCGGCACGCGGCCGCTGATGATGAATGCCGGCTCGTCCGGAGTCGGGCAGGCTTTCGCTTTACGCAATTGCGACGCGTTCTTCGTGGCCAGCGCCGGAACGCGGCAGTCGCTCGCCGGCAACGCATCAAAGGTGACCGAGGTCAAGACTGCCGCCAAGAATCTCGGCCGCGACATTGAAATCTTCACCGTCGGACAGGTGATCTGCCGCCCCACGCAGAAAGAAGCGGAAGAGTATTATCAGCACGTCAACATCGACAACGCCGACTGGGGCGCTATCGACGGCATGCTGGCGAACAAGAGCATGACACCGCAAACCATGCCGCCCGAGGAGTATGACGCCAAACGCCGGTATTTCGCGGCAACCGCCGTTGGCGGCTACCCGTATGTCGGCACTCCCGACCGCGTCGCCGAAGAGCTTGCCACTATCAGCCAAGCCGGCATGCACGGCATCGGGCTGTCCTTCGTCAATTATCTCGACGAGGTGCCGTATTTTTGCGACGAGGTGCTGCCGCGGCTGCAACGCGCCGGCGTGCGGGTGAAGCACTGAGCGATCAAAACTCTTCGAGCAGCCGCCCCAAACCGTAAATCTTGTCGGTAATGCCATTGGCGCGCAGTGCGTGCCAATAGGTCGCCGTGTTGATGGCGATCACCGGTTTGCCCAGCCACCGCTCGGCCTCGGCGGCCAAGCGCACCATGCTGAGATTGGTGCCGACCTGGATGATTGCATCGGTATCGCGGCCGCTGCCGTTCAATTCGATCAGCTTGTCGCGCAACACCTCAGGCGGAACCTCGGCGATGCCGGTCCAGCTCTTGCACTGCAGACAGATATCGCGAACCACCTCGAATCCGGACTCGGTGAAATAGCGCCGCACCTCGGCATTGGCGACGGGATAGTACGGCGACAGGAACGCGACGCGCTTGACGCCGCCGTAAGCCTTCAGCGCCGCGGTCGAGGAATGCGAGCCGACGCTGATGCGCACGCCGGCTTCTTTCTCGACCGTGGCCACGAAGGCATCGGCGCCAGCGGCGCCACCGTTGAACGTGACCGACGACATGCCCATGACCAGATAATCGGGCTCACACGTCATGACGCTGCGCACCGCGTCCAGGACGTTGTTGCCGATGACCTGAATGCCGGCCATGAAGCTTTCGTTGCTGACCGCCTTGGCGTTCGGCGTAAAGATGCGGCTGTAGTGATTGGTGACCCCGGGCGGCCGCATCATCTCGAAATCGGGTTGCACGATGGTATTGGTCGACGGCCCGATCACGCCGAACTTGCGCCGCCAGCCGAGAACGTCTCGCATTGCCGAACCGCCCCTCAATTGAGCCAATTGCCCAACTTCGCGCAATGTGCGAGGCCGCGACGGGCTGCGTCAAGTTCGGCGCACGATTGACCCGGACCTGTGCCCTACCCCAGGATGCCGCGCGCACGACGCCCGTGCGGCGGGCAGCGGACCGGGACATGGCAGCCTACATCCAAGGTCGCAACGTTAACCTGACCTTCCGGCCGCCGAACCGCGGCCCGGTGCGTGCGTTGGCGAATTTCGACATCGACGTCGAGGACGGCGAATTCCTGTCGATCGTCGGGCCATCGGGCTGCGGCAAGAGCACGTTTCTCAATATCCTGCTCGGGCTGATCAAGCCGGATTCCGGCGACGTGCTGATCCACGGCAAGAAGATAGCGGGACCGGGCACCGACCGCGCCATGGTGTTCCAGGAATTCGGGCTACTGCCGTGGCGCACCGCGCAGAACAATATCGAGCTCGGGCTCGAGCTGAAGAAAGTATCGGCGGATAAACGCCGCGCCGTCGCCAGCCGCCTGGTCGATCTGGTCGGGCTCGCCGGCTTCGAAAGCCATTATCCGCATGAGCTCTCGGGCGGCATGAAGCAGCGCGTCGGGCTGGCGCGTGCGCTGGCGACCGATCCGGAGGTGCTGCTGATGGACGAGCCGTTCGCGGCGCTCGACGCCCAGACCCGCGATCTGATGCAGGCCGAACTGCTGCGGGTGTGGCGCGAGGCGCGCAAGACCGTCTTGTTCGTCACCCATCAGATCGACGAGGCCATTTATCTCTCCGACCGCGTCATGGTCATGAGCAAGCGGCCGGGCCGGGCCAAGAAGATTTTCGCCATTCCGCTGCCCCGCCCGCGCGAATACGAGATGCGGGTGACGCCGCAGTTCAACGAGCTCAAGCTCGAAATCTGGAATACGCTCAAGGACGAAATCACGGTCTAGCCCATGGCAGAAGACGTCGCACCGCGCCAAAATATTGCCGAGCGTTACCGCAAGCCGCTGCTCGGCGCGCTTGCCGTGGCGATATTTTTCGCCGCCTGGCAGGCGATCTTCCTGGTGGTGCCGTTCAACCCGCTGTTCATCTCCAAGCCGAGCCTGATCTTCGAGGGTTACGTCGATCTGATCGAAAGCGGCGATCTCGCTCATGACCTCGCCGTCAGCGCCGTGCCGTTCGTCTTTGGCCTCGGCGCCGCCGTGATCATCGGCGTGCCGCTCGGCATCGTCATGGGCTGGCGTCAAAAGGTCGGCTATGCGCTCGATCCGCTGATGACGGTGTTTTACGCAAGCCCCCTGGTCGCGCTGTCGCCGCTGGTGGTGATCTTTTTCGGCGTCGGCGTCGGCGGCAAAGCGGTGATCATCTTTTTCCTCGCGGTGTTCCCTTTCATTTTCAACGCCTGTGCCGGCGTGCGCGCAGTCGATCCGCTGCTGATCAATGTGGTGCGCTCGCTCGGCGGCGGCGAATGGGACCTTTATCGGAAAGTCATCTTCCCGAGCGTGCTGCCCTACATCGTCGCCGCAAGCCGCATCGCCGTCGGCCGCGCCTTGATCGGCGTGCTGGTCGGAGAGTTTTTCGCCGCCTCCGAAGGCATCGGCTACGCCATCTCGCGCTTCGGCGATATTTTCTCGCTCGACCGCATGTTCGGCTGCATCCTCACCGTGATGGTGATCGCGGTGGTGCTGACCGAAGGCATCCGCTGGGCGGAACGCGCCGCCTTCCCGTGGCGCAGTGGGCGCTAGGCCATGACCGAAATCCAAGCCACGGATGTGATTCTCGCCTCAACCATTGCGGCCGACGACACCACGGCGCCGCGCAAGAGCGCATGGCAGAGATTTGAGCCGACCATCCTCGGCACCGCAACGATCGTATTCCTGCTGCTGGTCTGGCAATTCCTGCCGGATTTCGCGCCGATGAAGGCCGGCACAAAACTGTTCTTCACGGTGCCGAGCCACATCGCCGGTACGCTGTGGACCATGTTCGCGACCGGCAGCATCTGGGCGCCGCTCGGGGTGAGCGCATCGGCCTTCGCCATCGGACTGCTACTGGCCATCGTCGTCGGCCTGCCGCTCGGTGTCTTGCTCGGCCGTTCGGCGACGCTCAATGCCATGGTCGATCCGTTCATCACCGCCTTCAACGCCACGCCACGGCTGGTTTTCCTGCCGCTGTTGATGCTGTGGTTTGGCATCGGCATCTGGTCGAAGGTCGCCGTGGTCTTCCTCGGCGCCTTGTTCCCGCTTCTGATCAACACCTATGAGGGCGTGCGCAACGCCGACAAGCTTTTGATCAACGTTGTGCGCTCGTTCGGCGCCGGCGAATGGGATATTGCGCGGCTTGTCGTGGTACCGAATTCGCTCCCCTTCATCATTGTCGGCTTGCGGCTCGCCATCGGCCGCGCCGTGCTCGGCGTCGTGGTGTCGGAATTCTTCGGCTCCCAGGACGGCCTCGGCGTGGTCATGGTGCGCGCCGCGAGCGAGTTCAAGGTCGACGTGGTCTTTGCCGGCCTGATCGTGTTTGCGGCGCCGTCGTTGGTCATGACCGGGCTGGTCAAGCTCATCGAACAGCGCCTGACCCGCTGGCGCCCGCAACACAGCAACGCCGGCTGATCAATTGCCCTTCGCCGGCGCCTCGATATTGGTCGGCACGTAGCCCATGTCCTTGAGCGTCGCATCGAGCAGGTCGCGGGCCAAGAAGCTTTCGGGATCGGGCAGCGGCTTATCTTCAGGCCACTGCCGCGCTGCGATCATGGTGAGCCGGCGCGATTCAAAGATTTCGCGGAACAGATCCTTCGGCACTTCGGCGCCGAACGTGTTGTGCACCTGGTCCCAGATCAGACCGGCCTCGGCGTCGGACTGGATGCTGCCGATATGATGCCGCAACACCGCAATCGAGCCTTGCTTGTCGTCGCGGAAATAAGTCACCGCCTTGGCGATGGCGCGGATGATCTTCTTCACCGTCTCGGGATTCTTTTGCACGAGTCGGCCGAGCACCAGATGGTGCCGCCGGCGCGCGGGATGTAGTCGCCGGTGCGCAACAACACCTTCAAACCGGCCTGCGCGGCAACCGCGGCGTGCGGCACGGTGAGACCGGCGGCCTGGATATTGTCATTGACCAGCGCCGCGATCCGCTCGGGCTGGCCCTGGAACGCGATCACCTTATAGTCCTTGCCGGCGTCCATCTGAAAGAAGCGGTGCAGCACGGCTTGAATCTCGTCGTAGTCCGAGCTGCCTGGGTGGCCATAGCCGATCATTCGGCCTTTGAGGTCCTCCACTTTATTGATGTCGCTGCGCGCCGTGATGGTCCATTGCGATTTGAGCGATTGACCGACGATGTAGGTGATCTTGGCGCCGCTCAATGCAGCCTGCGCGCCGCCCGAGGGGATCGGCGCACAGTCGAGATTGCCGGATAGAACGGCGGTCACCTGGATTTTCGGGTCAAGCTCGACGAGGCTCACGTCGAGGCCCTCGGCTTTGAAGAAGCCGCGATCCATAGCGACATAGCTCGGCAGGTGAAAGCCGTCGCCGCCGATCACCTTGCCGATGGTGACGTGCTGCGCGTCGGCGTTTCCAGCGCACGGCACGGCGAATGCGGCCGAAACGATAACAGCGAGCAGGCGCCGGAACATGTCCCTCCCCTTGGCGCCGCCAAACCCGGCGGCGGCGGCTCGGATAATAGGCCTTTGCCGCGACAGTGAAACCAGCCGCGTCCGCTCAATTGCCCTTGGCCGGTGCTTCGATATTGGTCGGCACGTAGCCCATTTCCTTCAATGTCGGATCGAGCAGGTCACGGGCCAAGAAGCTTTCCGAATCGGGCAGCGGCTTGTCTTCCGGCCATTGCCGCGCCGCGATCATGGTGAGGCGGCGCGATTCGAAGATTTCGCGGAACAGATCTTTCGGCACCTCGGCACCAAACGTGTTGTGCAGCTGATCCCAGATCAGGCCGGCTTCCTCGTCAGTCTTGATGCTGCCGATGTGGTGCCGCAGCACGGCAATGGAGCCTTCCTTGTTGGTGCGGAAATACATCACCGCTTTGGCGATGGCGCGGACGATCTTCTTCACCGTCTCGGGATTTTTTTGCACAAACTCGGCCGAGCACCAGATGGTGCCGCCGGCGCGCGGGATGTAGTCGCCGGTGCGCAACAGCACCTTCAGGCCCGCTTGCACGGCGACGGCGGCGTGCGGGATCGACAGCGAGGCGCCCTGGATGTCGTTGTTGGCCATGGCGGCGATGCGCTCGGGCTCGCCCTGGAAGGAAATGACCTTGTAATCCTTGCCGACGTCCATGTGGAAGAAACGGTGTAGCACCGCCTGCGCCTCGTCGTAATCGGCGCCGCCTTGGCGGCCATAGCCGAGAATCTTGCCCTTGAGGTCTTCCGGCTTGTTGATCTCCTGGCGCGTGGTGATGGTCCACTGCGATTTGAGCGATTCACCGACGATGTACATGATTTTGGCGCCGCTCAGCGCCGCTTGCGCGCCGCCCGACGGAATCGGCGCGCAGTCGAGATTGCCGGAAATAACGCCGGTGACCTGCGAACGCGGGTCGAGCTCGACAAGGCTAGCGTCGAGGCCTTCGGCTTTGAAGAAGCCTTGATCCAGCGCGACGTAGGTCGGCACGTGAAAGCCGTCGCCGCCGATCACCTTGCCGATGCTCACTTTGGTCTGCTGCGCTTGCGCGCCGACGGCAAGCGGAAGGGTCAATGTCACTATTGCGGCGGGCACGAGCAAATACCAGAGCGTCCGCATGAAATAGTCCTCTCTCTTGGCCAATCGCGCAAAACGAACGACGATAGCGATACTACGCTTTCGCAGGCTTGTTGGAACGGGGCGCTGTCGTGGCTGGGCGCGGCGATCTGCCACGCGCCTTCGGCCTGACCCAATTCACGGCCGGCGGCCGAAGGTATAGGATTTCACCGCGACTGCATTTTTGGGACCATTGGGGAGGAACCAAATGCAATGGCAATTTCGCAATCGAGCAACCGTTTTCGCCTGCATCCTGCTGGCACTGACCACCGCGACGGCGTGGCCGCAGAGCGGCCAAACCATCCGGTTGATCCTGCCGTTCCCGCCCGGCGGTCCCGCCGACGCCATGGCCCGTCTGGTCGCCGAGCAGGTCGGCGCTTCTGGCGGTCCGACCATGGTGGTCGAGAGCCATCCGGGCGCCGGTACCGAGATCGGCACCGAATACGTGTTCCGCTCGGACTCCGACGGCAACACGCTCGGCATCATTTCGAATTCGTTCGTCGTCCTGCCGCTCATCCGCAAACTCAGCTACGATCCGTTCACGGACTTCACGCCGATCTGCGAACTGGCTAGCTTTCCGCCGCTCATCGTTGTCAACGGCGACTCGCCGTACCACACGCTCGCCGACTTGATAAACGCGGCGCACGCGCAGCCCGGCGTCCTGACACTCGGCACGATCGGGCCGGCGACGTCGACGCAGCTCGCATTCGAAATGCTCAAATACAAGGCCAAGGCCAATATCACTTTCGTGCCGTTCGCCGGTTACACGCCGGCCGTCCAGGCCTTGCTCGGCCAGCAGATCACCGCGGCCATGGCCGACCTTTCGACGCTGCAGGGACAGATCCAGACCGGCAAGTTGCGGGCGTTGGCCACGACGGCGCGGACCCGGGTCGCGTCGCTGCCGAATGTGCCGACCGTTGCCGAATCCGGCTACGACGTCAAACAGGAGTTCTTCGGCGGTGTGGTGGCGCCGGCGAAAACGCCGAAGGAGACAATCGCCAGGCTCACCGATGTCTTCAAGACGGCGTTGCAGGCGCCGAATATCAAGGCAAAGTTCGCGAGCCTCGGATTCTTTGCCGGCGGTGAATGCGGCGCTGACTACGCGGCAATCCTGCGCAAGGATTACGCCGACTACGGTCAGATTATTCGCGATGCGAACCTGAAAATGCAATAATGCGCGAATGATAGCTCCCGACAGTAAGACGGTCCTCGCTGGCCTCGTTCGCATCGCCGGCCTCGACGACAAAGTGCTCGACGACGTCAGCCTCTCCGGCAGTGAGCCGGTGCTGCCGTCATCCTTCGCCACCGGCTCCGCCGCGCAGGCGACGGTTGCCGCTTCCGCCCTAGCTGCCGCCGAGCTTTGGCGGCTGCGCACCGGCAAGCGCCAGCACGTCAGCGTCGACATGCGCCATGCCGCGGTCGAATTCCGCAGCGAGCGCTATCTGCGCATCGACGGCAAACCGTACGAGGAATATCACGACGACATCGCCGGGCTTTATCGCTGCGGCGATGGCCGCTGGGTGCGGCTGCACACCAACCTGCCGCATCACTGCAGCGGGCTCTTGGCGCTGCTGCAATGCCCACACGATAAAGCTGCCGTGCAGCGCGCGCTCGACGGTTGGCAGGGCGAAGCGCTGGAGACCGCCGCCGCCGAGGCTGGCCTTGTCGTCACGGCGTGCCGAACGTTCGAGGAATGGGATCGGCATCCGCAAGGCCGCGCGGTCGCGAGCCTGCCGCTGTTCACCATCGAACGCATCAGCGACGCGCCGGCGGCACCGCTTGCCGCAGCCGATCGGCCGCTAAGCGGCATCAAGGTGGTCGATCTGACCCGCATCATTGCCGGGCCGGTCTGCGGTCGCACGCTGGCCGCCCATGGCGCCGATGTCATGCTAGTCACCGCGCCACATTTGCCGTCGCTGTTTCCGCTGGTGGTCGATACCGGCCGGGGAAAATTGTCGGCATCGCTCGATTTGCGCGAGCCCGACGCGCGCCAGGCTCTGGCGGCTCTGGTACGGGACGCCGACATTTTCGTGCAAGGCTATCGGCCCGGCGCCATCGCCGGGCATAGTTTTGGCCCGCAGGATGTCGCGCGCCTGCGACCGGGGATCATTTACGTTTCGCTCTGCGCCTACGGCCACGAGGGCCCTTGGGCAAAACGGCGCGGGTTCGACTCGCTGGTGCAAACCGCAAGCGGCTTGAATGCGGCGGAAGCCGAAGCGTTCGGCCAGAGCGAACCAAAAGCTCTTCCCGCGCAAGAGCTCGACCACGCCACCGGCTATTTGCTCGCCTTTGCGGCGTTGACGGCACTGGCGCGCCGCGCCAAGGAAGGCGGCTCATGGCATGTGCGCTGCTCGCTGGCGCAGACCTGTCATTGGTTCCGCCATCTCGGCCGCATCGATGGCATGACCTGTCCCGATCCGAAATTCGATCAGGTCCGCGATTATCTCGAGGACACCGCATCTGGATTCGGCCGGCTGACCGCGGTCCGCCACTCCGCCGTCATGTCGCAGACGCCGCCCCGTTGGGCGCGGCCGAGCGTACCGCTCGGCACCCATCCGCCGGCCTGGCCGCAATAATTTTCAGACCCGATAGGATTGCAGATTGCGTTCGATGCGCGGCAACACCGGCGTCTCGCCATATGCGAATTTCCTGCCGGTGATCTGCTCATACATCTGGATATAGCGGCGCGACAGTTCGGCCACCAGATTGGCCGGCGCCTCCGGTAGTGCCGCGTCGGCATAGGGATCGGAATGATCCCGAAACCACAGCCGCAAAAACTCCTTGTCAAAATATTGCGGCTCCTCGCCGGCGGCAAAGCGTGTCTCATAGGACTCGCGCTGCCAGTAGCGCGACGAATCCGGCGTATGGATTTCGTCGATCAGCACCAGCGCACCGTTCGCGTCGGTGCCGAATTCGTATTTGGTATCGACCAGGATGAGCCCGTTGCGCGCCGCAAGCTCTTGGCCGCGCGCGAACAAAGCGAGCGCCGTTTGCCTGATGCGCTCGAACGTCTCATTGCTGACGAACCCCTCGGCGATCATCTGCTCAGGCGTCAGCACCCGGTCATGGGCGGCCTCTTTGGTCGTCGGATCGAAGATGGGTTGCGGCAGCTGTTGGTTCTTGCGCATGCCGCCCGGCAGCGCGACGCCGCCGAAATTGCGCTCGCCTTTGCCGTAGCGCGTCCAGATCGCGGTGTCGGTGACGCCGGTCAGGTAGCCGCGCACGACCGCCTCCACCGGCACCATCGTGCATTTCTTCGCCACCGTCACATTCGGATCGGGCACCGCCAGCACGTGGTTCGGCACGATGTCCTTGGTCTTGTCGAACCAATAGGCGCTGACTTGGTTGAGCACC
>Ga0187858_10005784_pt1 | contig 11225 bp, 6 predicted proteins | sample June2016WEW_8_15_FD_133015 | JGI IMG/M metagenome (GOLD analysis project Ga0187858, IMG submission 133015) | Peatland microbial communities from SPRUCE experiment site at the Marcell Experimental Forest, Minnesota, USA - June2016WEW_8_150 | ecosystem: Environmental > Terrestrial > Soil >...
AGCGACGCGAGGAGGGCCTTGCCCTTGGACCCGCCGGCGTGCGTGACGATCAGCACCACGTCGGGAGCCGGGTCCGCCACATACCGCGTGATCTCGTCGGCGACATCTTTGCCGGCGTCCTGAGCCGCGCGGACCACGACCACCCCTCCCCCGCCGAACAGCGACGGAGAGGTAAGCGAGGCCAGCTCGCCGGCGGCCAGGTCCGCCGCGGCCACGTCGTGGACGTCACCGGGGCCGGAAGCCGGAGACTCCGGGCCGGAGACTCCGGAGACTCCGGCCTGGGCCAGCCGGGCCGCCGTGATCAGCGCTTTGACGGACCGCTCGACGAGCAGTTCCTCTTCACCGGCGATGACGTTGACGGGGGCGGGGGCGTCCGGACGTGCGGTCATGCCCCGCAGCATGCCATGCATTCAGCCGCCGCCGCACCCGGCTGGAGACTCCGGCCCAGGAGATCCGCCGGCGCTCCGCTCAGGAGATCGGCCCAGGAGATTGGCCCAGGAGATTGGTACTGCCGCGCGGGTCACACGGGCGGCGCGACGGGCTCGCCACCCCGCCAGATGCGGTACGGCCTGAGCCCGTAGGCCCAGACGAACGCGCCTTCGTGATCGGCGTCCCACTGCACGATGTCGGCGTAACGGCCCGGGGCCATGGCGCCGCGGTCGGGGGCGCGCAGCGCGTGCGCACCGCCGATGGTGGCCGCGCGCAGCGCCTCGGTGACGCTCATGCCGAAGTGCCACACGGCCAGCGAGATCACCAGCGACATCGACGTGATGCCGTTCCTGCCCGGCGTGTGATCGGTGCCGAGAGCGACGGCCACGCCCTTGTCGAGCAGCGCCCGCACCGGCGGCGCGCCGTGCGTCTGCAGCGACGTGGCCGGGCAGACCACCGCGGCCACCCCGGCCCGGGCCAGCGCGGCCACATCGTCATCGTCGGCGGCGTGCAGCATGTCCGCCGAGGCGCAGCCGATCTCGGCGGCGAGCCGGGCGGCGCCGATCCGGGACTGGCCGCAGGCGTGAATCCGCGGCAGCAGGCCGGACCGCCGGCCGGCACTGAGGATCCAGCGGGCCTCAGCCTCGGTGAAGCGGCCGTCCTCGCAGTAGACGTCGACACTGTCGGCCCCGGCCGCGGCGGCGTCGGGACACCAGGAGCTGACCGCGTCGATGTAGTCGGCCCGGCGGCCGAAGAACTCCGGCGGCACCGAGTGCGCGGCGAGAAACGTCACGTGTACCCGGGGCATCCCGGGCTCGCTCTCCAGCGAGCGGAGCATGCGGACGTCGGCCAGTTCGCCGTCCCGGGTCAGGTGGTAGCCGGTCTTGGCCTCCACCGTCGTGGTGCCCGACATCAGCCAGGCGTTCAGCCGCTCGCGCACCCCATTGCACAGCGTCCACGGGTCGGTTCCCCGGGTCACGGTGACGGTGGAGGAGATCCCGCCGCCCGCGGTATTGATCTCGGCGGCGGTCGAGCCGCCGGACAGCATGGTCAGCTCGGCCCAGCGGTTGCCCGCGTACACGGGGTGACTGTGCGCATCGATCAGGCCCGGCGACACCAGAGCGCCGCCCAGGTTCTCGACGTGATCGACGTCAACGATGTCATCTACCACGCCAGGTATCCGCTGGGGCAACTCGGCTGCAGGGCCTACCCAGGCGATCCGTTCATCCTTCGTGAGGATGGCGGCGTTGCTCAGGATCTCAGACCCTGTCCACAGGCGACCGATGTTGGTCATCAAACGGACAGTCAACGGTAAACCCCTACACTTCGGGAACCTGGGGTGATGGTCCCGTACGTCATGAGCGGTCACCTGCCGTGAGCCGTACGGCGGACTGAGCCGCCGGAACGTACTCCTCGGAAGCGGATCGCGCGGGCCAACGGTACAAGGCTTAACGCGCGCAGGCGCGAGCCAACATATCGATTCCGTTACCGTATTGCACCTCAAGTACCTCGTACAAGGCTTTTGCCAAAACACAGCCCTTTCTCAGCGGCCCGCGACGTTCTGTGCATCACGAACAGCCAGGGAACGCCCGAACAGGGCGCTCACCTCTGCCTTCTATATCGCTTCCGCGTCCGGCCGCACACATGCCGCGGACGCGCACATGCAGGTGCACATGCAGAATGCGGCCCGGGGAACATGCCGTGGCCGGACGCCGCCCACCGGCCGTAACTACCTGTGCGTAGCCACAACAATACGCTTTCGCTGGCGCAAAAATGGCGTAAACGCTGGATCCGGGCAAGCGCCATCAAGGGAGTCGTTCGGCGGCTTAGCCATACCCTTACCGGCAATGGGTAAGGAAATCGACAAATCCGATCCTCACGGTCATCGGGAGTTGTGGCCAAACAGATCACGGAACGAAAACTATACGTTGTCCGAGTGGTTAGCAGCGGCCGGGTCCTATCACGAAGAGTGACGAGATGCGATGATCATCTCTTCCCCGAACGGCGCTAAAGCAAGTGAACGAGACGTAAACAGCCCATGGCGACTTGGGTTGGCTGCGGAACGTTGCGGACTACGGGCCGTGACGGGCGAGGGCAGCACGCGCCGGCGCCGCCCCCGGCCCGTGCGGCCCGCGCCGGCCGCAGCCGTCACGCTGGCGCCCCCTCGGCCACGGAGCAGCCCGCTCCGGCGATCAGGTCGGCGATCATGTAATTGGCCGGCCCGCCCCCGTCCAATAATGCGGCAAACGGTGGTACCCCCGCGGTCGGCCGCGACAGGCGCGGCCGACCGCGCAGTGGCGCGCGATAGGGGCCCCTTGTTCAATTATGAGCAGTCAGGACCGGCGAATTGGCACTTAGTGCGCGCTCTATCGCGCGAGCGCACCGAGGCCGGTGACCGGGCCGGGGGCGACCGCGAACCGCTCGAGCTCGGCCGCGAGCGCGGGCGGCACCCGGGCCTGTAGTTCCGTTCCGTCGGCGCCGTGCCCGACGTGCAGCACCTCGCCTTCCTCGTGGGCCCGAGCCACCAGGTCACCCCGGCTGTAGGGCACCAGGGCCTGGACCTCGCGGTCCCGCCGGGGCAGCGCTTCTTCCAGCGCATCCCGCAGCGTCTCCAGCCCGGCGCCGGTCCGTGCGGAGACCACCACGGAGCCACGCTCGCGCAGCCGCAGGCCCTCCACCACGATCGGGTCGGCGGCGTCGCACTTGTTGATGACCACCAGTTCGGGCACATGCCGGGCGCCGATCTCGGCCAGCACCGTGCGGACGGCGGCGATCTGCGCCCCCGGCTCCGGATCGGACCCGTCGACCACGTGCAGGATCAGATCGGCGTCGGCGGTCTCCTCCAGCGTCGAGCGGAACGCATCCACCAGCTGGTGCGGCAGGTGCCGGACGAACCCGACGGTATCAGTGAGCGTGAGCGCCCGGCCAGACGGAGTCTTGGCCCGCCGGACCGCGGGGTCCAGGGTGGCGAACAGCGCGTCCTCGACCAGCACTCCCGCCCCGGTCAGCCGGTTCAGCAGGCTCGACTTGCCCGCGTTGGTGTAACCCGCGATGACGACCGAGGGCACCTCCCGGCGGCGGCGCTGACCGCGCTGGACCTCCCGGCCCCTGGCCATCCCGGAGATCTCCCGCCGCAGCCTGGCCATCCGGGTCCGGATGCGGCGCCGGTCAGTCTCGATCTTGGTTTCGCCGGGGCCACGGGTACCGATGCCGCCACCGCCAGCGACCCGGCCGCCCGCCTGCCGGGACATCGACTCGCCCCAGCCGCGGAGCCGGGGCAGCATGTAGGCGAGCTGGGCCAGCTCGACCTGGGCCTTGCCCTCCCGGCTGCGCGCGTGCTGGGCGAAGATGTCGAGGATCAGCGCGGTGCGGTCGATCACCTTGACCTTGACGATGCTCTCCAGCCGGCGAAGCTGGCTGGGGGAAAGCTCGCCATCGCAGATCACCGTGTCCGCGTCGGCCGACGCGACGACGCCGGCCAGCTCGGCGGCCTTGCCCGCACCGACGTAGGTCGCCGAATCGGGCCGGCTGCGGCGCTGGATGAGACCCTCCAGGACGTGCGATCCGGCGGTCTCGGCCAGCAGGCTCAGCTCCCGCAGCGAGTTCTCCGCGCTGGCCAGGCTGCCTTCGGCCCACACGCCGATCAGCACGACCTGCTCCAGGCGCAAAGAGCGGTATTCGACCTCGGTGACGTCCTGAAGCTCGGTGGACAGCCCCGCCACCCGGCGGAGTGCCTGACGATCTTCCAGGTCCATGTCACCGGGTGCGGCGGCCAGCTCGTCTGCCTCATAGCGCCGGTGCATCTCGTCCAGCGTCTCGTCCGGCATGGCTGCGCCGGCTTCGCCGAGGACGGGTCCGGTGGCCACGGGGGCCGGCCGCTCGCTGAATGCTGTCATTGTCCTCCAAGGACAGGGCGCCGTCTGGGGCGCCAGGTGAATCTTGTAGTCCCGATGGTGCCATGGGCACTTCGGATTGTCGCTTTCTTAAACAACGGCGCGGCCCCCGTTGTGCCCGCCCGGAATAGTCGCCCCGCTTCCGGGAGGGGCGGCCGGGGGGTCAGGAGACGGGGGCGGAGGCGGGAGCCAGGCCGGCGAGCATCGGCGGGAGGTCGCCTTCGTGGACGACGGCCAGGCGGTGGGTCGCGCGGGTGATCGCCACGTAGAGGTCATGGCCGCCCCGGGGCGACTGAGCGATGATCCCGGCCGGGTCGGCCAGCACGACCCGGTCGAACTCCAGGCCCTTGGCCTGCGCGACGGTCAGCAGGGCCACGGGTGCGTCCAGCGCCTCGGCCCGGTCACCGGCGACGGCGCCGGGGATGGCGGCGGCCAGCTCCGCCTGCCGCGCCGCGGGGGCGATCACCGCGAGGCGGCCTTCCTCCGCGGCGGTGAGCCCGGCCAGTTCCTCCGCCACCACCAGGGCCACCGTCGCGCCCAACTCCGCGGCACCGTCCAGCCCCGGGCCGCCCGGGGCCGCAGCGCCGATGCCGACCCGGACGGCGCGCGGGTGGGCGCCCTCCTCGCGGACCGACTCCGGTGGCTGCTGGTCCGGGGCGATGGCGGCCAGCACGTCGGCGGCTACGGCCATGATCTCGGCCGGGGTGCGGTAGTTGACGGTCAGGCGTTCCTCCCGCCAGCGATCCTTGACGTAGCGGTCGAGCATCTCGCCCCACGAGCGGGCCCCGGCGGCGTTCCCGGTCTGGGCCACGTCGCCGACGACCGTCATCGAGCGGGTGGGCCCCCGCCGCATGATCATCCGCCAGGCCATGGCCGACAGCTCCTGCGCCTCATCCACGATGACGTGCCCGTAGGCCCAGGCACGGTCGGCGGCGGCCCGTTCGGCGGTCGTGAGGTCCGGCCCCTCGTCGCGGTTCCGGCCGGCGATCATCGCCGCGTCCACCAGGCCCTGGCCCGCCAGCCCGGTCAGCTCCAGCACCCCCTGCGCGTATTCCTCTTCCTCCTGCCGCTGGCGCTCCGCGACGCGGCGCAGCGCCCGGTCCGCCGAGTCGTCGGGCCCCAGCAGCTCGGCCGCCTCGTCCAGCAGCGGGATGTCGGCCACGGTCCACTCCGCAGCGGGTGAGCGCTGCAGCAGGGCTCGTTCGGAAGCGGAAAGACGCGGCGCGGCCCGGCGCAGGGCACCTTCGTCGCCGAACAGGCCCGCGACCAGCTGCTGCGGGGTCAGGTACGGCCACAGCCGGTCGATCGCCTCGCGAACCGGGTCCTCCTCCCACAGCCGCTCGCGGGCGTACGGCAGGTCGTCGGAGTCCAGGCCGCGGCCGAGCACGGCGGCCTCCTCGCGGGCCAGCGCGTCGAGCATCTCGGTGACGTACAGCTTACGCGCGACGTTGTGCGGCCGGCGCATGCCGCGGGCCTGGATCCGGGCCCGCTCGCAGATGTCGGCCGGGATGCGCAGGAACACGCCGTCGGCCTCGACCTCCAGGTCGTGCCGGGGCACTCGCTGGCGGTCCCGCACCGCCGCCCGCAGGATCCTGACCATCTGCAGGTCGCCCTTTGCCGTGGCCACTTCCGGCTCGTCCTCGGCGGTGGCGGCGACGCCGGGGAACAGTTCACCGAGCGAGGACATCACCACGTCGGTCTCGCCCAGAGACGGCAGCACCTGGCTGATGTAGCGCAGGAAGGTCGCGTTCGGCCCGATGATCAGCACGCCGCGCCGTTCCAGCGTCTTGCGGTGGGTGTAGAGCAGGTACGCCGCGCGGTGCAGCGCCGCCACCGTCTTGCCCGTGCCGGGGCCGCCCTGGACCACGACGACGCCGGCCAGCGCGGAGCGGATGACCCGGTCCTGCTCGGCCTGGATGGTAGCCACCACGTCGCTCATCCGCCCGGTGCGGCCGCGGCCGACCGTGGCCAGGAGCATGGCCTCGCCGGCCAGCCCGCGCCGGTCGGCCTCGGTCATCCGGTCCAGGTCGAAGACCTCATCGTCGAGCCCGACGACGGTGCGGCCGCGGGTGTAAAGGTGCCGCCTGCGGAGCAGCCCGGCCGGGTCGTTCGGCGTGGCGGCGTAGAAAGGCCGCGCGGCCGGGGCCCGCCAGTCAATCAGGACCGGCTCGTATTCCTCGTCGTGCAGCCCGATCCGGCCAATATAGAAAGTGCGGCGATCGGTGTCGTCCATTCGGCCGAAGCAGAGGCCGCGCTCCACCCCGTTCAGCTGGGCAAGCCTCCTGGCCAGCTCCGCGGCGGAGACTTCGCGCTCCACCCGGGCCGCGAACGTGCCGCCTGCGCCGCCACGGCCGTGCACCTCGCACAGGGCGTTCTCGCTGCGCCGCCGGGCTGCGTCGAGCAGGCCGTACAGCATGGAAATGTAATCCTGCTCTTTTCTGATGGACTCGGAAAGAGCAGACTCGGTTTGACGTTCGGGCATATTATTTGCTATACTCCCCGGCGGCCAAAATAATACCTGGCTTAATTCCCCGGCCTCTGTTGCCCATATGACCGATAGGGACGTATGAGCATAACAGACACGGGCATTGGCTTCATCATTAACAGCGCCCGCGCGCGGCTCATTCCGCATCCCATCGGGGCCCCGGTCCCGGTCCCGGTCCCGGTCCTGGCACCGGTCCTGGCCACGGTCCCGGTCCTGGGCCAGCCCGGACGGCGCGCGCCACTCCCAGGGCCGCTCCCGCCGGGATCAGGCCCCCATTGACCTGCGCCCGCCCGCACCGATACGTTGGCGGAGCCGACACTCGTTACCGGTGAGTAACAAGCTCGCGGTGGGCCGCACACCAGCGCACGGTGAGCCGGGCCCCAGGTCCGGGCTCGCAGGTGAGACCCCGATCTGCCTAGGATGAGACGCAGACTGCGGAGGAGCTAGACATGCCGGGCACCGATGGCGTTCAGATCACCGGCCCTGCGGGTGATCGTTACGATGAGATTCTCACTCCCGAGGCGATGGGCCTGCTCGCGACGCTGCACGGGGAGCTGGGCACCCGCCGGGCCGAGCTGCTGGCCGCGCGCCAGCAGCGGCAGGCCGAGATCATCGCCGGCGGGAGCTTCGACTTCCTGCCCGAGACCAGGCACATCCGCGAGGACCCGGCCTGGCAGGTCGCGCTGCCCGCCGCGGGCCTGGCCGACCGGCGGGTGGAGATCACCGGGCCGACCGAGAAGAAGATGGCCGTCAACGCGCTCAACTCGGGCGCGAAGGTGTGGCTGGCGGACTTCGAGGACGCCAACAGCCCGCTGTGGGACAACATGATCACCGGCCAGCTGAACCTGAAGGACGTACTGGACCGCACGATCGATTTCACCTCGGCGGACGGCAAGGACTACAACCTGCGCCCCGACCACGAGCTGGCCACGATCGTGGTCCGGCCGCGCGGCTGGCACCTGGACGAGAAGCACATCCTGGTCAATGGGCGCCGCGCAGCCGGCAGCCTGGTCGACTTCGCGCTGTACATGACGACGTGCGCGCGCAAACAGCTGGACAAGGGCAAGGGGCCCTACTTCTACCTGGCCAAGACCGAGAGCCACCTCGAGGCGCGGCTGTGGAACGACGCCTTCAACATCGCGCAGGATGCGCTCGGTATCCCGCGCGGCACGATCCGCGCCACGGTGCTGATCGAGACCATCCCGGCGGCGTTCGAGATGGACGAGATCCTGTACGAGCTGCGGGAGCATTCGGCCGGGCTGAACGCGGGCCGCTGGGACTACCTGTTCAGCATCATCAAGAAGTTCCGCACCCGGGGCCGCGAGTTCGTGCTGCCGGACCGCAACCAGGTCACGATGACCGCGCCGTTCATGCGGGCCTACACCGAGCTGCTGGTCAAGACCTGCCACCAGCGCGGTGCGCACGCGATCGGCGGGATGGCCGCGTTCATCCCGAGCCGGCGTGACCCGGAGGTCAACGAGAAGGCGCTGGCCAAGGTCCGCGAGGACAAGACGCGCGAGTCGTCCGACGGCTTCGACGGATCCTGGGTCGCGCACCCGGACCTGGTGCCGATCTGCCGCGAGATCTTCGACGGCGTGCTGGGCAGCAAGCCGAACCAGCTGGACCGGCTGCGGGACGAGGTCAGTGTCAGCGCCGCGGACCTGCTGGCGGTGGCCAAGACGCCCGGCACGATCACCGAGGTGGGCCTGCGCAACGACATCAGCGTCGGCATCCAGTACCTGGCGTCCTGGCTCGGCGGCAACGGCGCGGTCGCCATCTACAACCTGATGGAGGACGCCGCGACCGCGGAGATCGCCCGGTCCCAGGTCTGGCAGTGGCTGCACAACGACGTCCTGCTCGAGGACGGGCCAAAGGTAACCCGGGAACGGGTGGAGAACATCATCGACGAGGAGCTGGCCGGCATCCGCGAGCAGCTGGGCGAGGCGTTCAACGCGGAGCGGCTCGGCCAGGCGACGGCCTTGTTCACAGAGGTCGCGCTGGCCGACAACTACGCGGAATTCCTTACGATCCCCGCCTACGAACGCATGCCCTGATGTCCGGCCCGGACCAGGACGGTCTGCCGGTGGCGTCCTCGCCGGCCGCGACGCTGATCCCGGCCATGACGCGGATCTGCGGGGCCGCCGGGGTGGTCCACGACCCGCGCCAGCTGGCCACCTACGAATGCGACGGGCTGACCTCGCACCGGACGGCGCCGGCCCTGGTCGTGCTGCCGGAAACGGCGGAGCAGGTCGCGGCGGTGGTCCGGGCCTGCGCCGGGGCGGGTGTCCCGTTCGTGGCGCGGGGATCCGGGACCGGCCTGTCCGGCGGGGCGCTGCCGCGCTCGGACGGTGTGCTCATCGTCACCTCGCGGATGCGGCGGGTCCTGGACATCGACCCGGTCAGCCGGCGCGCCATCGTGGAGCCCGGGGTGACGAACCTTTCGGTCAGCAAGGCCGTCGAGCCGTTCGGCTTCTTTTACGCCCCGGACCCGTCCAGCCAGGTGATCTGCTCAGTGGGCGGCAACGTCGCGGAAAACTCCGGCGGCGCGCACTGCCTCAAGAACGGCTTCACCGTGCACCACGTGATGGGGCTGGAGATCGTCACCCCGGACGGTGAGCTGGTCTGGCTGGGCGATGGTACCGGCGCGGCACCGGGGTACGACCTGCTCGGCGCCTTCACCGGGTCGGAGGGCACGCTCGGCATCGCGACCAAGATCGTGGTCAAGCTGACGCCGCTGCCGGAGGCGGTCACCTGCCTGCTGGCGGCGTTCGACAGCACCAGTGCCGGCGGCACGGCAGTGTCGGCGATCATCGCGGCAGGCATCGTCCCGGCCGCGATCGAGATGATGGACGCGCTGTCCATTGAGGCCGCGGAGGCCGCGGTGCACTGCGGGTACCCGGAGGGCGCCGGCGCGGTCCTGATCGTCGAGCTGGATGGGCCGGCCGCCGACGTGGAAGTGGACCGTGCGGCCGTCCGGTCGCTGTGCGAGGAAGCGGGCGCGGGTGAGATCCGGCTCGCCGACGACCCGGCCGAACGGGCCCGGATCTGGGCCGGCCGCAAGTCAGCGTTCGCTGCGGTGGGCCGGATCAGCCCCGCCTACATCGTGCAGGACGGGGTGGTACCGCGTACCGCGCTGTCCCGGGTGCTGGCCAGGATCTCGGAGCTGTCGGACTCGGCCGACGGCGTGCGGGTCGCCAACGTCTTCCACGCCGGCGACGGCAACCTGCACCCGCTGGTGCTGTTCGACGACAGCGTGCCGGGCGCGGGCGCGGCGGCCGAGGAGGTGTCCGGCCAGATCCTGGACCTGTGCATCGAGGCGGGCGGCTCGATCACCGGGGAGCACGGGGTCGGCGTGGACAAGTCCAGGTACATGACGCGGATGTTCGGCGACGACGACCTGGACACCATGCAGATGCTGCGCTGTGCGTTCAACCCGCGCAACCTGTGCAACCCGGGCAAGGTGTTCCCCACCCCGCGGCTGTGCGGGGAGGTTCCCGGTGTCCGCCGCGCGCCGCATCCAGCGGTGGCGAGCGGCGAAGTGGACCTTTTCTGATGCCCGGGCCCGGGGCGGGCACCAGCGGTGCGGAGGTCGCGGTGGCGCTCGCCGGGACGGGCGCCGTGGTCAGCGACGCCGGCCCCGCGGACGCGGTGGCCGGGGTCAGGCCCGCCTGCGTGGCCTACCCGGGCACCGTGGAGCAGGCCGCGGGCGTGCTGCGGGCGGCCGCTTCGCTCGGGATGACCGTCGTACCGCGCGGCGGCGGGCGGAGGATCTCCTGGGGACCGCCCCCGGCCCGCTGCGACGTGATCGCGGACATGACCCGGATGAACCGCATCATCGAGCACGCGGCCGGCGACCTGGTGGTGCGGGCCGAGACGGGCGTGCTCCTGGGCCAGCTCAGCGAGGTGCTCGCGGAGAAGGGGCAGCGGCTCGCCCTGGACGCCCCCCCGGCGGCGACGGTCGGCGGGGTGGTCGCCACCGGTACGGCCGGCCCGCTGCGGCTGCGCTACGGCACGCCGCGTGACCTGCTGATCGGGATCACCGTGGTCCGCCCGGACGGGCGGGTGGCGCACTCCGGCGGCAAGGTCGTCAAGAACGTGGCCGGCTATGACATCGGGAAGCTGTTCGCCAGCTCGCTCGGGACACTCGGCCTGATCACCGAGGCGACGTTCCGGCTGCATCCCCTGGCCTCCCTGTCCGCGTACGTGACCAGGCACTACGACGACGCGACGGCTGCCGCCGAGGCCGTGGTCGCCGCGGCGGCCTCCCCGCTGCAGGCCGCGGCGGCGGAGATCGAGCGGGACCGCCCGGGCGCGCCCGTGCAGGTCGGCATCCTGCTGGAAGGTACCCCCGACGGGGTCAGCGAGCGGGCCGAGCGGATGGCCGCCCTGCTCGGGCACGGGGCGCAGACCGCGCTGAC
>Ga0187858_10005787_pt1 | contig 11221 bp, 12 predicted proteins | sample June2016WEW_8_15_FD_133015 | JGI IMG/M metagenome (GOLD analysis project Ga0187858, IMG submission 133015) | Peatland microbial communities from SPRUCE experiment site at the Marcell Experimental Forest, Minnesota, USA - June2016WEW_8_150 | ecosystem: Environmental > Terrestrial > Soil >...
AGACCAATCAGAAACCCAGCCTCTTTATCGCAGCCGCCAATCGATGGGTCGAATCTCCCCGCGCCGCAGCAGGTGGCTTGCACGGCGGCACGATATAGAGGCCGGAGGTCGACTCCCCCACGAATAACTATGCGCCAGGATCTGTCGTTGGAAGATGTCTGCCCGTTATTCACGAACGTGCTTTCGCGAGCTTAAGGCACCCACGACTTCGTCCGAATCAGCCAAGCGGCACCGGTGACGCCAGCGCCGCCTGAATCGTAGATTTAGTTCGCGCCCTTCTTGAGCGGCTGAAGCTGGCGCGTGGGAAGCGTTAATACTGCGATTGTGCCGCACAGCACCAAACCGGCAGTCACGATAAACACAGGAGTGAAGCCGGCAAGCCCAACGATCCATCCGGTGATGATAGGTGCCATCAGGCCCATGACCTGCCCGGCAAAGGCCAACAACGAAAAGCTCCGGCCAGCCGAGCCTTCATCGACGATCAGGTCGCTCACTAACGCCCAGGTAAGAGTGATGGCTGTGGTCACCATGGCCAAAGAAACTGCAACCACCGCCACCAGTGCGAGTTGGTTCGCCACCCACGGCGTGACCGCCAAGCTCGCGAGCGCAACCAGCATGATCACAGCGACGACAAACCGCCTCTTACCGCGGGCCGCTTGCTCCTGCGAGAGCGACAAGAAACGGTCGGTAATTCGGCCCAACAGGAGCACGACGACTATGGCGGACAGGAACATGGCGGACGTGAGCACCCCACTCTTGAGCAGGTTGAACTTCCGGGAGATGATCAGATACCCGGGCAGCCACGTCAGCAGAAAGTACAGCGCATAAGTTTGCGGGCCGTTGGTCAGCATAATGCCGATCATCGAACGGTGCCGCAACAGAGTGCCGATGGACATACGGACATACTCCTGCTTGGGTACGTCAGCCTGCTTCGGCGCAGCGGCTCGGGAAGCCAGGATGTAGCGCCGCTCCGCTTCGCTAATCCAACGGGCAACTTCCGGACGCCGATAGAACAGCAACCAGACGGCCAACCAGACAAAGCCGACTGAGCTCAGGATGATAAACGAGGGCCGCCAGCCATAGTGCGCTACGACCCACGCCGCCGGAGCGGTGGTCACGCCGGGCCCAAACAAAACCCCCGCCATCATGATGGCGGTGAAAGCACCCCGCTCTTTGAGCGGCGACCATTCGCGAATCACTACGTTCGATCCGGGCAGGCATGGTGTCTCACCGATGCCGAGAAAAATGCGCACCACGAACAGACCAAAGAGGGTAGTCATCACTCCCGTGGCCATGGAAGCAAGCGACCAGAAGACCAGCGCCACCGGTATGACGACACGCACGCCGAAGCGATCCAGCGACCAACCAGCCAGGAGCATGGTGGCCGCGTACCCCCACAAGAAAGCAGAATACAACGTGCCCAGACTCAACGGGCTCAAGCCAAACTCTTTCGCGATTACCGGGCCCGCCATCGACATGATCATGCGGTCAACGTAGGCTACCGTGATCATGAGCAGTAGCAGGACGGCGATCACATAACGCCGGCGGCCTACTGGGCCTTCGTCCGGAGCGAAGCCGATGGCGGCTCCTGCCGCTGCGGCTGGTTTATCGAACACTGTCTGCGCCATAGCATTCCTCTCTGGCCAATGCCTTCCGCACCCATGGCAACAGCTCGACTCGGTTTCCGGGTCTGCGCGGGCTATGCCACGCTCTCTGAAAGGTCATCGGTAAACGTTAATTGGTGCACACATTCTCACGATTGCACCTGGTTGTCAATTGCGCCGAAACAGTACCTTAGCCTGGCCTTTTACGGGCAGTGGCCGCGCCGGCGGACCTCGGCCGAAACAGGATTTCGCCGGTGCGCGGGACGACCGCCACGTCTTCCTGTTCCGGCCACGCCAACGCGGGGTTTCGAGGCCAGTGGTGGCATCGTATTGGCCTCTGGCCGGTAAGTATACTCAGTTGTGCGTCGGTCATCGGCGTGGTGTTTTAAAGATGTGCGGGTCGCCTGCCATTCCTCCCACGGTATTTCCGCTCTAGCCGCGTCCGAACAACGGCATGTTGGTCGGCATCAAGGTGATGAACTGAACATTCGCCTCCAATGGCAAACTGGCCATCCAGACCACGGCGTCGGCCACGTACTGCACGTCCATTCGGGGCTCGGGCCTAATCGTACCGTCGGCTTGGAGGACGCCGGTGACCAACTGCTGGGACAATTCGGTAGCGACGTTCCCCAAGTCGATCTGGCTGCAAGCAATGTTGTACTTGCGTCCATCGATCGCGATGCTCTTCGTCAGTCCGGTAATCGCGGTTTTACTCGCGCCATAGGGCGCGCCGTTGGGACGCGGTGAGTACGCCGCCGTCGATCCATTGTTGATGATCCGCCCGCCCTGCGGGTCCTGCGATTTCATCAGCCTATATGCTTCCTGGGCACAGAGGAATGCCCCCGTAAGATTGACGGAGACAACCGCGTCCCACTCCTCATAGCTGAGATCTTCGAATGCCGTACGCGAGTTCTTGCCGGCGTTATTGAAGAGCACGTCTAGGCGTCCGAAAGTCTCTTTCGTTTTGGCGAACAGCGCCCTGGCCTCATCGGGACGGGTGACATCCGTCGGCACCACGAGCATACGACCTCCCGAAGGCTTCGCCATCGCAGCCGTCTTCTCCAGTTCCGCTTTGCGTCGCCCAGCCAACACTGGAATATCCCGCCGCCTGCAACACAACGCTAACCCCGCGTCCGATGCCACTGCCGGCTCCGGTCACCAGTGCGATCTTATTGCCGTTCATCGCCATATTCGCTTCCTGATTGTCTTGATTTGCCACAAATTGGCGCGGAAATTGTGACAGATCGGGCCATAGATTGGCAATCCAAGAATGGTCACGGCAAAGTTGTAGCCTTGTGCTTGAAGCTCTAGATTGGCGTGCGAACAATGTGGCCCACGCTGAATCTACGCAGACAAGTTCGACCAGTTGTCAAGGGCTGGTGAAGACGAGCGGACGGCTGGTGAAACATGCCCGCTATTATTGGCTATTGTTAGCGGAGAGCCATCTGACGAAACGGCTGTTTGGCGGGATGCTCGGGCGGATCGCCGGGCTGTTGCTTCCGGCGGGATAGCCGAGGCTGTGGGAGCCGGAAAATCGATCCAGAGCCAAAAGGGAACGGAGGGGTGTCTGCCAAAACCGGATGGGAAGGCCGTGGTCAGCAGTTGCGGGACTTGGGTTGGGGCACACGGGGACCCTGTGCCGAGCCCTGGGCCCAGCCAAAGAAAAAATAGTGCGCTCGACTCCATCGCGGGGTATATAGTCTGGGGCTGTTGGGAGCTAAAACGGAAATTCCGGCTGGAGGCCTCTGGATAAGGTCTGGAGCGCGAATCCTTACCATGCCACAATCCGGGCCTACCAAGGCAGTGCTGATGGCGGGTCGTGCCTAATAAGCTTAAGTCGCTGGCAGGTTAAGCTCGCGCGACCATTTTCTGACCAACGCGCGAAGGGGCAAGGTGCGGAAATTCTACGTGTCTCGCGGAGTTTGAAGGTCAGGACTGATGTTTTGAAGTGGGGACAGGAGGGAATCGAAATGAGCACTAAGACACCTCAAATCGATACCGGAGCCGCAGCGCCCAGCGTGGCCTTCCCAATCGAAGCCGCCAGCAAGATCCGTGTTTGGTTGGCACTCGTTCTAGCTTTCGTGGTCCTGGTGGCATATCTGGATCGGGTGAATGTCTCGCTTCTAATCGCATTCCCCCGTTTCCTGGAGGAGATGGGACTTAAGGGCAACCCTGTCGGACAGGGTTTATTGATGACCTTTTTCTTGATCTCCTACGGCTTGGGGAATGTTCTTCTCGGCCCGGTTGGCGACCGGCTGGGGCCGCGCAAGGCAATGTCCATAGCTCTGGTTACGTGGGCGGCACCGCTTATGGTCGCCGCCAATGCGAAGACGATAACTGTTCTCTATGCTTCCATGTTCGTCCTGGGAGCTGGGGAGGCTCTGCACTACCCGATGCAAATCGCGTTAGTGAAGAACTGGTTCCCGCGGCAAGAAAGAGGAAAAGCGAATTCGACCTGGCTACTCGGACAAATGATCGGGCCGGCTCTCGGCATGTCCTGCTTCAGCATGGTTTTAGCGGGATATGGTTGGCGCGCTATCTACTGGCTATGTGCCATCCTGAGTATGGCCGCCGTTCCCCTGATCTGGTTTGTGATCCGCGATCGCCCGGACCAGCACCCTTGGGTCAACAAAGCCGAACTGGACTACATCAAGAAAGGACTGACGGCGGATGCCACACCGAAAGAAAAGGGAGTTCAGACCGGGTCGGCCTTGCAGAACTATCTGGAGTTGATCAAGAGCCCTGATTTTTGCTGTTCCGCGATTTCGTTCTGGGCTTCGGTCAGCATGTGGTGGGCCATCATGTCCTGGATGCCCCAGTACCTGCGGGTGGCCCGCGGGTTTTCCTGGGCCAAGATGGGGGTTTTCTCCACGTTGCCATTTATCTTCGGCCTTATCGGACTGATTAGCGCCGGTGTGATTGCCGACAAGCTGAAGCGAGCGGCGGTCATCAACTGCGTGGGCCTGGCCGGATGCGCTGCCTTTTTGTTTCTCGCAGCCATCGTTCCTAATAACTATCTGTGTGCCGCTCTTCTCTGTGTCGCCCTCTATTTCAAGGGCGTTTCTCTGCCCATGGCTTGGACCGTTCTGCAAGCCTTCATCCCTGCCCACAAGATGGGTCAGGCGGCCGGGCTCCAGAATGGATCGTCGCAGCTTGTGGGAGCGCTCTCGCCGATGCTTGTCGGTTTCTTAATTCGTGCGACCGGCACCTATACGGCGGGCCTGATGTATCCGGTGGTGTTCGGGTTCGTGGGTACCGCATGCGCATACTATCTAGTGACTAAGAAATATTAGGAGTGTTGCCACACGAGGGTTTGTGGGGTAGTGCGTCATTCAGTAAGCGGCTCATGGCTAATGTGTCATTCCGAGTGGTAGCCGGGACGCGAAGTGCTTATCGGCATAACGCGCTATACCTGTGGGTTCCTGATTATCCCTTGAGGAGAGGAGAGTACGAATGAAACGCATCGCTATCGTAGCCTTTGTAGGCCTGTTGACCGCGGGTGTTGTGACCCTGATGGCCGCTTCGCCCGGTGCCGCCGATACACCGAAGGTGGACAGTAAGAACTTTGTCGGCGACGTCCATGAGCTCGACACCAAGTACGAAGCTCCCTTTAACGTCGTTCTAGATCAATGGTTCGCCGATCACCGGCCGGCGGAAACCCAAAAGATCCGTTTTGACACGGTGTTCCAGACCCCACGCGTGATGGTAGCGACCATCACCAATAAGGGCCAGCTCTTCGGCTTGCACTATCACACCATGGCCGACGAAATCGTTTTCTTGCTGAAAGGCCACTGTAAGGAGTATGTCGACGGCAAATGGATCCCGATGCTGCCGGGACAAATCCATTACAACCCGCGCGGCGTAATCCATGGCACCCGGTGCGAGGACGAGGCCCAGGAGCTTCACTTCTTTACTCCGGTTCCGGGAGAGACCGACCGCGTGTTTCTGGACAGCGGAAAGACCCAGGCTAAAGCGGGAGACATCGTCGGTGACTGGCCTTTAGTGGACACCCAGTACAAGACCAATTATCTGGTTACCCTCGACGAATGGTACGCTGCCCACCCCGTTCCGGCAGGCCAGAGCATGCGGGTCGATCCGCCCTGGGGGACCCTGCGCAACCAAATGATGATCGCCCAAAAGCCGAAACTGGATCCTCATTATCATGGCTCCGCCGATGAAATGATTTATGTCTACAAAGGCGTGGGCGAGATGCTTCTCAAAGGGGAATGGGTAACGGTCAAAGCCGGCGAAATTCATTTTTGTCCGCGCGGTTTCATCCATGGCATCCGGCCGGTGAGCGACGATTTCAAAATTTTTGCTGTGTTCACTCCGCCCCAGGCCAACGGGAACGACAGGATATTTGTGAAGTAGGCCCTTGCCGGAAATTTGATGTTTCGATTTTCGATTCCTAAACACCTCTTCATCGCAGAGGACGCGGAAGGCACAGAGGAATTTTGAATTTGATAGAAGTGTCGCGGTTGGCAATGCTGTCGGCACCCTTCGGATCAAACTCAAAATTCATAAATCAAAATTCTTCCTCTGCGGCCTCCGCTTCCGCGGTGACGAAAAGGTTTTGCCGGCTTAGTTTTTACAATCATTCAGGGGGTGAGAGGATAGCGGCCATGTAGCCGCACCGTGGTTTCTCGGCATAAGTCGTATCAATAATAACTTAGCTGCTTTTCGTCCCAGTGCAATTGACGGCATGTTTGACTGGCTGTGGTGACTAGCCCCTGCGGATGACGATTAGAGCACCTGATGCAAACCCAGGTGGTCGGCTGACAGATCGACCGACCTAAGCTATTGAAAATAATAACTTGCATTAGAGTCGCAAATCTGATCTTTATACACACTGCTACACGGTTTGGCAAACCTCAACCCCCAACGGCAAGGTCTAAGTGGGTTCTCTAAAAAACATTTCCGTCTTCGGACTCTTCTGACGCTATGGGGGTGCCATGTAGAGCTTCATTTGCGTTGTCTTTCGCCAAAACTCCGATCTGCTTTTGAAGCAGCAGCTTACAAACGTCACGAAGAATTCGCGGTTTTTGTTACATCATCCATGTTCCGCCTAGTCTGGTTAATGCTTTTCGTTCGTTAAAGGCTGGGTAGAGAGAAGGATGCGGCGACATTTGATGCGCGCCCGGGAGCGATCGGGCCTCTGCACCCAATGGTCGAGAACCGCACAAACAGGGGCGTACGTTTGCCAACTTCGGAATACAGCTTAGCCGTGGTGTACTTCGGCATGTCGGGATTGATACAGACGAAATAGCCGTGGGTGCCAGAACCCTTCGCGTGCACCACGCGTTTCGGGATTCTCTCGCGGTTAAATTGGGCCATCTTCTCAAACGAAGATGATCGGCCCGCGTGGGCCCACCGTAAGGGAATTCTGTGTTACCCACGGGGCGGCCAGTCTGATTGGTCAGTTTCTTGCGTTCTTCGCAGGAGTTTGGACTGGCGCGGGTGACGGTGCGCAAGATGCTGCGCCATTCGGTACCGCCAGGAGATGTTCGTGCCGCTGGCGCACGCGCCAGGCACAGCGCAAGGCCGACTTCGGGCAGGCACAGGCGATTGTGGCTGGTGTGGAATGCACGGCGTACTATCTTGCCATCGATCTTCCGCAGTTGGAAGACATCCTTGTGATGGCCTGCCCGGCGGAGACCACGGAAGCATTCTTGGAAGGCTTCGATCGGAATGAGAATACAGTCTGTTCGATGGCCCATAGAATTAGCGGACAAACGATGCACAATAGAACAACGCTAAACACGATCAACGAACTTGGGAGGAACCACATATTTCTACCCCTCGTATTTCCGATACTCTGATCCGGTTAGAACTTCTCCGGCCGAATTAATTAAACAGCGGCGTTCCTAAGTCTTATGTAAAAGGTGCATAGAAAGTTCATTAATGCGCGGAGTTGATGTTTGCCTGATCGTCATCTCCTCCAACAAGCCGACCGAAGTGATGACGGGCGGGTCTCCGCGTCGAAGTAACTCACGCACCGCGGCGGGTCCGGATCCGTCGAGGCGGACTCGATCTACGATCGAGCGACGGTCTGGTACGTGAGTACGCCCGTGCTCTTGTCCACCGCATGCGAATAGCGCCGTTGCTAAGTCATGCGAGGAGCGCTTGGTGTACAAAAGCTGAACTCAGCGAAGGTGCTAATTCAGATCAAACCAAGGAGGCTCCGCACAGATAATATGTATTAAAAGTTCACTTCGCCAAAGTACATGTGGTCGAGGATCGTGAGTCCCCAATCCTTGACCCGTTCCCAGACCGACTTGGATCGAGTTGCACTGATCAGATTCATTGCCATTGTCATTCCCTCCTTGCGGAACGATCAACTACGCTTTAGTAGATGAGCCAAGCTGCATTCTGGTCGCAACATTGGCGGAATTTCATAAGGCGCGTGTTTTCTTTCATGGGTACGTTTGCTTTTGTCGAGGTGCCATTTCGCTGTCGCGGCTACTGCTAACGGAGCTTTGCATTTTTATAAATTGTTTACAAAGGCGAAAAAGGCAGGAAGCACAACCGCAACAAACAACGAGTAATTGCGGCTAAACAAACTTTTCATCGATGCAGCATTTCATTAACCCGCATCGCCGCGTCGGCTAGCACATCTAATACGTATGACGGTCGAACTTGGGACAAGGAAACAAGTCCTTCGAGGCGGCGTCATGTGGTTGACTTTTAAAGAGCCGACGATGATTTCGGCGAATGTGAAAGGAACGTTACATCTAATGAAGAGTTTTAGAATTCTCGCAATGGTTACAATTCTGGCACTTGGCTTCACCTTGAGCGCATGCAATACAGCAGGTTCGGCTGCAACCGCCGCGTCGGATAACGGCAACATGTCTACTCAGCAGAGCCAGAGCACTGCATCGAGCACGAACATGTCCACCGACACGAATTCCGATAAGAACCTTTCGGGCACAATGGGGCAATCAAACCATCCGAATGACAACAGTAAGAATCCGTTCTGGAGTCCGGAACCAGGGGACTACATCGGCTACTAAAGCTGACCAAAACCGATCGCGTATACTTTGGGGGCAGGCCACTGAAGGCCTGCTCCAAACTTTTGGGGGGCGTTTTTTGTTTGCGCGTAAAGGCTGGGCGCAACCATGCAATCTTCCCGTGAATAGTTGTCTACTCATTTGGTCGTTGCGGCCTGTTTTCAAGAGGCCAGAACAAAATTGGGGAAGTCCTCGAACGAGTGCCAACTCGCTGAAGAAGTCCTTGCCGGCAGCTTCCTCGACGAACTCCCAGCCCGGCTTATCGGGGACAAAGCCAATGACTCGGACAGGCTCGACGAAAGGCTCGAAGCCGAGTGCGGCATCGAGCTAATCGCATCGAATCGCCGACAACGAAAAAAGACGCAGGACGGACGAAAGCTACGGAGATACAAAAGGTGCTGGAAGGTAGAACGGCTTTTTGCCTGGTTGCACTGGTTCCGCAGACTCGTCAGCCGCTACGAGTACCAAATCGAGAACTTTCTCGGCATGGTCCACCTCGCCTGCCTCAAACTCTTGTTAAGGCATTTATGAGACCGGTTCTAGGACTTGTGTCTCGCCATAATCTTGATCTTCTTTTGAAACAGCAGCTTACAAAGGGTTTTGAAAAACACCGGTTTCTGCTAAAACTCACCCATGTTCCCACCTTCTTCGGCTGTTGCTCGGGTCACTGATTCTCCTGCTGTACTCACGTCGTGACCTGATGCTGGAGAATCTGGCCCTGCGTCAACAGCTCGTGGTCTTCAAGGCGCGCAATCCGAGACCGGGCCTCTCAGCGCCTGACAAACTGTTCTGGGTCTTGGCCCGACGATTTTGGACCGGATGGAGAAAAGCCCTCGTGGTGGTCACGCCGGAAACCGTCGTTCGCTGGCACCGCGTCGGTTTTCGCTTGTATTGGACTTGGCTATCACGCCACAAGGCTCGGCTCGGGAGAAAACGGATCAGCAAGGAAGTGCGCGAGCTGATCTTCCAAATGGTCGCCGAGAATCCCACCTGGGGCGCTCCGCGTATCCACGGAGAATTACAAATGCTCGGCTTCGAGATTTCGGAGCGAACCGTTTCGCGTTGGGTACGACGCGCCCCCAGAAAACCGGAACCCGCACAACGTTGGCGGGCTTTCCTGCGGAACCATCGCGAAGTCATAGCTGCGATGGATTTCTTCAGGGTCCCGACCTTCACGTTTAGCGTACTTCGATGCGGTCTGGCGTGGTATCGGCGATGTAGGTGCCGCTGCCTGCGGATGACTCTACGTAGCCCTCGGCCAGTAATTGATCGTAGACTTCCACAATGGTGTTGCGGGCGACTCCGAGTTCCTTCGCCAGTGCCCGTGAGGACGGTAGTTTGGCGCCTGTGGCAAGCCGCCCCGCTAGGATCGCCCTCTGCACTAACCGGTATATCTGGCGATTAATTGGTTCACCCGACCCCTTCTCCAGGTACTGCAGGAGCCAGTCAGAAAGAATAAGCGACCGCATAGTTGCACGTTCTCCGCCGATGCGCGTGCACAACACTGAAAAACAACCAGATCAGTAGCATAGCTCGCGACGCGGCTTGAGAATATTCCTAGTCCGGAAAACGGGCTTTAAGATTAAGAACACAGCACTTCGCGCCGATATTTAGGCCCAAGACACACCACTGCGGACCGGAAAGCGCCAGTTGGAAGGCAGAGTACGATTCGGCGGATTGCGGCGTCCAATCAAAATTTCTTATAAGCGCTAAACGGAATGAGAGTACATGAGTTCAGAGCCGAAATGAAAAGGTTTTGTATCTCCGGGCTGGGGGCGAAGCGGCGAGGTCAGTGCCTTCCTCGGAGCAAATCACCCTCTCGCGTCACGACGCTGTCGCGGTCCGAAACGGGCCTTTGGAAGCTGTCGGCATTAGTGAACAGGGACCTAGTGGAAACGCTCGTGGTCAGCCCAGCAAGAACAACTGGTAAAAAAGAGGTTAGCAATGCATGACTTGCAGGGTAGTGCGAATCATGCGGAGCTACGTAGGTATATTTGAAGATGATGCGGCACTCTGGATTCAGCGAGAAAGCCAATGTTGACGCGCTTCCGCAGGCTAGAGCACCTGGGCTAAAACCAGGTGGCCTATGTTTGGCACAGCCAATTCGCGGTAAGCTGTTGAAAACATTGGTCGGGGAGAGAGGATTTGAACCTCCGACCCCCTGGTCCCGAACCAGATTTCGCAAGTTATTGAAAACTATGGAATTTTGTGGTTTCTAAGTGATTGTTGTTGAACCTGTTGCGGCCTGCTTGTTGAACGCTATTGAGCTTTGTGGTTTCTGGGTGCTTTGACAGCTACGTTTTCGTCTACAGCCTGTCTCACTTTGGGGGTTCAGCCCACGTATCCGGACGGAATTTTTGCGCACCACAGATGATCCGTATCCATCGTTTTTTGGGAATTGCTTTTGCACAGCCAGGGTGCTGATCGCCGTTTCCATTTGTACTCCGTACGTTCCGCCGCTCATGAAGCAAGGGGGCTATGACTAGCTCTGGCTCCTCGCGTTTGTGTCACTACCTCAGTTTGGTCTACTTACACACCTGCATGTATCGGGTCTCCAGCGCATCCCACGTGCCCTTTGCCACTGCATCCTGCCGCTCCTCAAATGAAGCC
>Ga0187858_10005788_pt1 | contig 11220 bp, 10 predicted proteins | sample June2016WEW_8_15_FD_133015 | JGI IMG/M metagenome (GOLD analysis project Ga0187858, IMG submission 133015) | Peatland microbial communities from SPRUCE experiment site at the Marcell Experimental Forest, Minnesota, USA - June2016WEW_8_150 | ecosystem: Environmental > Terrestrial > Soil >...
CGTTGCGCATCCGAAAAGTAGGCGGGCACGGTGATCACGGCCCTCTCCGGGCGCTCGCCCAGCGCGCGGCGCGCCCACTCCGCGAGCTCGTGAAGAATGAGCGCGGAGATCTCCTGCGGCAGGAAGTCTTTGGAGCCCACGCGCACTTTTTCCGCGCTGCCCATCTTGCGCTTGATGCTGCGCACGGTGCGCTCGGGATAAAGCGCCTGCTGGTTGCGCGCCGCCTCGCCTACCAGCAGTTCTCCGGTTGACGAAAATCCGACGCAGGAGGGCAGCATGCGCGTATCTCCCGGCCCGAGCACCCGTACCTGGCCGCCGGTGAACGCGGCGATTTCCGAATTCGTTGTTCCTAAGTCGATACCGGCAATTAGATCGCTCATTCATCTCTTCCCGCCGGCGCACACGAGACCTTCACCTGCGCCGGTCGAAATACTTCTCCATTCCATTCGTAACCGCTGCGGTAAACCTCGATCACCGTGCCTTCGGGAACGGCGCTCGATTCCTGACGATCGATGGCGTTCATGCGCCGCGGGTCGAACACCTGCCCCTCGCAAGGAATTTCGCGCGCGTTGAATTCCTCCAGGGTTTGATCCAGGCGCGCGAGTCCCAGCTCGTATCCTTTCTTCAAGGCGGCGAGCGTTGCGCCGGCGGCATCCTCGCCTGCCTGCGAGAAGAGCCGCGAGACAATACGCACGCGCCAGCCCCGGTGGGCAGCAGCCTTCGAGATCTCCGCTTCGCTTGCACGCACCGATTCCAGGCCGCGCCCCAAACGGTCGCGTAGATCGATCAAGACGCCCAGGACGTCCTTGCGGCAGCGGCGCTCGGTCTCACGCTGCAACTCGCGCTCGCGTTCGGCCATCCGGCTCGCCTGCGAGCCAAGCGTCTCGTTCAATTCCTTGAAGGACCTGCCCTGCAGCTTGACTTCCTGGGTGAGCGCCGTCATGGCCGCCCACAAAGAGTAAGCGGCGGTGGGCGCCGCGCGCGCCGGGTCCTCGCCGTCGCCTGCCATCGCAGCCAGAATTTCCGCGTCGATCCCGCGTGGCGGCTCCTCTGCGGCCAGGGCGACGTCCAGCCATTCCTCAAACCGCCGCAGGATCTGCTCCCGGCTCATCCCCCCGATCACTTTCCTTTCAGGACCTCCAGCCAGGGCCGCGGGCCGGCGAACCGGCGCTGGCGCGCCTTGAGCTCGATAACGGAAACAAACGGCGCGAGGGGATCGACGGCAAGCAGCCTGTCGCGCATGCGCCGGCGGGGATCGCGCAGGCTATCGTAGGCATCGCGAATACGCTCGAACTCCTCCGGAGAACGGTCCGGCGGATGTTCCTTCACCTTGCGAACATAAGCGGCGCGGATCTCTTCTTCGCCGGCATCCTGGCCGACGCCGAGTACTTCCCTCGGGTCCATTATCTGCGCCTGCCTTTCTTGCGTCTTCCGCTGAATCCCATCTCCGGTCCGAACATCCGGTTCAGCAGCGATTCGAGGGACTCGCCGCGCTGGACGGCCTTCCCGGCCTCATTGAACAGCATTTTCGCGATCTCCGGCGGCATGTCCGGCGGGAGCTCTGTTCCGTCGAGAATTGCGTCAAAGTCGACATCGCCGTCATCCTCTTCGAAATCTTCGAACGGATTGACGTCCTCTCCGCGTGCGCGGCGGCACTTGGGACACTGGCACAAGGTCCCTTCCAAGAAATCGCGATAATCGGGGCCGGGGCGGTACGCCGAGGGGAACGCACGTTCCGCCTTCTCCTTTTGGACCACCGCGGACGCCTGTTCGGAGGTGAAGCGGAGATCGTCGAAAGGGGAATCGGCAACCATCTCCACGGCCTTTTCGACGACGTCCATATGGCGTTGCTGGCGCGCAAGCTGCGCGGCTGCCACGGCGCACACGGCCCGCCGCTCTTCCTGGTACTCCGGCACGGACAGCGCGCGCACCAGCAGAAAACTGCCTTCGGTAGGGCCGCCGCGCTCCAGGCCGGCCGCGGAAACCGCATAGGCAAGTGCGAAATGCTCCGCGGACAATCCCGCCTCCGCCAGGGTTTGAAGCTGGCCTACCGTGAGCGACCGGCTGTCTCGCGGAAATTGTTTCGCCGTTTCCTCCAGCCAATGTCCGGGAATCGGCTGGTTCATTTGCATGTCCTTGGCCAGCTCGACTACGCGAATCACGGCCTCGGGCAGGCCGGCGCGTTCTGCCTTGCCGAGCATCTCGACGGAAGGCGGTCTTTCGAGCGCGCCCTGCTTCGAGGCATTCGCCACGCCGAAGATCAGCAGCGCCGCCGCCGCTTTGCTGCCGAGCACGCGCTCCACTTCGGCGCGATGCGCGGCGGCTGCATCGTTCGCGCCGCGAACCGCGCAGACCATGTATCGCAAGGCCGCCAGGAAAGCCGGCCGGTCACCCTGCTGGGACTGAGGCAGGGTCGCCATTTCGGCCAGTTTCTCCTCGGCCAGATCGGGCTTCTTCTGCTGGATGTAACGGAGGGCGCTGCCCGCCAGCAAGCGCAGCCGCGCTCTGCGCACGGCGGGATGCACGCTGTCGATGCGCTCGGCCTTCGCCAGATATTGCAGCGACGTATGGAACGCGTTGCGCTTCTCCTTCTCTTCCATCAGGAGGAGAATCGGCTCGATATCCGCCGCGCGGATTTTGTGCCACGCTTCGGCCACTTTCTCGGCCTGTCCTGGGCGGTCGCGCTTCGCCCATTCCATCCACTGTGAGAACGATTCGAAATGCGGATCGAGCGCGCAGGCGCGTTCATACAGCTTTTCCGGGTACAGGAAATACAACTCCTCGGCGGACTTTCGGTTTTCCCGGCAGGTCTGTTTTTGCAGCTCCGCCAGCAATTCGTGAGGCAGCTTTCTCAGCACGCCCGCCATATGGAGATAGAGCGTGGCGGCTTCCGGGCCGTTCGCCGAGAACCATCCTTCGCTTACTGCCTGTTGCCGGAACTCATTCCACGTCGCGCAGGCCACCACGATATTGTCGGGATCCCCGATCTCCTCCATCCCGCGCGCGAACAGCCTCGAAAAATAGGCGTCGTCCTGGTAAGACCCGCCCATGGCCGCGAAGACCTTTCCTCTGTTCAAGTCGGCCAGCGCGGCGCGGACCGAAATATGTTGTTTCAGTCTCTCGATCCGATCTGGCGCTGTCTCGCGGCATGCCTGCACAGCTTCGCGGATGGCTTTGAGAATGTTTTTGTGCGAGCCAAAAGCCCGCTCTAAGGCCTCCAGGGCCCTCCGCAGCACCGCGGGATCGGAGGTGGTGGACGACACCAGCGTGGCAGCCGCGTTGGTCAGCCCCGCCGGCTTGCCGCCGAGCATCGCTTGCATCGCGGGAACCAGCCGCGCCGGGGCGGATTCCGGCTTGATGGCCTGCAGGTATCGCCGGCAGGCTTCGTCTTCCTCCCGATAGAAGCAGGCGATGGCGCGCACCAGTAACTTCCAGGGCGCCAGGGGACTGCGATGCGAAACCTCCGGCAGTTCAAGCGCCTCTTCGGCGACCGGCCCTTGAGTTACGGCGAGGAACGCGCGTTGCAATGCGGACGCGGCCTGGCGCAGAGGATGTTCCGGGGGCAATACGGCACACTCCGCCAGCGCCGCGAGGTCCACGGCCTCGCGCGCCACGGCTGCTTCGATGGCGGCGCGGCGCTCCGCGCTTAGCTCCGGATCGGTCAGCGGCCGCACCAGTTCTTCGAGTTGGGCGGCGGCCATTGCGGAGCCGTTGTGCCCATTAAGGCGCTCCCGTGCGGACGGGTAGCGCTCGCACACCAACTCCTGTAGAGCCTTTGCCTCGGCCGCCAGGTTCTGATCGATGAGCGACTGAATCCGCGCGGCGTACGCATCCAGCAGCAGCGCTTCGGAGGCAGCCGTGGCCTGCGCCTTGTGAATCTCCTTAGCGGTTTCGACCGCGACCTTATGTTTGCCGTTGGCGATCAGTTGCCGGACGCTGGCCTCCGCTCCAGCACTGAGAGCGGGCCCATTCAAAGCGGGTGCAGCAGCGGCGTTGGGAAATAGCCGGTTGTTCTTAAATCGGTCCCGCACGCGGTTCTAAAGCTCTTTCTTCGGGGGATGTTACCTAATTATGCCAGCATCGCTGGGGAAATGTCATCATCCGGCTGGACAGTTTCCCGCGGCTCCCGGCAGCGCCCGCGCAGGTGCGGCGTCAATCGAGGTGCTTGACCAGAATGACCTCGTTGCCCTTTTGGTTGTAGATCACTTCGTCGACCAGTTTTTGCGCGATCAGCATCCCGAAACCACCCATGCGCATTCCCGCTCCCTTGCGGATTTTGAGGTGTTCGAGGGGCGCCTCATCGGAGTTGGCGACCGCGGCGTGGTCGATCGCAGAACGTGAGAACCCCGCTCCGGGGTCTTCCATGTGGTAGACCAACGCGCGTTGGCTGCGGACGCGCGAGACGCGGACCCATTCGTTGGAATCGAGCTTGCCGCCATGCTCGATGGCGTTGAGAAGCATTTCGCGGAACGCCATGGCGACGCGGCTGCGCTCCTCCGGTTCGAGGTCGTTCTTCAGTTCCTCGAAGAAATGCTGCAAGCGGTCGGCCGTCGGAAGGTTACAGCGGATTTTAAGAGTGGGGAACTCCGGCTCCGCGGACAGGACCCGAATTCCATCATCCCAACCCGGCTCGGTGACGGCGCTCCGCATCATATCGCGGACTGCGGCGGGGTCAAAGGGCCTGCTGAAATAGCTGAATGCCTGCTGTTGCATCGCCTCGATCACATCGGCATTACTGGGGGCAGAATCGATGACGATGACCTTCACGCCGGGCTGGGCTCCGCGGATGGCAGCTACCAACTCGCTAGCTCCGGCGGAAGGCTGATGTTCGGCTATGACCAAGTTGTACGACCGCCGGCGCAGGCACTTCAGCGCCGCTGTGAGGCTGGATGTTTGCACAACCATCCATTCGAGATCGTCCGACTCGCTTTCAAACAGCGGCGGCAGATCGGGTGCTGCGCCAATCAGAAGACCAAGGTAAGGCTCGCTCATGGGAATTCTCCGTCGATTAACTCCATCTTGTCACCCGCGGCGGTAAGATGGAAACGCGAACTAGTTAACCGGCATCGGCTTCCGGGGGAGCGGCTTCGGTGCTCCAATCCGACTCGCTGAAATCGAATCCATCGTTAAATTGCCTCAACACGGCAACCTGGCGCGCGGTCGGAGTCGCATCCCTGCCCAGACCTGTGATGGTTTGGCGACCCCAATCCTGAATGGGATCGAATTCAACCTCCCAATGGCGGGTGACCCAGAAGAGTCGAACGAGTCGGATTGTGGGCAATTCGAGCGGCATGACTTGCTCTTATCCCTGATCCAGATTTCCCCCCTGAATCCCGTCCCAAAAGGCGAACCTCTTGGGACTAGGAAACAGCAGCCTGTCTACTATTTCACAACGATCACAGAATCCGGGTGGGTGTGCCGCCACCGGAAATAGTCCTCCCTTTGCGGGCCTCTCACGTCCCGCCATTCACGATACTCCATGTGTTGGTCTCCCAGGTAGGAGCGGTAGGCGCGATCTTCCTGGCCGTTCCACACGTGATAGTCGTGACCCGCGTGGTCGTAGTATCGCCTGTTATCGTAGTATTTCTTGTTGTAAGGGTGGTCGTCGCCGTCAGCCCTCACCACTATAGGGGCGATCAATGCGGTGCCCAGCAAGAGCCCGCCTAGAATCAGTAAACGATGCATGTTGTTAGCCTCAACGCTAGCACGTGCATGCCGGTGGCCGTTCCGTTAGTGAGCGAGGCGCCTCCGGTTGTCGGGCCGTGTCAGGCGGGCGTCCAGACGCACGCTGTTGGCCTCGGCGGATCGTCACCGACCTGAAGTCTTCGGGTGGTTAGCCTTCTAACAGAAGTTTTTAGCTGCAAGCAAGTTCGGCGCCTTTGTGCAGGTTCTGCATGTGGGCAGAGTATCATTCTCGGAGGATTCCTGTTTGCCGATCCCCAAAGCAGTTGGTCCTTCTCGTGCAGTGGCAGCGCCGTCGTATCTCATGTCGCGTCACTAAGGAGAGGAAAATGAAATCGTTCAGACCGCGGTTAGCTTTGTTTACGGTATTTGTGATCGGAATTCTTGCTGGCTGTTCCACGACGTCGTCAAAATCGCCCGACGTTTCCGCCAGCATACGCAAGTCGCTCGACCAGGCCGGCTTCAAGAATGTTTCCATAAGTCAGGACAGGGACAAAGGGGTAGTAACCCTGAGTGGCCACGTCCCATCTGAAGGCGAGAAGTCACAAGCCGAATCCATTGCCAAGTCGATCGCGGGGGGCCAGGTTGTTTCGGACCAGATTGCGGTGATGCCGGCTGGCGCCGAAAGCGATACCAGGGCGGTGAACGCGGATCTGGATAGGGGCATCGCGAATAACCTGGATGCCGCTCTCATCCAAAATACGCTTCACAAGAGCGTAAAATACGACGTCAAAAACGGCGTTGTCACGCTGACTGGCGAGGTAGACTCTCAGTCCAAGGACACACAGGCCGAAACGATCGCGTCTGCGGTTCCAAATGTGCTTCAGGTGGTGAACGAGCTGCAGATTAAGGATCAAAAGGCCACATCATCGAGGTGAGCATAAGGCGACTGCGTACGGCCCTGCCGCCGCAGAGCGATAATCGCTACCTTGGGCACTCACGTGCACTACGTGAGAAGTGATGCCTACAACGCGACCGATCAAGTTTCTATTGTTTCTGACGGCGGTGGTGCTCTGCTTGCCGGCTGGCGCCCAAGTGCGGCGGGCAAGCCGTATGAAGGCGGGGGCGAGCGCCTTCGAAGCCGCTGAAATCAACGATTCCAATCAGTCGCGCGCCATAGGTCCGAATGCCAGAGGCTCGGCAGTGGTGCGTGCACAGATTTTGCTGGATCGCGCTCATTTTTCCTGTGGCGAAATCGATGGCAACTACGGCAGCAACTTGGAGAAGACCGTAGCCGCATTTCAACGCGCCCGCGATATTCCCGTTAACGGCGCCGTGGGGCCGGAGACGTGGGCAGCGCTCAATGCGGACCAAGCGCCGGCGCTGTTCACCTACACGATCGCCGCCGAGGACGTGGCCGGACCTTTCGTCAAAGTGCCTGCTGGCCTCATGGAGCAGGCCGCATTGCCATCTCTGGGATACGAGTCGCCACTGGAAGGACTGGGCGAGAAGTTTCACGCCAGCCCAAGCCTGCTGAAAATACTCAATCCGGAGAGCCGTTTCGATAAGGAGGGCGAAGCAATTCTGGCGCCGAACGTGGTGGCGCCACCGCCCGGTCAAGCGGCTTCGGTAGTGGTTTCCAAGTCCGATAGCTCAGTCACAGCTTTGGACGCCGCGGGAAAGATTCTTTCCTACTATGTGGCGACGATTGGGAGCGAGCACGATCCGCTGCCGATCGGCGATTGGAAAATCAAGAAAGTGTGGCCGAATCCCGTGTTTTATTACGACCCGGAGCTTTTTTGGAATGCGAACCCTTCGGATCAGAAGGCACAGATCCAGCCTGGGCCGCGGAACCCGGTGGGCGTCGTTTGGATGGATCTCTCGAAAGAGCACTATGGCATTCACGGGACGCCTTCGCCGGGAAAGGTCGGTCATGCGGAGTCGCACGGCTGCATACGCTTGACCAACTGGGATGCATTCGAGTTGTCCCATATGGTCAAGCCCGGGACGCCTGCCATCCTGCGGGAGTAAGACATGCGCGAGAGGCCGGCTATTGTCTTTTTCACAGGTTTTGTCTTCGGCCTTGTATTCCTCGCGGTGGTGCTCTGGCAGACCGGGATGTTGCGGACAAACAAGGCCTCGGCTGCGCTAGGCAGCCCGCAGGAGTCCCAGACGCAGCCCGCGCAGACGCCGGATACACGCCCCTCGCATTCCTCCGCGACGCCCGCAAATCCGGCGCCGGAAGTAGAGAACGGCGCCGCTCAAAGCCTGCCAGAACAGCCGTTGATCGAACGCAGGCTTATCATTCCGGTGCAGGGCGTCCACCCTGAGGACCTTCGGGACAATTTCGACGACACGCACGGCGGCCACCGTCACGAAGCGATCGACATTATGGCCCCGCGTGGCACGGCAGTGTTAGCAGCCGATGACGGAAATGTCGTGAAGCTCTTCCTCAGCAAACCAGGCGGCCTGACGGTCTACCAATTCGACGACAGCCGGACCTACTGCTACTACTACGCTCACCTGGATAACTACGTGCCGGGACTGAAAGAGGGAACACACTTGGGGAAAGGCGACCTCTTGGGCTATGTGGGCAGCACCGGCAACGCATCTCCCGATACCCCGCACCTGCATTTCGCCATTTTCAGACTCGGTCCGGAACGGCGATGGTGGGAAGGCACACCCATCGATCCCTACGGGTTCCTTACCGGGTCCAAATAGCAAGACAACTTAGCCGCCGATGAACGCCGATAAGACAAGGATAGAGGGCAGCCCTCGCTCCTTAAAGTGTCTTTATATAGCCTACTAGCCTGCTAATCGGCGTTCGTCGGCGTGCATCGGCGGTTAAGTTGCCTTTAGAGTTCTTTGGCGGCTGCAACAATCGCCTGAGGGTCATCCTCGCGCAGGGCGTTGGAATCGGTCAGGCTGTGAATATGCTCCAAAGCCTGCTTGAGCGTAGTAACAACTGTGTTGGCAAAAGCATTTCCGAGTCTTTCCTGATAGTTCGCGCCGCCATCGGAGAAATTCCATAAACCTACGACGATCTTCAGGTCCGGAAAGCGCGCCCGCAATCGCCTGCTCAAGGTGCGAGCGTTCATCAGAGCAAAAGGCGGCAGCGCACAGATGCAGACGATATCGCCCGCATGATTGGACAAATCTTGCAAAACCGCCACTGGGGAGTCCGCTACCGAAAAAGATAGGGCGGCGTACCCGGCTTGCTCCAGGAGTTGCGCCAACATTGCGCCAGTGATCTCGTCTGCGTCGTCCTTGGCTGGGAAGCAGACAACCCGGACGTTCGAGCCGTTCGAGCCAAGTGTCCCAATTGCGGGGTCCGATTGCTTTTGGCGAGGCCCATCCCCGTTGGTTGGGCTCGCTTCAGGTTGCTCCGCACGGTATCCGGCCAGCTCAACTATGAACTCATTAATGCTTTGGAAGATGAACGTTTCCTTCGTTTGATCCAGAGCGCCCTGATGCCGGTCGTGCTCCGCCATACTTAGAGCGGGGATGACGACCTCGTCGTACAGGTCGACGAGCTGGCCTTGTTCAAGAAATGCGTCGATTACCGTTTGCGCTTCCCTCTGATCCATAGCCAGGAGTCGCTGGTAAAACTGAGCTTCCCGCACAAGGACTGGCTCATCGCCCAGCACAATATTCAAAAATGACAATTGAGGAACGTACCGGCCGAGCACCAGCAAACAGACGGTCAGAGGAGTAGACAGTATCAATCCCACCGGGCCCCAAAGCACTGTCCAAAAGACAGCCGCGACCAGAATGGCCAGAGAAGAAATCCCGGTGTGAGCTCCGTAGAGCCACGGTTCAACCAGGTTGGAAAGGATTAGCTCGGTCACCAGAAAAAGACACAAAGTCAGCACGGGCCGCGTCCAGCCGTCGAAGGCAGCCAACGCCAGGATCAGAGGTAAGGAGCATCCGATCAACGGACCGGCATAGGGAATAAAGCGTAGCGATCCTGCCAGCACTCCCCAGAGCAGGGCATTGGGCACGCCGATGAAGTAAAGACCGATCGCGATGAGCACGCCGTAAGACGCGTTCACTATGAATTGCATCAGGAGGTAGCGGCTCACGCGTTGTGCCGCGTCATCCAGCGCCTGCGTCATAACGTTCAACTGCCTCTGCCCCGCCAGCCGAAACAGCCGATTTCTGAGGTCTTCGCGTTTCATCAACATGAAGATCGTAAAAACGATGACGATCGCGGCGGTGCCCAGCGGAGCGACCAGTGGACCGAGGACGTTCCGGAGAGATTGAAGGGCGCTGGCCGGAGGCTCCACAAGCTCCACCGGAACCGGATGCACCCCGGATTGTAAGGGAGGAGCGGCCTTCGTGCTTTTTGCGGGTTGCCTGGAAACCGGCGCCGGCTGATTCGGCGCCGTGGTGGACAACTCTTTGGTCAACTCTTGCACGTTATCGGTAGCCTTGGCCAGACTTCCGCCCCTCGGTCCGTGAATGGATTGGAGCTTCCTTTGGATGTTCTCCCGATAGTTGGGCAGATCGTTGATGACATCGATTAGTTGATTCGAGACGACCCAACCGATGCCGCCGATCAAGCAAAACGAGATCGTCATTACGATCAGAACAGCGGGTAGCCGGCCCAACCGCCACATTTCCAGCCGTTTTGCCAGGGGAGCGAGTAGAAAACTCAACAACGCGGCCAGCGCCAACGGGATCAGCACATTTCTGGCGAAGTAGAGAGCCGCTATCGTGACGATAGTGGCGATTACAGGTACAAACTGAGACGAGGGCGGTAAGCGGCTAAAGCGCGTCAGAGTCATCACCTCCGCTTATGGATTGCGACCGTCTCAACCGGATCCCAGGGCGGGCGGTATTTCTAGCCACCGTTGGTTGGCGGGAGATGTGCTTCCACGCGCGTGGCCTTCTTAGCAGGATGGGCCGCCAGCACGGCAGACCTATATCACTGCACGGGTCGGGCCAAACGTTCTGGATGATCTAAGGAGGCTCGCGCTTACCCCGGACCGCATTGCTCGGGCGCAGGAGCGCGGCGGACGCGCCGACACATGCAGGTTACGTCATCCGGAGGTGCAGGATTTGCCGTGATGTGGAAGGCCTGAGTCAAAGGCTCGCCGCATCCGCGTGAATTCGAGCAGGATGCGCCGCCGGCCATCCAGGTTCCAGTCGAATTAGCTCGTTTCGTTGTCCTGGGCGTAGGCGTTGCCGTGGCCGCCTTGCGTACGGTCGATCTCGTCTCCGTCGCAGCACACGATTCGGTGAAATTTGCCGCTGAACGATTGTGAACCGCGAGTGCCGCAATGTACAGCCTCCGCTTGTGCCGAGTGGCTTCGCTGTGTGACCATAGACTTCGGGGCAAGCTGATGCAGAGACAATACGTTAGTCTCGTAGAAGGCCAATACCTGGTTGGGGGCACTCGAGTCTCTCTTGATTCGCTAGTCTATCTGTTTCGCGAGGGGATGTCGGCCGAGAGCATGGTTGATTCTTATCCGGCATTAACGCTCGAACAAGTGCACGGCGCGCTGGCGTTTTACCTGGGGAACCAGAAAAAGATAGACGCTTACCTGGCGGAAGGACAGCGCACTGCTGAATCGCAGCACGAGCAGTCAAGGCAGA
>Ga0187858_10005792_pt1 | contig 11217 bp, 9 predicted proteins | sample June2016WEW_8_15_FD_133015 | JGI IMG/M metagenome (GOLD analysis project Ga0187858, IMG submission 133015) | Peatland microbial communities from SPRUCE experiment site at the Marcell Experimental Forest, Minnesota, USA - June2016WEW_8_150 | ecosystem: Environmental > Terrestrial > Soil >...
GGTGCTCGACGTTCGAAGTGGCGGGGGAGGCAAACTTGAACGATGGCTGTGCTACGGGGAAGATTTGGGACTGGCCGCTGCCCTAGCTTTTGAGCCAGTCTTTGACTTTCTGCGCGGTCACGTCGCGGCCCACGTCGCTGATTGCATTGGTGAGGGGAATCTGTTTCGGGCAGACCTCGACGCAGTTTTGCGCGAAGCCGCACTCCTGAATGCCGCCGTCGCCGGCCAGCGCGCGCAGCCGCTCTTCTTTGTAAACTTTTCCCGTCGGATGGTTGTTGAACAGCTTGACCTGCGCAATGGTCGCCGCAACGACGAAGCCGGTCACGTCGTTGAACTGCGGGCAAACCTCCATGCAGCACGTGCAGGAGATGCAATTCGACAGCGGATAATTCGCCTCCTGCTGCTGCGGATAGACGCGCGGGCCCGAGCCGAGATCGTACGTGCCGTCCACCGGAACCCAGGCTTTCACGCGCATCAGATTCTCAAACAGAACCGATCGGTCGACTTGCAAGTCGCGAACCAGCGGAAACTTCGTGAGCGGCTCCACGCGAATCGGCTGCTCGAGATTGTCGACCAGCGCCGAGCACGCCATGCGCGCCTTGCCGTTAATGCGCATCGCGCACGAACCGCAGATCTCCTCGAGGCAATTGGAATCGTAGGCGATCGGCGTCGTCGGCCGTCCGTCGGCCGTCACGGGATTCCTGGCGATCTCCATCATCGCCGACACCACATTCATCCCCGGCCGCCACTCCAGCTTAAACCGCTCCCAAACCGCCGCCGCCTCAGGGCTGGCCTGGCGCTTGATTTCAAAAGTGACTGTCCTCGTCGCCATTGTTCCTTTCTACTGAATCACCGTTCGTCCCCGCACATCACACTTCCAAAAGTCTGCTGCATGCAATGCCCGCCGCACGCAATGCCTATTTCGCCGCATCGTAGCGTCTCGGCCGCGGCTTGATGTACTGCGTATCCACTTCCTCGAACTCGAACTTCGGTCCTTCCGCGCAGCCCGTGAAACTCGCCTTCGTCGTCTTCAGGAACCGCTCGTCTTTGCGGTCGGGAAAGTCCGGTTTGTAGTGCGCGCCGCGCGATTCGTCGCGCAGAATCGCGCCCAGCACGACCGTCCGCGAAATCTCCAGCATGTTCTTCAGTTGCCGCGTGAAGGCGAAGCTCGTGTTCGCCCACTCGCTCTTGTCGCTCAGGTTGATGCGGTTGTACCGCTCGATCAGCTCCACGATCTTGTCGTCGGCCTCTTTCAGGTCCTTGTTGTAGCGGATCACCGTTGCGTGCTCGGTCATGGCCTCGCCCAGCTCGCGCCACAGCTTGAAGGGATTCTCTCCGCCCTCGTTGCTGATCAGCTTGCCATTGATCTCCGCCTGCCGCGCCACTTCCGCCGCAGCTCCTCCGTCGCCATCCACCGCCGGCACGCTCTTCGCATACTCGATCGCATTCGGTCCCGCGCGGAATCCGCCGAAGATGCAACTGACCAGCGAGTTCGCGCCCAGCCGGTTCGCGCCGTGATACTGGTGTTCGCACTCCCCGCAGGCGAAGATGCCGGGAATGTTGGTCATCTGTTTGAAGTCCACCCAAAGCCCGCCCATCGTGTAGTGCACACCTGGGAAGATTTTCATCGGCTCCACGCACGGATCCACGCCGACGAACTTCTCGTAGATCTCCAAAATGCCGCCGAGCTTGTAGTGCAGCGTCTCGCGGTCGATGTGCGTCAGGTCCAGGTAGACCATTGGCTGGCCGTCAAGCCCTAGGCCCATCTCGTACACCACTTTGTGAATGGCGCGCGTAGCCACGTCGCGAGGCACAAGGTTGCCGTACTTCGGATACCACTCCTCGAGAAAGTAGAACCTCTCCGATTCCGGAATCGCTTTCACCGCGCGCTTGTCGCCCGGCGTTCGCGGAACCCACACGCGCCCGCCCTCGCCGCGCGCCGACTCCGACATCAGCCGCAGCTTGTCCTCGCCAGGAATGCACGTCGGATGCACCTGGATGAATTCGCCGTTGGCATAGTACGCGCCCTGCTGGAAGACCGCCGACTGCGCCGACCCCGTGCACACCACGGAGTTGGTACTTTTCCCGAAAATCGCCCCGATGCCACCCGTCGCCAGAATGATCGCGTCGGCCGCAAACGCCTTCAGCTCCATCGAGCGCAGGTTCATGGCCACAATGCCGCGCGCGTTGCCCTTCCCGTCGATGATGGCGGAGAGAAACTCCCATCCCTCGAACTTGTGTACCTTGCCCTCAGCCTCGTAGCGCCGCACCTGCTCGTCGAGCGCGTACAGAAGCTGCTGCCCCGTGGTGGCCCCGGCAAATGCGGTGCGATGGTAGAGCGTGCCGCCAAACCGGCGGAAGTCGAGCAACCCCTCCGGCGTTCGGTTGAAGGGCACGCCCATGCGGTCGAGCAAATCGATGATCGCCGGCGCCGCCTCGCACATGGCCTTTACCGGCGTCTGGTTGGCTAGGAAGTCGCCACCATAGATCGTGTCGTCAAAGTGCTGCGCGGTGGTGTCGCCTTCGCCCTTCAGGTTCTTGGCGGCGTTAATGCCCCCCTGGGCGCAGACCGAGTGCGAGCGCTTCACCGGCACGATGGAAAACAGGTCCACATTGCCGCCAGCCTCGGCGATCTTGATCACGGCCGCAAGCCCCGCCAGCCCTCCGCCAACCACGATGATCCTTGGTGCTGCCATGAAGTTCCTTTCAGAGGTCAGGGATCAGAGATCAGAGATCAGTTGCATCTGAGCATTGTCTGTGAATCTTCCGGGCACATCCGATTCACCGGACCGATGGTTGAAAGAGCGCTGCGAAAACCTGGTCCCCGGTCCTCGTTCTCTGATCTTTGTTCTCTGATCTCTGATCTCTGATCTCTGTCTTCTGTTCTCTGGTAACTCAGCGGCACGTTCTCCGGCGCGTTCTGATACTTCGGTCCCACGAATGCCCAGATGCTGGCGATTCCCATGCCGGCGAGCAACACGCCAAACGCAACGCAGATGTAACCGAACCTGCGCCGTGCAGTTTCTCCCGGCGTGATGCCCCACTTGGCGGCAAAGAGCCAAACGCCGTAGGCAAAGTGCCAGCAGACGGCGATCATCGCGATCACGTAGACAGCAAGGATCCATGGATTGGCAAGCTCTGCTTGTACCTTGTGGAAGGCGGCGCCAGGGTTCTCGGGAAGGCTCACCCCCATGAAGCGCTGCGTCGCCACGTGGTAAGCGATGTAGGCAAATGCGATCAAGCCGGTATAGCGCTGCACCATGTACATCCAGTTCCCCGCCCACGGGTAATACACAATGTTCGATTTGCCGCGCAGCCAGATATAGACGCCATAAATGCCGTGATACAGGATGGGCAGAAAGATAAAAACCCACTCCAGAACGCGCACCAGCGGCAGGCTGTTCAGGAACTTGACTTGCTCGCCGTACGCGATTGGGCCTTTCAATGCTTCAAAATTCGAGAGCAGGTGCTCGAGGAGAAACGCTCCGATGGGAACGATGCCCAGCAGCGAATGCAGCTTATGCCAGATAAAACTGGTGCCTTGCCCTGCGCGCAAAGGCTCCGGGCCGCGGCCGACAATATGCGCAGAGCGGGACGCGGCGGGTTGAACGGTTGCCATGAAGAGTTTGGCTCCTAAAAAGTGCGGGCCGAAAAGGTGCGGGCCGAAGCAGTCTTAGATCGAGGGACGGAAGGCTGTTGCTCTGTTTCTCATGCATTATTCGAGGCCGACGTTAGGTCCGTCAAGGCGGGCGCTTCGCGCTTTTGCGTTTTGGATGAAAGTGCTGGAACATCAGTGCGCCAGCATCGGCAGCAGCGCCGCGATCGCCCGCCCGCGATGGCTGATCGAAAGCTTCGTCTCGAGATCGATCTCCGCCATCGTCTTGCCCAGCTCGGGCAAGTAGAACAAAGGATCGTAGCCAAATCCGCCCGTGCCGCGCGGCGCCTCCAGAATCATCCCCTCCACCGTTCCATCGGCCACTTGAACCACCTCGCCATCGCGCGCGGCAACCAGGGTGCAATGGTAGCGTGCCGTCCGCAGCGTGGCCGGGAACGCCTCCAGCTTCTGCAGCAGCACCATGTTGTTCCACACGTCGGTGTTGTCGTTTGTATCCGGTGAATCAACGAGTCCAGAGTCCGCCGCAAACCGCGCCGAGCGCACGCCCGGGGCGCCCCCGAGCGCGTCCACTTCGAGGCCCGAATCATCGGCGACCACCAACTCGCCGGGCGCGAAACGCGAATAGTAAACGGCTTTCGTCGCCGCATTCGCCAGAAACGTGTCGCCATCCTCTTCCGGCGCGGGGATCGTTTCGATTCCCGGAAGAGGCTCGACCTTGACCGAGTACGCCTGCGCAGCCATGCGGAAGTCGCGCAGTTTTCCCGCGCTGGTCGTGGCGGCATAAATGCGGAGTGCCATGCAGTGAGTGTAATGGGAGCGCCAGCCACACTCTTGGCTCACCGAGCGTTTGGCCAACCGTGCCGCGCCCCCGGACGCCTTGTATCAGGGCTTGACTTCAGTCATGCCGCAAACGCCTGAGAAACTGCCCCCGAAGGAGCACGAAGTGTCAGGGCACGACTTGAGTCGTGCCGTACAGCGTCCCCGACAATACTCGGGGCTTTTAGCCCCTGAGGGAGAGCTTCTCCACACAGACCCATTACCGACGGTTTCCTTCGCTATACAAAGTGCCCATGCAACCGATAGGCTTTGAAATTGCTCGCGTGCACTGTCTGCAGTTCGTCCGCGACAAATGGAAACGGGGTTCGAATGCCGACAGTCATCCTGGCAGGAATCGGATGGCACATCATTGGAGCGGCTTGTGCTGCTTCGTTCTATGCGCCCATCGAAAAGGTACGGAAATGGTCGTGGGAGACGACCTGGGCCGTAGCCGGATTCTTCTCCTGGATTCTGTTGCCGATCGGTGTCAGCTATCTTCTCCTGCCGAGCTTCCCCGGCTTCTACGCCTCGCTCGATGCCGGCCTGATGTGGAAGGTTGCGCTCTTCGGCGCCATGTGGGGAGTGGGCAACGTCAGCTACGGGCTCACGATGCGCCACCTTGGAATGTCGCTGGGCATTGGCGTTGCCATCGGCGTCACGCTCATCGTGGGCACGCTCGTGCCGCCCCTGATGCACGGCCAGGGCGCAATGCTGTTCTCAACGCGCAGCGGCCTGCTCACCATGGCGGGAGTTCTGGTCGCCCTGATCGGCGTGGCCGTCGTCTCCTATGCCGGCCATCAGAAAGAAGTGCAACTCGGCGCCGAGGTACAGGAATTCAACGTCAAGCTCGGTCTCGCTCTGGCCGTGATGTGCGGGATCTTTTCGTCGGGCATGTCCTTCGCTATCGACGCAGCCAAGCCCATTGCAGCGGCGGCCGAACACGTGGGCGTCAATTCGCTCTACGCAGCCCTGCCCAGTTACGTGCTCATCATGGGCGGCGGCGCAGTCATCAACATGAGCTACTGCTTTATCCGCCTGGCCTTCAAGAAGGAGCTTTCTCTTCGCGCCGATCTGGCGCAGCCGCGCGCGACGCTCGTCAGGAACGGATCGTTGGCCGCGGCCGGCGGGATCATGTGGTACCTGCAGTTCTTCTTTTATGCCTGGGGCGCGGCAAACATTCCGCAGCGGCTGGGCTACGTGAACTGGATGCTGCACATGAGCATCTATGTGCTCTGTGGCGCGCTCGTGGGCTTGGCGCTCGGTGAGTGGGCGGGAGTGCGCAGCAGGCCCATTCGCCTGCTGTGGGCCGGAATTCTGGTCATCATCGCCGCCGCCAATCTGGTCGGTCTGGGAATGGCATCGTAGTTCCAATCGGCACAATCAACGCCCACGATTCGCGCCTCGCCTCTCACTGTGATCCGGCGGTTGTTCCCTGACGATCCGGCGATTTCTGACTGAAAGACGTTTCCAGTGCGCTGCCTGAGCGAAGTTACCAATGTGAGCCCCTCAGGCGTTCGCGGGGTTGCAAAGGTTGCATCACCCCACTAAACTGGCCGCAACGTTCGTTCTCACCGTTCCGAACTTCGTCCGGCGATTCAACAAGAAGAGGTTGCTTCTCCATGCGGCATAGAGGGTGCGGTCTTCTTTACACCCCCGCATTAGCCCGGCGCGGTACTGCCGGCCATTCCGGCATCGCGCTGCTGTGCGGTGTCGGTGCGCTCTTCTTTGCCGCGCCGCACCTGGCATTCGCTCAGGACGATAAACCGGCGGGCGACACGCTCGCCGCGCCACTGGTTACCGCGGCCAGCACTCCCGCCAAGCCGCCGGCCTCCAGTGAAATCACGATTGAGGGAATGGCCTCTTACGGCCACTGGATCATCTTCGCCTCCGGCAGGAATTGCAAGCTCTACGATGTCGCCATCGAGTACGATCGCCACGCCTGGGGCCGCTTTCTTAAAGCGCGGGTGGACTACGTGGCCGAAGTGCTGCCCATGGTTCTCCTGAATCAGCCGGCCGTGACGGACATTTGGGGCGGTAGTTTGAGCCAGACCCGCAAGATCATACCCGGAGCGGACATTTCACCGATTGGCATTCGCTGGTTGTGGCGCGACGGCAGGGCCATCAAACCTTACTTGGTGGCGAAAGTTGGACTGATTGCATTTACACAAAAGGCGCTTTCATCGCAATCGACCTACGAAGATTTCAGTCTGCGTTCGACCGGAGGTTTGCAGGTGCGGTTGAACGACCGCTTCGATCTGCGGCTGGGCTTGTTCGGCTACATGCATTTCTCCAACGGATTCATTACCCCGGTCAATCCTGGGCTCGACGTGATGAACGCGTCGATGGGGCTCACCTACCATCTCGGCAGCAGGCGGCAAAGCGCGGCGCACTGACTGAATCCGCGTCACGGCAGAGGTAGCTCACGATTCAGCCCGGATGCCGTAAGGTCCGTACGCAGCTTTTCCACAGACGAGAAAACCAATCCCTTCATCCCCTGCGCAACGGCAGTGTCCACATTCTCCGCCTTGTCGTCGAGGAAGAACGTTTCATCCGGCCGCGTTCCCAGCCGCTCCAGGGCATAGCGATAAATCGCCGGGTCGGGCTTGGCGACGCGAAGCTGATAGCTCCACACCAGTAGATCGAATCGCGAAAGCCAGTCCAGTTCGCGCTCCATGTGCTCGTGCACGGCGTCCCCCATATTGGAGACGATGGCCGTCAGCAGGCCGCGCTGCTTGATCTTGAGCTGCCACGCCAGCATCGCTCGATCTCCGCGAGTCCACATGCGAGCGTCCCACAGATTCAATTCTTCGATCTCCGACTCGCCCAACTCAAGCCCCGCCTCGCGCGCGAGCTTCCGCCAAAATTCGAGGCCGGTCAGCTTTCCCTCGTCGTAAGCCTGCCGATCCGCCCAATACAAACTGTCGAGGCGATCCGAAGAAAGGCCCGTGATGCGCACCAGCGCATCGTGTCCCACGGGGTCCGGCGGACCCGTCAACACTCTTCCATAATCGAAAATCACCGCACGCAGAGCCAACGTCACCTCGCCAACATCACTCCAAAGGCGCCCATGTATCGTTGGAGTGGGCGCCTCTCTCATTGTGCATGATTGAGACTCGCGGCCCGTTGTACATAATGGAGATTCGCGGACCAGCGATTCCGGCGCGACAGCCCAATCAATCCGGCGTCACAGTCCGCAGAAACGAATCCGATGCGTTTTTCCGAACGAACGAATTGGAACACAGAAGAGAGTGACCTCGCTCGCGCGCACCGCAAGCGCGTCGCGGCTGGCCTGCCCATCGCCGATCTCACGCAGTCGAATCCCACTCGCTGCGGCTTCGCCTACCCGCCGTCCCTGCTCGCCGCGCTCACCGATCCGCGCGCTCTCGACTACGACCCGCAGCCCAACGGCCTCCTCCCCGCTCGCCAGGCTGTCGCGGCTTACTATGCTGCCCACGGCGTCGCGCTCGATCCCCAACAGATCGTCCTCACCACCAGCACCAGCGAGGCCTACAGTTTTCTCTTCCGCCTGCTCTGCGACCCAGCGGACGAAATCCTCATTCTGCAACCCGGCTACCCCCTCTTCGACTTCCTCGCCGCCCTCGACGATGTCCGCCTCAAGGCCGTGCCGCTGGTCTACGAGAACGGCTGGCAAATCGACCCCGAAGGAATCCGCCGCGCCATCACACCGCGCACGCGCGCCATCGTCGTCGTGCATCCCAACAATCCAACCGGCCACTTCACCAAACCATCCGAGGCCGCGGAGCTGGCCCGCCTCTGCCGCGAATTCCGCCTCGCCCTCATCATCGACGAGGTCTTCCTCGACTACGGCCTTGCGCACCCGAGCTTCGCCGCGCAGCCTGAGAGCTTCGCCCACGGCCTTGAAGGCGTCCCGGTCTACGTCGTCAGCGGCCTCAGCAAAATTGCCGCCCTCCCGCAGATGAAGGCCGCGTGGATCGTTGCCACCGTCGCCGGCCCCGGCCCCCGCCAGATTCCCGATCAGGCCCGCGACCAAGCCCGCGACGAAGCCCTCGCCCGCCTCGAAGTCATCGCCGACACGTTCCTTTCCATGAATGCTCCCATCCAGTGGGCGCTGCCCGCGTGGCTCGCCGGCCGCTCCGCCATCCAGCAGCAGATTCGCCGCCGAGTCACCGCGAACCTGGCCGCCCTCGACCGCCAGCTTCAGGCCGTCAAGTCCGTCCAGCGCCTCGCGGTCGAAGGCGGCTGGTACGCAGTGCTCCGCATTCCCGCCGTCAACCCCGACGACCACACGGTTCTGGCTCTCCTCGAGCGCGGCGTCTGGGTTCATCCGGGCTACTTTTTCGGCCTGCCTGAGAGCGGTTGGCTGGTCGTCAGCCTGCTCGCGCCCGAGGCCGAATTCAGTAACGGAGTTGCCATCCTGATTAACTACTTGGGAACGAATCACGGGCGTAACAATCCCGGCCGGTAACAACAACTATTTCTTGAACTAATCCATCTATCCATCTGTAAATAAAGGATCGAATTTGGCGACTCGTTAGCGGGTCACTTTGAAGGGCGCGGGCTTTTACTGCAAAGTTTCAACACGTTGCTTACCCTCTCGCTCTTTTGAAAGGGCACGGCTTCAAAGCCGGGGTCCCCACGGGACAGGTCTTAGTCCGTGGGGTGGAATGCCTGCCCTGAGCGGAGTCGAAGGGTGCCGACAAGCTTTGAAGGGGCACGGCTTCAGCCGTGCCAGAAAGACGGCAAAAATTGACCTGGGCTTTAGCCCATGAGGGAGCGTCGGGCTTCAGCCTGCGTCGAGACTCCGGGCTTTGGCCAACGGAGGGAGCGTGGGGCTTCAGCCCCACGAATAAGGCTCCCAAGACCAAGGGGCTTTAGCCCCGGGGGAAAGGGGGCGCGGGGCTTCAGCCCCCGAGGGAAAGCTTCTCCAAACCACCCCACCACAACCTACTTTGCCGCCGAAATCTGCAGAAACGGATTCAACGCCCGTTCCTCGCCAATCGTCGTCAGCGGTCCATGCCCGGGCAAAACCCTCGTCTTGTCGGGCAGCACCAGCAGCCGTGTGTGCAGCGAGGCCATGATCTGCTCAAAGTTGCCGCCCGGCAAATCCGTCCGCCCAATGCTCCCGGCAAACAGCGTGTCCCCGGCAACCAGCAGCTTCAGCGGCGCAAAGTGCAGGCACACCGAGCCCTGCGTGTGTCCCGGCGTGTGCAGCACCTGCGCGGGATAGTGTTCCAGGCCGACAATCTGTCCCTCGGCAAGCGACTCGTCGGGCGGAGCGGTTTCCGGCGGACGAACGCCGAGCCATGCCGCCTGCGCGTCCATCATCTCGACCAGAGGCAGGTCGTTTTCGTTCAGGTAGATTGGCGCGCCCGTCAGCCGCTTCAGCTTCAGCGCTCCGCCAACGTGGTCAATGTGGCCATGCGTCACCAGGATCTGCTTCAGCTTCAGCCCCTGCTCGGTCAGCCGCTTGGCGATGCGGCTCACCTCGTCGCCGGGATCGATCACGATGGCCTCGCGCGTTTCCTCATCGCCCAAAATCGTGCAGTTGCAGGCCAGCGGACCAACCGGAAACGACTCGAAGATCATGGCTTCATTGTAGGCGGAGTTTGCGGAGTTAGCGGAGCTAATGGATTCGCCGCGAAACGCAACGCTCAGGATTGTGGCAAAAAATAGGCGTCGACTGCACGCATCAAGGCAGCACGATCGATCTGCGGCGGCCGGTCTTCGTATTGAGCGGCCCACAAGATCTGGTTCACAAGATCCCGCGGATAGCACGCCCGCAACTCCTGCTGCATTGTGTCGCGAATAATAACAATCAGCTCATCCAGCAGGCCGGCGTCGGCTTCCAGGCCATGGTCGCCGGCAACGCGGCGAAATATTTCTGCGAACTGTCCATCTGAAATCGCGCCCAGCCCGATCTTTGTTTGGATCCTGCGCAGGAACGCCGGATCCATCACCTTCGCCGGATTGATGTTTGACGCAAATACAACCAGCATTTCAAAGGGGATCTCAATCTTCATTCCGCCCACCAGTGTCAGAAACTCGATCCCGCGGTCAAGAGGAACAACCCAGCGATTCAGCAATTCGTCGGGGGCAACTCGCTGTCGCCCGAAATCGTCGATGATCAGGACCCCATTGTTGGCTTTCATCTGCGGTGGTCCGTCATAGCATTTTGAAATTGGATTGAATTGCAGGTCCAGCATTTCGATGGTCAACTCTCCACCGACCGTAACCGAAGGTCGATGGCAGCGTACCCAGCGCTCATCCCGATTTTCAGTTTCCGTTTCCTCAATGCGCTTATGAATCGCTGGATCGTAGACAGTAATAATCTGGCCATCCACTTCCAGCGCATAAGGAATCCATACCCCATCCTTGGCAAGCACGCGCGACAAGGTCTCGGCAGCGGCGGTTTTTCCAACGCCCGGCGGTCCATAGAGAAAGATTCCCGACCCCGAGTTGATTGCTGCTCCAAACTGCGCCAGGGTCTTGGGGTCCATCACCAGGTGCGCAAAGGCCTGCTCCACATCCTCCTGGTGAACCTTCACATTGCGCACGCTCTGTTTCCTCACTTGCTCAACGTAGCTGGCCAGAGTCACAGGCGCCGCTCCCGCATAGTGGCTCTGCGCTAGCAGTTCCAGCGCCCGCGCTCTGCCTTGAGACGTGATGGCAATTTCGGCAACGGTGGCGCTCATTCCAATCACCTCTACCAGTAGCTTTGTGCGCAGCCGGCGAACCAGTTCCTCCGCTATTTCGTAGCTCAGCCGAATCTTCTGGCTGAGATCGAGAACCGAGAATGGACCTGA
>Ga0187858_10005808_pt1 | contig 11190 bp, 10 predicted proteins | sample June2016WEW_8_15_FD_133015 | JGI IMG/M metagenome (GOLD analysis project Ga0187858, IMG submission 133015) | Peatland microbial communities from SPRUCE experiment site at the Marcell Experimental Forest, Minnesota, USA - June2016WEW_8_150 | ecosystem: Environmental > Terrestrial > Soil >...
AGCCATTGCCCAGGTGCAGCGTGATGATGTTGGTTTGCTCGCGCGTCAAGCCGCGCAGCAGGCGATAGCGATAGGCCACGTAGCGGTGCGATGTGCCGTGAAAGCCGTAACGCCGGATGCGATGGCGGCGATAGAGATGGTAAGGGATCGCGTACATATAAGCGTATTCGGGCAAGAAGTGGTGGAATGCCGTGTCGAACACGGCCACTTGCGGCATGCTCTCGCCCAGCACTTCGCGCACGGCAAGAATTCCTTTGATGTTGCTCGGGTTGTGCAGTGGAGCAAGGTCGATGCAGCTCTGGATGCCTTTCAGCACTTCGTCGGTGATCAGCGCCGATTCATGAAACAGCTCGCCGCCATGAACCACGCGGTGGCCCACGGCGTGGATATCGGCCGAGCTGCGAATTTGCGGCATGCCGGATTTATCGGACACAGCCCAGCGAATCACGTAATCGAGCGCCGCGGAAGTATCGCGCAAGGATGCCGTCAATTTCTGCGCGGGACCGTTGGCGGTCTGCAGCGAAAGGACGGCTTCGCCGCCGATGTGCTCCACTTCGCCGCGCATCAATCGCTCATCGGCGTTTTTCTTGATGCGTTCGGGATCGGTCGCGATCACCTGAAACTTCAGACTGGAACTTCCCGCGTTCAGAACAAGGACGTTCATACCATTTCCTTTCACTCTGCGATCGCTCATGGCCGAACCGGAGAGATGAAGCCGAGCGCCGGAGCGCCGAGGCACACTTCGGCGGCAAATGGAGACTTCGCGACGCGCCAACTTGCGATCATGCTGTCTTCCTTGGAATACATATCAGTGTACAGGCAGGAATGGGTCTTTTGCGAGCAAAGACAAAATTTCTGTGCGTAAAAGGAATGGCCTTGTGCAAAACGCATCTGCAAACGCGGGCGCCCGCCGGGCGACGGGCGCCATCAATCGAATTTCAGAGAAGCCCGGATCGGATAAATAACGATCGAAGAAATCCTGATGCGAAAAAACAAGAATCAGAGCGTGAGGAATATCCCGCCGTCTTCGACCGTCAGCTCGACGCCGGCGGCCTTGGCGGCTTCTTGCAACGCCGCGTCCAGCATGATCACTGGATCGGGGCTCACATCGAGCCTGCGCATCAATCCTTCGCCCTTCTTGCCGCCCGCGGAAAACGTGATCTTCAATCCGCGGCGCTTGCATTTCACGGGTGTGCCGTCTTCCAGCTTTATGTTCATCGGCTTGATGTACGCGTCCACGTAGTGAACGCCGATGCCCGATTTATCGTCCATCGTCGGCGGAAGTTTTTCCTTGGCGGCCGCGTTCACATCGCAGAGTTTGGTTTTCACGATCGGCTCCCGGTCGATTGCGTTTCCTTCGATCTTAGAAATTCGTCCATCTTGATTCGGAATGCGGCGATATGCTCCGGCGTGCTGCCGCAACAGGCGCCCACGATATTGGCTCCCGCCTCAAGCAGCGGGATGACGCCCTTCATCATTTGCTCCGGCGTTTCGTCGTAAACGATTTTCCCGTTCACCCACTTCGGCTGTCCCGCATTCGGCGCGACCATCACCGGCAAGTTCGTCACGCTCTTGTAGCGGCCGACGGCCTCTCTCGCGCGCGCCATGTCCACGCCGGTGCCGCAGTTCAGCGCGACGATATGCGCGCCGTTTTCTTCCATGAACTCCGCGGCGCGCTCCGGCTCCACGCCCATCATCGTGCGAAACGTCGAGCCATCGAGCGTCACGTCATAGGCCATCGATCCGATGATGCATGGCGCGCCCGCCAACTGCGCCGCGCGAATGCCCAGCAGCAATTCTTCAAACGAAGTTTGCGTCTCGATGATGATGGCGTCCGCCCCGCCATCCACCAGCGCCGCGGCCTGCTCCTCGAACGCGCTGCGCACTTGCGATTCCGTGAAATCGCCGTAGGGCTCCATCAAGCCGCCAAACGGCCCGATGTCGCCGATCACGTAGCCGTCCTTGCCGTTCACCTTGAACGCCTCGCGAACGATCGACACTCCCGCCTTGTTGATTTCCGCGACGTTATCCGCTTTGGAATGGCGATTCAGCATGATGCGCGAGCCGCCGAACGTATTCGTCAAAATGCAATCCGAGCCGGCGTGCGCGTACCGGCTCTGGATGGCAAGCACTTTTCCCGGATGGATCAGATTCCATTCCTCGCCGCAATTGCCTTGTTCCAGTCCGGCCCACATGAGCTGCGTGCCCATGGCGCCGTCGGCGAGCTTGGGGCGTTCGAGTATCGCGTCCTGCAAAAGTTTCTTCATGATTGTTCGGCGTCCTGCGCCAGTTCCCTTTGTACCAGCGCGTAGTGAATCGTTTCAAGCACCAGACCCCATTTGTGATCGCGGCTTTCGGCCTCGCAATAGCAGCCTGCGGCGCTGACTTCACGCCGCCATGACAATACAGCGTTCAATCGCTGCCCGTTCAGTGGCTTTTCACGATCGATGGCGCGCGTCAGGCCGTCCGCGTTCTCGATGTATTTGCACATATACATGTGGCCCGAATCGCCCTCGGCCGGCGCGCATCGCTGCTCGCGTATTGGATACCCTTCGGCGTGCGGCCCCAGTTTCACATTGTAGAGATACGTCAGCGGCCGGCCCATGTTGGTGCAGGTTGTTCCGTCGTAGCGGAACACCGCGTCGATCGATCCATCCTCGCGCGTCTTGAGCGTAAGACGTACCTCTGCCCATCGTTTCAAAGCTTTGGTGTTCACGCTGTACGCGGCTTTGTGATCCAGCACCGCGATGCGCGCCGGCCGCGCCGGCCGCTCCTGCCCGATCGCTCGCGCAGCCATCCGCCTGTACGGCGCGCGCCGATACTGGCATGGCGCGAAGGAACAATTCTCGCAAGGAACCAAATCTGTGAGCCGGCGCAACCGGTCCGTGTGCCGCGTCAATCCGAAAACCGCCAGCAACGTTTTCTTCGGCCGCAGCATGCCGGACTGCAGCACGTCAACCCCGGAGGGCAGCGGCTGCTTTCGCGTGCGCTTCATTAGCGCGAGCAACTGCGGTTGTTCCGCGACGTCCCACTCGGGGTAGCCCGGACTGTAGTGCGGCAGCACGGCCATCTCCTGGCGCTCCGCCCAATCGCAGAGGTTGGCGCCAGTCACGGTAGTCAAATGCTCGACCACCGCGGAGCTGAACATCTCAAGGAAAAAATATTCGTCGGGCTTGTCGTCTTCCCAGCGCCGGCCCGCTTCCTGTTCGGCCTCCGGCCCCGCGCCGACGGCCACAAGAATCACGCTGTGCGCGCCCGCCTGCTGCAGCGTGCTCTGCAGGCGTTTGCTTGTGAACGGCACTCCATCGATGCGAATGGAATCGTTTGCGATTTCCAGGCTTTCCGCTTGCCGCGCATAGAGCCACGGCCGTCCATGCTTCGCGTACCAGCCGCGCGCCCATTCCGCCAATTCCGCGGAGCGCCCTTCCAACACCCAGTCGCGCGGAAAACCGAGCAGCCGTGCATACTCTGCCGGCGCGACGTTCACGTCCGGCCGCGTGCTCGCCAGCTCCATCATCTCGGCTACTTGGCGCATGGAATCGGCTCCACAGGTTTGAACTGGCAGCCCTCCACAAAAAAATCGAAAAAGCGCGGATGCGTTTCGAGGCGACAGTGCTCCACCTTCTTGACCAGGTCCTCAAGTTCCTGGCGTTTCGATTTGGAAAGCAAAGCGATCGTGGCGCCTTCGATCGCGGTGTTGCCGGCCTGCACGATCTTCGCGGACGGCAAATCCGGCACAAGACCGATGCGCTTCGACGCTTCCACTTTCAGATGCCGGCCGAATCCCCCCGCCAAATAGAAAACGTCGATATCGTCGAAATCAATTCCGTAACTGCTGAAAACCACGTGCAGACCGGCCACGTTGGCGCCCTTGGCCTGCGCCAGTTCATTCACATCGCTTTCGAGCAAATAAATATCGTGCTCCTTATCGAGCGTGATGCGGCCGTGGTGATCGTCCGTGAAGCGTCCCATCTCATTCATTCGCCCGGTACGCAGCAACTCGCTGAGCACATCGACGAGGCCCGATCCGCAAATGCCCTCAGGCGCGACATCGCCGATCACGACAACGCGAAACTTCCCGTCATCGCCAATCGCAACTTCCTCGATCGCTCCATCCAACGCCGGCATGCCGCATGCGATGGCTCCGCCCTCAAACGCCGGCCCCGCCGGGCAAGACGCCGCGAGAATCCGATTTTTATTGCCGAGAATCAATTCCGTGTTTGTCCCGATATCCATCACCGCAACGAGCCGCTCTTCATGCGCAATATCAACCGCCAGCACGCAGGCAGCGGCATCCGCGCCCACGTGACCGCTGATGATCGGCGCGCCGTAGACGCGCGCTTTCGGGTGAATCGGCAGCAACGCTCTGCGCCCCGTCTCGACCAGGCTCGTCGTCGTTCGCTTGCCCGCCGCCATTTCGATTTCCGTGATCGAGCGGTACGGATTCTGCCCAATCGAATAAACGCTCTGCCGGAAAAATAGATCGCGCATTGTGGAGTTGCCCACGACCACCATCTCGTAAATCGTTTTCGGATCGACCGGAAATTTTTCGATCGCGTGGCTCAGATATCCCGCAAGTGTGCGCATCAGCAGCCTGCCCGGATGATCGCCATCGTAGCTGATGCGCGCCATCACGTCGGACCCGCCAAAGCGCTGCGGATTTTCAAACGAAGAATCCGCGATCAGTTCGCCGCTTTCAAGATCGACGAGGCGCAGCACAATCGTCGTCGTCCCAAGATCCATGGCAATTCCATGAATTGGTCCTGTCGAGCGCTCCACTTCGATTCCGTCGATCAGAATGCGATCGCCATCGCGCGTGACCGCCGGATCGAGTTTCATCGGCGCGCCGCTGCCCGGCAAACCGAGCGCCTGCCGCTCGATTCGCATGTGCCCGCGGCGCATCGTATGACAGCGAATCACACCGTTCTCACCGGTCACATACGTTTGACACGACAGCCGAAAATTTCCCTTCAAATGTTTTTCGGGATCGGTGTTCGCCGAAAGCAGCTCCATCCCCTCGACGACCTCCACCATGCACTCCCTGCACTTGCCTTGCTTCCGGCAGGAAGTGGGCACGTCGATCCCCAAAAATTCCGCCTGATCGAACAGCGATCGATCGCGGTCTGCTTCGATGGTTTTCCCGTTGATTGTGAGGGTAACGGCCATTACCGCAGGGATCCTACCAGCCCTTTGCTTCGAGCTCGGCCTTCAACGCTTCCGCAACTTCGCGCGCGGATCCTTCCCGCTCTTCTTCCTCGCTCCATTTCCATTGAGCAAGGTAGTCGTCCGCGCTCGTCAGCCCGCGTTGCGCGGCCACTCGATCGATATGTTCCATGAACTTTCCATCGAGCGGCACAGTGACGTCTTCCGTGTCATCCTCGGCTTTGATCTGCGAGGGAATGTCCTGCCAATAGAGAATTTTGTAAGTCGCCACGGTCTGTCAATCCTTCGTCGAAAGCCGCAAAAATAAATCCACCGCCGCGGAAGCGTTCGCCCCGTATCCATCGGCGCCAATTTCGTCGGCAAACATTTGGCTGATCGGCGCGCCGCCGACGGCCATGCGAATTTCGGTGAGGCCGGCGGCGTCAAATCCTTCGATTACGGTCTTCATGTACATCATCGTGGTGGTCAGCAGCGCGCTCATGCCGATAATCGTCGGCTTGCATTTTTCCGCCGCGGCCATGAATTTCTCCACGCTCTGGTCCACGCCAATGTCGTGCACTTCAAATCCCGCGCCCTCGGCCATCATGCCCACCAAATTCTTGCCGATATCGTGCAAATCGCCGCGCACCGTGCCCATCAGCAACACGCCCTTGGGCTTGGTGGTGCTGTCCTTTGCGCTCAACAGCGGTTTCAACACTGCCATGCCCGCCTTCATCGCCCGCGCAGCGATCAGCACTTCCGGAACGTAGAGCACGTTGTGTTTGAAGTCCTCTCCCACCACGCTCATGCCCGCGATTAGCCCCTCGTTCAACACTTCCTGCACCGACCGCCCCGCAGCAAGAGCCTCCTTCGTAAGCCGGTCTATCTCGCTGGCGTTGCCTTCGTACAGAAGTTGGTTCATCTGGGCATAATCGGGCATCACGCGCTCCTTTATTCCCTATCGGCGGCTGGATACGCCGCTTGCGGCGCGCCGTCCATTGAATTCATTCAGGGCCTCTAGCATCGCCAGAATATTCTCGCGCGGCATCCCCGGACTTGTGCCGCCGCCCACGGACAGAATCACGCCCTCGCCGCCGGATGCCTCCAACACTTCAAGCGTTTCGTCTTTCACTTCGTCGGGCGTCCCACGCACGCCAATCTCCAGCGGATTCACATTGCCCATCAGGCACATCCGGTCTCCCACTCGACGCTTCACCTCGGACATGTGTTTCTGCTTTCCCCAATTCAACACGTTGAATCCCGTGTCCGGCAGATGGTCCAGGCACGCGTCCACTTCCGCGTCGTTGTGATAAAGCTTCACCCAATCTTTCGGGAAAGCGTCGCAGATGCGCTTCAGATAAGGATGCGCATACTCCATGTAATGCTCTTCGTTTACGAATCCAACGATGTCGTCGAGGATGAAAATTCCTTCCACCGTATCGCCCATCACTTTGTGCTGCGCTTTCAGCCAGTCGATGATCACGCGCGTGCACAAATCGATCAGCTTGTGCGAGCCCTTGGGATCTTCCACCAGATCGATCATGAAATGCGTGGTGCCGCGCACAAATCCCGCGGTGCACAGCGGACCGCGCGAAGTGATCATCGGCAGGATGTAGCCCGCATCCAGGATGCGCTGCTTGTGCATGCCGATGCGATGCAGCGTCAGGCCCGCAAACGCGTCGCACTCCACCTCGTACTCCGGGAAATTGTCGATGTCCTCCAGGCGTTGCAGCGTGTGATATTCGCTCGGCGTGTTGTCCTGCCAAAATTTAATTTTCGAGCCAAGCACCGAAGGCTCCGCCGCCATCCCATACTCCATCCACCACGACGGAATGAAAATCACATCGGGAAACTCGCGCAGGATCTTCAGGTTGGATTGAAACCACAGCTCGGGATCCAGGAAATAGTCCATGTGTTTGATTCCCAGATACCCGGGAATCCATGGGCTGTCGATGATCAGCGCCATCGGAACTTTATCCATCTTCTCGCGGCGCACCGCGCGCTTGAACGTATCCCATTGTTCCGGCAGCATTTTTCTCCTCCTGGTTGCGCCGAGGCGGCGCGCAACTATAGCCCGAAACGCCTCGGCTGAAACATCCAACATCGCCCGCGCATTGCACCGAACCGACCGCCTGCCCAGCTCTTGGCGCTCGGCGGAATACCCTAGAATTGGCCCGCCCAGCAGCCATACGGGCCGTGCCGGCGGCTGCCAAGGGTATATTGTTGTACCACAAAACAAATTCGTTTTTAACTGCCCGCTAACGATTTTTGCCGGGGCCGTGGGGTACGCTGCGGTGCCGCTGCAACTGCTGGTTTCAAAGGTGCTTAGGTGGGTGCCGAAGATAAGCCCTCGCGAAAATGAAGGCTGGCGCCGCGCCTCCCGAAGCGGGAAAACGGTAACCCCGCGGCAAGCCCCTAGCGTCGGCGGGCCTGCGGCGTTAGAGTGTCCGTGCGTTCCCGGCCCGGTCGCGCGCCGCAGCATCTCGCCCGGCACATCATCGGCTCTCGCAGGATGTCGAGCGAAAATCCGCCACGAGCGCCGCGCTCTGGCAAGACGCCGTCGCGCGGAAAAAATATCAGTGGAGCCCGCCGCCGGGCGCGGTCAAAAGGAGGGCCCATTCCTTGTTGGAAAACGCCCTAACGGTTCATCGTCTGCAGTTCGCCTTCACCGTCACATTCCACTACATCTTCCCGCAACTCACGATGGGGCTTGCGCTGCTGATCCTGATCATGAAAACGGCGGCGCTGCGCACCGGCGATCCGTGTTGGAATCGCGCCGGGCGTTTTTGGGCCAAGATTTTCGGAATCAGCTTCGCGCTGGGCGTGGTCACGGGTATTCCGATGGAATTTCAGTTCGGCACCAACTGGGCCGAGTTTTCAAAAACCGCCGGCGCCGTGATTGGTCAAACGCTGGCGATGGAAGGCGTGTTTTCGTTTTTCCTGGAATCCAGTTTCCTCGGCCTATTTCTCTTCGGAGAAAAGCGCCTGGGTCCGCGCGGCCACTGGTTTTCCGCACTGGCCATGTTTCTCGGCTCGTGGCTCTCCGGATATTTGATCGTCGCCACGGACGCGTGGATGCAGCATCCGGTCGGCTACGCCATCGCGGCCGATGGGCGCATGGGACTCTCTAGCTTTTGGGCGCTGCTGCTGAATCGCTGGGCGCTCTGGCAATACGCGCACACCATGCTGGGCGCGGTGCAGACCGGCTGCTTCGTGATGGCCTCCATTGGTGCGTTTTATCTGCTCTCGAAACAGCATCAGGCGTCCGCGAAATTGTTCGTGCGCACGGCCGTCATCGTCGGAGTGTGCGCGGCGCTGCTGCAGCTTTGGCCCACCGGCGATGGTCAGGGCCGCATGATCGCGCAGTACCAACCGCCGGCGCTCGCGGCCATGGAGGGCCTGTTCCACAGCGAGCGCGGCGCTCCCGTCGCGATTCTCGGCCAGCCCGACGTCAACAAGAAGACGCTCGACAATCCGCTGTTCGTTCCGCGCGCGCTCAGCTTTTTAACCTATCGTTCCTGGGCCGCCGAGGTGCGCGGACTCGATAGCTTTGCCCCGGGCGATTGGCCCGATCAAATTCCGCTGGTCTATTTCAGCTATCACATCATGGTTGGCTTGGGCACGATCTTCATCGCCATCGAACTGCTCGCGGCGTGGAAATTGTGGCGCGGCAAACTCTTCGATTCGCGCGCCATGCTCTGGATTCTGATGCTCGCGCTGCCGCTGCCCTTCATCGCCAATACCGCCGGCTGGATCACCGCCGAATCGGCGCGCCAACCGTGGGTAATCTACGGCCTGATGCACACGCAGCAAGGCATCTCCACGCAAGTGCCCGCCGGCGACGCATGGTTCACGCTGTTGGGTTTTCTGGGATTGGATGCCTTACTCGCGATTCTTTTCCTCTACTTGATTTACAACGCGATCGATCGCGGCCCGGAGGAAGACGCTCCCGCGGCGCCGTCCTCCGCGGCAACACCGATCTCCAGGACTGCCTGAGGAGCGCGCCATGGGAACACTCTGGTTCTGCATTGTGGCTGTGATGCTCGCGTTCTACGTCGTCCTCGACGGCTTCGATCTTGGCGCGGGCATCGTGCATCTTTTCGTGGCGCGCACCGATTCTGAGCGGCACACAGTGCTCGCCTCGATTGGCCCCGTCTGGGACGGCAACGAAGTTTGGCTGCTCGCCGGAGGCGGCGTTCTGTATTTCGCATTCCCCGCGCTCTACGCGTCCAGTTTTAGCGGCTTCTATCTGCCGCTGATTATCGTTTTGTGGCTGCTCACGCTGCGCGGCGTGTCCGTGGAATTCCGCAGCCACACCCGCGGCGCGGTTTGGGCTCCGTTCTGGGACGTCGTCTTCTCGGGCTCTAGCCTGCTGCTAGCCGTTTTCTACGGCGCGGCGCTCGGCAACGTCGTGCGCGGCGTGCCGCTCGATCAAACTGGGCGATTCTTCGAATCGCTATGGACGAATTTCCGCCCGGGGCCGAATGCGGGCGTCCTCGATTGGTACACGATTCTGATCGGCGTCGCGGCGCTCGCCGCGCTGCTGCTTCACGGCGCGCTGTGGGTAGCATTCAAAACTGGAGGCGATGTTGCCCAGCGCGCTCGCCGCCTCGCGAAATGGACAGTGTGGATCGTCGCCACGCTGACCGCGGCGATCACCGCCGCCAGCTTCTGGGTACAGCCCTCTCTCGCGGCGCATTTCTCTGGGCACGCCTGGGGCGCCGTGTTTCCGGCCGTCGCGCTACTCGGCCTGGCTGGAATTATCTGGTTTTCGTGGCGCGGCCACGAGCGCAACGCCTTCCTCAGCTCCTGTGCGTATTTGCTCGGCATGTTGACGAGCGCCGCGTTCAGCCTCTATCCCTACGTCCTGCCCGCTTCCACCGATCCAGCCTTCGGCCTAACGGTGCGCAACGCCATGGCTCCGGAGTATGGCCTGCGCATTGGCCTGATTTGGTGGATTATCGGAATGACGCTCGCGACCGCCTACACGGTGTATGCGTATCACAGCTTTGCGGGCAAAGTGAAATCGGGAGCGCATGGCGAAGGCTACTAGGGCCGCCGCGTGCTCATTCAATCACCAAAGAGCTTTTTCGCTTATGCCTTATCGACGCTCATCGCTCCCGGCCCAAACGCCGCGATCAGCAGCAAACCGCCCAGGATGCCGATGTTCTTCAGGAAGTGGATCTCGTTGTCCACGCGCGCCGCGCCCGTGTATGCCCAATAATTGTGAACCATGAACGTGACCGGAATCAGGTAAAGAAACATCAGCCATGCCCACAGCCGCGCCTTAAATCCGACCACCAGGCAAATGCCGCCCAGCACTTCGATGATGATCACAATCGCCGTGGCAACCGTCGGCATCGGAATCTTCAATGCGGCCAGATTCCCTGCCGTGCCGTGAAATTGCGCGATTTTCATCCCGCCCAACACCAAAAACGGAACCGCCACCAGAGTTCTGCCCAGCAGCGCCAGCACACGATTCGAGCCCATCGATTTCTCCTCTCGCGTTGTGAATTCTCAAACTCTCAGAATGAGTTCTCGTTCTCCCACGGATGAATTCCTGTTGCCGCTCTCCACAGCCGCAAAACTCAACGCATCTATCCGCCGGCCTTCGCGCCAGCGCCTACTGGTCGCGCCGGTCCGTCGCCAGCACCGGTTTCAGCTATGGCGCGCGCGATCTCGTTCAGGTCGCTCGACGTCAGCTCCAACTTTCCCGCCGCGATCCAGCCATCCACTTGTTCCGCCGAGCGCGCCCCTACGATTGCTCCCGTCACGCCGGGCCAAGCCAGCGTCCACGCGACCGCGACCGCGGAAACGCTCACGCCGTGCCGCGCCGCGATCGGCCGCAACGCGTCGCGCAGCCGTAGATTGCGCCCAAGATTCGGCTCCTGGAAAAACGGCGATCCGCGCCGCCAATCGTCTTCGCCCAGCGTCGCAATGCGCTCGGCCCTGAAGCTATCGGTCAGCAATCCCGATTGCATCGGGCTGTAAACGATCACTCCCGTGTCGTGCGCCGCGCACCACGGAATCACATCCTCCGCCGCCGCG
>Ga0187858_10005811_pt1 | contig 11185 bp, 11 predicted proteins | sample June2016WEW_8_15_FD_133015 | JGI IMG/M metagenome (GOLD analysis project Ga0187858, IMG submission 133015) | Peatland microbial communities from SPRUCE experiment site at the Marcell Experimental Forest, Minnesota, USA - June2016WEW_8_150 | ecosystem: Environmental > Terrestrial > Soil >...
CGAGCAGCGCAACGGCGTCAAGCTGACCTACATGCCGTTCATCACGCGCGCCGCCATCGCCGCGCTGCGCAAGCACCCCATCGTCAACGCAACGGTGGAGGGCGACGCCATCCGCTACAGCAGGAACATCAACATCGGTATCGCCGTGGCGCTGGAGTGGGGCCTCATCGTTCCCGTCATCAAGCAGGCCGAGGAGCAGAACTTCCTAGGCATCGCGCGTGCCATCGCCGACCTCGCCGAGCGCGCGCGTGGCAAGAAACTCGCGCCCGACGAGGTTATGGGCGGCACCTTCACACTCACCAACTCGGGAATCTTCGGCGAGCAGTTTGGCCTGCCCATCATCAACCAGCCGCAGGCGGCCATCCTCGGCATCGGAGGGCTCAACAAGGAGCCCGTGGTGGTGACCGACGAGGACGGCAACGACTCCATCGCCATCCGCTCCATCCAGAGGTTTACGCTGGGCTTCGACCACCGCATCGTGGACGGCGCGGACGCCGGCCGCTTCATGGCCGACTTCAAGGCCTATCTCGAAAACTGGGACGAGGCGATCGGCTAGGGGAGCTTCGACCTGTTTGTAGAGCGAGGACTCTCCGTTATTTCGAACAAGGCGACACAGACTACCCCATCCGCGAGTATTTCCTAAGTCGTCCTGCGCAGCAACCCCAGCCCCAACCCACCCGCCGTCACCAGCGCGCAGAGGTACGCGAATAAATCCCCGTGCACGGAATAAAAAGTAAGATCGTGCTCATAGTTGAAGCCGACGCGAAGGCTGGTGCGGATGTGTCGCGGCGCGGAAGTTACGACCCGGCCGTAAGGATCGATCGCCGCCGTCACTCCGGTGTTGGTGGCGCGCAGCACCCAGCGATGGTTCTCGATGGCCCTCATGCGCACCATATTCAGGTGCTCCCACGCCGCGCTGGTGTCGCCATACCATCCATCGTCGGAGATATTCACCAGCACATCCGCGCCCATCTGCGCATACTGGCGCACCTCGTCCGCAAAGACCGACTCGTAACAGATGAAGGTGCCATAGGTGTGTCCGCCGGTCGTAAACACCGTCCTGTGTTTTCCGGGATCTAATAAGCCCACTTCCTGCAATAAGCTCCCAGCAAAGAAGAACAGCTTCTTGTATGGAACATATTCTCCGAAGGGCACCAGGTGCATCTTGTCGTACCGTCCCACAAACCTGCCGTCCGATGTGATGAAGTCCGCGGAGTTATACAAGTCATATCCGCGCGTCACAGCGAGATCCGCATCGATCCCGAACGTGCCCACGATGATCGGCGCATCGGCCGCGCGCGCCAGGCTGGAGATCGCCGTGCGAAACTCCTGGCTTGAGATGGTCGCGCGCAACGGCGGCTCAATCACCATAAAATCGTTCGGGGCCTCCGGCCACACAATCAAATCCGTTGGTTGCAGATAACGCGCGCCGTCAGACCCTGCGCCCTGTTGTGCAGGAACAGAGCCTAAGCACTGAGTCCCAGGCAACTCAGGGATTCCATCGCATGCTTCATCTGCCGGAGGAAAGAGACTTAGTTCCGAAAACGTCTGCAGCTTCTCGCTCGGTGTAAGCGGAGGCCTGGAGCTGGCCGCCTCCGCTCCTACCTCAAGGTTCTCCTGCACCAGAGTCGCCGTCGCTTGCGTTGCCTCATGGATTGGCGGCTGAACCCGTCTTAGAAAGAATACATACAACAGAACAATGGACACACAGGCCACCATCAGCGCAGGCCGCGTGTAGCGCCGTTGCTTCAGAGTAATCCGCAGCAGCCAAAGCGCATTCACCGCCGTAATTACAAATGAAATACCATACGCCCCGACATACGGCACAAGCCGCGTCAGTAATAAATTGTCCACCTGCGTAACGCCCAGCTGGTCCCACGGAAACCCGGTAATCCGCGCCCGCGCCAGCTCCACCGCAACCCAGGCGAACGGACTGAGAAGAAGCGCGCCTTGCACTCCCAGGTTTCTCCTCCCCAGGTTGGCGCGACGAAACGCGGCAATCAACGCGCCAAACAACGCATGATAGAGCCCGAGGTAGAGGCAGAAAAGAACCAGAATCCCGGCCGCCGCGGGCTTGGCGATCCCACCGTAATGGTGCATCGTGGCATAGACCCAGTAACAGTTCCCCAGGTACCAGACAAATCCCGAGGCATAGCCCAGCGCCGCACCCTGGATCGCGCGCAGCGGCCGCCCATTAGCATCCTTCCCGGTAAGTGCCATCAGTAGCGGAGTTAGCGCAATCCAGCAAAACGCCGTCCGCCACACCGGCGCAGGTCCCGCAATCGGAAATGGCAGCACCTGCAGCACACCCGACAAAATCGCCAACGCCCACAGCCGTAACGGAATCAATCGCATTATTATGCAGTCTAACATCGCGACGCCGTTGCCATTAGAACCGGTCTCATCAACCATCTGCTTCCTCACGCGAGGTTCATGAGCCCCGTCTTGCAGGCGGGTCTCACATCCGGACAAATCAGCCCGAAGGCATTGATGGGACCGGTTGTCTCCCGTGCGAACTACGAGCCCCCGGAGACGCTGCCTGCGACCCGCGGTCGCACGGTCGATAGAACCCCGTCGCCGCATCTTCCCCTAATTATTATCGTGTTGCCTCAGTTGGGGTAGAGCCGATATTCCCAATCCATCCATTTGGCCTGAGCGCAATCGAAGGCAAGACATCAATATTTTGCCCGCAGCGCCGCCATCCCTTTAGGAGAACGGCCTAAACTATCGAAATAATCCGGCAGTCCACTAATTTTATTTGCCAGACCGTTTCTACTTATGTAATAGTTGCACTGGCACACCTAGCGCCAGAATCGCAACGAAGTAAGTGGTCGCAATCCATCGGACTATTCCGGACAACGCACTGAAAGAATGCGGTTGGGGTTTTTATTCCCGACCGCAACCAGGAGGCAACACATGGAAGTAAGCCGTATTCTTGAGGAAATTGACTCACAGATTTCGAAACTTCAACAGGCCCGCGAACTACTCTCCGGCGGCGCCGCGAAGGCAGGCAAGGGTCGAGGCCGCCCCAAGGGCAGCAAGAATGTCAAGCCCGCCGCTAAGGCCAAGACCCGCAAACGCAAGATCAGCGCCGAGGGCCGCAAGCGCATCGCAGAAGCCATGAAGAAGCGCTGGGCAGAGCGCAGGAAGCTGGCAGCAGCCGGAAAGTAGCCATCCCCAAGGTCCACCGCCAGTTACTGCTTGCAGGCATGGCGTAGCGCTCACTCCACCGGCGGGCGCCGCGCCATCGCGTTTTAATGCAACTATGCTGCAACAATCTTCCGCAAGAGAACCATCCCCCTAGAACGGTTTTACTGTACGCGCGGCCTGGCCAAGGTAGTGCAATGCTGCGTTCCTTGCGGGAAGACAGCGCCGCGTCATGCGCCCCGGAACCACCACCGGTGAATCCGCTCTAGCGCGTAACCACAACCTCGCGCACGTTGTCCTTGCCCAGAAAGAAATGAAAGCTCTTGAACGACCCGAGCAGCCGCTCAATCTGGCGATTGGTATAGCTTGTCAGCAACGGATACTCCCCCGCGCGCTGCACGTCCACTTTGTTTGTGCCGGTCAGGTGGTAGCGGTGGAAGTCCGTCTTGGCCGCCCCCGATGCAGACGCTCCCGCGGACGGATGAAACATCGCCAGCATCTGTCCATCCGGCACCATCACCGCGTGGATGCGCTCCAGCACCGGAACCAGCAACTCCCCGGGAAGATAGTCCGCCGTGTCCCAGAACAAGACCACATCGAATCCACGCCCGGAAAAATTCAGGTGCGCCGCCAGAAACCGTTCCACATCGAAGCGCACCCCCTCGCCGTCCTCCTTGGCAGCGATCCAGTCGTGCCTGGCCGCGTCCTCCACCAGGTTCGCCAGGTAGATGCTGTGCCCCAGCTCGGTAACAAAGTTGATGTTGGTCGACGAGGTGGGACCGATATCCAGAACGCGCAGCGATTCCTCGGCGCGCATCCGTTCCAGCAGTTGACCCCATCCGCTGGAATGCCGCGAGACGCGTCCTTTCTCCGCCGCCGCACCGCCGGGTTTGTCCTTGCCACCAAAGATGCTGGCCATCTTTCCGTCTCCTTCCCGTTCAGGTCAGGTCCAGGACCTCTGCGTCCGTCGCAGGGTCCTGGGTGCCCGGCAGCCGCGCCCGGACCACCTCCGCCGCGACCTCAGACAGATCGACACGGCCCTTCATGCTCGCGTTCTCCTCGATCGACAACCTCTCCGCAACGATGTCTCCCTTCACCACCGCCGACGCACGCAACTCAATCCGCCCCGATGCGCGCAGATTGCCTTCGACCAACCCGAAGATCACCACCTCGTGCGCGTTCACATCCGCCATCACGCGCGCATTCGGCCCCACCGTCAACCGGCTCTCCGGCAGCACGATGGTTCCTTCCACCACGCCGTCCATGTACAGGTCCTCATTGCCCGCCACCTCTCCTCGAATCGTGACGGACTTGCCAATAACGGTCGAACCCTCGGCTGGCTTCATCGGTTTCTCGTTCTCCCTGGCTGCAATGATGGCACTTAAACTGCATTCATCATACTTGCCGAACTATACCCAGCCCAGCGCTGCGAGGCAAACCCCCACATTGAACTCAGGTTAAACTCAAGACAAACGCAACCCGCAGGTCTCCAGAGGCAGCCTTCGTCCTGGGGCGAAGAAAACTTAACGCCTGGATCCCACGTCAAACCCAGTACGACGGCAGAATGCAATCCCCTCAAGCGATGAAAACCGCACCCTCGGCCGCCCAGCGCGCAATCCGTTCCCAACTAAGTCCCCCTCATCGGCCCGCTCTGCCGCGCCGACGCGTGTTGCCGCGCTGGCGCGCCCGGCTCTGGCCGCTGCTCAGCGCGTGCGCCCTGGTGCTTGCAACCGCCGGCCCGGCACACTATACGGCGGCCTCGCAGGACACTTCCGCCGCTTCCCTGCCCGCCGTGCCCGCCCGCGCCTGGGCCGTCGATTGCGCCAACAACGAAGCCCTGGTCATCCAGCATCCCGGCTCCTATTTGCGCTATCGCCTGCATGTGATCGACGAAAAGGGAGACCAGATGCGCGACCAGATCGAGACCCCCGAGGGCAGCGTCGCCCGGCTGATCCAGCGCGATGGCCGCCCGCTCACCCCGGCGCAGGACGCAACCGAACGCCAGCGCCTGAACGACCTGCTCGCCTCGCCCGACGCCTTCGCCCGCCACATCCGACGCGATCAGGAGAGCAAGCAGATGGGCGTCCACCTGCTCAAGCTCATGCCCGACGCCATGCTCTGGAGCTACGCCCCCGGCCAGCCCCAACTCCCCGGCCAGCTCCCCGGCCAGCCTTCCGCACAGCCCTCCGGCGAACCGGCCCTGGTCGTCCTCGACTTCAAACCCGACCCCGCCTGGTCGCCTCCCAATTTTGAATCCGAGCTTCTTACCGGCGTCGAAGGCCGCGTCTGGATTGACCCGCGCACCCGGCGCATGGTCCGCCTCGAAGCCGACCTGTTTCATGCCGTCAACATCGGCTGGGGTTTCGTCGCCCACCTCTATCCCGGCGGCGCCGTCACCCTGCAGCAGGCCAACGTCACAGGCCAGCGCTGGATCGTCGAACACATCGACGAGCGGCTCAACCTGCGCGCTCTCCTGGTCAAAAACGTCAAACAGCGCCTCCTGTTCGACACCGCAGACTACCAGCCCGTGCCTCCCATGTCCTACCAGCAAGCCATCAAAATGCTGCTCGACACGCCGCACCCCACTCCCTGACTCCCCTGCTGACCCAATTTGCGACGAACCGCAGGCTCGAGGGATGAATTCGTGACGATGCGCCGCAAGAAGTGAGAAGATAACGGAGACATGGAAGCGACAGGTTTTGCAGTAGCCATCATGGCCGCGGGCAAGGGCACGCGGCTCAACAGCAAGCGGCCCAAGGTGCTGCACGAGGTGGGCGGGCGCGCTCTGCTGCTGTACGTGATTGCAGCGGCACAGAGGCTCGTCCCCGCCAATGAGATCTATTGCATCGTTGGCCACGAGGCGGAACGCGTGCGGGCCGCGGCGGAGCCGGCCGGCATACACTTCGTGCTGCAGGAGGTCCAGCTCGGCACAGGCCACGCCATGCAGGTGCTCAAGGCCTGGCTGGAGCTCTCCGGCGCGCCGCTTCCCAAGCACCTGCTCGTTCTCTCGGGCGACGTTCCGCTGATCCGTCCGGAGACGCTCTCTGCGCTCTGCGAGCTGCACCTGAAAGAGCGGGCTGCGATGTCCATCCTGACCGCGGTCCCCGAGAATCCCACCGGCTACGGCCGCGTCCTGCGCCTCACCGCAGGCCAGCCCGATGTGCTTGCCATTGTCGAGCAGAAGGCGCTCACGCCGGCCCAGCTTGCCGCGCGCGAGATCAACTCCGGGATCTATTGCTTCGAGACTGAGGCGCTCTTCAGCAAGCTCGACCTGCTCTCCGCCGACAACGCGCACGGCGAGCTCTACCTGACGGACGTGGCCGCCCTGCTGGTGGCCGGCGACCAGCGTGTGGTGGCGCTCCAGGCCGAGAGCGTGGACGAGGTGCTCGGGGCCAACACCATCGCCGAGGTGATGCACCTCGATGCGACCATGCGCGCCGCCAACGCCCGCAGCCTGATGGCCCAGGGCGTCACCATCTACCGCCCCGACACCTGCGTCATCGACGCCGAGGTCACCATCGGGCCGGACACGGTGATCGAGCCGTACGTTCAGCTTCTGGGCGCGACGCGCATCGGCTCGGAGTGCTGCATCCGTTCCTACTCGGTCATCCAGCACTCCGTTCTGGGCAACTGCGTCATCGTGCGCAACGGATGCATTCTGGATCGCGCGGAGGTCGGCGACGGCGCCGTCCTCGGCCCCTACGCCCACCTGCGGCCGGAGAGCAGGATCGGCGAGATGGCCCACGTCGGCAACTTCTGCGAGACCAAGAAAGTGACCCTCGGCCGCGGCTCCAAGGCCAACCACCTGACGTATCTTGGCGATGTAGTCATCGGCTCCGGCGTCAACGTCGGCGCCGGGGTTATCACATGCAACTTCGACGGGGCGAAGAAGCACACCACCACCATCGGCGACGGGGTCTTCGTCGGCTCCGACTCCACGCTGGTCGCGCCGGTCAGCATCGGCGACGGAGCGTACGTCGGTGCTGGCTCTTGCATCACCGAAGACGTCCCCTCCGGAGCGCTGGCCATCGCCCGCGGCCGCCAGGTGACCAAAGAAGGCTGGGTCGCCGCCCGCCGCGCCGCCCGGGCCGCAGCACGCGATGCTGCTAAGAAACCCTGACCGGCGTTCGTTGCGGAGTCAGTCTGCGAGGACGACCGCCATCGCGAAGCCGTCATATCCTTTACTCCCCACCGTCTGAATGGCCGTGGAAGAGAGTCGAGGCTCCTCGGCAAGCAGCTCAAACAGAGCGCGCGTTCCCTGTACATCCGGGTCCGCGCTGGCAGGGTCGACAATCTTCCCTTTCCGCACCACATTGTCGACGACGATCAGAGACCCGCGACGTGCCAGCTTCAGCGCCCAGCCAAGATAGGCAGGATTGCTGGGTTTGTCCGCATCGATGAAGATCAGATCAAATGGCCCCGCGCCCTCTGCCTGAAGCTGTGCCAGCGATTCCGCCGCGGGCCCAACGCGGATTTCAACCTTCTCGGACACTCCCGCGCGGTCTAGGTTCGCCCGCGCAACCTCGGCGTGCCTTGGCTGTAACTCCAGGCTCACCAGGCGCCCGTCTACAGGCAGGGCACGCGCCAGCCAGAGGGTGCTGTATCCGCCAAGCGTGCCTATCTCCAGAATCCTGCGCGCGCCTGTGGCGAGGGCCAGCAGATGAAGGTACTTCCCCTGGACCGGGGAGACGTTGATGGAAGGCAATCCTGCCGCCGTACTCGCCTCCAGAGCGGCCTCCAATACAGGATCGGAGGGCAGAAGCCTCTCCGCAAAGTAATGGTCTACCGTCGTCCATTGGTCTTGATTCATGGTGATCCTTACCATTTTTTGAGATGGTTCGCGTTCGATTATATGCGGCTGATGGAAGCTCCCGCATTGCCGATAGACACTACATACCCGCGCGCGGCTGCGACCGGCCGCGCAGCGGCTCGCCCCTGGGCCGCCTTCTGGCCGCCTCGAAGCTGTGGAGCGGCTCCGGGGCGAATCGAAAGCTCCCTCTGAACATTATGGCGGCGGAGAGCATTGAGCTATGCAACAGGAAACCACGCAGACGCAGCAGGGATTCACGCCAGCGCAGATGGGAAGCATGCAGGAGCAGCAGGAAGCTGTCTCCGAGCGGCAGGACCACATCCTGGTGGTCGACGACGAAGCCTCGGTGCGCGGCGTCCTGGTGCAGATGCTTGGGCGCAGCGGATACGATGTCACCGCAGTGGCCGACGCCGAACAGGCCCTGCTCCATCTGCAGGACGACCCTGGCTGCGACCTGGTCCTGACCGACGTCATGATGCCCGGCGCCAACGGCCTCACCCTGCTCGATGTCGTCTGCCGCAACCACCCCGGCGTGCCCGTCGTCATGCTGACCGCGCTGCACGATATCCACGTCGCCACCAACGCCTTCCGCCGCGGCGCCGTCGACTACCTGCTCAAGCCCTTTCAGCGCGCCCAACTGCTGGACGTCGTGCTGCGCGCACTGGAGCACGGCCGCCTGCTGAAGCAGAACGCCGCCTACCGCCAGAACCTGGAGCAGATCATCAGCTTCCGCACCAGCCGTCTGCGCGCCACCATGCACGACCTGGAGAAAAGTTACGACATTACGCTGGAAGCCATGGGCGACGCGCTGGACCTGCGCGACACCGAAACCGAAGGCCACTCCCGCCGCGTCACCGCCTACACCATCGCCCTGGCCCGCGAGTTCGGCCTCGACCCTGAGGCGCTGCGCATCATCGCGCGCGGCGCCTTCCTGCACGACATCGGCAAGATTTCCACCCCCGACGCCATCCTGCTCAAACGCGGAGCGCTTTCCGCCAATGAGATCGAGATCATGCACCAGCACTGCGTGCGCGGATACGAGATGGTGCACAAGATCCCCTTCCTGAGCGACGCCTCCGAGATCGTCTACTCCCACCATGAGAACTTCGACGGCTCCGGCTACCCGCGCGGCCTGCGCGGCGAGGAGATCCCCCTGGGCGCGCGCATCTTCGCCATCGCAGACACGCTCGACGCCATCACCTCCGACCGCCCCTACCGCAAGGGCCTCAGCTTCGCCCAGGCCCGCGAAGAGATCGCGCACTGCAGCGGAAGCCAGTTCGATCCCCAGATCGTCAAGGTCTTCCTCAGCATGCCCATCGAACTGTGGAGCGACATACGCAAAGAGGTGGAACACGCCCCCGCCGGGACCTTCGGCGTAACCCTTTAGAACCTAACCCCTGGAACCTTGAAACCGCTGCGCTTGCGCCCGGTAGACCGCACGGCCTACCATCGCCTTGCGATCCACTCGCCGAGGGAGAACCCCATGCAGTCCAGCAAACAAACGCTCTCCGAACAACAGCTCCGCGACCTGCTGATCGAGCTGCCTGAGTGGGCTCTGGAAGACGGCAAGCTGGTCCGCAACTGGACGTTGCCCACCTTCGTCGAGGCCATTGCCTTCGTCAACCGCGTGGCCCAGATCGCCGAAGAGGCCCAGCACCACCCCGACATCGACATCCGCTACAACCTCGTCAAGCTGGCGCTGATCTCGCACGACGCAGGCGGCATCACCGCGCGCGACGCCCGGATGGCGCGCCAGCTCAGCGCGGCCTTCCCCACCGCTCCCGCCTGAGCCGCCCGCCGCCTTGCCCGCCGTGCCCCGCTTGGTGTTACTCTTGTAATCCAGAGCGGAGTTCGCTCCAGGATTTGCGGCCAGAACCGGGAAATCCGCCGCTCTGGCCGGCATAAGTTGCGTCACTGGCCTCCCGGCACGGACAATCGACCGTTCGTGCCGCTTTTTTTGGCAAAAAGCCGCCCATTGCCCCCCTTTACATTTTTTATTCGCACCGATGACGAAAATCCTGCATCCCATCTACAATCAGCGATAAGCTAGATACAGTGCCCATGACTCAAGGAGACAACACGATGACAAAAGCCGATCTGGTCGATAAAGTAACCGCACTCGGAGACCTCACCCGCCGCGATGGCGAGATCATCGTCGACACCCTCTTCGAGTCTGTCATCGGAGCGCTGAAGTCCGGCGACAAGATCGAAATCCGCGGCTTTGGCAGCTTCCGCACGCGCCAGCGCAACTCCCGCATCGGGCGCAACCCCAAGACCGGCGAGCGCGTCGACGTCCCGGCCAAGCGCGTCCCGTTCTTCAAGCCCTCCAAGGAACTGCGCGACTCGGTCAACCCCGGCGGAGCCAAGAGTCCCGCAATCGCAAAGGCCGTCAGCACCGACCCCGTCGACCCCCACCATCCCCCAGCCATGTAGCCGCCGCGCACGCGCACACACGCATTGCATCAATGTTGCTTTTCTGCAGCAGGATCACTACGCCCAGCGATGGCCCCGACTGGCGGGTTGATTACGATACGACGTTCAGCCCGCTCTTTGCCGCGGCCACAAACTCCGTCGCCGTCTTCACAATGAACTCCAGCATCTCCCGCGTCAGCCCCGGATAGACGCCGATCCAGAAGACCTGGTTCATCACGAAGTCGCTGTTCGTCAGCTCGCCCACCACTCGCGTCTCCCAGCCCTCATACGCCGGCTGGCGCAGCAGGTTCCCTGCAAACATCAGCCGCGTCCCAATCTTCTTCGCCTCCAGCGCGCCGGTCAGTTCATCGCGCGTGAACGGCGCCTCCGGCCTGACGCCGATGGGAAACCCGAACCAGCTCGGGTCGGAGTTCTCAGTTGCCTCGGGCAGGATGAGGACATCTTCCAGCGGCTTCAGCGCAGCGTATAGATACGCGAAGTTCTCCTTGCGCCGGGCGATGAAGTGGGGCAGCCTGTCGATCTGCGACAGCCCCAGCGCCGCCTGCATCTCCGTCGCCTTCAGGTTGTAGCCGATGTGCGAGTAGGTGTACTTGTGGTCGTAGCCGCAGGGCAGCGAGCCCAGTTGCCAGGCGAAGCGCTTGCCGCATGTGTTGTCCTTGCCCGGCTCGCACCAGCAGTCGCGGCCCCAGTCGCGGAAGCTGTCGATCAGCACCTGCAGGTTCAGCTTGTCGGTCAACACCGCGCCGCCCTCGCCCATTGTGATGTGGTGCGCGGGATAGAAGCTGATGGTTGCGA
>Ga0187858_10005812_pt1 | contig 11180 bp, 7 predicted proteins | sample June2016WEW_8_15_FD_133015 | JGI IMG/M metagenome (GOLD analysis project Ga0187858, IMG submission 133015) | Peatland microbial communities from SPRUCE experiment site at the Marcell Experimental Forest, Minnesota, USA - June2016WEW_8_150 | ecosystem: Environmental > Terrestrial > Soil >...
CGGCGCTCGGTATCGTCCAAGGTGACGCCGATCAAACGCTGGGGAAGGCTACTGTCGCCGAAGAAGACGCGGCCGCACGAGGCCAGCCAGCGTTCTTTACCATCGGCGACTCCCACGGTGCGATACTCGGCCGCGTACTGGCCGCCGCTCTCCGGTTTCAGGGCGTGCTGTATGAGGCGGTCGACCCGCTCGCGGTCGTTGGGGTGCAGCGAGAGCAGGAAAACATCGTAGTCGACGGTGGCGTCGGCTGGCAGCCCCAACTGCCGCTTAGCGCATTCGGAAAGAACCAGCTTACCCGCGGCCGGGTAGAAATCGAAGGCGCCCAGTTGCGCCGCCGTGACGGCCAGCGCCAGCCGCTCTTCATTCTCCCGCAGCGCGTGCACGGCTTCCTGCCGCTCGCGGCGCGTCTTGGCTTCTTTCAACTCCCGCTCTACCGCGGGCGCGAGGCGCGCCAGGTTTTCCTTGAGCAGATAGTCGTGAGCGCCGGATTTCATCACTGCCACGGCTGCCTCGTGGCCGATGGTGCCGGAGACCACGATGAACGGGATATCGCGGCCGGTCTCCTGCAGCACCCGCAGCGCCGCGGGCGCGTCGAAGTCGGGTAACTGGTGGTCCGCAATAATCACGTCCCAATCTTGCCCTGTCAGGGCCTGCCGCATACCCTCGGCGCTTTCCACGCGCACGGCGTACAGCATATAGCCCGCCTTTTCCAATAGACGGGCGATCAGGGCGGCATCGCTCGCGGAATCCTCAACCTGCAAGACCCTCAGCACCACACGCGCCGGCGCAGGGACGCCTTTGGGGGCGCGCGAGGGGTCGCGCCGCCACTCGGTGCGTTGCGCTCTGGCCGTGGCTTTCACGATTTCCACGTCATCCGCGGTGACGTGCAAGTCCCGGCAGATTTGCTCGACCGACTGCTGTTGGGCGTAGAAGCGTGTCAGAATCTCCCGATCGCGCGGCGACGCGGACCGTAGGATTGCCATGGCAAGCCGCTGTTCCGGACCATGCACCGGCGCGGGGACCTCGGGCACGGGATCGGCTGGTTGCGTTCCGGCCGGCGAACTCAGCATGTCCCGTATGCGGTCCCGTACGACGGTGCGCACCAATCGGGGCAGGCGCCCGGGCTCGCGCACGGTGCCCGCGCGAATGATTTCGGTAATCATCGTCAATAAGGGCCGGACTTCGCCGTCGGCGCGCGGCGCTCCGATGGCGCGGCGAAGCAACAATCTTACGCCGCCGGCAAACAGGCGGTACAACTCTTCTTCCGCACCGGCCTCTCCCGCCCTGACGCGCCGGACCAGGTCCGCATAATGATTTGCGGCCAACTCCTCAGGCGAGGAATTCCGTTCTTTTTCCATCGACTGTAGCTCCTCTCTGGCGTTACAAACTCATTTCAGAGTGGCCAGGATATCCCTAATAAGGTATTAATTCCTTCGTGTCTAATGTGTATCATAACCGATATTGCACAATTAATGCGACCACAATTAGAGAATTGCCAATCTGACAAGGCACGGGCTGGCCTTCCGGGGGAGTTGGCAAGGTCCCCACCGGGTTGGGCCGCAAACGGGTGAGATGAACGCGCCGTGAAATGTACTCATTAGCATAAAACTTATGTTTCGAACTCATATAACCCATCACGACCTGGAGCGGTATTACTTAGGGATGATACAGTCTGAGGATGAGCTGGAGCGCTTTGAGGAGCACCTCTTAGCGTGCCCCAAATGCGTAGTGCGCGCCGAACAGGCTGAGGAGTATGTCGATCTGCTGCGGGCTGCCCTGCTACAGACCTCGGAATCGCATTACCTGCTCGCGGGCGAAAGGGATCGGGGCTGAAGTTCTCCGCCGGACAGAGTGCGTGGTTTTCCACGGCCGGCGGGCCTCCGCCAAGGCTTTCCCTGCATTGTGCGATGCGTATTTTGCATATTTGCGCAGAAACAGCATCTATTTCCCGCAAGATTTTGGCACTCACGCGCTGAATAATCGCGGCTAGGCCCAAAACGTGCTTTCATTTTGAGAACCGTGGTGCCGCCAGGACACCATGCTCTTGGGCCTCGAAAAGCGGTGCCGCGATTGATTCGGAGAAACAAACCAACCGTCGCTACTGAGCGCTCCGCGATCTTGCGCTATTCCGTCGCCGTATTCGCGGTTGCCATAGCGACAGGCGTTCGGTTGGCGCTCGATGCCGTGCTGGTCCAAAATGCGCCCTTCATAACGTTCTTCCTGCCCATCATGGCGGTGGCTTACTTCGGGGGGCGCGGGCCAGGGCTGGCGGCCACGGCCTTAAGCCTGCTGACCGGCCTCTACTTCTTCCTGGAGCCGCGTTACAGCTTCGCCATCGCGCACGCGGCGGACACGATCGTGCTGGCGCTGTTCGCCGTCTCGGGTCTTTGCGTCACCTTGCTCATTGGGAAGCTGCGCGACTCGCTGGCGGCCGTTTCGGAGAGCGGCGAAACTAACAGCGCGCTGCTGGAGTCGTCCGGGCAGGCGATCATCGGGGTGGGCGACGACCGCCGCATCGCCGTCGTGAATGCCATGGCCGAACGCCTGTTCGGCTATACGCGGGCGGAGTTGCTGGGGCAACCGCTGGAGATGCTCATTCCGGAGCGCCTGCGCGAACGGCACCGGGCGCACCACGCATCCTACGTTGCCAGCCGGCCAGCGCGCGCCATGGGCCCGGGTGGGTGCTTGTCCGGCCGCCGCAAGGACGGCAGCGAGTTTCCCATCGAGGTCACGCTCAACACCGTGCAAACCCGGCGTGGATTGCTCTCCGTCAGTTTTGTGACCGACATCAGCGAGCGGCGGCAGCAAGAAGAGGCGCTGCAACAGACGTCGGAACAGCGGCGACTGGCGCTGGAGGCGGCGGAGTTAGGAGCTTGGGACTACCGCTTCGACACGGGCGAGGTGTTTTGGGACCAACATTGCCGTGACATGTTCGGCGTTCCCGCCGGGCCGCCCACCGCATACGACGAGGCCATCGCGCGGATTCATCCCGAGGACCGGCAAGCTATCGAGGATGCCTTGAAACGGGCCCTGGCAGGCGCCGATGACGGAGCATACCATCGCGAGTTCCGCGTGGTTTGGCCGGACGGCTCGGTCCACTGGATCACCTCGCACGGGCGCGTGTACTTTGAAGGCGAAGCCGGCAAAAGCCGGGCGTTGCGCTTTGTCGGCGTCAACAGCGACATCACCGAGCGCAAGCGCGCTGAGGAAGCGCTGCGGGAGAGCGAGGAGCGCTGGCGGCTGGCCATGGTGAGCGCCGGATTGGGTGCGGTCGATTTTGACCCGCGGACGGGTAAGGCCAGTTGGTCCAGGTTTGCCAAGCAGCAGTTCGGGCTGCCGCCGGACGCCGAAGTTGATTATGAGACCTTCTGGCGCGGAGTGCATCCGGAAGATCGGGAGCGCGTGAAGGCGGCTATCGAAAGCTCTTTGCGGCCCGGGAGCGACGGCCAATATGCGCTTGAATATCGCACCGTCGGCATTGCGGATGGAAAGGAGCGCTGGGTATCGGCCTGGGGCCAGGCGTTCTTCAACGGACAGCAGCACCCCATCCGCATGCTCGGCGTCACCAGGGATATCACGGACAGCAAGCTGGCCCAGGAAAAGCTGGAGCGGAGCGAGGAGCGCTTCCGCACCCTCTTTGAGTCGATGGACGAGGGCTTCGCCTCCTGCGAGATAATCTACGATGAAGCGGGCCGCCCCATCGATTTTACGTACTTGGCCGTGAATCCCGCCTTCACCAGGCTGACCGGCCTGACCGCCGAACAGACGGTGGGGCGGACGGTCCGGGAAATCTTTCCTGAGATCGAGCCGTCTTGGATCGAGGCCTATGGCCGCGTTGTGAAAACCGGCCGCGGCGAAAGAATCTACAATCGGGTGTCCAGGCTGGGTAAACACCTCGATGCGTCCGCCTGGTGTTCCGGCCCCGGACGGTTCGCTGTCGTTTTCACCGACGTAACCGAGCGAACGCTGGCTGAAGAGGCGCTGCGGCTGCATGCCGAACTGATCAACCTCTCCCATGACGCCATCATTACGGCGGATGCCGAACGTGCCATCAGGACATGGAACGGCGGCGCGGCGGAGATGTACGGCTGGAGCGAAACGGAGGCGGTGGGCGGCATCATGCATGAGCTGTTGCAGACCCGCTCGCCTATTTCGACCGGCCACATCGATGTGGTGCTGAAGCAGGAGGGGCGCTGGGATGGAGAACTCGCGCACACCGCCAAGGACGGCCGCGTGCTACGCGTCGAAAGCCGCCAGGTGCTGGTGTCGAACGGCGATTCGTCAGCCATCCTGGAAATCAACCGCGATATCACCGAGCGCAGACGCGCGGAGGAGGAACTCCACCGGCTCAATGCCGAGCTGGAGCAGCGCATACGCGAGCGCACCGTCGAGCTGGAAGCCACCAATAAGGAACTAGAAGCCTTCGCCTACTCGGTGTCGCACGACTTGCGTTCGCCGCTGCGCGGCATCGACGGATGGAGCCAGGCGCTCCTCGAAGATTACGCCGACCGGCTGGACGGCGAAGGACGCGAATATCTGGACAAGGTGCGGTCCGAAGCGCAGCGCATGGGAGTGTTGATCAACGACCTGTTGCAGCTCTCGCGGGTGACCCGCGACCCCATGGAACGCGAAGACGTGGACCTGACGTCGATGGCGCGGTCCATGGCCGAAAGATTGCGGGAGTCAGAGCCGGGCCGGTCGCTGGCCTTCGCGATCGAACCCGGCCTGACCGGAAAGGGCGATTTCCGGCTGCTGGAAATCGCCCTGACGAACCTTTTGGGAAACGCCGTGAAGTATACCGGCCCGCGCGCCGAGGCGCGCATCGAGTTCGGACAGATTGCCGGCGAAGAGGGCCCCGCGTTTTTCGTGCGGGACAACGGCGTGGGTTTCAACATGGCCTATGTACACAAGCTCTTCGGCGCATTTCAGCGCCTGCACAAGCTGTCCGAGTTTCCTGGAACGGGCATTGGCTTAGCCACTGTCCAGCGCATCATCCACCGGCACGGCGGCCGCGTGTGGGCCGAAGGCCAACCGGACCATGGAGCAACATTCTATTTCACTCTCTCGCGGGGACCAAATGATCGTTGAAAAGACGATTCTGCTGATCGAAGACAATCCCAGCGACGTTCTGCTGACGAAACGCGCGCTGAGCAAGGCCGGGATCACCAACAAGATCGTAATCGCCGACGACGGCGAGGTGGCGCTGGATTACCTGTTCGGCACGGGCGCATACGCGGGCCGGGATCTGTCCGATTTGCCTGTCTTGACCCTGCTGGATCTCAACCTGCCCAAAGTATCCGGTTTGGAGGTGCTGCGGCGGATTCGCGAAGACGCGCGCACCAGACGTCTGCCAGTGGTCATTCTCACGACATCGAACGAGCAGAGCGACGTCGGCGCGGGTTACGACCTCGGGGTGAACAGCTATATCACCAAGCCTGTAGATTTCAATCAATTCGCGCATGCCGTCGAGCAGCTTGGCTTGTACTGGCTGCTGTTGAATCACCCACCCCCGAGAGAATGAGGAGGGCAGTAGTGGGCGAAGCGTCTTCCGGCACTGCGCGAAATGCCCCAGCCCGGCGCGATGCAGCGCCGCATTCATTCATTTTCCGGCCCGATACTCCTGCTAGACTTTGGAATGTGGGGTGCATTCGTCACCCGGAAAGGGCACGCCAATGTTTCGATTCGATCAGATGATCCGCCGCGACATGATCGTCCGCGATGTGAAGCAGTCGCATCCGGAAACGGTTGCGGTGTTCGAGGAGTTCGGTGTCCGGCCAAGCTGCGACGACTGCGACATCGAAACCGTGGCGCGCAAGAATGGCCTTTCGAGCCGGGATGTGGTGGAGGCTCTGAACCGGGCCGCTTTCGGACCGAAAGCCGCCCAATGAAGGAATATGCAAGTCACCAAACCATCGCGTAAAGCCATCAAGGAAGGAACGCAGCCGCTCGACGTATTCTTCGCCCCCAAGTCCGTGGCGGTCATCGGCGCCACCGAGAACGCAGGCAGCGTGGGTCGCACGATTCTGTGGAACCTGGTAAGCAATCCGTTCGGCGGCACCGTATTTCCCATCAATCCCAAGCGGCCGAGCGTGCTGGGCGTCAAGGCCTACAAGCACATCTCGGAAGTGAGCGAGCCGGTGGACCTGGCCGTGATCGTGACGCCGGCGGCCACCGTGCCCGGCATCATACACGACTGCGTGGAGGAAGGCGTCAGAGCCGCGATCGTGATTTCGGCGGGCTTCAAGGAGATCGGCCCGGCGGGCGCGGAGCTGGAGCGGCAGATTCTGGTGGAGGCGCGGCGCGGCAACACGCGCATCATCGGCCCCAACTGCCTGGGCGTGATGTGCCCTCTCACGGGGCTGAACGCCACGTTCGCCGCGGCCATCGCGCGTCCCGGCAATGTCGGCTTCATCAGCCAGAGCGGCGCGCTGTGCACCGCCATCCTGGACTGGAGCCTCAAGGAAATGGTGGGCTTCAGCGCGTTCCTTTCGATCGGCTCCATGCTGGACGTAGGCTGGGGCGATCTGATCTATTACCTGGGAAACGACCCGCGCACGCGCAGCATAGTGATTTACATGGAGACGATCGGGGATGCCCGCGGCTTCCTCTCGGCGGCGCGGGAAGTCGCGCTGAACAAGCCCATCATCGTCATCAAAGCCGGACGCAGCGAAGCAGCCGCTAAGGCCGCGGCCTCGCATACAGGCTCGCTGGCGGGCAGCGATGAAGTGTTGGAGGCTGCTTTCCGGCGCAGCGGCGTGCTGCGCGTGAACAGCATCGCCGACCTGTTTTACATGGCGGAAGTGCTCTCGAAGCAGCCCAGCCCGAAAGGTCCGCACCTGACGATCGTGACCAACGCCGGCGGTCCAGGGGTGCTGGCCACCGACGCGCTGATCGCGGGCCGCGGCGATCTGACCGACTTGACGCCCGAAACCATGGAGGCGCTGAACCAGATCCTGCCAGCAGCCTGGAGCCACAACAATCCCATCGATGTGCTTGGCGATGCCAGCCCGGAGCGCTACGCCAAGGCGGTCGAGATCGCGGCCAAAGATCCCAACAGCGACGGCCTGCTGGTGATCCTGACGCCGCAATCGATGACCGATCCGACGCAGACTGCCGAACACCTCAAGCCATACGCGAAGCTGGATGGCAAACCCATTCTGGCAAGTTGGATGGGCGGCGCGGAGGTCGCCGCTGGCGAGAGCATCCTGAATCGCGCTAACATCCCTACTTTTCAGTTCCCCGATACCGCGGTCCGGGCCTTCAACTATATGTGGCGCTGGGCCTATAACTTGAAGGGCCTTTACGAAACGCCCTCTCTGCCCGAGGATTCGACGGACTACGTTCCCAACAAGACGCTCACCGACGAGATCATCCAAAAGGCGCGCAGTGCCGGCCGAACCATCCTAACCGAGTCTGAATCCAAGCAGGTGCTCGATGCGTATTGCGTGCCCACGGTGCAGACTCTGGTGGCGGCCACGGAGGAGGAAGCCATCAGCCACGCCAATTACATCGGCTATCCGGTGGTGCTAAAGCTGTTCTCGGAAACTATCACTCACAAGACCGATGTGGGCGGCGTGCAGTTGAACCTGGCGGATCGCGAGGCTGTGGCGCGCGCCTGGCGCCGCATACAGGCGTCGGTAAGCGAGAAGGCCGGCGCCGAACACTTCCAAGGCGTCACCGTACAGCCCATGATCAAGAGTGGCGATGGATATGAGCTGATCATTGGGAGCAGCCTCGACGCGCAGTTCGGACCCGTGCTGCTGTTCGGCACCGGCGGCCAGTTGGTCGAGGTTTTCAAGGACCGCGCGCTGGCATTGCCGCCGCTGAACACCACGCTGGCGCGCCGCATGATGGAGCAGACCAAGATCTACAAAGCCCTGCGGGGCGTGCGCGGCCGCAAGCCGGTGAATTTGGCGGAACTCGAACAGGTGATGGTGCGCTTCAGCCGCCTGGTGGTCGAGCAGCCTTGGATCAAGGAGATCGATATCAACCCGCTGTTGGCGACTCCGGACCGCCTGCTGGCTCTGGACGCGCGCGTGGTCGTGCATGGGCCCGAGGTCCGCGAGGAGCAGCTTCCCAAGCCAGCGATTCGGCCCTATCCGAACCGCTACATTTCGCCCTGGAGCATGAAGGATGGCGCCCTGGTGATCATACGGCCGATCCGCCCGGAGGACGAGCCGAAGATGGTCAAATTCCACGCCACGCTCTCCGAGCGCAGCGTCTACCTGCGTTACTTCCACCTGATGAACCTGTCGCAACGCGTGGCGCACGAGCGGCTCACGCGCATCTGCTTCATCGATTACGACCGCGAAATGGCGCTGGTGGCCGAGCGGCGCAACCCGACCACGGGCGAGCACGAGATCCTGGGGGTCGGCCGGCTGACGAGAATCCTCGGCACCAACGATGGGGAAGTGGCCGTGCTGATCAGCGACCAGTTCCACGGGCGCGGGCTTGGCAAAGAGCTGCTCTCACGCTTGATGGTGGTGGGCGCGGATGAGAAGCTCAGCAAGTTGAAGGCGGATATCCTGCCGGACAACCGCGATGTCATGCGCATCTGCGAGAAGCTGGGGTTTAGTTTGCGGCACTCGCTGGAGGATGAAGTGGTGAAGGCGGAGTTTACGTACTGAGGGAGACGGCGAACTGAAGCATGGGGTTGGCAGGCGGAAGCGCCTGCCCCACCTATCGCCAGCAGGCCAGCAAGTGTAGAGACTCAAGACGGCGAACTGAAGCATGGGGTTGGCAGGCGGAAGCGCCTGCCCCACCTGTCGCCAGCAGGCCAGCAAGTGTAGAGACTCAAGACGGCGAGCTGAAACATGGGGTTGGCAGGCGGAAGCGCCTGCCCCACTCGGGCCGGCAAGTGTAGAGACTCAAGACGGCGAACTGAAGCTCACCGCAGCAAGCTGAAGCTTGCGCCACGTTACGTACTGACACCCCGCGGCTCGATATCTTCGCGGCGTACCCGCCAGACCTTACCGATGCGCAGAGCGGGGAGCTGTCCCGAGCGGAGCCAGTTATAAACCGTGCGGCGGCTGACGCGTAGAAGGCCAGCCACCTCTTCAGGAGTAAGGAACCGCGGCAATGACGCTGGTTCGCTCATTCCGCGTCGGCTTCCGTTTCGCGGATGAAATCAATCACCCGCTCGGACCAGCCATCGATATGCGACCAGCCGTCGCGGTAGCCGACGCCGTGCTTGTAAGGCGCCACATTCACGACGTAGGCCAGTTTAGTGAACGCCGGCAGGATGCCGTCATGCGACTGCTCATCGGTGATCACAATCGCGCGGTCGAGATCCCGCCAACCGCTCCCCTGACCGTCCCGGAGCATCTCCAAGGCGCGGCGGAGGTAGGTGCCCTGGTGCGGCTGGGACTCCTTGATCGCGTCGCGCAGCGCAAAGCCCCGGCGCGGAGGGATGACCGCCACCTGGTTGGAGAACGTGGCGAAGACCACCCGCTCCGCCTTTTCACGGAGCAAGATGGCGAGCCCGGCCGCGGCATCCACGCGGGTGGCTTCCGACTTCCGGCTAAGGTGCCCGTCCATCGAACCCGACACATCCACCAGTAGTCCGGTCTTCCCGGGAAGAAGCGGGAGATCCTCAATGCCCCGCAGCATCGCCGACTCGAGGGCATCTTCCAGATTGGGCGCGTATCCGGCGGCCGTCACGAAGCGGAAGGGCAAGGCGCGTGCGATTCCTTTGTCCAGCCGCGCGCGGATCAGGGACTCGTCAACGCCGGCCTGCTGCATGTTGCGCAGGTTGCGCAACACCGCCAAGCCGCCGAGTTTGCCTTCGCGCAGCAAGCGCTCGAAAGTCTCTTTCTTGTCCTTGCCGGCCGAGAGTTCCACCTCCCAGGTGTCGGGGGTGGCCAATTCGCCATCCACGAGCCGCTTCCACAAGGCGGCCTGAGCCTCGTCTTTCGGCTTGGCGTGCACCAGGAAGAGCACGTCGCGAAGCTTGATTTTGTTGGCCTGGTTATACTTCGCCAGGCGGTACTCGTCGAACTTGCCGAATGCGGCAGCGAGCCCTCGCTTTACGCCGGAGGCCAGCGGCTGGCGCTTCTCTTTCCAATACATCGCCAGGAACTCGGCGAGCTCGTCGGCGCGCTGGATCACGTGCCCCAGCGTTTTCTCCACGATCGGGCCCACACGCTTGCGGCGCGCGAGCTCTCGCACCAGGAACAGGGGGACGTGACGCAAATGAAGCCGGTCGCGGGCCTCGATGGCCAGATCCGCTACTGCTTGAGGATCGACCCGCGCAACCAGATCGGCGATGCTTTGCGCGATTTCGCTGCCCGTCTCATAGAAAGTGTCCTCCCAAAGCAGGCAGGTCAGCACCGAGCGGCGGAGCTGGCGCAGCGGGTCAATCGCCTGCGCCGGCCCACCCTCGTGGGTGAGCACAGGCGCCGAGGCCGGATTTACGTTAACGCGCGACATCTTTTCCAAATTTCGATCAGGAGGGAACTAGCGCAAACGGAATTAGCGGAGTCGAACCGCAGCGTTGTTAGCGCCCTAACCATGAAGTATCCGTCCACTTCACCACGCCTGAAATCAATGGCCGGGAACAAATCGCGCCCGGTGTAAGGTTTCGAGTCTTAATCGAAGTAACCGAACAGCTTCACCACGGCCAAACTTTTCGGGGAGGAACCCGCGCCACCGGCGTCGTTTAACAGACGAAGTAGCCGGCGACTTCACCATCCCCGGAAACACCAGTATGGCATAGGAATTTATAGGAAGCAAGAGGAATTTGACGGATTTTAGAGGCAACTTGGCGGATCGCAGCGATGACCCGCCGCTCGCGTATGACGCTCAGGAAACTGTCGATGGATTCTTGTTCTGGCCAGAAGTTGCCACCGAGGTCTGGAGGGTGGCGGAGAAATGACTCGCTCAAAATAGCCGCGTCGCGCTTTATCGATCGGCTCGTCCGTTGGTTCCGGCATCGCTGTGTATACAATGCGACCGAAAACCGTAGCGTCCCACATTATCCTTGTTTGTCGCGCCCGGCGAACTGAAGTTCGCCGCAGCACGCTGAAGCGTGCGCCACAGGGGCGCGCTCAACAATTACGCAGGTACGAAACCTAAGACGGAGGCGGTGGCGGTGCGGGTTGTTTTGCGGGCTGCGCGGCGGCGGCGCGGCCCAGGCGGAGGTTCTGAAAATCTTTGCCGTCGATCACGTAATACCAGTCGGC
>Ga0187858_10005825_pt1 | contig 11171 bp, 8 predicted proteins | sample June2016WEW_8_15_FD_133015 | JGI IMG/M metagenome (GOLD analysis project Ga0187858, IMG submission 133015) | Peatland microbial communities from SPRUCE experiment site at the Marcell Experimental Forest, Minnesota, USA - June2016WEW_8_150 | ecosystem: Environmental > Terrestrial > Soil >...
ATGCTTCTTGGCACAGGCACTTCTGGTGCAGCAACCGTTGAAGTTACTCCATCAGACGGTGGCTACATTTATGCCGCAGTCATGCCGAGAAGCGAACAAGCCTATTATGTTGATGTGAAAGACACTTTAGCCAACAACCCTAACATAGTCGGCGATAACTACATCAACCTCAACAACAACGGCTACAACTACTTCGTCTTCAAAATTGACGTATCCGGCCTTCCACAGCCAATCGGACAAAACGCGCAACTTTGGTTATTCCCATACTTCTATTCGATGCAAGCACCAACACTCAACAGCCTTAACGACATAAGCAGCATCGGAACCGCTGCAACCACAGAATACTTACAGTGGCAAGCAACCTTCGCCAACTCAATGAACGCGTTCGCAATGACCAAAGTAACCTTCGTCCTCAACACCACAGATCCAACACAAGTCGCGCTCAACGACTTGAACATACCCGGCGTCGGCTACTTAACAAGCGCAGAACTTGGAACTCCAGCTGAAGGCGCCACAACCTTAACCTGGACTTGGACAGCAAACCCCGCTAACCTGAACGGAGCAACATACATAACCTTAGCCACTAACGCGTTGAACCAATTTGCCTTTACAGCAAACGTGGGCTGCACCCTATCAACAGGCAACCATATCGCTGCGACATTGAACATCTACGGAATGGACCAGAACGGTAACTCTGTAGCAGACATAACCAACACGGTTGTTTTGTCAGAATAACTGTTGCCATAAAAATCCTCTCTTTTTCTCTTTTTTTCTCTTAAGGTAAGATGAAATGACCAAAGGCAAAAAAGGAAAGCATAACCATTTACTAATGATAACTGCAATTTTAGCCGTTGTAATTATTGTTTCAGCTTCAGTAGGCGCCTACATATATACAACACAGAAATCGCAAGCGTCAGCAGTATCCAATGGCGGATACGCTCAATTCGTCATCAACTACGCCCCGGTTAACGGGGTAACGCCAGCTCCCACAGTCATCAACTCTAACGAGCCACAATCAACAATTAAGCAAGACGCATTAGTCATGAATGGCCAAACAATCGCCAGCATCAACAGTAACCTGTACGTTACACCCACATTCACAGTAGACACCGGGGACAGCGTACAAAGCTGGAGCGTAACAGGCACATTCGCCGAGCAGCTTAACGGACCATCAACCTCTGGCCTGGGCGTGTTAGACCAGGGACCAGCTAGCCAAGCACTACAACCTGTTTGGACTTTCTCAGGACAGCCACCACAACCAACCTGGACCGCAGCATCTTCAGGACAATCATTCATCGTTGCAAGCTCAACTTTAACCGCAGCACAAATTCAAGCCTTATACTCAGGCTGGCAACAAGGAAAAACATACACAATCACAGACACCTACAGCGGATCCGTAACAATTAACTTTGCAATCGCAGGCCCACAAACCCAAACAGTAATGGGTCCAAGCGGCACAAACATCCAAGGCTCCATCGTTTTAACATACAATTCAGCAAGCAGCTTCACAGGCGTAACAGCAGACTTCGCCTATAGTTAAGGCGCAGCAAAAAACCACCTTTCCACTTTTTTTTGGAAAACTTTATTGAAAACAGCTTTTTTGCCGCAGTCTTAATGTTCTCTAGATGAGCCGACCCTGAGCCATTACAGAACTCTTTGTAGATGCTTTCTTGTTGATAACCGCAGCAGCTTCACAGGCGTAACAGCAGACTTCGCATACTCGTGACATACTCCCACCCCTAAAAGGGTGAGGGTTTCTTGCTTCAACGCCACTCCATTTAGAATAGCTCCACAAGCGTTAATTTCCGTATGCCCTACGGTACAACGTTTTAAAATGTTACGTGCAGCGTTCAAGTCACGGTCAAGAAGCAAACCGCAACATGGACAATTATGCACTCGGTCAGCCAAAGATTTAGGAACAACGGTTCCACATTGGCTACACTGTTGCGTTGTGCCTTCTGGATTGACAAACACAACTCTGCAACCAGCACTGTCAGCCTTGTAGCAAAGCATACTTGCCAACGTTCCCCATCCAGCATCATTAATCTGCTTTCCATATTTTTCCTGAACCATACCTTTAATGTTGAGGTTTTCAAGAGAAATCAAGCCATACTGATTCACCAAACGACGGGACGTTTTATGCAGAAAATCCCGCCTTGAATTACTCAACTTCTCATAAGCCCTCGCCAACTTCACCTTAGCCTTAAACCTGTTACGGCTACCTTTCTTTTTCCTTGAAAGCTGTCTTCCCAACAAAGCGATTTTGCGTTCATGCTTCTTGATGTGACGTGGATTCGTAATAATTGAACCATCAGAAGCAACCGCAAACGTTGACAAACCCAAATCAACACCAACGGATGTTCCCTGATTGGAACAAAACTGCGTAGCTGCCTCTTCAACCGTAAATATAGTAAACCATTTCCCTGAAGGCTCACGCTTCAAAGCCAAAGTCTTAATCTTGCCCTTAACTTGGCGATGCAGCTTTAACTTGATTTCTCCAAACGGAGTTACCTTCAAACGATTATTCTCAAACTTGAAGCCCATCTGAGGATAACACAAACTCTTAAGTCGGTCAAACGATTTGAACCGTGGAAACCCACAATCCTTACAGTCCCTCTTCATTCTGACAAAACGCCAAGTAGCATCCACAAGTCGGTCAACAAGTTCCTGCGCAACCTGACTGAATAAACCCTGACCCTTAACCATCTCACGCAGTTCTTTCTTAGAAGCAAACTTTTTCTCTCTTTTGTACTTACTTTTGGAGAAGTCAAGCATCCGATTCCAAAGTTCCTTCGACAACCACAAATGATGACGCAACGCTTCATCCTGCAAGCGGTCAGGGTACAAACGGAATCGGTAGGCTCTCATCACATTCCCTTCTGTTCTTCAATATATTTCTGAATCATAGCGTCTGAAATGTGACCGTGAGTTGAAACAAAATAGCTACGTGTCCACAGTGACGGAAGTTTACTGCGCAACTCGGCAAACTCTTGTCGTAGCAATCTTGATGTGAAGCCTTTTACTTCTCCGATAATTCTATTGGGAGCAAGCTGTGGTGACGCCTTAACGAATAGGTGTACATGGTCAGGTTGGATTGACAGTGCCAGAACTTCACATTTTAAATCAACGCATTTCTGCCGTATGAGTTCATCAAGCCTTTTAGCGATAGCATCAACGAGAACTTTGCGCCTGTACTTTGGACACCATACAAAGTGGTAATTCAAAAAGTAGATTGAAGTTTGTGAGGATAGATAACCCTTCGGCATATAACAAAAGTAGTTGAGAACTCCACATATAAGTGTTAAGCTCGCTTTCATCCCAGAGCTAAAGCATCTGGGGATTCCCGCTCGCACTTGCTAACGGATCCAGCAGACCAATTTAGCAATTTGGGCAGTCAATTTTTCTTGACTGGAAGGGACTCTTGTAGTCAAGATTTCTTGACGAGAACCCTTAAAAGAAAAATGCCCTCTAAATAGGTTACATGGGAAAACTGAAGAAATTTTCTCTTGGATTGATTCTGATCGCTTTGTTTCTCACCTTATCAGTGGCCGCCACTGTTCACGCCACAGGAGGAAACGCAACGATTACAGCAGTAGCTGACCCTCTGTGCGTGGCTTATGATTCAGACAAAGGCGAAGTTTTTGTAACCAATCAGGCTTACAACGGCAACTACGTCTCGGTAATCTCAGACGCAACCAACGCCGTCGTTGCTAACATACCTGTTGGAGCGTCTCCCTGGGGAATGGCTTATGATTCTGGTAATAGTGAATTATACGTGGCCAACGATGGCGACCAAACGGTGTCGGTCATATCGGACAGCAGTAACTCCGTGGTAGCAACCATACCAGTGGAGGACCACCCATTTGGGGTAGCTTATGATTCTGGCAAAGGCGAAATATTCGAGGCCAATTTTGATTCTGGAACAGTTTCGGTCATATCGGATTCCAGCAATAGCGTGGTAGCAACCATTTCGGTAGGAATGTTTCCCTCGTGGGTAGCATATGACCCCTCTCTAAACGAGATGTTCGTAACTCATTCTGGGTCGAATACGGTCTCGGTTATTTCAGACAGTAGCAACACCGTGATTGAAACGATATCTGTTGGAGACGAACCATTTGGAATAGCTTATGATTCTGCCTCGAGCGAGATGTTTGTAGCCAATGAGGGATCAAACTCGGTGTCTGTTATATCGGATAGCACTAATACTGTAGTTGCCACCATTCCGGTCGGAAACTATCCTGAAGGTATAGCGTATGATTCAAGCATAGGCGAACTTTTTGTGACTAATTATAAGGACGGTACGGTGTCCATCATATCAGACGGAACCAACGCGGTAATTGCAACTGTACCTGTTGGAAATTGCCCAGTGGGCGTAGCTTATGACTTAGGAAAAAGTGAAATATTCATTGCCAATTGGAGATCCGACTCCGTCTCGGTGATAAACGTCTCTGGCACGGTTCCTTTGCCAAGCCCAACACTTGCTCCGTCTTCAAGCTCTACTCCGTCTTCGACTTCAAGCGCAAATCCAGAAGGGACCTCAGGCTCTTGGGTTACCAAGGCGCCTATGCCAGCTGCAGCGGGTGAAGGAGGATGCGCCGTGGTAAATGGCATAATCTACGTGATTGGAGACACGTTCAATTACGCTTACAATCCAACAACTGATACCTGGTCTTCAATGACGGCTATGCCAACGCCGAGAGATTCTTTTGCAGTAGCTGCTTGCGGCAATAAGATATACATCATAGGTGGAACAGAGGATGCCAGTGGATCAACTTGCTCAGTTAACGAAGTTTACGATCCAGCAACGAACTCGTGGGCTACTGCAGCTTCAATGCCGACAGCTAGAAGCGAGATGAACGCTGCTACGGTTGATGGCAAAATCTATGTCATGGGCGGAAGAACAGCGGGGGCATATTCAACAGTAAATGTGACTGAAATTTATGATCCCTCGACTAACTCATGGACCACTGGAGCACCCTTGCTCTACCCAGTGGTTGCCTATGCTTCCGCAGTTGTTAACAACAAAATATACGTAATAGGTGGACAGGACGAGTTGTTTGGCTTCAACGGGTTTGTTCCCTTTGGAGAACCTGCGCCGAATCCCACTCCGAACATAAACGTGCAATTCACCCAAATCTACAACCCCGCAACAAACAGTTGGAGTTTAGGTGCTTCAATTCCCGCAACCGCTTTTGGCTCAGAAGCAGGTGCAACCACAGGCATTCTAGCTCCAGCGCAAATTTACGTTTTTGGAGGCGTGGCTGGTTTCGGAATAGCATCAAATCAAAACTGGGCTTATGACCCAACTACAAACTCATGGAGTTCAGCAGCTGCACTGCCTAACGCAACTAGCAGTCCAGCAGTCGCCGTTGTAAATGACCTCATTTACGTAATTGGCACCACCAGCAATAGTAGCGACTTCTATGCAGTACCTACATTTTCAAGTAACTGGCAGTACACGCCTATCGGCTACTCAACTCCAAGCTTAACACCTATGCCAACATTTTCGCCCTCGAACGCCACTGTTCAGAGCGGCACCTGCACCACAATTATCACTAATAATTCTGCAACAATAGACATGTATTCAACAACTGGCGTGAGCATCACGATTTATGGGTCCTTGCTTCAAGATGGCACGCAGATAAACGTGACTTCGACTTATTATGGCGGGAACCAACCCTTGAGAACAGGCATAGTATCCCTTAACAAAGCGGCCTTCTATGATATATGCGTCACCTTAAGCAGTGGAACCCTAAGTTCGGACGTCTACGCAAATGTAACCATCTCGAATCCAAACTTCACAAACGCCAGCGTTATCGAATACTGGAATGGAAACGGTTGGGTTTCGATTTCCACTATGTTCAGCCAGCTTAACATGGTGTCGGGTACTATTTCCGCCTCAGCCTTAACTGGAACGCCCATCGTAGTAGGCATACTTAAAACAGATAACTCAGCCAAGTCAAACTTGCTTGATCTAATTATTGGAGCAATGGCAGGTATAGCAGCCGCAGCAATAGCCATAACTGTACTTAGGTTCGCGATGGAAAACAGAAAGAGAAAAAGCGCCGGCTTTTAGTCGAGTGCGTGCTATTCAAACGCTCGTGCTTTAGTTAGACTTAATTTAATTTTTAGAAAAGACATCACTCGTTTCGCTGGTTTCTCTCCAAGCTTCCACACCACGAATGCTTCTGCTTCTGTAAGATCCCCCGCGAAGAGAAGGAAACCCTGCAGTTCATCATGATGGAGATGGAGTTAAGGTTTCAGCTGATATCAGCTATGAGACTGAAAAGACGGATTTGTTCGGGTTGAACATCAACACGGGACGTTGCTTGAACAGGAACTGCTTCGGCAGGTGCCGATCCAGCAGACCAATTTAGCTTTTCAAGCAAACTCATTCCTTATTCCAGCCCTGATTCCCGACCCTGAAAGACCGCTTTTTGTTTTTTCTTTTGTAGGCTGATTGCATGAAAATTATTACTCGAAAAGAAGGCTACGCTTTAGTTTTATTTGCGGTCTTAGCGGTTATTTGGGGTTTACTGGTTAATCCTTACTTGCAGAGTTCATCTTGGTTTTTCAATCTTAATCCTATTTTCGCTTATGTCCTCTACAATTTTGGCACGTATTTTCTAGTGACTTTAATTTTTGGTGTGCCAATAAGTTTTGTTATTCGAAGAAGCTTCAAAGTAAATTGGAAGGACCTCTTCGTCAGCGGATTAGTAACTTTTCTTCTTTTCAGTAATGTCTTCGATATGTGGCAAGGTCCACTTGCGTGGAACCTGCAAGGAACATTATTGATTATTCCAAATGTTGCAAACCTTGAAAAACCCGCTGTTGATTACATGTACGGATGGATCTGGCAGTCTTTAGGTTTAGCTCACTGGTTTACCTACTACTTTGTTTACGTAGTTGTTCCTGCACTAACGCTTTTAATGGCAGCCATCATCTTCGGTCAAAAAGAATTCTTCAAAATAATAAAAAAGATTACGTAATTACTTAATCACTTGGCCACTTTGGCAACTGGCCATAAATAACTTGATTTCATGAGAACAAAGGCTTATCCAGTCATCTCGCTTTAGATCCTGATCATCAATAAACAACAGTTTATAGCCCCTCGGTGTAAAATAGTTGCTTCTTCGTTGTTCATAATCAATTGGATGCGTGTAGTTATGGTATACTTCTATGATCATGTTTGTTCCATCGGTTGAAATGAAATCAGGGTTTTTACAGCCGACCAGAAAGCTTCCATCGCCCACATATTTGAATGGAAAACCATTTTCTTTGATAATTTTGATTATTTTTGCCTCATATCCTGTTGGTCTTTTCCAACGAGATGCCCATGCTTTCTTTATTATTTGTTCCTTTAAAATTGGGTTGCTATATCTTCTGCGAACAGCATCTGCCACCTTCTTAGCCGTAATTGGGTCTAACTTTCTTCCAGTTAGAGCTTTTGAAATCTTCATAGTCCACTCTGGGGTGAAAACTCGACCCTTCATCTTCTTTGAAATTTCAGGTCTTTTGCTGCCCTTTGGAACAGGATTAAACAGTTGTCCTTCGTGATATTGCCTTCTTTTTGTTTCAGCCATTTTCTTGACTCTTTCTAAATTGAGCGGTTTTGTTTTTATCGTTGCACTTCGTTTGGCGATGTTCTCCGGTGAATTAATTTTGGGCAGAATTTCTTTAACAAAACGCTCTTTATTTTCGGGATTGCTAAACCACATTTTTCTTGCGACACTAATCTTCTTGACGCTTGTCGGTTTTTTCTTGCCTTGATTTGCTTGAGACAATTTTTGTTTATGTTCTTCTGATAAGTGCTTTCCCTTGAAGGCTGGAGTATAAATGCCCAATGCGTATTTTTCTTTCAGGGTTTTGCTAACACGCTCTCTTTGTTCTTGAGAGTGCTTTTTCCCTAATCTTGCTTGACTCATTTTCTCTTTTTCCGCTTGAGACATGCTTTGTCCTTTTTTTGGCATTATGGTTACCCTGTTACAGATCCTTTGAATTTGAATTTGCTGTGAGATATGTTTGCCTTTACTATTAACACTCTTTTTCTTTTAAGGAGCCGTCTGGTATGGAGAAGAAGCATCAAGATATCTTAATCGTTTTGATTCTATGGGTTTTCACAGCAGTCTTCTTTCTCCTGCAAGTTAGCAGCATTTGGCAGACAGCCATAATCGTTATAATTTACACAATAATGGCCGGCATCTCTCTAATTGTGCTGCTTTTCCTCAAGTCAGATGACGCCTACTACGAAAACTTAACGGGAACCTACCTGCTGTACATCATTATTGCGTCAGCAGTAATGTATGGGGTGAGCTTGGTTTGCGCGAACTATTTTCCTGCAGCAGAAGCACCACTAACAACGATACCGGGCGCCACCAGCATAACAACCGGGTTGATCAGCGATGTCCTCTTCACCGTCGTTATGGTGGCTTTGAGTGAAGAAGCCTTGAAGCTTGGCGGCTACGCAGAATTCAAGGAAAGATACAAGGGTCACTGGTACCGATGGTTAATCGCCATATTCCCGGTAGTTCTATGGGCCGGATTCCACGCCATACAAGCCTACAACAACCTATGGTTCCTAATACCCGCATTCGTCGACGGCCTCGTGCTGCTGGCACTTCTTGAAGTCACCCACTCCTTCTTAGCCCCAGTTTTGGCCCACGGCGCCTACAACACCATACTCATCGTAACCAGCTACATGTTAGCTGCTCCCTCGTTACCGCTGTTTCCGCCATACGCGTCCGCATCAGACTTCCTGCTAATCATCTTGTGCATAGCCTGGGTGGCCTTCATAATCGGGCCAATCATCCAACGGTACAGGTCCTCAAATCAATACTCAAGCTCAAGCCGAAGAAAACACTAAATCTGCTATTTTTCATACATTTTTCCTTTTTCTTTTAAGGCAGGAAAACGAATGAAAACACAGTTAATATTGCTGGTCCTTGGCGCAGTATTTTTCTTAGTAACTCTAATTGGCTCCGCGGTTTTCACAGACATAATGATCTTACAAAAATTAGCTGACGAAGGTAATCCGCTTACAGCGTATCTAATGTCGCATATAGGCGCGGTCACGGCTGAATTTGTTATTTGCCCTCTTTACTTCGGGGTTTATTCACTTCTTACCTTCGGTCTCTACTTTCTTCAAACTCACTGGTTGCCTAAACCTGAACATGAGCCTATTAACGAATTCATCAGGGACTTCGTTATAATTGCTCCTTTCATAACTTCCCTGCTGCTATGTTACTGGCAATACTCGGATTTCACGCATGACTTAACATTCTATAGACAGGTGAACTAAGATGATGATGAAAAGAAAAAGATTTTTGCTTCTTATCTTTTTAGCTGTGGCGCTGGCGTTTGTCATGGTAGCGCGCACTATTCCAAGTGCGCATGCAATGACAGCAACTTTCACCGCTGAAGGCGCAAGCGGAGCAGGATTTGATATTTACGATAACACACTCCATGAAGGTTATAACAATCCATCTGGAACTGCGTCGATGGTTGTTAATCTTGGAGATTCTCTAACAATAACTGCAACTAAACCTCCAAACACGTATTCTTTTAGCGAATGGTACTGGGCTGGAGATCCGTCCCCACCAGCATCTTACAGTAACCCCTACACTTTTACTTTCACTGACATACCCAGTTCAACGATGGTTGCCGTTTTTAATGTTGCCATAACCGTCAACAGCGCTTACGGTGACGTCAATCCTAACGGAGTAGTTAACCAAGGCGGCAGTGATGCTCCTTATGTTTCATCACCTGTTTCATTAGCGTCGGGTGAACAGGCTGTTTGCACTGGGTATTCAACCACCAGTTACGGCAGCGGTTACGGTACAAGCGTTAGCCTCTCCAATATTCAAACAGACCAAACCGTCACTTTCAACTGGCAAGTTCAATATTATTTAACTGTTTCATCAGGCTCCGTCGGTGATGGAACCTCTGGCTCAGGCTGGTATAATGCTGGCACATACGCTTACGCAAGTACCAACGACCAGACTATTTCAACTGGCTCAGGCGCCCAAGTTGTTTTCGCAAGTTGGAGCTACGACGGCGGAACAAATAACGGCTATGACCAAGTATTAATGACGAGTGCAATAACAGACACGGCAACATGGACACAGCAATATTACTTAACGGTTACAGGCGGCGACGGCGCCGCTACTGGCCAAGGCTGGTACAATACCGGTTCAGATGCAACAGCCTCTTCTGATTATGTTTGGAATTTGGTGTCTGGCCAATCCCGCAGCAGCCTAACCGAGTACAATCTGGACAGTGGCGCATGGAACGCCGTCACCCGAGCTGATTCAGGCTCGTTTACCACGCCTCAGATTCCCATGGATGCGCCGCACACCATAAGTTTTAACGGAGTTACTCAGTATTTTCTGTCCGTTACTGGCGGCAGCTCCATCTCTTATGGAACAGCAAGCCCAACAGGAGACAACTGGTATGATTCTGGATCCTCAACAACGGTGTCTTCCAGTGGTGTCTATGGACGGGCTGGCGGATCTGGTGCACGAGTGGTTGCATGGAATCTGGATGGCGGCTCAAACACTGCTGAAAGCACAACTGGAACCGCAACAACCTCGCCCATTTCAATGGGCACTTATCATACGGTGACTTTTAACTCGGTTACTCAGTACCAGGTAACTTTGGATTCCGGCGCCACAGCAGCTCTCAGCAGCATTACGTCGCCGACAGTTTCCGGCGACACCTACTGGTATGACAGCGGCACAACCGTAACCATATCTTTAAATGGTGTCTGGGGCAGAAGCAGTGGATCCGGAACCAGATTATCCAATTATGCTCTTAACGGCGGAAGCAACATACCAACGTACACAACTAGTGCCTTTAACGTTTTCAGCGGTCCCATCTCAAGCCACGAGTATGTCACGACCACAACGGTGACTCAGTATTTCTTAACCGTGACTGGGGGAAACACGGTTTCTTATGGAACCGCATCAACGATTTCAGGCGATACCGGTTGGTACGATACTGGAACTTCAACAACAGTGTCTTCAAACTGGGTCTGGGCCGTCGTTGCAGGTCAATCTCGTGACGCCATCAACAATTACGCGGTCAACAGCGTAAATCAGAATCCGACAAGGCAGTACAGCGGAACCTTAACCACAGGATCCCTCTTAATGACGGCCGCCCAAACAGTAGCTTTC
>Ga0187858_10005826_pt1 | contig 11168 bp, 9 predicted proteins | sample June2016WEW_8_15_FD_133015 | JGI IMG/M metagenome (GOLD analysis project Ga0187858, IMG submission 133015) | Peatland microbial communities from SPRUCE experiment site at the Marcell Experimental Forest, Minnesota, USA - June2016WEW_8_150 | ecosystem: Environmental > Terrestrial > Soil >...
ACGATTCGTGCGAACTCTCTCAGTTCGAGCGGCGTTCCTTCGGGAGGCGGCAACTTCGCAAGAGCAGAGATCCTTTCGGAACGAGCGCGATAACTTGGGACATAGTCTCCGGTAAAAACAAGAAATGATGTTGCTGCATCGAGGACCAGCTTAATTGCGCGGTACTGCTCAAATTGCGAATGGTCAGCGCCCTTGCTGGTTTCAGCGACTGTTTCAAGGTACTCGATCATCCGGTTGCTCAGCATTTCCCACGCGTCTGCGCGTTCGATCTCTGTTGCTGAGAAATTCGGGATTCTGGAGAGAATGCCCGGGTCTCCCCAAACGACGCGGCCCATGGTACGGAGTTCATAGCTGAAGATCCGCGGCTTCATTTGTTCAAGACCCCTGATGGTGCTGGAGCTTATGGTTACATCACAGTGAATTTTCGCCGAGATAAGGGCACGATCAATGTCTCGATGCAAATTCAACTGGAATGCACGGGAGGTAGGGCGTGGAACTACCAACAGAAATTCCGCGTCCCCTAACCCCTTCCACCCGGTACCCTGTGGCACGAAACTGGCTTCGTCCCGCGCCATGCTCCCGGTTAGCACAAGGGCCTTTACCGCACTTCCGCAAGCAGCACGACAACAACGCGTAACGGCCGCACAGATGGACGCGGCGGCCGGATGTGTCAGGCTTCCGTACTCACGGCGGATGGATGGCGCAACTGTAGTCATGCTGATCTCAGGATGCACTCCGGCACACCACAGCCCGCAATTCGCGACCGGCGTCGCTGGCGGCTTTCTCCATGGCCTGGAAAATATCCGCGATCGTGCACATCTGGCTTGGCGGCGGGCAATTACCCAGATAGGCAGCATCAGAATACTCGTCCTCGGGGTGATAGCCGTGCATGCCCACTGGCATCCAGCGCTTGCCATGGAAATCACTGTGCGCGAGGAGCCATCCGGGATCGAGGAGGAACACTACTTCGCCGAACCTGTCGTCGGGAAAGTTAACACCCCAAGCCTTCCTGACCTCTTCGGAGATAATCTTCCCGCACGTGATTTGACTCAGGCAGTCTGTAACTTTCTGGCGCGCCCGGTCATTGAAGAACCAGAACCTCGCCATCGTGGAGTCGTACACTCTTAGGTAATCCGACGGCATTCTCAATCCAAGTGATTCGACTTGCTCCACGAGATCAAAGTGGTGATGTACAGGCGTCATGCCGTGGTCTGAGAAAACGGTGAAAGTGACTTCGGGATCAACCTGCTCGGCGAGTTTATAAAGCTTTCGTAGTTCGCGGCCGTACCAGGCAATGCGCTCGCTTACCGCCGCTGAATCCTGGCAGTGGTCGTGAAGGAACGCATCGAGCTCGCTAAGATAAAGAAAGAAGAAGCCGCACTTGCTTTCTTTCAAGTCACGGGCAGTCTGCTTCAGAATTTCCTGATCCGAATAGCGATGATAGCAATAGGAACGATACTCGACCTTGTTCTTGACAAGCTGGTCGAAAATTGAAGGAGCGCCGGAAATTCCTCCCGGTTCGTAGATATTTCGGGTTTCGACGAAGTTGAACCACGACAATATACGTGGACTGACTACGCACTCGAATCCACGACCGAGCCCGAGCAGTCTACGCCCTATTTCCTTAAGAAGCTTGCGAATGACACGGCGATTGACCAACTTCTCTGGCAACCATGATAGCGGACGCGTAAAGCGAAATGGCGATCGCTCTGGATCGAAATAGAATAGATTCCAGTGTCCGTGTTGGGCGGGTGACACTCCCGTCAAAATCGTCGGTATGGCTCCCGAGCTGAACCCCAACACTGTATGTAGCGGTTGCCGATATGGGAGCAGGTCGGATAGGAACTCGCGATCTCGGATATAAGTCCATCCGAGTGCATCCACGAGCACGAAGATGTGTGTACGGCGAGGGATGATCATTAATATTCCTAGTTAGACGAAGTTGCCAACCTGGAAGAATGTTTAACGCGATGTTTTCCCGGATGCGGGCATGCTAGCCCGAGGTTACTGCTCCTGATCTTGGTAGCCTTGGCCGAGTCTGCCTGCAACACAATAGCCTACAAACACAAAGACAATCGTAACCACTATTTGAAAAACGTGGCGAAGTAATCCATGCCAGCCCCTGCCATTTTCTTCACCTCGATTCCCGAAAAACCTGCCTGCGATGCAAACGAAGAAATCATGGCTTGTGTATAGAAATAAACCGGACAGCGTTTGAAATAGTACCTGACCTTACGCAGTGGCATCCGCGAGATCGACACGCTAGGAAAACTTGCGATCACCGAGTGATTGCACAGTGTTCTCATTTTTTGCAGAAAACGAACGGGGTCATTGACATAGTCAAACAAGCCCATGGCAATAATCAAATCAAATGTTTCAGTCGTTGGGAGCGCAAGAAACTCGCAACACGAAAAGTCGAATATCGCCCCGGATTGTTCGAGTGGCCTTATTCTTTCTTTCGCCATTGCGATCATCGAGGGGCTAACATCAACTCCAACCATTCGTCGGACACCTAAGGGCACTAGGGCCTCCTCATATCGTCCGGAGCCACAGCCCACGTCGAGCGTGCTGTCGAAGTGAAATGCACGAACATGATTGAGCGTGAGAAGGAAACGTTCGTAAACATCCGAACGCAACTTGCGGTTTAGATAACGCACGAATTGTCCTGTCTGAGCTTCGGAATACAGACCGTCGAAGGAAGTTGCGGCGTGTGCAAAATACCGTTCAATTCTTAGGATGTCAGACATGAGTTACCTTCCAGACATCCTTTGTATCTAAGGATGTCGATGGCAGGTGCAAAGCGGAAGGCCCGGAGTAACTCCGGCAACCGCCTACCAGCGTTTCCGCAATTGTAATAATGCCTGAAGCGGCGGTAGGAAGACAGACCCGAAAGAGTTGGAACAATCGGTCCCAGCTCGTACGGATGCATATACAGCATGCAGGAATTCCCTTCTCTGTTTACATGATCAAGGCACCACTTTGTCACGAACAACGGATAAAGTCTGAAGTATCCGCCGCGCGCCGAAGGGAAAGCGCTTTCCTAGGATCGAAATGGTAGCCATGGGAAACTCGATTAAGCCATTCGAAAGCTTGTGGATAGAGGTCGATGCCCCAGAGATACCGTAGACATCATGAAAGCCGATTGGGTAAACGCTCGAATCGTATGCAAAACCAAGTTCGTTTAGGATATCCAAGGCCCACAGAGACGACGCTATGATCGAAAACTCAGGAGCTCTGAATCCCAGAACTTCTTGTCCCGAAACATCCTCAAGCTGCTTTTTGGCAGCGTCGAGCTTTCCTCTGAACTCGTCCTTCGCACTTCCAGGAATGCGGAGATGCATGTAGCTGTGGCAGGCCACTTCGTGACCTAGCTCTGCAACTTTTCTAATCATGTTGGGAATTTCTGCCGCCAGCCTCCCGACAAAGAAAAATGTTCCCTTTACCCCCATGTCGTTGAGGATTTCTAGCACGCAATCCGTATTACTCTCAATCTCGTAGTGGTCCGCAATATTGTCGAGGCATTGAGGATCCCAGCCAAGGCTTTGCAGGTTTGATTCAACAAACCCCTCAACATCAATTGAGAGACAATTAACCACCATCAGACGTCACTCGTAATCCTTGAAAATCGACTGTCAACGAAAGGTTGAAGGAGAGCTGAAAGAACTGGTTTTCTTGTACATCCACTGGCCTCAAAAGATCGAAGTGTCCGCTGTCACAACCGCATGGATACTGGCGTTGGCCCGATCGTACGGCGGTTTAGGCCAACTTCAAAGAAGAAACGTCGGGTTGGTGCTCCTCGTAGTTACAGGCAGAACGACAACGTTCGAGCGCTCCCAGAAGGTGGCGTAAGCACATTTCTGTGTGCATCAGTGCTTCGATACGGGAAAAGGGTGAAAGATGGATTCGCTCCCCGATTTTGTCGCAAAAACGACGGATTGCAAGCTGCCATCACTCATAGCGGGAAAAAGCCGAAATTCGACGCGCCCGTAGCCGGCCGTCGTCAGCATATCTTTAGGACGCTTCATCGGATAGATCGTGTTCCTCATGGTTCTCTTGCCTGTTACCCTCCTCGTTTCAGCAAGTAGCTTACTTATCTTGCATCTTGCGTCATATAGGAAGTTTACTATTGTGGTAAATTTCGACTGCTCACTAGTGGGCCATTGATAAAGCGGTATTTGAACCATCAGTGTCCCACCAATTGTGAGTATTCGATACATTTCACGAAAGTACGCCAAGCCGATTTCGACGTTGTCTAGATGCTGCAACACATAGGCTGAGAACACAGCTGTTACCGAGCAATCGGGCTCGGGAAGACGTACACCATCGCTCACAAAGAAAGCCACGTTATCAGCTTCTATTCTGGCTTTTGCATAATTGATCATATTTGTCGAGATATCAACAGCAAAGACCCGCCTGAAGGTCAGCGAGAGTTGCTTCGTAAAGCGACCAGTTCCACAGCCAATCTCGAGACAACTGTCTCTTGTAACTGCGTAGTGTTGCCATTGTCCAAAGAAGTCAGTCCAGTCGGACTTTCCGAGTGCGTAGAACTCTTGATCCGTCCATGCTGTCGGCGAGCGTTTTTCTTTGCCAGGTAACTTAACCGCTCCAAAAAGCGGATCCTGCGCACCCCACTGCTCCCACTCAATGTTAGATCTTAGCTGAGGCATGTGTTCACCTTTGTCAAAGAGTCTGGGGTCTATTTTCGGTTTAGCGTGCTAGGTATGTTCATAGCCCAGCAAGTCTTACTTTGGGAGGCCTTCCCATTCAAGTCATGAGCTTCTGACCGCGACGTCGGTCGTCGGTGAACCTTCCTCAGGGTGATGCGAGTTTTGGTCATGAATTGGGACACACGCAGGGTCTGTCGGAAACAGGCGTGCGAGCCGAGGCTCCGGCTTCAGCGAGCCAAGAAGTACACCCAAAGCCACAATAACAACGCCTGCCAGGATTCCAAGTGGGCCACTCAGGCGAGCGCGCTCTCCGAGTAGGCCCATCAAAGCGAACAAGGCGCTTACCGAATAAGAAACCAGAACTACCTTTTGAGGGCTCCAGCCGCGATGCAGCAGCAGATCGTAGTAATGACGTCGGTCTCCGGCCCAGGGCGACTTGCCTTGACGCAGCCGTCTGACCACCGCGAAGACGGCGTCAGCGAGGGGAAGCGCGACGAACAGCAGCGGAACCACAGCCTCGAAGCTCGCCCTAGGGTGGCTTCGGAGGAATGCGAGTGTCAAGGAGCCGAGCACGAGTCCCAGCACCGTACTCCCACAATCACCCATAAAAATGCTCGCAGGCGGAAAATTGAAAAGCAGAAATCCCACGCAACAGCCCAACAGAGCAGTAGCAAGAGCCACTATTAAGTAAGCAGCTTGCGTCACGAATACAATCGCAAACGCGATAACAGCCACGGCCGTAATCCCGGCAGCTAGCCCGTCCACTCCGTCCACGAAGTTAAGTGAATTCACGAACCACATAACTAAAACGATTGTTGCGATAAAGTTGATGACTGAGTAGGTTGACATCTCAACCCGCCAACCTCCGCAATACAACAGAACCGCCGAGACGGCCTGCGCGACGACTCTAACAGAGGGTGGAAGGTCGCGTAGATCATCAACCAAGCCGACAAGCCAAACTAGTGCGAGTGCCCCGAGAAAATAAACGATCTCTCTGTTTAGCGGCTGCCCCGATGCAACAAGTGCGGTGACAAAGGCGATTGCAATCGCCACTCCACCTAGCCGAGGAATACCTCCCACGTGGATCTTCAGTTCTCCGGCGCGGTCATATAGGCTCCACTGGCGAGCGAAATGACGCACTACTGGAACGAGGCAGGCGCTGGTTCCGAACGCAGTGAGAAATATCACAATGCTGATAGCCATTTTAGCGTGGACGTTATCGTGTGGGTTTCCAGCGACCCATGGTGCCACCGCATAAGTAATGTAGAGAACCGAGGAACGCCGCAGTGTTGACCAGACAGAAGGACGATGCTACGGACCAGGGGAATCGCTGCTGTAGCCTAGTAAGCCCCGCAACCGCCGCACCGTAGAACGCTAACTGTACGGCCAGCATGATCCAGTACCCTATCGAGTGCAGCAAGAAAATATTGGTAACCAGCATCAGCAGCAAAAAATAAGGCACCATCCACCGCAGCAGCTTGTGCGACCACAAACCGATCGCGATTGGGCCGACACGAAAGGGGTTTAGGGCAATGTTGTTGGCCATTAGCCCGCGCAGGTCCTTGCTTATGATGCGGACCTTGAGTCTCATCATCGCTCCGGGCTCGCTCTGGCCCAACCGGGTCGATACCAGCGCTCTATCATCAAGAATATTACGGAAACCCTGTATTGCGACTTGGAGCGGCAGTACAAAATCGTCGCCGACATTGCCGTCTAGCGGCTGCCACAAAGAACGCCGCATCGCGAAGAGCGAACCCGAAACCATAGCGAGCAAACCGCGCTCGCTTTCTTGCGCGCGCAACCAGAGCTCGTACCGAAGGTATAAAGACTCGTTCTTTGTTATCTCAGTTTCTTCGGCGTTGCTGTAACTGGGCTTGGCTGTAACCAAACCGACAGATGGGTCGGCGAGGTTACTCACGAGACATTTGAGTGCGTCTGAAGCTAGCGTGCAGTCGGCATCCGTGAACACGAGGACGGTACCAGATGCACGGTTTACTAGTTCATTCTGAATACCGCTTTTGCCTCGCTGTTCGGTGCTGGTTATCAGGCGAACGCCGCGATCGGCGTAGCGCTTCACGATTTCACTCGTGGCGTCGGTTGAGCCGTCGCTGCCAACCAAGATCTCAATGCGTTCGGATGGATAATCGATCGCTAGAAGATTCTGGAGCTTGTTCTCTATCTCGGTGGCCTCATTGTGCGCGGGGATGACGATACTGACGGACGGCAAGATGTCGGATCGTCTCACAGGAGTCCTAACCCCCAAAAGCCCCGAAAGGAGCAGGAGAGGATACCCGGCATAGATATACGCCACTAGCGCGAACATTATCCAGAAGAGTAGGAGCATCAACGCCTCGAGATTTCGCGAATGGATTCGATTACCCGCGCCCGAGCCGCGGCTGACATCCTTGGATAAGCAGGAACCATGAAGGTTGTCTGGGATAACTGTTCCGCAACCGGGCAATCGCCGGCGTACCCGCTCGCGGTTGTTTCAGCTACACAATTTGGGTAGATACGTGCAGCTCCGACGCCTCGTTTACGAAATTGTCTGATGATCCCAGTACAACCAACCGCACTGGCCACCCGAAAGGGCAAAATAAAATGGTGCCACCCCCCCCATGATGGCTCCTGTGGTATGTGCCAACTGGGAGAGGCATTGGCGCGCACAGCAGTCCAGAAATCTGCAACCCATCTGCGGCTATCGTGCCATTGTTGGATCCTGCTCGCCAGCAAGTTTCTGTCCGTGCGACGTATGTGAAGCTCAGGAGAGATCCTCTCTGGAGGAAGCGTTCTACCGGGACTGCTACGACGGCCCCCGTCATGATCTCCACGGCCGAAGGCGTAGGTCATCAGCGAGTAAAGCACTCCGCGGAAAGCGGCAGCATATGCCACGGAGCCCAGGACATGTGCCGCCGCTTCCCGTCCGGTCTCTTGCCGGGAGACTTGGATCTGATTCTCAATTCTCTCCGCCAAATCCTCATTGGCGGTAGTGAGGCACCCGCCACCGCCGATACCGAGTGGCTTGCGCCAGCCAAACGTGTACAGGGATGCATCCGCTCTGGCTCCGAGCGCTCTGCCTTTGTATGAGCTTCCCACCGCGTGGGCACAGTCGCCGATGATCGGCTTACCTGCCATGATTTGCTCCACCATGTCGATGTCGTGCGGGTACCCAAAGGTGTGCACCATCACCAGCGCATCAAGACGACCGACCTTCTTCTCAAGGTCAGGCAGACTCATGCCATAGGTGTCCGAATCCTCATCGATGAAGACCGGCACCATTCCGGCCGCCCTTGTGACCCTCGCGACCACGGAACAAGTAAACACCGGCACTCCGATCTTCGATCCTGGCGGAAGCTCGAGGGATTTCAAGATGAGATAGAGCGCCTCCCGCCCTCGCAAAGTTGGGATGACCCGGAGTCGTTCGTGTTCGAATCCGGGTAGCAGGTGAGCCAGATCGGCATGGCCGTTGCCGCCACTATAGGCAGCCGTCCATAGGTCTCGCAACCCGAATTGACAATCGAAGCGAGGCTGCATGTGGTTTGCTGGAACAGACTAAACAAGCTAAGCATTAGCTATGATTAGCTATAATGCCCCATAAGCCTGTTGTATTCGACAGGCATCAGCCAACGTACCAAAGGCCGAATCGGCGGCCGGAGGTGGATAAATGCGGGATACGACACGTGCTGGAACCCGAGTTCGGCCTTGTACTGCTCCAATGATTCCTTCATGCTGCGCAGCCCCGACCATGCCCGGTGCACCCCTGGGCTGTTCGCGCAGATCTTCACGTATGCATATGTGAGCGCCGTCATTGGACTTTGGTGGTTGAATTCCGAAAGAGAAAACGACTTCTCGATGTTGGCCGTGCCTCCAGCGGCTCGTGCCATGAGGAAAGCGATCAATCGGTCCTCGCAATAAGCGCCCAGTATAACCAGATGAGGATGGGCAAGCGATAGCGTAATCCATTCCTTGAATCTCTCCGAGTCGGAACGACGAACCCGCACATCCGGGGTTCGGCTATCCCAGTCCCTATATATGCGGTAACCATCGTTCAGCAGGTCCTGCAGATCTGTCACGCGCTGTATTCGGAGTGTCGCCAGAGCCCTTTGAATCCGGGTCTTCTTCTTCTTCTTCACGGAGTCCAGACTGTAGTCCTCAAGATTGGATATTTCGTTCGCAACAACGGCCCCATTTGTGCCCTCTCCATAAGGAACTAGGTGATAGTAACCACCTAAGGCCAGCCATGGTTTCGGAACTGCGGCGGCCGGCGAAATGCGCATCATCATATCAGCGGGAACATAGAAAAACGGCTTTACTTTTCTCCACCACACGCCACTGGCAAAATGGAAATCCGATTCAACCTTCCTTTCCGCCTGAACGATCTGCTCCACAGTCATATTGTGCAACTGCACCGACGCTATCGTCTCAAGATTGCGATCAGTCAGGTCCATATATACTCTGCGGGACTCTATAGCAGTCTTAACGTCGGGCGCTCAACATTACTCGGATCGATGTATAGCTTCTGAAACAATTCAAAGGTAATCAGCTTGTGCATCAGGAAGCTGTTGTTCGCCTCTCGCTTGACGTGCGCACTAACAAGGTTCTCCAGACATTCCTGGTTGAAGTAACCGCGCTTGCGGTTTCCATCCAGAATTAGTGTCAGCACTCGGTCCCTCAACGGTCCGCGATAGGCTTCTACGTTATGGCTAATGATGCATTCGGGTGGAGCGAACCGGCTCAGTTTCTTATAGAACTTACCCACCGCAAAGTGGCCGATCAGATTTCTTGCCGCATAGTAAGGGCGTAGATACTCTTCAGCACGAACCGACAACTTCCGGTTGGGATAGGGAATTCCCGCTAGCTTGCGAAATTGGGATATCAGCAAGCCCCGATAGACCTTCGCATTCAACCGCATACTCGGAGGCAGTTTCAAAAAGAACTCCAGCACCTCATAGTCAAAGTAAGGATACCGGTAGCGAACACAAAGACGAGGCAGATCGACAACTCGAGTTATTTCCCGCCAGATGTGTGTCTTCATCGCATGCTTCAATTCGGCGTTTGCTGGTACTTCAGTCTGCAGGTCCGCAAACGTCGAATCGAAGTTCCTGCGCACGGAGCCGTTAAGTCGCGCCTGATAATCGTGCGAAAAGAACTCAGACGGATCCCTGCTCCCCAGGACGCGCCGGGAATATCGCGAGAAGACCTCTTCTTGGAGTGTCCCTATTGCGTCGGCCTGGTATATGGCCTTGGTCAGATTGCGTCCGCTGAGGACATCACCGCCGTGGCCGCAAAATGCGACATCCACACGGTTTCCGAAAGACTTGGCTAATTGGTAATACTCGGCAGTATTGATTGGTCCCTCGGTTAGCCAGATAATCTTCTCGAATGATTCCGCGAACTCTTCCACCGAGTAGGTAATGTGCTGGTGGTAACCGCCGACGAGACGGGAAACCTTCTTCGCGATCTTGGCCTCATCAGTTTCCGAGTCTCCAAAGGTAAAAGTATATAACGGTGAGACTGCCTCACCTAAGTACCCAGCCAGTAGCCTCGAATCAATCCCCCCGCTCAGCGCAAGGCCGTACCGGCAGCGATCGCTCGACTGGCGCTTGATTGCCCGCTTTAAGATGTGATCGAGTTCTTCAATGTAATCGCGTTTTGAGCATCCGTCGGAAGATTGGTTGAAAGGAAAGTCCCAGTAGTTGTGCAGCGTGAGCTTGCCGCGCTGATAGTACATGATCGTGCCTGGCGGCATTACTTTGACATCGCGGATGAAGCTACGCGTTCCGGAAACGAATCCGAAGGTGAAGAAATCCGCAACCGCTTCCGGATCCACCTGCCTTCGCAGTCTAGGGTAGCAGAGCAGTGCCTTCATCTCGGGGCCGAACAGCAACCCGGATCCATTGTCGTAGTAATAAAGATAGTGAAGCCCGACTCGGTCATTCAGTAGGGTGACGGAACATTCTCGCTGGTTCCAAAGTGCGGCGATGAAGAAGCCGTTGACTTTGTGCACGAGGCCCGTTCCATGGGCTTCATACAGTCGCATCATCAGTTCTGCGTCGTTGCCCGCATCAGCATCACGTCCGGCTGACTTCAACTCGGCCCGCAACTCGGCACCGTTGAATATCTCACCTTCGAGAACCAGGCATAAATTCCGGTCGCGACTGAACGCAGGGTTGACGATGGCATTGAAGTAGGCCGGCGTGCTCCCGCCAAGAACGCAACCCTGCGACTCAAATAGGTAGTCGCGATATGACTCGTTGTGCCGGAGGATTTCCCGCATTCGTGCAGCTAGCCCCGATGCTGCGGGGGTAGCAGGGTTCGAGTTGATAATTCCGAAGATTCCTGGCATTTGATATTTGTTGATAATTAATGCTCATTCAGTTGGCGGCTGCTCACCGGAACTATCCGCGTTTAGCCAGGGAAATCGCTCTCGGATACGGCGGCCGGCGACAACGCGAATTAAAGGATTCATCCACGTGTAGGAGCGAAACTCCTTCACATTCCCGT
>Ga0187858_10005836_pt1 | contig 11147 bp, 8 predicted proteins | sample June2016WEW_8_15_FD_133015 | JGI IMG/M metagenome (GOLD analysis project Ga0187858, IMG submission 133015) | Peatland microbial communities from SPRUCE experiment site at the Marcell Experimental Forest, Minnesota, USA - June2016WEW_8_150 | ecosystem: Environmental > Terrestrial > Soil >...
ATGGTCCGCGGTTTTCAAGGCGACGATCTGCGCAACTCGGAACATCTCGCCGCCTGCGCCAAACATTTTGCCGCGTATGGCGCCGCGGAAGGCGGACGCGACTACAACACTGCCGATATGTCTGAACTCACACTGCGTGACGTCTATCTGCCGCCATTTCAGGCCTGCGTCAACGCCCACGTCGCCACGCTCATGAGCGCCTTCGAAGAACTCAATGGCGTTCCCGCCACCGCCAGTTCCTTCCTCCTGCGGCAGGTCCTCCGAAACGAATGGAAATCCCCCGCCTTGGTCATCAGCGACGCGCATGCGGTCAAGGAATTGGCCGTGCACGGTCTGGTCGCCGATGACAAGGATGCCGCGCGTGCCGCCCTCCTGGCCGGTGTCGATGTCGAGATGTTCACGTCCTGTTACCGCGACAATCTCGCCGCGCTCGTCGCCGACGGGCGTGTTCCCCAGTCGGCCATCGACGAAGCCGTGCACCGCATGTTGCGGTTGAAATGGCAACTCGGGTTGTTCGATGCTCCGTTCGCCCGCCCCGATCCGACGCAAGTCCTCCTGAGCCAGGAGCATCTTGAGGCCGCCCGCGAATTTGCCCGCGAGTCCGTCGTCCTGCTCAAAAATGAATCCCGCGCGCTTCCACTCTGGAGAGAGCTTCCATCCATCGCCGTGATCGGGCCTCTCGCCGATAATGGACGTGATCAAATGGGAACGTGGAGCGGTTTGGGTAATGAGAAGGATTCCCAGACGCCACTCCAGGCAATTCGCGATGCCGTCGGCAAGACGAGCCAGATCAATTATGCGGTCGGCCTGGACGGCTGCACCAGCACCAATCAGAGCGGGTTTGGCGACGCGGTGCGCGCCGCCAGGGATTCGACCGTAGCTGTGCTGTTCGTCGGCGAAGGCGCGCGCGAATCCGGCGAGGGATCCAGCCGCGCGTTCCTGGGTCTTTCGGGCGCGCAATTGGACCTGGTCAAGGCAGTCCACGCCACCGGCACGCCACTGATCATCGTCCTCATGGCCGGACGCCCCCTGGAGATCGGGCCACTGCTCGAGGCCAGCTCGGCCGTCATCATGGCCTGGCATCCGGGAACCATGGGCGGCCCAGCGATCGCCGATGTCTTGTTCGGCGATTATTCGCCCTCGGGGAAACTGCCGATTTCCTGGCCTCGCACCGTCGGCCAGATTCCCATCTACTACAACCACAAGAATACCGGCCGACCTGCCATCGATCCGTCCATAGTGCCGGGACCTCGCCGCGGTGGCTACTTCAGCGGGTACTTCGACCTGCCGAACACGCCGCAATTCCCCTTCGGGTACGGCTTGAGTTATACCCGGTTCGACTACAGCAATCTCCGCATCGATCCACAGCGCATCAAGCTCGGAGAATCGGTTCATGTCACGGCCCGCATCACCAACATCGCCGACCGGCCCGGCACCGAGATCGCCCAACTCTACACCCGTGACATGGTGGCCAGCATCCCCCAGCCCGTCCGCGAGCTGAAGGGATTCCAGCGCGTCACCCTCGATCCCGGCAAGAGCCAGGACCTCGATTTCACCCTGTCCACGGACATGCTGGCCTTTCACAACGGCGAGATGAAACTCGCGACGGAACCCGGTCGCTACCGGGTCTGGGTCAGCCCCGATTCCGCCAGCGGACAGCCGGCCGAATTTGACATCGAGTAAACCCGCGGTCAGGGGGAATCCTCGTCACATGGCAGCACGGCATGGGAGCGACAGCCAGCTCGGTCGACGGCTGTACCTGATCAGGCTGATCATGTGGGCGGGGGTGGGAACCTGCCCTCAATCGGCCATACGTACTGTCAGGCCGGTCGCTCGCTCGAGCGTGGCAATAGCGACGTTGTAGTCGTGCAGCGCCTGAATCACGTTGGAGCGCGCTTCGGTCAGCGCAGTCTGGGCGCTGAGCACGTCGAGCTGCGTGCCCGTGCCGGCGCGAAACCGCGCTTCGGCCAACCGCAGGCTTTCCTCGGCTTCCTCCACAGTTTTCTTCTGCGCTTCAATCAATTCCAGCGTTTGCAGGTAGTCGGAGTACGCCTGGCGCACTTCCAATTCCACCTGGCGGCGCGTATCGGCGTAATTGAGGTTGGCCTCCTGCAGTTGTGCGCGGGCCTCGGTAACTTTGCCGTGCGTGAGCATGCCATCGAACAATGCCCAGCTCACGTTGGCACCCACGGTCCAGCCCTGCCGGGTCTCATCGGGATCGGTGCCGAAAAGGTAATCATGCCACCCATAGTTTCCAAACACGGACGCCTGGGGCCGGTAGCCGGAAGAAGCCACGTGAACGTTTGCCTGGGCGACGGCGATCTGCCGATCCGCGGAAAGCAATTCGGGGCGATGTTGCAGAGCCTGCTCGAGGGCGGCGGGCAAATCCCAACCGCGATGTTCATAAACGAGTTTGCCCTCGAAAGTGATCGGAGTGAACGCGTTGGTCCGGCTGGAGCCGTCGAGAGCCAGGGCTTTGACGAGCGCTTCCTTCGAAAGCCGGAGGTCGTTCTGTGCCCGAATGAGCGGCGGCCTGGCGTTTTCCAATTCGACTTCCGCCCGCAGAACGTTAAAGCGGGGAACGGACCCGACATCGAACCGGGACTGCGCGTCGCGGAGTTGATCTTCGAGAAGCGCCACCGATTGCTGGCGAACCCCGACCAGGGCCTGGTCGAGCAGAATTTGATAGAAATCGTTTCGCACTTCCAGAACGGTATCGGCCACGGCGCTTTGGAAGCCGAGGACGGCAACCTGGTCGGACAAATCCGCCGCGCGGAGCGCGGCGTGTACCCGCCCGCCGGCGTAGACGAGTTGAGAGACTTGCACCTGGGCACTCCACGGCTGCTCCTGGTTTCTATAGACCGTGTTGAACCGATTCGTTCCCAAAAGGGTCGAGGGAAATGGAAACGCATCGATGGAGGACCGCTCAATGCCCTGGTACGAACCCGACGCCGTGACCTGCGGGATCGCCTGGGCGCGGGTTTCGATGATGATCCCATGCGCGCGGCGGATTTCCTCCCTGGCCTTGAGGATGGTCGGGTTCTGGCGTAGGGCCAGCTCAAGGCAATCCTGCAGGTTCAGCGTCTCCGGCATCCCCTCGGTCAACGCGGCCCCGGCCGGGCCCGCGGCCCATAAGATCATCGAAGCAACCGTCAATCCGCAGAGAATTCGCATCATGGATTCGAGCTCATGCTGAGCGGTTGGTCCGGAAAGAGCTTTTTGAAAGCCTCGGCTGGGCAATGGTAATTCTGCACGGCCGTTTGCTCGGCTTCCACCGCTCTTTGATGCAACCCCATGTCCTTTGAGTCCATGAAAACCTGCATCAGACCGTAGTAGGCCGAACAGATCTGACTGCGGACAAAGGCGCAATCCAAATTCAGCCGGGTGTCTCCCTGGCTCGTAATGACGGCGCACCCTTGACGGTCAATTTGCCGATCGATGTTCGCCAGCAGCTGCAACGCCTGGGTCCGGCTGCCATCGAGCAACAGTGCTTGCATCAGCGCAATACCGGCCTCGTCGGCATGGCCGGTCGCCAGATGGACGGAGGCGAGGCTCAGGTAAGCGTCCGGATTGATCGGGGCCAGATGGCGCATATACAAATAGGCATCCAGCGCCTTTGGGTAGTCCGATAAGCGCATGTAAGTAATGCCCAGATTCCAGTAAATTTCGTGGTTGCCAATGTCCGGGATTTCATTTGGATTGCGGCCGCGCGCCAATTCCTTGCGGCGATTATCCGCGTTGAATTCCTTGTCGAGAGGCACAGCTCTGGTCAGGGCTTCCACGGACTTTTGGTACCAGGGCACGCTTTGCGCTGTCGGCACCAGTGTAACCCCGTCGGCCGCCCGTTGGGCGTAACTATCGCCCTTGATGCGATAATAGGCGCCGAGATGGAGCAAGACAATCTGCGTCTTATCCGTGACCTGACGGGCTTTTTCACCTTCTTCAATGATGCGATCGATATTCTTTCCCTCAGGATCCTTCTCATAGAGCGCAAACGCCAGGGACTTGTGGCTCTTGAAGCTGTTGGGACACGTCTCGACGGCTCTGGTCCAAAGCGTTTCATCGTCCTTCCAATCGTCATTGCGGTGAAAGGCCCGCACGCCGTAGGCAATCACGACCAGGCTCAGAGCCGTGCGCGACACCACTTGGAGCTGGACCCGTTGCGCCGACGGGGGGACACCCAGATACGGGATCACACGCCGGCAGATCGAATAGAGTGTCAGAACCACGCAGCCGACGAACCCGATCAATGGCAGGTACAAAAACCGTTCCGCCATGATGCTGCCGATGCACCAGGACGTCGGATCGAGAAGTGATTGGCCGAACGTCGGGTTGGGAATCAGGTTGGACGAAGGCAACAGCGTGCCGAAAAAGAACAACACGAAGAAAAACACCGGTTTGTTCCGCCGGTAGCTGCGGATGGCCACCACCAGCACGATCACGATCGACACCAGGGCGACGATGGCCTTCCAGTCTTCCCAGGTGCTGAAATGCCAGTTCACGATGGGAATTTGATTGTAGGAGTAGTCGCAGGACAAGTGCTGCGGCCACAGCAGCAACCAGAAGTAGTTGCCGATGACCTTGATCGCCGTGATCCGTGCCATCAGGAAACTCACCCCCGGCATGACCAGCGGGTTGTCCACCCAGGGTAGCTCCGGAGGGCGCAGTTGACCGAATACCTGGCTGCGCACGCAGGCCATGGCGAGAATCGGGGCGGCCAGCACCACGTAGCCCTTGAGGGCAAAACCCCAGAAGTTCGCGATCAGGTTGGCCAGCCAGTTGGGCTGTTTGGGGCGCAGGCGGTAGACAAAATCGTACAGCATCACCACGCCCAGCACCACCACTCCCGATTCCTTGCAAAACACGCTGACCGCGGTCGTCAGCATCAAGATCGTCAGCGGCAGCATCTTTCCCCAGCCCCCGGCCAAGCACGCCAGAGCCACGGTGCTTGCGCCGAGCGCCACGAGTGCCATGGAGATAACCGTGCCGCTTCGCATGCCTGCTGGAAGCAACATCGGTTGCTTCCAACTGAACAGAATGAACGCCACCAGCAACGCGGAAATTGCTCCCGCCACGAACGATGGCCTTGTATCCCGATCAGTCTCGCTCTCGGCACTCGCGCCTTTGGCATAACAGAGCAAGCCGATCAACACCCCCATCATGGTGAACAAGTCGGCGCGTCCGACGATGTTGGCCACCGACTCGGTGGCGACGGGATGGGTGCCGAACAGCGCCGCCACGAAAAAGGCCGGCCAGACGTGTCCCATCAGCACCAATGCAGTAAAGTAGACCAGCACCGTGTTGCCCCAGTGCAGGGCGAAATTGACCCAGTGATAGCCGGCGGCGTGGGCATCATTGCCCAGCGTGCTGTAGTTGAACAAATACGACAGCGTCGTCAATGGCCGATACAATCCGCTGACGGCTTTCGGCCACCAATAGTCCTGGGTAAAAATCAGGTGAAGGTTGGTGTGGCTGGCCTGGCGCAGACGCGGATCTTCGAGGATGATGAACTTGTTATCCAGGGCGAAACCGGTGTTGTACAGCGTGTTGCCATACGTGAACAGGACGATGGCCCCCAGCACGAAGGCGACCGCCACATGAGTGCGGAGCCCGGCTGCGGGCCACAGTGTGGTTTTCGGACGCGCTTCAGCCTTGGGCCGTTGCGCTTGCCGTTCCACGGAAACGGATGCTGATTTTTTGGGACTCATCAGTGCGACGCGAGCTTCCTGACAAACGCTCGCATGGTCAAGTCGGTGGCAAAGTGTCTCAGCAGCCTGTGTCAAAGTCAAAAAGGTTTTGCGGCGGACCGGGCAGGCTGCCAGGAAGTCGCGCCATCGCCGGCGGCCCCATACCAGTCGGCACGGCCGGTCCGAGCCGCTGCCGCAACTTTGTGTTGCAACTGCTTTATTTTCCTGACAGAAACAGCCAGGATGATTGATTGGGACATACAATCGCGCGCGGACGCGTGTACCGCCTGCCAGAAGCCGTTTGCGGGCAAGGAAGCTTATCACACGCTGCTCAGCATGGACGCCTCCGGCTACGCGCGACGCGATTTGTGCAGTGGGTGCTTTGCCAGCGCCACGCGCAACGGCGTTATTTCGTATTGGCAGGGGGAATACAAACCCCCAGCGCCGCCTCCGCCAGAACCGATCCAACGGGAGACCGCCGAGACGTTGTTAAGGAAACTCGTAGAGTCAACAGACCCTTCGCATGCGGCGGCTCGGTATATACTGGCAGTGATGCTGGAGCGAAAACGGATTCTCAAACACCGCGACACGGTGCGCGAAGACAATGGAACCGCATTACTCGTCTATGAGCATGCACGGACGGGCGAATCATTCACGATCCCGGATCCGAAGCTGCGGCTGGACCAGCTCGCGAATGTGCAGGAAGAAGTAACGGCCTTGCTGCATAAAAGCACCGGGGCCGAACCCGTAAACGGGTCAGGCCCCGGCGTGTAGCCCACAATGCGTTTGCTCCGTTAGCTGACCTTCACTTCGATCTGCTTCGGCTTGGCTTCCTCGGTCTTGGGGAGCGTGACTTGCAGCACGCCATCCCGGAACCGCGCATCGATCTTGGCCGCGTTAACCGCAACCGGCATCTCGATGACTCGCGTGAACAAACCATGAACGCGCTCGCTCAGGCAGTAGTTGGCATCCTTTTTTTCCGCCTCCTGCTTCTTCTCGCCCTTGATGGTGAGACAGTTGTCCTGCAGCGTGACCGAGACGTCGTCCTTGCTCAATCCCGGCAAGTCAGCTTTGACGATCACGTTGTCTTTTTCGACGCTAACATCGATCGCCGGGCTGAACACAGCTTCCATACCACTCTGAGTACGCAGCGACCGGCCAAACAACCGATCCATCTCGTTGTGGATTTCAGTCAGGCTCTCAAACGGATCCCACGCTTCACGTCTTGGACTCCAACGTATCAGTGCCATGTTAAACACCTCCGTTTCTTTCCTCGGTTTACCATAGCAGTGGCTATGCCGGTCTTTTCGTTGCCTGGGCAACTGACGCTGGCCCAGCGAATTCTGAAGAATTGCCAGAAACCAGGGAAGCCGACTTGTGCCAGTCTGACCAGGCGATGGTGTGACAGCGGACGCGTCTTGTGCCAAGCTGGCGCGCGGGCCAAAGCTCTCCCGGCAAGACTTCTGGTTTTGGGGGCGGGATGCCTGTCGTTTAGGAATCCCGCCGAGTCCGGATTATACGGCGGGATGCCTAGCCTGCCCTGAGCGAGGTCGAAGGGGTTGGGTATCCCGAAGAGATGCCGCCGCGCCTGCAGTGGGACCGATCATCCTTCTCTGAACAGGCACGGAGTATGTCCTCACAGGGGAGAACGCCGAAAAGTCGAAAACCGAAATCGCATCCCCCGCGGCCGCCGCGCGGGTTATGAGGCAAGACGCTGGAGCCGAAGCGCCCGGCTCGAACGAGATTTGAAAGTTGTCAGCCGAACCTGGCCGCGAGGTTTGGCTTTGTCAGTGAAATCGTCCGTAGCCGGTTTTGCACACCACACACAGCCAGTCCCGACATGCCACCATATGCGTCGCGCTTTGGAGTCGCACGAGCTTGCCCTGTATATCATAACATTTCTGGCAAAATGGGCCGTCTTTACCGTTTTCGGCATGGCCTTCAGCATGGCCATTGGTCTTTTTTCGCCAATACCCATCTCCCTCAAAGAAAATCTCCTCTCGCCGGGTGGCTTTGTGTTCCAGTTCCTGAATGCGCATCCTGAGAGCGAGATTCTCCTCCTGTAAGACCAACGCTTGCTCACGCAACTCCATCAGTTTCTGTTGAAGCTCAGGCGTTGCGTCCGATTTGACCAACTCGTATACGTCCTTGGCGCTATCGATTATCGACATAGGGCCTCCTGGTCAGCTATGGCAGCCTGATATTGGTCGCGACACCGCGGGCAATCGCGGCGAGCACTGTGGCAACTCGGTTTGTTGGTGACTGCTTTACTCATGATGCTCTTGATGTTCTGACGGCGGTTTCTCTTTCACACCAAATTCAAGGCGGTCCCCCCGAGTGGGTTGTTCCTTCATGCGCTCCTTCTGGTACCGGATGATTGCTGAGGACACGGTTTCGGCCAGTTCGTTTGCGCCGGTCCTGTCGTGCCGCATCGGGTGGCAGGGCAGGAAGAACAGGCGGCCGGAAAGCTCAAAGGCAACCGTGGTCTTACCCACTTCTCCCAGTTCACGCGCCTCCGGATGTTCCGACCACAGAATATCAAAAGCGGTCCTGGCAACGCCGTATTCGCGAAAGTATCTGCTGAATTCATTGACCCGTGTCCAACTGCACGGCGTCTCTTTAACAAGAGAGCGTTTGATTCCGAACCTGTTAAGGATTCTCTTGCACAAATCTGTATCGTTACAACTGCGAAACCCGTAACCGTACGGGGCAAAGTCCGTTATCGCACCGACGAGGAAGCACACCCATTTCCCGCCTTCAAGCAGGTTCGCCACTTGCCGGTCACATTCCAGTAGCTGTTGTTCAAATACCCTCACCGTGGTCGAGGACGGCCATGGAGTGCCGTCCACAAACTTCTCGAATATTCCTTGTGGAATTATCACCCCGTCCGCCTGGCCTAGACGTGGCATGTTTGCGAACGGGCAAAACTCAACCTCAGCGCTCTCGGTAAGATATGGTGCTGAGCCGTCAAAGTCAAAGCCGATGGTATCGAATCCGTAAGCCAGAACCGTTACTCGATTCGGCTTTCGCGATTGAATCGCGAGGACTGGTTCGGGCGCGTCAAACGTTGCGGGGACGTCAACTTGCTCGGGTGCTTTGAGCTTCCTTCGTGAACCGAAAAATCCCATATCTCACCGGCGCACCAATAATACAGCTTTCCCGGCACGTTGCAAGCCAACTAACCTAGGTCAGGAGAAGCGGTTACGTGCGGAGTTGACATGTTTTCCCCCCTTGCTTCGAAATGCATGTGTCCGAAGAATCAACGGATGAGCCTTGCCCTCCAGGCCAAGCGCTCTGCCTGGCGTCGTTTCCAATTCATGGCCGGCTCAGTGCCGGCTCTACAAAGCCATCGTCGATGGCAAGCGGTGTCCTTGATTGTCACCTTTGGCGGGTGACGCGCACAACCTCGCCATCCGCCATCATTTCAGGCCCGTCGTTTGCGCTTGCAAAGCCCCTGTAGGGGACTACAATGCTTCGTGCTGCCGCGAATAGTCGAGGCAGTACTGAACCGTCTCGAAGAGATTCGGGACAAAATAACACTAAACCAGAATCCAGTCGTTATCCGACGGGATGTCTCGCGCCGACGCTTCGTCGCCGCTCCGCGAGATCGAACAGTGGAGGATACATTGGCAAACGTTACTGTTGCAGAGTTGTTGGAAGCCGGGGTTCATTTCGGTCACCAGACCAAGCGTTGGAACCCCAAGATGAGAAAGTTCATTTTCGCCGCCCGCAACGGCATTCACATCATCGACCTCAACAAGACCCTGACCCAGATCGAAGTCGCCTGCGGGTTCCTTCACGATACGATCGCCAACGGCGGTACCGTGTTGCTCGTCGGCACCAAGAAACAGGCGCAACAGGAAATCAAGGAGTGCGCCCTGCGCACCAACATGCCCTACGTCGTGGATCGGTGGCTCGGCGGTACGCTCACCAATCTTCGCACCATCCGCAACAGCGTGAAACGGATGCAGGAAATCGATAAACTCCTCGCCTCACCCGAAGCCGAGCGTCTCCCCAAGAAGGAAATCGCCTCCTACCGCCGCGAGCAGAACAAGCTGCATCGCAATCTCGATGGCATAGTGAACATGGAACAATTGCCCGCCGCAGTGTTCGTCATCGATATCCAGCGGGAAGCCATCGCCATTCACGAGGCGCGGCGTCTGGACATCCCCATCATTGCCGTCGTCGACACGAATTGCGACCCCGATTTTGCCACGTACCCGATTGCGGGCAACGACGACGCGATTCGCGCCGTGAAACTGCTTACCAATGTAATCGCCAACACCGTGGCCGAAGCCCAGGCGGAACTGGGACGGAAGCTGCCCCCGCCGCCTCCGACGCCGGCTCCGACCGAGGCGACGCCTCCGCCACCAGCGGAACCGGCTCCCGCTCCGGAACAAACCGCCGTGTCGGCCTAGGCAATTCGGCAGCCAACTGTTCCCAATCAATTCCACCGCCATGCAAATCGACTCCAAACTCGTCAAAACTCTCCGCGAAAAAACCGGCGCCGGCATGATGGACTGCAAACAGGCGCTGCAAGAGGCCCACGGCGACCTCCCAGAGGCCGAAAAGATCCTTCGCAAGAAGGGCATCGCTGTCGCCGGCAAGAAGTCCCTGCGCGCCGCCAACGAAGGCTGCATCGCCAGTTACATCCACCACGGCAGCAAGCTCGGCGTGTTGGTGGAGGTCAACTGCGAGACGGACTTTGTCGCCCGCAACGAAGGCTTTCGCGAATTGGTCAAGGACATCACCCAACACATCGCCGCCGCCAATCCGACCTATGTCCGGCGCGAAGATGTCCCCGCGGCCGTCGTCGAGGGCGAAAAGGAAATCTACCGCGCCCAAGTCAAGGACAAACCCGCAGCCGCCATCGAGAACATCATGGCCGGAAAGCTGGAGAAATATTATTCCACTGTCTGCCTGTTGGAGCAGCCGTTCGTCAAAGATCCCGACATCACCATCAAGGATCACGTCACGGCCAAGATTGCCCAACTCGGCGAGAACATCGTCATCCGCCGATTCGTCCGCTGGCAGCTCGGCGAGGAAATCCCCGGCTCCACCCCGGTAGCCTGAGGGTAAGCTTGTGCCCTGATGGCGCAAGGTTCACCCCGATTCCGGGATCGGAGGTCCCTGCGTACGGACGACGCGCTTTTTGATTTGCCAGTTGTAGCTGCGTTTCTGCGAAGCGCAGGCCGTTCTTATCCCGCCCCCACTTAATCTGCATCGTCATCGGCTTGCCGTTGACCTGATGGCAGGACTGCAGTTCAAACCCGTTAGTCGTTTCCGTATACCCGCACGGCTGGCCGCGGGCGGCAAGCACAGGGAGGGCGAGGCTCCCGCAAATACAGGCAGACCCCCATCGAGAGGGATTCTTCGAGAGTCCGAGGATGAGAGAAGAAGACGCCACGACGCTTGCCAAGAACGGCATCTGCGTGTACAACCGTCCCCATGGTTCCGACC
>Ga0187858_10005841_pt1 | contig 11142 bp, 10 predicted proteins | sample June2016WEW_8_15_FD_133015 | JGI IMG/M metagenome (GOLD analysis project Ga0187858, IMG submission 133015) | Peatland microbial communities from SPRUCE experiment site at the Marcell Experimental Forest, Minnesota, USA - June2016WEW_8_150 | ecosystem: Environmental > Terrestrial > Soil >...
AATATTTCCTTCCCCAAGTTTGCCGACCATTTCCGGCTTCAGGTGCATAATCGTTCCATCATCGGCAAGCAGCACAGCTACCTGCAACCGGTTATGCGGGGAGCGTCAAGCCGTTTCAAGGGGGTGGAAATTAATTAAATAAAAAATTGAAGATATTTCGCTTATTTTTCGCCATTTAACTCGTTTAGAATCAGCAAACCGATTTCAGAATCATCGAGAATACGCATCGAATTGCGCTGAATTTATGCCACATAAACTCTTTGGAATCAACATGCGATCTGCTCAAATGCAACCCGCGCATTTTCGCCCCGTAACTCCCTCACTTTATTCACTTTGTTCACTTTTTTGCTCTTTGCGGACCATAGCTCGCGACCCACGCACCACGACCCACGATTGCGCAAGAGGGCGCTTATCGAGCGCACCGAGCGAATTTGCATGCATCGGCTCGGTCCACTATAAGTAACAGCGAACGAGGAGCACCGCTTTTCGTGCGCGGCTCCGCTCCAAATAAATTGAGAAAAGGAAAACAACGATGAATCGCAGAGAATTGTTTGCAGCCCTGGCCGCAACTGCCGTTGCCGGCGAGGCGCTTGCCTTTGCCCAGAATGGCCCCGACACCACACCTGCCGCCGCGCCGGTCATGGGATCGAAGGTGTTCGACTGGAACAAGATGGTCGACAAGCCAAACAAGACCGGTTCGGTGCGGACGGTTTGCTCGTCGCCGACGGCGACGCTGGAGAACCTTGAAATCCACATCACGACGCTGAATCCGGGCATGTCGCCGCATCCGCCGCACAAGCACCCGAATGAGGAGTTGATTATCATCCGGCAGGGGACTGTGGAGACGCTCTCAAATGGAACATGGATCCGCGTCGGGCCGGGATCGGTGATCTTCAACGGGTCGAACCAGCCGCACGGATTCAGGAACGTGGGAACGGAGCCGGCGGTTTATCACGTGGTGAACGTGAAGACCGCGGCCACGCCGCCAGGGAAGACGGAGTTTGTCGATATCGGTAAGTAGGAAGCGGGCAGGGGAGCAAGCGAGCGCTTCACCGGATAGGCGACTTCGGCTGCGTGATTGGTTCGCCGACGATGTTCAGTTTGACGCGGTAGACGCTGGAACTGGCGCAGATGTAAAGCGTCTTGCGATCCGCCCCGCCCCAGGCCACGTTGGCTACGCGCTCGGGGATGAGCAGAGTGGCAAGGTGCTTGCCTTCGGGCGAGAGGATGATGACGCCGCCGGGGCCGGCACTGTAGATGTTTCCCTCGACATCGGCCTTCATGCCATCGGGCCCGCCAGGACGCGGATCGGAAGTCGCGTCATAAAGCAGCGTGGGATCGGCGAGCGTGCCGTCGGGCAGCACGCGGTAGCGCATCCAGATCTTTTTGGGCTCGGTGGAGTCGACGTAGAGGAATTTTTCGCCGGGCGAGAAAGCAATCCCGTTCGGCCGCGGCAAATCGGAAATCAGGAGCTGGAGGTCGCCCCGCGAGGGCGGTGCGCCGGCCTTTTGGGCGACAGCACCCGGAATGCGATAGACGCAGTTGACCTGGAGGTCCTTCTCCGGATCTGAATCGTTCTGCTTGCGCAAACCGTAGGGCGGATCGGTGAAGTAGACGGAGCCGTCAGAGCGATACACAAGATCATTAGGACTGTTGAGGCGCAGGCCCTGGTAACGATCGGCGAGGACGGTCTGAACCGATTCAGGATTAAGCGCCTCAAAGCGGAAGACGTCACGCTGGGCGTGGCCGGCGACGGTGAGGCGGCCGAGTGCGTCCAAAGTCATCCCATTTGATCCGGGCTCGCGACCACCGTAGGGAGCAGAGCCCTTGTAACCGCTGGGCTGGAGGAAGATGCTCACGCCTTTGCCGGGCGTCCACCGCCGAATGGAGTTGGAAGGAATGTCTGCAAAGAAGAGGCTGTTGTTGACCCAGACGGGGCCTTCGACCCAGGTGAAACCGGTGGCGATGCGCTCAAGCTTGGCTTTGGCAGGCACGATCCGGCTGCTCGCGGGATCGGTGCGGTCAACTTGAAGCGGCGTGATGGCCGGCGCCGTTGCCGCGGCAGATTGCGCGGAGACGCGGCCGGAGGCGATAAACAGGCAGAGGAGCGAAAGGATTGCGGGTGCGGCGAGAAGCAGCGGATTCGTGCGGTAAGTTTTCATGCGGCATTCCTAATTAGATCCAGAAGTGAAAATGTGGCCGGTGTTTTTGGAAGCGCGTTGTGGGCTTGAGGCCCATCCAGCCCATTCATCTTTCGCTTGAGGGGGCAAGCCTGTCAAGGTGGAAAGCCCCTGCCAAAAGCGGGCTCGAGCGCATAGAATACGAGTTGTTATGAGCAAGAAGGAGCACAAATCGTTTGAAGTGGCGTGCCCGGATTGCGGGGCGATGCTCAAGATCGATGCGGAAACCGGAGTACTGGTGAGCCACACTTCGGCCCCGCGCAAACGGATGTTCGAGGACCTTGAGACGGCGGCCAAAGCTATGCGCGAGCACGGGGAGCGCACGGAGTCAATCTTCAGGCAGAGCGTGGACGCAGAAAAGAACAAGGAAGATTTGCTGGAGAAGAAGTTTGCCGAGGCCATGCGCAAGGCCAAGGACGCACCGGAGGGCAAGCCGCTGCGCGAGATCGACCTGGATTGAGCAACCCTGACTTCGTGCGGTGCATTTTTCCAGAAAGAAATTCGCGTAAAGTCGCTCGACTGCGAGTTTTCGAGCGATACTTGCAATGGCAATCGGGTTTTCGATCGTAAAATCGGTCGCAAATGTCAGGAGGGGTCATGGTAGTTGTGCCGCTAACGGAGGGAACAAGAGAGCCGGCTGGTGAGAAGTGCGGCGAAGGGACAGACTCCACAAACTGGATTCGGTACGCCGCCGCCGCGACCCTTGCCGCAAGCGGTGTGCTGCTGGTTACCGGCCAGCGGCGGATCGGCCTGGTGACGGCCCTCTCCGGCGCTACCCTGGTGCTGATCGATCAGCAGGATGCGGTGCGCAAGTGCTGGGACAGGCTTCCGGAATTTCTTGAAGATCTGCAGGGACTGCTGGGCAAGGCGCAGACCGCCGTCGAGGATCTCTCAAGCCAAAGCGAAAAGCTGCGCAAGGTTCTGAGCCAATAGGCCTCACCATGCAGCCTCGCGTGTATTCAGTTGAGATAGCCGTGTGCGCGAAACCAAGCGATCTCATCGCGCAAGGTTGATTCGATGGGCCGAAATTCGAGGGCCAATTCCTTATTCGATTTGCTGTGATCGAATTGCAACTGGTCCAGGCGCCGGTCAAGGAGACGCACGGCCGCCAGGCTTAGCTGCACGGGTCTGTGCGTGAGGCGTGCCCAACATTCGCTAACGGCAGCGACTGCGTAAAGGAGGGGGCGCGGAATTTTTCGTGCCGGCACTTTGATTCCGCTGATTGCGGCGAGCGATGCGATGTATTCGGCAGAGGTGACAGGACGGCCGGCAGCGAGGTATCGCTCACCACGGCGTCCCTTGATCGCGACGAGCACCATGGCTTCGGCTACATCGCGCGCGTCGACGATGGGGAATGCGCCGGGCAGGATTCCGGGAATTTTCCCGCGCAGAAAGTCGAGTACCGATTGGCCTGCTGGGGTTGGCGCGGCGTCGCCGGGACCGTGCATCCATCCGGGCAAAACCATGGCGGCCGACATGTCAGGATGCCGATCAAGAAAGCTGAGGATTTCGCGTTCGGCGAGAATCTTGCTGCGGTAGTAGGGCTCGGCGCGGCGTTCATCGCGCAGCATGGTTTCGTCGATGACCGCAGACCCGCGGCCGTCGAGCACGGCGATTGAACTGGCATGGACAAAGCGGCGGACGCCGGCGCGATATGCGGCCTCGAGCAGGCTGCGAGTGCCAGCCACGTTGGTGCTGTAGAGCGCGTCCCAATGGCGGCCGCCTTTGAGGTAATCGCGAAAGAAGGCAGCGGTGTGAAAGACGATGTCGACGCCGGTGAGCGCGTAGGCAAAGCCGGAAACATCGCGCATGTCACCGGAAATGATGCTGACAGGAATTCCGGCGAGTTGGATGGGAACCTTGTCCATCTCACTTGGAAGCACCAGCGCGCGAACCGAAAAGCCCTGGTCTGCAAGGAGCCGCACGAGATTGCTGCCAAGAAGGCCGACGCCACCGGTGACAAACGCGGTTTGAGCCATCTATGTTTGCCTCCGAATGCGCAAACGCGCGAGCCTTTGGCGATGCTGTTGCGCGAATCGCGACATGGGTTACGGCTTCGTACGTTGTGGGGGGACGACTCGGGGAAGTTCGCGCGACAGAGCTCGGGAAATCAGTTTTTGCGCTCGACCAGGTAGCGTGCGACGGCTTTCAGACCGAACGCACGGCTGCCATACGGCTCGAGCGCGGCGAAGGCTTCATCGACAAGCTGCGCTGCGTCGCGCAGGCTTTGCTCAACGCCGTAAACGGCTGGCCATGTGGCCTTTTCGGTGGCCGCGTCTTTGCCTGCGGTTTTGCCCAACTGCGCTGAGTCGACCGTCATGTCGAGCACATCGTCGACAATCTGGAAGGCGAGGCCGGCTTTGCGGCCGAAGCGGTCGAGGCGCGCGACGTCGTCGGCCGTGGCTCCGGCGTAAACACCGCCGGCAACGACACTGACGCGGATGAGGGCACCGGTTTTGGCGCGATGGATGGCTTCGACCAGCTCGGGCGTGGGTTTGAGGTGCTCGCTTTCGAGGTCGAGGACCTGGCCGCCGATCATGCCGTCAACGGTGCCCACAGCGTTGGCGATGAGGCCGACGATTTGAATGGCGGCAGCGGGCGGACATTCAAGACTCGAGAGTACTTCGAAGGCGCGGGTCTGGAGCGCGTCGCCAGCAAGAATGGCGATGGCTTCGCCGAAGACGACGTGGCAGGTGGGCTTGCCGCGACGGAGGTCGTCGTTATCGAGGGCGGGCAGATCGTCGTGGATGAGCGAATAGGTGTGGAGCATCTCGATGGCCGCGCCGAGACGGGCAATCCCATTCGGAAGGCGGCCCGCGATGGTGACGCCGGCCTGCATGGCGAGCACCGGCCGCAGGCGCTTGCCGCCGGCAAAGACGGAGTGGCGCATGGCGCCGTGAATCGAAACAGGCACCGTGTCCGCGGAGGGGATCAGGGTTTCCAGCGCATGGTCGGTGAGATCGGCGCCTTCCTGAATCAGCGATTTTACGTCGGCGGGCATTGCAATCATGTTAGACGAGAACAGCCCAGGCGGAGTTCACAAAGCGAGAGGGCGATGAGCAACAAGGCGCTGAGGATAGTGAGCCAGCGTCCGGCAATATCCCCAGGAGACCGGGTCCAATCGACTGTGAGGTTGATGGGGCCTTGAGCGACGGGCACCACGATGAGGCCGTCGTTGCGCGACGGCAAGTTGGTGACGCGCTGGCCGTTGAGCCGGACGGACCACGCCGGATAGCGGAGGAGATGAAGCACCAGGTAGCCGGAAGGAGACACGGTGGCGAAAAGGGCGCGGTGTTCCGGATTGAGCTGAGCGCCGCTGGCTGATGTTTGCTGGCCTTCGGCCCAGGTGAAGGTGGCCAGGCATGTTCCTTGATCCGGGGTCCACGCGGGATTCGCGTCGGGATCGTCAGGATCGGGCTTGCCGAGCACGATGTTGGGGTCGGTCACAAGACATGCATCGGGAAGCCCTGTGGGGACGACGCTGATGTCGCTGCCGGGCGGCTCGTATTCGTACATGCCTTCAAAGCCAGCTCTAGAGTGGTAGTCGACCAGCATCGATGCGACAGTGTCTTCGGGATAGCAGACCTGGAAGAAAGCGGTCCCGGCGTAGATCGTTGCTGCGACGAAGAGGGCGGCGAACGTCGCGAGGATTGCGCCGCGGGCAACGCGAGCATCGAGACGTGAAGGCCAGATTGCGGCGACAAGAAGAATCGCCATGGGTGCTTCGACGGCCTCAAGCCAGCGCCACGGATACTGCAAAAATGGCATTTGAGGCAGCGTGTGCCAGATCAGCCGCGAGATGGGAAACAAAAGAAACAGAACGACGATGGGAATGGCGGCGAGTGGAATCCACTTTTTTCCTGGTCTTGGAAATGAGTTGCGGAAAGAACAGATAACGACGGCGGCGAGGGCGACGGCGATCATGGAGACAGCAATCCAGGAGACCTGGCGCAGGACCACGTCGTGCAATGCGAGCAGCGGATTGGCGTGGTGCGAGAAGAGCCAGTTGTTCTCGAAGTTGAAGCCGGGATCTTCCGTGGCTTGGCTGATGTCGACCCAATGACGCTGGAGGGTTGCGGGAACCCAGTAAATGGCAGCGAGACCGAGGCCGAGAACGGTGGCGACGGCGGCGCGAAACAGCGGCGCCCAGGATTTGTTGACGATGGCCCAAAGAAGCGCGATGCCGGCCAGCAGGTAGCCGGCGATCACACCGAGCGGAAGATTTGAAAGCCAGGCACCGGCAAGCGCGATGGCGAGCGGCGCAGTTGATCCGTCGAAGGCGCGGCGGAGAAGCGAGGCAGAGGGATGGCGATCGCTGAGCGCAAAAAGAATGAGCAGCGGTAGCCAGAATCCGCCGGCGAATTCGGGAAAAGCACAACGCTCGTAGCCGGTGAAGAGCGTGAAGCCGGAGAAAATCGAGACGCAGCCGGCGAGCGCGGCCGGCAGATCGTCAAGGGCTTCAAGGGCGAGAGCGCGCGTGGCCAGGCCAGTTGCAGCAAAGATGATGAAGGTGAGCGCGATGGGCGCGAGGTTCCAGGGCAGCAGAGCGCCGAGCGCTGCGCCCAGCATCCAGGTGAGCGGAGGGTAAAAGACGAAGCGAGGCTCGCCTGCTCCGTAGTTGGCGCTGGGCGTCCAGTGGGGATAAAGAATGCCGTGACGCCAGGCGTTGAGGCAATCGAACCAGGAAACGAGATGAACGTTGAAGTCGTGGCCGCAGGAGTTGCCGCGAATAAGTTGCGGGACCATGACGGCGGCGGCGGCGAGCACAATGATCGCCGGGCCGAGTAAACTCCGATGGCTCGAAATAGGTGCCTTGGCCGCTGCCCCTGATCCCTGTTCCCTGATCACTGATCCCTCTTTCTTCATGGCAGCAGGTGGAGCGTGTGGGTGGTCTGTGCCGCGACCGCGGCGGGCGTAAACGGCAGCGCGAAGGTGGTTCCGTTGTACCAATCGTTCCACTGATCGCGGAAGTAAGGGCTGAGCGGATTGCTGCTTTCGCCGAGGACGATGTTCTCGGTTGAGCCGTCGATGTTGCTCCAATCCATGGTGAACCGCTGCGAGGGGCCGAAATCGCGGCCCACCTGTTTGACGGTAGTGCCATCGCCGCTCTGGGGTTGAGGGCCGGTTCCGGCGACACGGGCGATTAGAGGAAGGAAGGCGGCGAACGGGTGCTCGATGTCGACGACATGCCAGCGGCCGTACGCCCAGTGAGCAACATCGAGGGGCGCTCTTCCGTCGCGCATTCCCTTGCGCACCGCGGCAGTGAGGAGCGCGTTCCAATCTTTGTAGCCGGATGGGAGCCACTCTGGCTTGGCGTGCATCACGATTTCTTCTTCAGCAAACGTAGCTTCGCCCCAGTGGTAGTCGTCGGCAAGCTTGCCGAGCTTGGGCTCAAGAATCATCGGCCAGAGGGCGGCGCGAGTTTCGGTGACCACAGATGCGGCGGCAGAATCGATAGTGAGGCGGCCATCCCAACTGCGCATGAGGTCTGCGGCCTGGCGCATCCGCGCGTCGCCGTTGCCTTCAGGTCCCGGGGTGTGATCGATGGCGTAGGCGAAGCGGTGCCCCATCTCCTGATCCACTTCGCTGTAGATGTCGGTCTGGACGACCAGCATATCCGCGGGCTTGAGGTTGTCGCGGCCGTCGAGCGATTTGTAGATGCGTTCGATGCGGTAGGGATCGCCCCACTCGCCGCTGAGCGGGTAAGGAGATTTGTCTGTAGTCACGCGGGCGTTGGCGGTGGCCAGAAAACCCGAGAACGGATCGAACGCGTTGGGCATCGCGTCGTAGGGGATGTAGCCCTGCCACTCGTGTGCGCCGTCGTGAATCGGCACATCGGCGATACCGGCGGGGCGAAGCGGAATGCGGCCAATGGCCTGGTAAGCGATGTGGCCCTGATCGTCTGCGTAGACTACATTCTGCGTGGGCCAGCACCACTGAGCAAGAGCGGCTGAGAACTCGGTCCAGTTCGAGGCCGTGTTCATTTCGTAGATCGGAAGGGTATCGAGCGTGGGATCGTAGAGAGTCCATTTGAGGGCAGTCGGCGGATCGCTCGCGGCGAGGAGCGGGTTGAGCAAGGGGCCGTGCGCCGTGGATTGAACGTCGAGGACAACATCCTTGCCTCCGCGGACGTGAATCACTTCGTGATCGACTGTGAGTGGGTGCCATTGCGCGTCGAGACCCTCGTAGTTGCCCTTGCCGTCGAGTTTTTCGATGTAGAGATCCTGCGTGTCGCCGTAGAGCGCGGTAAATCCCCAGGCAACGTGCTCGTTGTGGCCAGCGATGACGAATGGCAAGCCGGGGAGAGTGACGCCGGCGGCGTGAAAGCCGGGCGTGCCGTGAGAGCCAGACGAATATAGGTCGGCCATGTACCAGGTATCAGGCTCGCGAAGGGTGAGATGCATATCGTTCGACAGGAGCGGCTTTCCGCTGGCGGTGTGCGAGCCGGCGATGACCCAGTTGTTGGAGCCGGCGGCGCAGCCGTCGCAATCGGGCTGGCCGAGAAGGCGGGATTCGGTGTTTTCGTCATCGTCATCGTCGTCGCTGTTCTTCGAGGGCGGGGGTAGAGGCTGCGGCTCACTCAGGTCAACCCGAATGCCGGTGGGCGGCCGATCGCGCCAGGAGCCGACGGGGTAGAGATCAGCCTCGAGCGCCGGGTTGTTGAGTTTGGCGACGACGCGGGCGCGCGCGAGCTTAGTAGCAATGTGGGTGTCGAGAGTCTGCACCATCGAAAGACCCACGCTGATGGAGTCCGCGCCGGTCCACGCTTGCGGGCGGTAGTGGAGCAATCGGAATTCGACGGGCAGAGTGTTTGATTGTTCGCACTGCGCGATGAAGAGATTGACGCCGCGTGCATAGTCGTCGAAGCGGCGGCGGTCGTCGGCGGATAAATTGGCGTAGAAGCGCTGGGCGGTGAGGCGAATCTGGAGGACGCGTTCCGTTTTGTCGTGCTGAATGAGCGCGGGGCCCATGACTTCAGCGAGCTCACCGTTGGCGTTGCGGCGCGAGGCGTCCATCTGCCAGAGGCGATCCTGCGCTGTGACGTAGCCCTGCGCGATGAATAGGTCGTCCTGCGTGGCGGCGTCGATGTGCGGGACGCCGTGACGGTCGCGGCGGACGATAACTGGCGCGGAGAGGCCGGCCAAATGCACATCGCCGTCGAGTTGGGGCAGCGCGCCTTTGGCGGCAGAGCGAAGCCAAAGGACCGCTGCCAACGGGGCCAGCGCGAGCAGAACCAAAAATCCGCAGCCGGACCAGAGAAGAATTCGCGGCCAGCGGCGTTTGCGGCGCGGCTTAGCGGCGTGTCCGGATATTGGGTGGGTTGAGCTCTCAGAGGCCATTCGTCTGCAACAGGATACCGCTGCGAACGCTGTTCGCTACTCAGGCCTTCAATAAAGGTCACACCCTATGCTGCAGGCGACAATCAGAAGAGCATACTCAATTGGAACGACGGTGACCATGTAAGGGCCTTTCACGGACCAGACGGCCAAGTTCTTTGCTATTGCGTTCGACCGGGCGTGCTTTCGTGGAGAGCTTTCCAGTTCCAGCTTTATGTAGTTCCCGACTAAGACCTCTTTCACATGGGGATCGTTTCTTCCCTTGCGATGTCGAGCCTTGTCCGGGCGGACCCGGATCACCTTGGCTTCAATCGATTGCCCACCATAGGCATCTGCATAAACTGACGATCTGTTGAAGACCCCACCTCTCACGGTAACGTCTTCGAGGATCCAAAAAGTCAAGGTCGTACCAACAGTTGCGTCGGCCAGTGCCGCCGGGTCGGCCGGGGCCAGTTTGAGCGGCGCCTCGAAAGGAATTACCGTCAAACCGTACTGTGAACCAAACTGATTCGCCTGGGCTCTGTCAAATCCGAGTTCAGCAAGGAGGTTTATTGAGCTTCTGTATGCGTATAACGGTTCTGCGGGAGAGGTTCGGGGAGCGGGTTCTTCGGCATGGCTAATCTGTTGCGCCACGAGCAGCGGCGACACCACCGTGCAGAGGACCGATGAGAAGAGTTTGCTGATCATAAAGTGCCTCATAGGGCCGCCGCCGGCCGATCTAAATACTCAAAAGCACGAGGACCATCAGAATCAATGCGACGATGGCAAAGGTATTCAGAATGCCGACCACCGTAAATTGGGCACCTGCTGCGTTGAAGGGATTGTCGAGGTTGTCGACGGGGTTGGAGCAGCGCAGGAGAATGTTCGCCGCCGTTCCCGAGGCCGACTCGCCCACTCGGATGAACATCTGGGCGCTCCGGTTTTGGAAACGAGAGGCGTGAATGACCTTCTCCACAACTCCTTCAATGGGCGTGGACGCGGGGAACACCTTGACACCGTTGACGATCACGTCCCTGTCGATGACAAAACGAATGGTCGTGCCGGGTTTGATCTTCGCGAAGGGAACGTCGCCAGGCGAGACAATTAGGATTGGCGCATCGTGAGAAAGGGTAATTTGCAAAGGGATCGGGGCTGGGGGTGCGGGTTGGGGCGCGGAGGTTGTTCCTTGCTGCGCAGTCTGCTGAGCGATGAGCAGCGGCGAAAGGAAGATGCAAAGCGCGGAAGGAATAAGTCTGCGGATCATGGTTGGCTCCTTAATGCGTGGCTTCAGTTGGGGTTCTTCATTTGAGACAGGTCTCCTTCGCGCAAACGAGGATGCCAATAAAGACCGCCGTAGCGACCGCAGTGAGCACTATCAGGCCTGTCGCGGATTCGCCATTGGCACCTCGAAATGGTTCGGACTGAGCGCCGCACCGGATTCTCGCAACATCCGCGTAGTAGACATCGGTCGGCCCCGCTACATCGCGCTGCTGGATTTGAAACAGCCGCGGTCCGATGCCAGTGATTTGGCCTTGGAGGTTGTCTCCACTTTGCTCGCGCACACGAGCCCATTGACCGACGCCAACTTTCAAGACACGCGATCGTACGGCCTCGGGCGCCGAGTGTCTCGATTGCGCCGACCCTGC
>Ga0187858_10005843_pt1 | contig 11141 bp, 8 predicted proteins | sample June2016WEW_8_15_FD_133015 | JGI IMG/M metagenome (GOLD analysis project Ga0187858, IMG submission 133015) | Peatland microbial communities from SPRUCE experiment site at the Marcell Experimental Forest, Minnesota, USA - June2016WEW_8_150 | ecosystem: Environmental > Terrestrial > Soil >...
GCACTGCGAGGCAAAAGCCATCGGACGATAGACCCCTATGCCTTGAAAATCCCCGCCCCGAAGGGGCGGAATCTACACTAACGGAGAACGCCGCTTCTCCATTTCACGCTGAGCCAAAACATTACGATTCGCTTTTCACCAAAGATAAACACATCATCTTCGGATTTCATGGATACCCATGGCTAGTCCACCGTCTGACCTACCGCCGGACCAACCGCAACCTCCATGTCCGGGGCTACAAGGAAGAGGGCACCATCACGACGGCCTTTGACATAAGGGTGCAGAACGACCTGGACCGCTTCCACCTGGTGCAAGACGTGGTGGATCGCCTGCCGCATTTAGGTTCCAAGGGCGCCTACCTGAAGCAGCAGATGCAGGACAAGATCATCGAGCACAAGCAGTACATCGACAAGCACGGCCAAGATATGCCGGAAATCCGGAACTGGAAGTGGAGCAGCCCTAAATGAATGCGCAAGAGCTCGCAGATACTGCGAGGACGCTGGTCGCCGGCGACCAGGGACTGCTTGCGATGGATGAAAGTAATCCAACCTGCAACAAACGATTTGCCAGGTTGGGGATTCCCCAGACCGAGGAGGCCCTCGTGTTGACGGCACAGCAAGCTCTGAATCATCGAGCCAGGTGCAACTGAACACGTTGGAGTTCGCCTTGGTGCTTCTGGTGGCCGCGATCCCCGTGGCGATGCCCACGGTGCTGTCAGTGGCAATGGCAGTCGGCGCACGTCTTCTGGCGAAAAAAGAAGCGATTGTGACCCGGTTGTCGGCTATCGAGAAACTAGCTGGCGTGGATGTGTTGTGCTCGGTGAAAATCAGTTCAAAGGATTTCCGCGTGCGGAAATTAGTACAAAAACTCGGGCTGGTCCGGGGGCCGCTGCGGCTACACCGAGGACCGCGAGTGTTCCGGCGAACTGGTCAACATCTGACGTCTGCGAGGAGCGAGCGTTGCGGTTCTTAGGGAAAGGAAAACCACATGGAATTAGGCATGATCGGACTGGGCCGTATGGGAACCAACATGGTGCGGCGCCTTCTGCGGGCCGGCCGCCAGCGCGTCGTTTACGATGTCCAGCCGGCAGCGGTGCAGGCACTCGTCAAAGAGGGAGCGGTCGGGACAACGTCGCTCGAAGACTTCGCGGGGGAGGGGCGCTGGACGATCGTCGCCGCCATTGACGAGTCGGTTCCGGCCCCCGTCCTCAGTGCCGCGCTGTACGAACGCTTCAGCTCGCGCGGCGAAGGCGACTTCGCCGACAAGGTATTGTCCGCCCTTCGTTACCAGTTCGGCGGCCATGAGGAAAAGGCCGCCGCCAACAAGGGAGGCGCCTGATGACCGCCTCCCGTTCAGACGCGCTGGTGCTCTTCGGTATGACGGGCGATCTCGCCCACAAGATGATCTTCCCGGCACTCTATGCGATGGCGAAACGAGGTGCCCTCAAGGTCCCGGTAATCGGCGTCGCCTTCCCGAAGTGGAGTCTGGAGCGTCTGCGCAAACGCTTGACCGACAGCATAAAGCGATCGGGCGGGATCGATAACCAGCGTGCCCTAAACCATCTTCTGTCTCTGCTCAGGTACGTGAGCGGGGATTATAAAGACCGGGCCACGTTCACCGAGATAAAAAGAGTGCTGGGTAGCGCTCGGCGCCCGGCGCACTACCTCGCTATTCCGCCCTCACTCTTCGAGACGGTGATCAAAGGACTCGGTGCCGCGAACTTGGCCGAGCATGCGCGCGTCATTGTCGAAAAGCCGTTCGGACGTGACTTGGCCTCTGCGCGGGAGCTCAACCACCTCGCGCACTCGGTGTTCCCGGAAGACTCGATCTTTCGCATCGATCACTTCCTCGGGAAGGAGGCGATCATGAATATCCTCTATTTCCGCTTCGCCAATTCGTTCCTGGAGCCGATCTGGAACCGCAACTACGTGGCCAGCGTTCAGATAACCCTATCCGAGGATTTCGGGGTTCAGGGGCGCGGCGCGTTTTACGAAACTGCCGGCTGTCTGCGCGACGTGATCGAGAACCACCTCTTCCAGGTCGTCGCGCTGCTTGCCATGGAGCCGCCGGCCGGTAGGGATTTTGGAGCCGTGCACAGCGAGAAAGCCAAGGTCTTTCAAGCCATGCGCCCTCTGAAGCCCGACGACTTGGTGCGCGGCCAGTACGCTGGCTACCGGAAGGAGCCAGACGTGGCGAAGAGCTCCGATGTCGAGACTTTCTGCGCCCTGCGACTTTTCATCGACTCATGGCGCTGGGAGGGGGTGCCGTGGTACCTGCGCTCCGGCAAGTACTTGGCCGATACCGCGACCGAGGTCATGGTGGAGCTGAAGCCGCCGCCGCAGAGGCTTTTCGCCGACTCCGCGCCAATTCCAAAGACCGGCCCGGGCAACTACCTGCGCTTCCGGCTCTCCCCCAACTCGGCCATCGCCCTCGCCGCTCGCGTCAAGCTCGCAGGGAAGGAGTTCGTCGGGGACCAGCGAGAGCTCTACCTGTTCGAAGAACGGCCGCGAGAGGAAGCGCCCTACGAGCGGCTTTTGGGCGACGCCATGGCCGGCGATGGAGCGCTGTTTACCCGCGAGGACGCGGTTGAGGCCGCCTGGGCGGTGGTCGATCCAGTCCTTAAGACCCACCAGCGGGCTCGCCCCTACAAGCGCCACAGCTGGGGGCCGAAAGAGGCTGACGCGATCATCGCTTCAGGCGGTTGTTGGCACAACCCCAGACCCGAGGAGGCATCCGCCTCAGTTGGTGGAGGGACTACAAAGGGAACACCATGATTCTCGTCACCGGAGCTTCTGGAACTTTGAATGCGGCTTGGACGACAAGCCCGCTGCGCGGAAGCAACGGCCAAGAAAAGCAATTCTGCGCGTCGCCAGGTCCGTGTCTGCGGTGCCGGACAATACAAGCTGATGTCAGGTCCACTTGAAATGCGAATAAACGTTCGTCGTTCCTTGTCTTCGCGTTCGGGCAGTCGAACTGAATTAGGCCTGTACTTCAGCCATTCAGGCTCTTCTGCAGGATGGTGAGGCGAAGCGAAAAGCTGAGGATTCGCGAAGGTCATGGAAAGTGGGATGGTCCGAAAGCAGCAGATGAACTCCTGTTGCAGAAGTTCGGGCACTGATTCGGGAGGAATCCACTGGTAAGCCGAAGCCCGATCAGGCGCGGCTTACGCCGTACGCATCCAAAACATCCCGCAGCGTCACAATCCCTTCCAACTTGTGCACATCAGCACGGCTCACCACCGGCAGGATTTCAATCTGATTCGCCCCCATGCGCTCGAGCGCCAAATCAAGCCCCTGGTCGGCGTGGACGTGCGGAAAAACCAGCGCATCCACCAGCTCACCAAGCTTCTTATCCGCACCTTCCGTCAGCTCGCGCTCCAGCCTCGCAAAATTGATGACGCCAACCACGCCTCGTCGATCCGTCATCAGCCATGTTCGGACTTCACTCGATCGAGCCCGTTCCAGGGCTTCCCGAACTGTGATCTCGGCCGGCAGCGACTCGCTCGCGGTGCGCATCACTCTTATTACCTGACGCTGACCAGATCGTTGGCGCGTCTTCGCCGAAGGCAGGTGGATGCCATCCTGCACGGCCAGCGCTTCGTAGATGGGCTCGTGCTGCAATCGTGAAGCAATGAAAAGACTCACCATATTCGCAATCATCAGCGGGACGATCACCGCATAATCCTGCGTCATCTCGAAGATCATCAGCACCGAGGTCATGGGAGCGCGCACGATCCCCGCGAAGACCGCGCCCATCCCGACCAGCGCGTAAGCGCCCGGCGTCGCCGTGTAAGCCGGGAACAAATGATGCGCCGCGGTCCCCACTGTACCTCCCAACATCGCGCCGATAAACAAGGCTGGCCCGAAAATACCGCCCGCGTTGCCCGAAGCATAACTGGTGGTAACGGCGAGAAGTTTCAGAACCACCAGCAGCGCCATTAACTGGAACGCCATCCTTCCGTTCAACGCCTCGCCGACAAACCCATAACCTACGCCGAGAACCTGCGGCACAAACCAACCCACCACGCCGACCAACAACCCTCCCGCCATCGGTTGGAACCAGACCGTTTTCTGGGGGAACCGCAAGAAGCGCGCCCGCATGCCCAGCAAGAGCTTCGCGAAGGCCGCCGAAACCACACCGCCGGCCACCCCGAGCACCGCATAGACCGCAAACTCCGCCGGATTTACCAGTTGATATTGCGGGACCTTGAAGAGCGGACTATTGCCGAGCGACACGCGCAGAACCATCCACGCCGTCGCCGACGCCAGCACCACTGCGCCCATCACCGGGGCGTAGAGGTCGCCCGTGATCTCCTCAAGCGAAAACAGCACTGCTGCCAGCGGCGTATTAAAGGCAGCTGCAATCGCCGCCGCCGCTCCCACCGGGATGAGTTTCTTTACTTGCTCGGTGCGCAGTCCGAGGAGACGTCCGAGCACGGAGCCAATGCCCGCACCAACTTGAACCGAAGGCCCTTCGCGCCCCAGCGGAATCCCGCTGGCAAGCGTTGCCGACGTGCAGAAAAACTTGCCCAGCACGGTGCGCAGCGTGATGCGCCCTTCGCGCGCAAACAGCGCCGCTTTCGTCTGTGGCACTCCGCTGCCTCGCGCATTAGGAAAATAGCGATACAACAGGTAACCGATGCCCAACGAGCCCACGACCGGAAACAGCAAACGTCGCCACGGAGCGCCGCCCACCGGATACAGCCGCATCCCCATTCGTTCCGTCAGCAAGATGAACGCGACGACCGCCATCCCGGTCAACGCGCCGATCACCAGCGCCAAAGCCAGAAAGACCTGCCCCTCACGTTGCCGCAGTTCGGCCACGCGATCTGACAGCCAGGTTCTCCACCCGCTCCCGCTCGTCGTCTGGACGCTCTCACTCATCTCTGGGGAATGTCCCACCAAGAGCACACCTCACCGCATTGACTTTGGAAGGCCGAGTCTGCGGACAAATCACGCTGCAACAGGCGAGCGGCAAATGCCCCTGATCCACACCCGAACTCGAATACCGAGTGCGCCGAGTCGAAAGCAGCATGCGCGATTCGTTGCTCTCGAACGCTCACATGCGAATCTTAGCAGCGTCCGCTTTCAGCACGCCCCTTGTTGCTCAGACGCCAGGTTTGGCAAACTGATTGTAAAGCCAAGCAAAGATAGCGCCGCCAACGAGACCGTCTACGACTCCGTAGAGCGTCCCAACGACGACTTCTGCAACGCTGCGAGCTGCATGGTAGCCGGGATAGACCGACGACATTGTCTGGAGGAATTACTGACGTAGGGCTCGCGAAATTCACTCACCTTCGCGCGGTTTCCGTGCCAACCTGGTTTTAGCGACAGTCACTTTAGTCTGGGCGCTGTCGTCGCGAAGTGTAGGTTTGTTCCAGTGCGGTAGAGGATCACGTTCTGCGAGGCGCAACAGGAGCTGCCCCCCCGGTATTCTCATCGAACAGCGTGGGTATGAAGTGGTAGGTTCGATCGACGACACAGCAACCGACAGCAGGGTGGAGGTGTAGCGGAAAAGTTCCTGGCACGTTTTACGGCACACCCAAAACCGCAACCTCAACACAATCAGAGCCAAGCTAATTATGCCTACCGACGCATCACGAAACCGTAATGATAGCCAATTGCTCATTTGCACTGAAGCCGACGTAGAGTGGGAAGCTGCACGGAGAGCCTGTCTATAAGGAGTGGCCGATTGAAGGAGTCTAGGCACACAACCCCGCCACCTATCGCCAATCGCGCGCTGCGGATGCTGGACGATCACGCCGTTTCCTCCTGCGCTTGGCGCTCTTTTTAGCGTTTTCGCGGATAAAACGTATCGCCGCGAACGCAAGGAATGCGACGAACGCAAGCCACAACACCAGTAGAACAACCTCAAAGACTCGCTCGCCTTGATCGAAGAACCGGTCCCACGGAAATGAAAATACTGCCGTGGTAAGGAGCCGAGGTTGATCTGCAGACACTCCATTTGTGTAAACCGGAGTGCCGGAGACGAGAACCCTATCTTTCAGCTCAGGCAATATCTTTCGACTGTTTCAGGCTATCTTTCGGCCAAGTTTTTGAAAGAGACCGGCTCAGAAGACCCTCGCGAAGCCAAGACCCGCTCATAGGTCAATCGACGTGCTCTCCCTCTTCGAACACACCGTCGGCCGGGGGAAGCACGTCGCGTTCGCCCGCGATCCACACATACAACGTGGGTAACAGAAAGATGCTCATCACCAAGTCCGCAATCAAGCCACCCACGATGACGATTGCAAACGGGCGCTGAGAGTCGGAACCAATCGCGTGCGAGAGAGCGGCCGGCAACAGCCCCAAAGTCGCAACCAGCATCGTCATCATAATCGGCCGCAGTCTCAACACGGCCCCCTCTACCGCAGCGTCCTCAATTGAATATCGTCGTGCTCGAAGCTGATTGATGTACTCCAGCATGATGACCCCGGTCTGCACGGATACGCCGAACAGGGCCAGGAAGCCCACGCCGGAGGAAACACTAAAATTGGTGCCGGTGACCAGGAGAGCCAGCAGACCGCCGATGCGTGCCATGGCAACGTTTGCCAGGATCAGCAACGCCCATTTGAAAGATTTGAACATCGTGTAAAGGATGATGAAGATGATGAGGATGGTGATCGGGAGTACGATGAGCAAGCGCTCGTCGGCTCTCTTTTGGCTCTCGTATTCCCCCTCCCAATCGATGTGATATCCACGCGGCAATTGCATTCTCTCGTTGACTTTCTTTATCGCTTCTTCTACTGCACCGCCGAGGTCACGGCCGCGGACGCTGTACTTGATAGCAATATACCGCTGGTTTCCTTCGCGATAAATTTCGGAGGCACCGTCCCTTTCTTCGATCTTGCAGAGCTGGGCGAGCGAAACTCGTTCGCCGGTGGGGGAGAGCACGCGGATGTTCTCAATCGCTTCCTTCTTGTCTCGGTACTGTGGTAGATAGCGCATCACCAGGTCGTATCGGGCCTCGCCTTGCAGAACTTGAGTTAGGGCGTTGCCGCCGACTGCGGTCTGGATCGCATCCTGTACGTCCGCGACATTGATTTGATATCGGGCGGCTTGCTGCCGATCAACCGTCACATTCAGGTTTGGCTGGCCCAGGACGCGAAAGACTCCGAGGTCCTCGATGCCTTTGACCCCGCGCATCACATTGACGATCTGATCGGCCTTTTCTTCGAGAACCTTCAAATCATCGCCGTAAATTTTCGTGGCAAGCTGTCCCTTAACTCCGCTGACCGCTTCCTCCATGTTGTCTGCGATGGGCTGCGAAAAGTTCCAGATCACGCCTGGCATCTTGTCCAGCTCTCGATTCATGGCGGCAATAAGTTGCTCTTTGTCTTCATGGAAGACGGGACGCCACTGTTCCTTCGGTTTTAGACCGACGTAGTACTCGGTATTGAAGAACCCAGTCGTATCGGTTCCGTCATCTGGCCGTCCCACTTGACTGGTGCATTCGGTGACCTCGGGAAAAGAGCAAAGCACTATGCGGGCCTGGTTCGCGAGCCGAATACCCTCGCTCGGTCCGGTGCTCGGCGCAAGAGTGCCTCGCACCCAGAGCGCACCTTCATCCAAGTGAGGCAGGAATTCGGAGCCGATGACGCCGCCGAATGCGAGATAAATCGCCAGAGTAAGCCCGAGCACGCCCACACCCACGGTGAGCGCACGCCGGCGAATGGCCCACCGGACTGCATCGCGGTAGTGTTCAGTCAAGAAGTGCATAACTGGGTTGCGCCATTCGTGCGCTCCCTTCGAGAAGGCAAAACTCGCCAGCACGGGTGCAATCACGATGGAGAACAGCAGCGCACCCAGCAGTGCAAACGCCACGGTCAAAGCCATGGGGTGAAAAAGCCGGCCTTCCACACGCTGCAGGGTGAAGATCGGTAAGTAGGCAGTAATGATGATCGCGATTGCGTAGAACACCGGGCGTTGAACTTCGTGCGCCGCATCACCGATCCGCTCGCTTGGTGTTCTGGTCCCGTTTTCCCGGCCTAAATGGCGCACGATGTTTTCGATCATCACCACCGCGCCATCGACCACCATGCCAAAATCCAACGCACCGAGAGACAGGAGGTTCGCGGGAACGTGTCTCAAGTCCAAGCAGATCGATGCAAACAACAGCGAAAACGGGATCGTTGCTGCAACGATAAGTGCGCCTCGTACATTGCCGAGGAATAGGAAGAGAACGATCGATACCAGGATCATTCCTTCCGTCAGGTTGCGAAACACCGTATGAGAGGTGTAGTGAACCAGATCGCTACGGTCAATGAACGCGACGACCTTTACTCCGGGAGGGAGAATATGGTCATTCAGTTCCTTTACCTTGGCGTGGAGCCCTTTGAGCGCCGATTCTGCATCGGCGCCTTTCCGCATCGGCACCCAGGCCGATACAACATCATCGTTGTCGATGACTTTTCCGTCCTCGTGACGAATCGCCCTGGCGAACTGGCCGAGCCTGATCTTTGGACCTTGCGACACGACAGCGATATCCTTCACACGAAGCGGGGTGCCGCTTTTGGTCATAATGACCGTGTTTTCGATATCGCGCACACTTCTGACTAGTCCCACTTCCCGAACGTTGATTTGCTGCAGACCTGCTTCGACGAAGCTGCCGCCGGCATTCACGTTATTGTTGGTGAGTTGTTGTTCGACCTGGGCGAGGCTGAGGCCATACGCGATGAGCTTGTTCGGATCAACTCGAACCTGGTATTCGCGCGTGGGCCCACCGAAGCTGGCCACGTCAACGATGTCCGGAACAGCCTTGAGATTCTTCTCCACGACCCAGTCTTCGATTGACTTGAGCTCCATGACGTCATATTGCGGATTGGTGCTGTGCAATGTGAAGAAGTAGATCTGCCCGGCCGGACTCCAGTCCGTACCCATTTGCGGTACCACGCCCGGCGGCAGTGTGACTTGGCCCAGCCGCTCCAGAACCCGCTCCCGGTTCCAGTCATTGTCGGACCCGTCCTCGAAAATCAGCTTCAGGTCGGAGAGTCCAAAGAGCGAGAACGAGCGCAGATGTACCACCTGGGGGATACCATTCATCACGACTTCCAGTGGAATGGTGACCTGCTGTTCGATTTGTTCCGCCGAAATTCCTGGCCACTGGGTAATGATCTCAACGTAGTTGTCTGCCACGTCAGGATAGGCGTCCACCGGAAGACGATGGAACGATACGATGCCAACGGCAAACAGCAGTATTGCAAAAGCCAACACGAGCAGGCGGTTGTTGAGGGCAAAATCAACGGCTCGACGGATCATTCATTGCTCCACAGTGTTTTGCAGTACCAGAGCATTCGAAACCACTTGATCTCCGGGCCTGATCCCTGAAATAACCTCCTGTAGGTTGCCGGGAAGCATGTTTCCTGTGACCACTTCCAGGCGTTTGAAATGGCCCGTGCTCACCGGTGTGTAGACCCACTCGCGATCATGCAAGTGCAGAATGGCGGTTGCTGGAACCGCCGCCCGCGTTTCCGGTTGCTTACCGTACAAGGTCGCAGTGACGAACATGCCAATCCGCATCATTCCCGGGTTGGCGACTTCGAGCCGGACCTTTGCAGTGCGGAGATTCGGATCGAGAACTGGCAGGATGTTATCGATCCGCCCTTTCAAGACCCTGTTGGGATAGGCGTTCAGGCGGATATCCGCGTACTCGCCGACGTGCACGGCGTCGAGATCATTTTCGTAAACGTCGCAGATGATCCAGACATAAGAGAGATCGGAGATAGTGAACGGATTCGGGGAGCCCAATCCTTGCACGCCTGACGCGTTGGTGACTTGTTGGTCGCTGATCACGCCCGATATGGGTGCGAAGATGTCGACGATCCCCGATGGATGGTCCTTGTCCACGCCGAGAAGCCGCAACTGCTCGGTTGTTGTATCCAGGTCGACTTTGGCGTCCTGTTCAGTGTCTTCGGCTTGTTCAAGAGCGCTCTTTGCGATAGCGCCCTTGTCGTAAAGAATCTGCGATCTTTGAAGCTGCTGACGGGCCAGCCGCTCATCGTTCACCGACTTCAGATACACCTGGTAAGCTCCGGAGACATCGTTGCTCCGGACTCTCAGCAGCAACTGGCCTTTCTTGACGGCGTCGCCCAGCCTAGCCTTAATTTCTACAACTCGTCCTGCGGCTAGCGAGATCACTGGCACAGCGCGCGTGATATCGGGCTGCACCACGCCGGTGACATTCAGGGCGGGCGCCGCTTTATGCTCAACCGCTACCACCAGTGGAAACTGTTCCGGGTGGTCCACTTTGAAGTTGTTGGCGTCCAAGTCAGGCTCGACGGTTGCCGGAGGCGGCGACTCCGCTTTCGGGTCTGCTTTGGTTTCGCCGCAACCAAGAAGGAGTAAGCTCAAGGGCAGGCAAAGAATTGCTACTAGGATCAGGCCAAGAAATTTGGTTTTCATGGGATAACCTCCCGGCCCACGGCTTGATTCAATTGGGCCGCAGCCGTCAAGTAAGAACCGACTAAGTTCACGTAATTCAACTGCACGGTGCGGTACTCCGCCTGTGAATTCAGGAAATCCAGCAACGAGCTCCCGCCGTGTTGATAAGAAAAGAAAATCGTGTCCCGCACCCGGACCGACTGCTGCAGGTACTTGGTCTTGTATGGCCGCAATAGAATCAGATCGCTTTCGAGTGTGGCGTAGCCGGAATCTACGTCACCCAGCACTGCTGCTTCGGCGGCGTCGCGCAATCTTTCATTGCGCCTGATATCGAGTTGCGTGCGCAGCTTCTCCCCCTGGTTGCGGTCGAAGATGCGGAGAGGGATGGCGATACTGGCACCCAGCGTTTGGTGGGCAAACGGGTTGTTGAACGAGGGGTTGTACGAATACCACGCGCTGAAGGTTGGATCGGTTGAGCCGTTCGCAACCGCCAGCTTGTGGTCGGTTTGGGCTTTGTCCACGGCTTCGACGGCGGCCTTCAAGTCGGGCCGCGTGTTCAGAGCAATCTTCCGGAACTCGTCCCGCGGCAGGAGTTGGTCATTGAAATCGAACGGCCCGGTCACGTCCAACTGATCTACCGGAGTTCGGGAATTCAGCAGCGTGAGCAGTTGGATTTTTGCGGTTTCCAGGTTCTCCTCGGCAGCTTGCAAATCCGATTCATACTGGACCCGCTGCAGTTCCAGGCGGTCGAGATCAATCTGC
>Ga0187858_10005857_pt1 | contig 11124 bp, 9 predicted proteins | sample June2016WEW_8_15_FD_133015 | JGI IMG/M metagenome (GOLD analysis project Ga0187858, IMG submission 133015) | Peatland microbial communities from SPRUCE experiment site at the Marcell Experimental Forest, Minnesota, USA - June2016WEW_8_150 | ecosystem: Environmental > Terrestrial > Soil >...
CGCAGGATTCGGCTGCGTCGTATTCGATCATGCGCGATGCCCTGAAGACGATGGGCCTGCCGGATTTCTTCAGGGCATCGCGCATGATCGAATACGACGCAGCCGAATCCTGCGTGCTGTGGTTGCACCAATCGTACTTCAGGTAATCGACTCCCCACGCGGCGTATTGACGGGCGTCCTGGAACTCGTAGCCGCGGCCGCCGGGGCGGTTCTGACAGGTGCCGGTGCCGGCGTCGGAATAGATGCCGAACTTCAGACCTTTCGCGTGCACGTAATCGCCCAGCGCACGCATCCCGGAGGGAAACCGTTTCGCGTCGGGGACGATGTTGCCTTGCGCATCGCGGTCTACCTGCCAGCAATCGTCGATGACCACGTACTGATAGCCGGCGTCTTTCATGCCGCTCGCGACCATGGCGTCGGCCGCTTGCTTGATCAGGTCTTCGCTCACATTGCAGGCGAACTTGTTCCAACTGTTCCAGCCCATGGGCGGAGTGCGTGCCAGTCCATTGTCAAGGGCCGGCAATTGGCCGGCCGTGGCGAGGAGGCCCAATGCCGCGATTCGTAGGGCCACGCTCGTGTTGGATTTCCGCAGTTTCATGTCTTTTATTATGGCAGCTTAAGGTGGGGCAGGCGCTTTCGCCTGCCAACAGTCCCCCCTGCAGTCTCTCTCGCCACCGATCACGATACAATTGCAGGTATGGCCTCAGACCGTGATCGTCTTCATGCGCTCGTGGATGCTCTTCCCGACGCTGAAGTGCCGATGGCTCTCTCTTTCTTGACGGAACTCGGCGATGAAGAAATCATCGACGCCGAGACCGCCGCTAAACTGGATCGAGCCCGTTTTGAGCCAGGCGAAGATGTGCCGCTCGAACAAATCAGGGTGCGGTAAGAACCCGCGCTCCACGAGGACACAGAATACTTAATACGACGTTGCATTATAATGCATAAAGATGGAAGTTCGCGTTTAGCATCAGCGCGGATACTATCCTCCGCGTCGCCACGGCGCTAAGACCCGGCGGCGGCCGCGCAAGGAGAAATGATGGGAACCGCTCCAGACAGGCAGCACGCTCATGAACTGATCGAACGGCTACCGGCCTCCCAAATCTCTACCGCCGTCCGTTTCTTGGAGTTCATGCTGCTCGATCCTGTGGCCCGTGCCGCGGCTACGGCCCCGCCCGACGATGAGCCCGTGACCAGCGAAGACCGCCGCCGCTTTCTCGAAGGCCAGGCGTGGTTCCGGAAACACGGCGGCAAGGGTGTACCGATGGCGGATGTGCTCGCTGACTTCGATCTCAGGCCGGAAGATCTTCGGAACCCGCCGGACGACTTGCAGTAATGCCGCCCTACGGCATCGAGTGGCTCGATGAGGCCAGAGCCGACGTGCGTGCCTTGGACCGCACCACCGCGATGCGGCTGTTCGAAGGAACACTGCATTACGCCCGCACCGGCTCCGGCAAAGTGGCCACGCTACACGGCGACATGGCCGGCGCCTTCCGCCTCCGCGTAGGCGACTACCGGGTCCTCTTCACGCTCGAAGAGAACGTCATGCGCATCTTCGGTGTCCGCCATCGCTCTGAGGCTTACCGTTGAGCAGTTTGGCGGTAACGGGCTTACACGCCCGAGCCAGGCCGAAGCCCCGCGATCGGGCCGGCGGTCACCCTGGTAGTACCGTCCCGCCGCCCGCGTAGCCTTCCGCGCCTAACTGGCAACCCGCGATCCTTGCCGCTGCAGCGAAGGGTCCACCGCTACTGTTGCAGCGGCTTCATCGAAGGGCTCTCCCAGGAAACGCGCGAGCCTTGCGCACGTACCACCGGGGTTGCCCACAACGTCGGCATAATTCACAGCAAGTACCTGGATCTCGGGACGCCGCTGCAGCCACGTCTGCACCTGAATTAGCTGTTTCGTATAGGTTCGCGCCAGAAGCCGGTCGTCGAGCCTGCCGCCCGCGCGTTCCAGACGCGCCAACATGGCACGCTGCGAAGCAATTACCTCGTCGAGGTTCCGGTGCATGAGGATGATCCTATACTCCTCGCCCGCCGGTAAGTACGGCAGCAGATGCGCCACGATCTTCACAGCCTTGCCGCGAGCCTCAGAAATCCACGAAGCGTCCTGATGCAGCCGGGTAGCATTCTCGTGCTCGAAGTAGCCGCGCGGGTTGTCGGCGTCGGCGGCGCGGCGATGGTCGGTGTAGGGCGCGATGCCGGCGGCCGCGAGCGTCTGCATCATCATCGACGTGCCCGAGCGAGGCAATCCTGCCACTACAATCACCACCCGTGAACGATCGGCCGGCGGCGCGGCGGCACGCTCGAAGACCGGCACAGGCGCAGGTTGCGGCAGCACTGGATGCCGCTCGAGTTTCTCGCGGCGCCGTTCGTTGGCTTGCATACGCAACTCCGCCGCCTCGGCCATGTGGAGCGCGGCCTCGCCGAAATTCCGCTGGCGGCGCAGGATCTTGGCCAACTCGCCATGAGCCGCGGCGAAAGCAGGCATCTGTTTCAGGGCCGTGCGCAGGCATTCCGCGGCGCGGCTCTCCTCGCCCAAATGGCGCAGCGCCACCGCCAACGTGTAGTGCAGGCGCGGGTGAAAATGAATGAGCGAGAGCGATTCGATGGCGCAATTCGCCGACTCGGCGTACCGCCCCGCGGCCAGATGAATACGAGCCTCCAAGGCCATGGCCTGCCAGTCGTCGGGATCGGCACGGCGTGCGCGGCGCGCGAATTCCAAGGCGCGCTCGTGATCCCGCAGCGTCATATAACTCTCGGCCAGGAACAGCGCCAGCGCGCGGCCCGCGCCGGGCTTGCCGGCCAGTTCGTCCAGCAACGCACGGGCTGTTTCCTTTTGCGCCGCGGAGCGGGATTTCAGCAATGCCAGCCGGCACCTCATCAAAAGCCGAGGCATCGCGAAACCATCCGCTTTTTCGAGAAGCTCGCGCCGTTCGTAGCGCTCTCTGCGATCGGCTGGCTTGCGATCCTCCAAATCTTCGTCCGCCCGCCCGGCGCGTCTGCGCTCCAGTTCCGCGGCGGCACGCGGCGCAAACTCCGCGCATGCTCGGTCAAAGGCTTCCAATACGCGCCCGCCTTCGCCCGGGTCGCCCATCTGCAGGGCGCAGTGGAACAGGTGCTGATGATAGCGGCCCTGCTCCGGATCGCCCCTGATCAGTTCGCGTAGAATACCGGCCGCCACGTCCGGCCGCCCGGAATCCATGTAGCAGCGCGCCAGATTGTAGCGGGTCTCTGCGAGACACTCGTCCACGGCTTTGCGGGCGTCTCCGTCCGGCGGAGCGACGTAACCTAACGCCACCAGTTGCCTCAACGATTCGGCCGAAGCCACGCCATCGTACTGCCGCTCCGGAGGATGACGGCCATCCTCGCCCGCGATCTCATCCCAGCTTGGAACCGGTGGTAACAGTTGCTGGTTCTCAAATGCGTTGAGGAGCACCTTGCCGCGCATATCCAATCCAGCGGGTATGCCGAACAGATGCAGAACCGTGGGCGCAATGTCCAGCACGCTCGCGCCATAGATGCGTTCCCCTCGCAGCGCGCCCGGCGCCCGCAATGCGAAGACGCCGAAGTGACGGTGCTCGACGGCCGGCCCCGCGGCTTCGGCGGGAATATAATCCGGCAGCAGCCGGTCGGAGTGGAATCCGTGATCGCTGACCACCATCACCGCGCAATCCGGCCCGGCGAGCGCCAGCATGCGGCCGAGCATGACATCGTGATAGCGGTAAGCGTTGGCGACCACGCCCGCGTACAGCGCCGGATCGGTCTCCCTGCCCTGCGCCTTGCCCGCGTGGTATCGCATGAAGCGGTGCGAGAAGTGATCGATGCCGTTGTGATAAATGGCGGCGAAATCCCATGGCTCATTTTCGATGAGGTCGGTGGCCGCGGCGTGAACGCTCATGGTTTCCGCGACGATCTCGGCGAGGTCGTGCAGGCTCTTGTCCTTATCCTGATCGACGCGGCCAAATTCCGGTACGAAAAGCTGGAGGATCTCGCCGGTGATCTCCATGGGGCTCATGCGCAGATCCGCCAGCCGCTCGGCCCACGCCGGCGGCCAGACCATGCCCGGTGGTATGGGCGACGCCGGGTCCTGCTCCGGGAACAGTTTGAAGTGATTGGAGACCATCGCACCGCGAATCGGCTCGGCGGGATGCGAAGGCCACCAGCCCACCACGATGCTGCGCTTTCCGTTCTGGTTCAGGATGTTCCACAGTGCTTTGGTTCTTCGGCCAAGGTTGCTGATCGGCCGGACGGAGAGGCCGTCATCGGAAGGTTCGCTGAAGCCCAGGATGCCGTGCTCCTGGGGACGCTTGCCGGTGGCAATCGAGGTCCACAGCATGGGGCTGAGCGGCGGATAGATGGTGGCCAGGTTGGCGCGCACGCCGTTTTCAATGACGCTGGCCAGATGTGGCATCTCGCCGCGCGCCAGCAACGGATCGATGACTTTCCAATCGGCGGCGTCCCAGCCGACGAGTAGGAGGCGGCTCATTCAAGGCTACTGCGCTGGTGTTGCACCTGCTAGGCCAGGAGCTTGAGTCTGGCGCGCCGCACGCCAACTTCGCACGCCCGCCGCTCCAAGAGCTAATGCGGATAGCCCGCTACGCTCGTAGGCCCCTTCGTCCCCATCGAGCGCTTTACCCCTGAATCCCGCGGGAATCTGTGCACCGGCGGTGTCGTACGCGTAACTAACCAGGGTGACGTTCGGACCACCAACATGACCCGGAAGGCTGACGCTGAGTTGCGCCCATCCGTAGACGGGGTGGGTCAGCGCACCCCCTATGAATTTGAAGAGAAAGAACCGATCAACGGGGTTGAAACGCGTGCGCCTCGAGGTAGCCCCGCTAAAGTTCGTCTCACTTTCGGCCACGCCGCCATGAAGCCAAGATCTGGAAGCCGCCGGCGTACCGAACTTGGCGCCGCGCCGAAATGCCGAGACGGTCGCGTTCACGCCGCCCAGAAACCGAAACTCGGTCCCCTGAGGGCCGGGGCGGTTGCCGACCAGCACGATTTGCTGCTCGAAAATGATCGTCAAAGAACCCTTGATCACATATTTGTCAAGCAGTCCAGCGGCGCCATTAGGACCAAGGATTGTGGCTTGGGCGCCATACCCCGCGCCAAAACCAACCTTCTCGTCAACGATACCGGAGTACACTATACCGTTTGCGTCCGGTGTGCCTGCGTCCGCCGTGCTGGCAGCCACTCCCAAAGCCCCCGCGCCCAAGGCTGATAGCGACGCCAAACGCCTCAAATTCGTCCTTTTGACCTTGACCGTCATACGCCCCTCCTCTGTCGGCATGCTATCACACGCGGTCTGAGACGGACAAGGACTATTTGCACAGAGGGGGTACTGGGGGCACTATCATCGGGCTCTGACAGCGTGCAGCGGCTCCTGCAGCCGATCGTGCCGACGGTCATCTTGCCGGCAAATAATTTCACGGGACTTGCCCAGCCTAAATTAGACGAACACATCGAGCGAGCTGAAGCTCGCTCCGGCACGCTGAAGCGTGCGCTACCGGCCGATCAGGAAATCGGTAACTCGCTTGGCGAGGGTCCCATAAGGCGGGCGCAGCAGTCCAAGAGTCGTGAAGCGGCTTTGCAGGAAGATACCTTTCTTCTTAGAGAAAGTCTCGAAGCCGTCGAACCCATGATAGAATCCCATGCCGCTGGGACCTACTCCGCCGAACGGCAAGTCATTCTGGGCGATGTGCAAGATGGTGTCATTCACGGTCACGCCGCCGGACACAGTGCGTGTCAGCACGGAGTCCACACGCTTCGAGTTGTTATCGAAGTAATACAGCGCCAAAGGCCGCGGCCGGGAGTTCACATACTCGATAGCCTCATCGAGTGACTTGTAAGTAACCAGCGGCAGGACCGGACCGAAGATCTCTTCCCGCATCACAGCCATCGGGTCGCTTACGTTCCACAACAACGTTGGCGGAAATACACGGTTCTCGGCGTTGCCGGCTTCGTGCGCCGGATTCAACTCGAGCACTTCGGCGCCTTTCATAGCGGCGTCTTCCACCAGGCCTCGCAGGCGCTGATAGTGATCCCGGTTGATGATGCGGGTGTAGTCGGGATTGGATACCAGCCGCGGATACATGGCGGCGGCCGCTTCCGAGGCGTGCCGCGTAAACTCCTCGCGCGCGTCCGCGTGCACCAGCACGTAGTCGGGCGCAATGCAAGTCTGACCGGCGTTGTAGAGCTTGCCCGCCATGATGCGCGCCGCCGCTGTTTCGAGCGGAAAATCGCGGTGCACCAGCGCGGGCGACTTGCCGCCGAGTTCCAGGGTGACAGGCGTCAGGTTCTCGCTGGCCGAGCGCATGATAAGCTTGCCCACGCGCGTCGATCCCGTGAAAAGCAGGTGGTCGAAGGGCTGCGACGCGAACGTCGCGCCGGTCTCCGGGCCGCCGGTCACCACCGTGACATACTCGGCGGGGAACAGATCGGCCGCGAGGCGCGCGAGCAGGTCCGCCGTCCGAGGCGCCAGCTCCGACGGCTTCAGCATCACGTGATTGCCGGCCGCCAGCGCGCTGACCATCGGCGAGATGCTGAGCAGCAGCGGGTAATTCCAGGCGCCAATGATGCCCACTACGCCGAGCGGCTGATAAATGACCCGGGCGCGGCCGGGCAGAAATTGCCAGCCTGCCGACGCCGGCCGCGGGCGCACCCATTCCGGCAGGTGGCGCATGACGTGGCGGATGGTATCCACTACAGGGAAGACTTCGAGCAGCAGGGTTTCCTGGCGCGCGCGGCCTCCGAAATCTTCGGAAATTGCCTGGACGAATTCCTCACGCCGGCCGCGGACGGCTTTCAGCAGATCCCGCAGAGCCTGGAGGCGCCGCGACGGATCGGGCGGATGATGTGCAAACGCCGTGCGCTGCGCGGCCAGCATGGCCGCCAACTCCGCCTGGATGATGCTGGTGGTAGTAGTGCTCGTAAGGTGGATTATACCGCGAGAGCGCCTGCCACTGTGTCAGCCATCTTGTGACCGTCGGTCGCGCCATTACCCATTGCGACTTTGATCTTTTCGGCCAGTTGCGCTGCCGTATATGGCTTCTGTACAAAACCGGCTAGCCGCATCCCTTGAAACCGGCCTAGCACTTCGTTCTCGTCGTAGCCGCTCGAGAGCACGATACGCGTGCCGGGCCAGCCGCGATGAATTTCCTGTATGGCGTCACGCGCGCTCATCCCGGGCATGGAAAGATCCAGAATGACCAAGCCGACCTGCCGTGAGGTCCGGCGCAAAAGCTCGATGGCCCCCGCAGCGTCTTCCGCCACCAGAACCGTGTAGCCATATTTGCGAAGCACGGCTTGCGCCAGCTTGCGGACAGAGCCCTCGTCGTCGACGACCAGCACCGACCCCTCGCCTTGGAGATTTGTCTTGGCGCCGCTTGGGTGCACTTCTCTTCGAGATTCGGCCACAGCCGGCAATAGCACCTGAAACGTGGCGCCGTTGCCGGGAGAACTGGTTACCCGCAAGGCCCCTTTGTGGCTGCGAACGATTCCCAGCGTTGCTGAGAGTCCCAGTCCGCGACCCACAAACTTGGTCGTGAAAAATGGCTCGAAGATTTTCGCTTGCGTGGCATCGTCCATGCCGATTCCGGTGTCGTGCACTTCCAGGACGACATAGTCTCCCGGAGCGATTTCCTGTCCGGCGAGTTGCATGCCGGCGGACTCCGCATCCAGACTGCGCAGACTGGTCCGCACCAATACGATGCCGCGTTGATCGCCTGGGATGGCCTCGGCAGCGTTGATCACCAGGTTCATGATCAACTGTTGCATTTGTCCGGCGTCGGCCTCAATGCGGGGCAAGTCGGGTTTGAGATCGAGGCGCAGGTCGACATTTTTCAGGATCGACGAGTGCAGCAGGCGTTCCGTCTCCCGAATGAGTGTCGAGAGTTCCAGCCGCTCGATGACAAAGCGCCCCTTGCCGGCGTAAGCCAGCATTTGCCGCGTGAGATGCGCGGCCTTCTCGCCGGCAAGAAACACTTCCTGCAATTGATTGCGCGCGTTATGTTCGGCGGGCAGCGAGTCCGCGGCCAGGCTCGCATTTCCGATGATGCCCACCAGCAGGTTGTTGAAGTCATGCGCGATGCCGCCGGCGAGGATTCCGAGGCTCTCGAGCCTCTGTGTGTGGCGTAGTTTCTCTTCGTTTCGCTTCTGATCCGTGATATCCATGCCAATGCCCACGAGACGGGTGGGTAGGCCGTCGGCGCCGGAATAGACACAGCCTCTGCCGAGCATCCAGCGGGTCTCGCCGCTGGCGTGTAGATATCGAAACTCCATCTCGCACTGGCTGCGCTGTGCGACGGCATGCGCGACAGCGTTCCGCACCTTGTCGCGGTCTTCCGGAAGCACAAAGTTCAAGAAGGCGTCTTCGGTTCCGGCAAAAGATCCGGGCGTCAGGCCAAAGATCTGTTCGAGCTCGGCGGACCAGGCGATTTTCGCCTTCGGCAGGTCCACGGTCCAGGTCCCGATACGGGCCGCTTCAGGCGCCAGTCTGAGGCGCTCTTCGCTTTCGCGCAGAAGCCGCTCCGCCTGTTTACGGTCCGTGATGTCATGGCTGAAAAGAGAAAGGCCGCGCTCTTGAGGATAGGCGCAAGTTTCGTGCCAGCAGTTCAAGCGGGGAATGAAAACCTCGATCCGCACGGGGACTTGCTGGTTGGCGGCCCGTTGAAGTTCCTGCCTGGCCGGACTTTCCGCAAGTTCAGGCCAAGCGTCCCAGAGGCGTTTGCCCAATAACTCGGCAAGCGGCAGGCGGGTTAGCGCGGCAAGTTGCTCGTTCGCGTGCACGAATTGCCAGTCTGCATCCAGGGCGCCGAAGCCGTCTGAAATGGAATTAAGGATGGTTCTTTCCCGGTCGCGGGCTTCCTTGGCTTCGCCGTGGGCCTTATCCGCGTCGCGTAGGGCCAGGCGCATCTGCTCGCCGAGCCAGCTAATGTACAAGCCATCGAGCAAGAAGAGAAACAGGTAGGGTGCGTCCGGAAAAGCAAGCACCCGGCCGCCTAGGAAGACAAAGACAATGACGAAGGTGCTGGAGATCGTAGTGAAGAGGCCGGGCGCAAAGCCCCCGTATGCGGCGGCAGCCATAATCGGGAGGATGTACATGATGTACGGGGCTGTGTTCCCGAATACCGGCAGGGCCAGGAATTTCAGCATGGTTGCGGCTACGATGGCCGCAAGCGCAAAGATATAGATCTGGGATCCTCTTGCACTCCAGGTAAACGCGTGTGGTGAGTCTTTCGGCATGGCTCATACCCATACTAGTTAGTTCCCGCCATTAACTCTCGTGCAAAATGGTTAATAGTGGATGGTTATCCATAGGCCATGGTCCGCAGCACGGGGTCGCCTATGGGACCACAGTACGCTGTCAAAGGTTATGGATTTGAAAGGGCATCTCCGGACGCAAGCGGCTAACTAAACTAAGAGCTTGTTGGAAAACGCGCCGAGCTACCGCTCCCTCACGGTCGCGGCTCGGTAGGTTGTTGCGAAATCGGGGCTCCGTTTCAGAGCCGCGCGCGTCAGCAAGCGGTCCCGCGCCTCTTTCAACAAGCTCGTAACGTGCGATGCTGGACATCGATGCACGTGCGACCCGCCAAGCCCGAAGACGCCTCCGGCATCGCGCGCATCTACAACCACGGCATCGAAGACCGCACTGCCACCTTCGAAACACGACCGCGTACCGCGAGCGATATCCTTGAATGGCTCGACGGCCTACACCCGGTCGTCGTCGTCGTTGACCAGGATTCGGTAGTGGCCTTCGCGGCGACCTTCGCGTACCGGCCGCGCGCGTGCTACGCCGGAATCGCCGAGGCGTCCGTCTATGTTGACCGCGCGTTCCGAAAGCGGGGCGCAGGCCGTCTGGCGCTCGAGGGGTTGATAGGCGCCGCCGAGTCCGCCGGCTTTTGGAAGCTGGTCTCGCGCATTTTCCCCGAGAACACGGCCAGCCGGCGGTTGGTCGCATCGCTCGGCTTCCGCGAAGTGGGGACCTATGAAAAGCACGGCCGGCTGGACGGCGTGTGGCGCGACGTCATTATTGTGGAGCGGCTGATTCCGGCCAACTTCAGATGTTGAAAGTAGCCGCGGGGCCCCGCGCTTCGAGTTCTTTGGCCTTATCCACTTCGTTAATTACGTCGGCGAGCGTAGTGCTGTCCAGGATGTGCGCCATGGCGTCGCGCACGCGGCGCATGACGAGGCGAGTGCCGCAGGTCAGCTCGTCCCGGCACTCGTCACAGCGGCGATAATTGGTTTCGCGCGCGCACGGCAACGGCGCCAGTGGCCCCTCGATCATCCGGACGACCGAGCCCACCGTGATATCCTGCGGCGGCCGGCTCAGCTCATATCCGCCGGCCCGGCCCTTCTTGCTGCTCACCACGCCCCGGTTCCGAAGCTCCAGCAGGATGGCCTGCAGGAACTTGAGCGGGATGGACTCCTCAGTCGCCACGTTGTGAACCAGGATCGGTCCCTCGCCATAATGCCGGCTCAGCGAGTAAAGCGCTTCTAGCGCGTACTTGGTCTTTTTGGAAATGGTCCGCAATTACAATCCCCGAAACTACTAGCATAACCTCCAGCGACTGGTTATGTATAGCCTGATACCCTAAGTGAATCCTGGTACCACACTCGCGTCTCACCAACTGGCTTCTGCTGATGGCGGCAGCCTTCCTGTTTTCGACGGGGGGCGCGGCCATCAAAGCAATTTCGATGACGTCCTGGCAGATCGCCAGTTTCCGTTCGGGGATCGCGGCTCTGGCCCTGGCTCTGCTCGTTCCGGATGGGCGGCGGCACTGGCGCTGGGCGCTTGTGCCAGTGGGCGCGGCGTATGCCGCTACGCTGGTCTTTTTCACGCTGGCGACGAAACTGACGTTCTCGGCGAACGCCATCTTCCTGCAGTCCACCGCGCCGCTGTACCTTTTGCTGATCGGCCCGCTGGTGCTCAAGGAGCCGCTGCGCCGCTCCGATCTGCTGTTTCTGCTGGCCGTGGCTTCAGGCATGCTGCTGTGCTTCAGCTCCACGCAAGCAGCCGTGGCGAGTGCCCCCGACCCACGTGCGGGCAACCTGCTGGGCGCGGCCTCCGGGTTCACCTGGGCGCTGACCGTTTCCGGCTTGCGCTGGCTCGGCCGCGGCG
>Ga0187858_10005870_pt1 | contig 11110 bp, 6 predicted proteins | sample June2016WEW_8_15_FD_133015 | JGI IMG/M metagenome (GOLD analysis project Ga0187858, IMG submission 133015) | Peatland microbial communities from SPRUCE experiment site at the Marcell Experimental Forest, Minnesota, USA - June2016WEW_8_150 | ecosystem: Environmental > Terrestrial > Soil >...
GCCATCGCGGGCTTGTAGTAGTGGCGAAAGAAACGCAGGATGTGGGTGCCATAGTGGAATCCCAGGCCGGCGGCGATCGAGTAACGAACGCCGCGGCCAAGCGCTAATGCTCCCAGAAATTTCTTCGGCGAATACTGCATGGCGCCAGCGGCCAGCAGAAATGGCACAAAGGGGAATGGTGGAGGCATCAGGGCGGGAACGGCGACTGCGAAGAACCCCCAGCGTTCAAACGCTCGGGAGACCTGTTTTGCTCGTTTCTTGGAGAGCTTGCGCTCCATCGTTTCTTTGCCGCCCTTGCGCGCCAGCGCATAAGTAATGTAGCCACCGAAGACCGCACCCAGCGTCGCCATGAAGGCGTAATAGGGCCAGGGCTCGCGATGGCGCGCCGCCAGCCAGATCGTAAGAACATCCATGCTTCCGGTGAGCGGAATTACCGAGTTGTCGGCTATGCCCAACAGGAGCAGACCCGGTCCGCCCATGCGGCGCAGGTGCCGCCAGACAGACATCGCCAGCCAAGGATGAAGATGCAGAAGCATTCAGGTTGTAGGAGTTTACAGGTTAGGTTCTTGACTGTGCCATACAGGGCTTTGCCGTGGTAAGAAACTTCACCTCCGGAGCGACCGGCAAAACACCAATCTCCGCCGCATAGCGATAGAACAATCGCAGGCCTTCGAGGCAGGGCGCGTCCAGACGGTAGTAAATGTTTTCCGTAAGGTAGGAACGAACGTCGCCCTCACGGATGCCGAGTTTGGGAGCCCACTCGCTGCTCATCCGCTTGAGGCTAGCGGGTTCAAGACCGTGGTCGCGCGATTCTTGGAAAACTGCGGGCAGGTGCAAAGAAGATTCCGTCTCCCGCAACGCATCCTGACGCACCGCCCAGAAGGCGAAGACAAACGGTTTGCTAGTATAACGAATCCATTCTTCCGCGAGATCGAGTGTGAGATAGCGCGAGCGGTCGATTCGCAGAGCCGGATCTCCAATCAATAGTCCGGCGTCGTGCTGCGCGAGCATTTTGTCGATATCCGGAGCCATCGAGGTAAACGTCCGTCCGCCGCCCAGCCATTTTTCGAACAAGACTTTCGTCAGCGCCACCGAGGTCATCGAAGAAGTATCCAGAGCGACGGTGCGAATCTTTTCTACCGGCACTCGGCTCACCAACAGGATGGAACGTACGGGCCGTCGCGAAGCAATCGCGACATCGGGCAACACCATCAGTTGTGGAATCTGCGCGTAGGCAGCGGCCGGAATAATTCCAATGTCAGCGGTCCCGGCCTGTAGCTGCCGAGCGCAAGCCGATGGCAGCGTGTAAGAAAGGTCAAAATCGCTGCCCGCCTTGCCGTGCTCGAAGTCCCACATCAGGGGCGCGGTATTAAGGTAGGAAATCGCAGAGATGCGCAGACGTCTCATTCCTCTCTTGATTTTAACAGACCATTTTCCCAGCCCTTTGTGACAGCTTCCCTTGACACTGTCTTCCGCGAATGACTACAGTCCGCCCAGTCATGAAAAACTGGAGCACAAACCTGACAATTCCCGTCGCCGTGCCGCGACTCGCCTTCTCGAATGGCTCGCGATCTCCGACTCAGGACCAGGGTCCCACCAAGGCGCGGAAACTCCTGGAACATTTCGGCAGCGCGCAAGCAGTCTTCCACGCTTCGCTAACGGAATTGGAAGGCACGGGTATCCAGACCGTCTCGACGCAGTCGATAGCCACCGGAAAATGGGCGGAACTCGCCCGGGAGGAGATCGCGCGCGCCGCGTCGGAGGGAGTGATGGTGCTCTCCGGTGAAGACCTCTGCGACCCGCCCCGGCTGAAGGAAATTTTACGATCCGCCGCTGGTGCTCTAGGTTCGCGGCAATCCCGATCTGCTGACGAAGCCCGGCATTGCCATGGTTGGCACGCGTCATCCCACGCCTTCCGGTTCGGGAATGGCCGAGCGACTGGCCTGCGATTTGGCGGCGCAAGGACTGGTCATTACCAGCGGCATGGCCGGGGGGGCGACACGGCCAGCCACCGCGGCGCGATCACGGCAAAAGGCAAAACCATCGTGGTATTCGGCACCGGTGTTGATGTGATCTATCCCAAAGAAAACTCACGTTTGTCGGAGCAGATTCTGGCGTTGGGGGGAGAGGATTGATCTCCGAATTCGCCATCGGAACCTTTGCCGCGCCGCAGAATTTTCCCATCCGCAACCGAATCTTGAGCGGCATGTCAGGGGGAGTCCCGGTCGTGGAAGCCGCCGAATATTCCGGAACCCGCATCACGGCTCGCTGTGCGCTGGAACAAAACCGTGACCGGATCACGGTCCCCCGGCGATGTCACTAACAAGAGAATTCCTGGGGCCCGACTACCCTGATCGAGCAAGGCGCGAAGCTGGTCGCCACCTGGGAAGATGTTTGGGAGGATCTGCCGCCAGAAGCGAAGCTTGCATTGACCCCGCCACCCTCGCCTGAATCCGGCGGTCCGTCTTCCGCATCTCTATTTCCGGACGAAAGCCTTCCTCCACGTCTGGGTCAAAGCGGCGGGTTGACCTTAGGCCGTGTGTCAGAAGACGCGCGCGTTTTCCCGAAGGAAGAAATGTGCGGGCTCGCGAGCCAGTTGCGCCGTGCTTCTGCTTCGGTTGGTGCGAACATTGCTGGAGGTTGCGGCCCAAGATCAGATGCAGAGATGAAGCGGTTTATTCAAATCGCCCGCGGCTCTGCCGATGAGGTGGAATACCACCGGTTGCTCGCTAGGGATCTGGATTTAGGGATCGCCGACGAGCGCAAAATTGGAAGCGAAAGTTTTGGAAATCCAGCGCATGCTAGCCTCGCTGGCCCAGGGGCTGAGGGTCACCGTTGCAGCTAGCAGCCAGCAGCCAGGAGCTAGAAGCCGCCGGGCAGTAACTTGTTGTCTTCGTCCCATTCGTGCTAGTTTCGGAACTATTCCTAGGAACTGAGGGTCCATTGGTAAAAAGTCTAGTCATTGTCGAATCGCCGGCTAAGGCGAAGACCATCCAGAAATATCTGGGAAAGGGATTTACTGTCGAGGCCTCGCTCGGCCACGTGAAGGATCTGCCCAAGAGCACCCTCGGTGTCGATACCAGCAACAATTTCGAGACCGACTACGTCGTGATTCCCGGAAAAGAAAAAGTCCTCGCCAGGCTGAAGAAGCTGGCAGGCCCGATGGACGCCATCTACCTGGCCCCTGACCCGGATCGCGAAGGCGAAGCGATTGCAGCGCATCTGGCCTTTGAGCTGGACACCAACGGCCATGCGAAGAAGAGCAAGAAGAAAAAGAAAGAAAATGTGAACGCCTCTCCTCGCATTCAGCGCGTCACTTTCAACGAAATCACCAAGCGCGCCGTGCAGGCCGCATTCGAGCATCCCCGCGCGATTGATCAAAATCTAGTCGACGCCCAGCAGGCGCGCCGCGTGCTCGACCGCTTAGTCGGTTATCAGGTCTCACCGTTATTGTGGGATAAAGTCCGCCGTGGACTTTCTGCCGGACGCGTGCAGACGGTAGCTCTGCGTTTGATCGTGGAACGCGAACGCGAGATCAAAGCGTTCGAGAAAAAAGAATACTGGACGATCGATGCTCATCTCGCTGCCGGCAAGCCGCCCGCCTTTGACGCCCGCTTTCTAGGGAAAGGCGAAGAGAAGATTGAAGTCACCAACGGCGAGGATGCAGAAAAGATCCGCGCGGCGCTTGAGCAAGCTGATTGGGTCGTTCGGTCGGTCGACAAGAAAGAACGCCGCCGCAACGCCGCACCTCCCTTCACCACCAGCAAATTGCAGCAAGACTCTTCGCGCAAGCTGCGCTTCAGCGTCAAGCGCACCATGATGATCGCCCAACGGCTCTATGAAGGTGTGGAACTGGGCGAAGAAGGTCAAGTCGGCCTCATCACCTACATGCGTACCGACTCCACTCGGGTTGCGCCCGAGGCGATTCAGGAAGTGCGCGAATATGTCGGCACAGAATACGGCGCGGCATACCTGCCCGAAACGCCCAACATATATAAAGAGAAGAAAGAAGCGCAGGCTGCGCACGAAGCGATTCGCCCGACCTCAGCCATGCGCCACCCCGACCTGGTGAAGCAGTACTTAAAAGAAGATGAGTTCAAAGTTTACAAGCTGATTTGGCAGCGCTTTGTAGCGTCGCAAATCATGCCCGCGGTCTTCGACCAGACCACAGTCGACATCGACGCCAAGTCAAAGAACGGTGATGTTTTCTGGTTCCGCGTAACAGGATCGGTGTTGAAGTTCGACGGCTTCCTGCGGGTCTACGAAGAATCGAAGGAAGGCAAAGACGAGGAAGACGAAGAACTGAAGCACAAGCTGCCGGCGCTCGAAGCTGGTCAAAAACTTACGCTGAAAGAACTGAAGCCGGAACAGCATTTCACCGAGCCACCGCCGCGCTACAACGAAGCGTCGCTGGTGAAGGAGTTGGAAGAACGCGGCATCGGCCGACCTTCCACGTACTCGGCGATTCTCTCCACCATTCAAGAGCGGCAGTACGTGCAGAAGATCGGGGGGAAGTTTACCCCGACCGAAATCGGGTTGGTGGTCACCGATTTACTGGTAGAAAACTTCCGCGACATTTTCGATGTCGCTTATACGGCTAGGCTGGAGGAAGGACTCGACGAGATCGAAGAAGGAAAAGAAAAGTGGACCGACACCCTCGCCGAGTTCTACAAGAAATTCCAGAAGGATCTCAAATATGCCGAAAAGCATATGGAGAACATCAAGCGGATGGAAAAGCCCACAGACGAGAAGTGTGAACTCTGTGGAGCGCCGCTGGTGATCAAGTGGGGGAAGCACGGATCCTTCTACGCTTGCAGCACCTTCGACAAAGAAGATCCGAACACTTGCAAGTTCACAAAAGAGAATCCCATCAACCTGCCCGACCTGGATTCCGCGGACGTGCAGGAAACCACGCAGGAAGAGTATTGCGAAAACTGTGGCCGAGTGATGGTGCTCAAGCGTGGACGCTTCGGACAGTTCATGGCCTGCACCGGCTATCCCGACTGCAAAACTACGCGCCGACTCGACCAGGGCAAGAAGGTTCCAGACATTCCGCTGGATGAGCTTTGCCCCAAGTGCGGGCGCAACATGATGATCCGGCACGGACGCTTCGGCGAATTTACCGCTTGCAGCGGATATCCCGAATGCAAGTACGTGAAGCAGAACTTCATCGGTGTGAAATGCCCCGAATGCAAGGACGGCGAATTGGTTGAGAAGCGTGCGCGCAAGGGCAACACGTTCTACGGGTGCGGAAATTACCCCAAGTGCAAATTCACGTCGGCACACAGACCGATTCCTGAAAAGTGTCCGAATTGCGGCAGTGAATATTTGGTCGAGAAGAACCTGAAAGCGGGACCGGTGATCGCATGCCCGAACAAAGAGTGCGACTACGAGCGTGCCGCGCCTTCGGTTGAAGCGGCGGCGACCACCGCATAATCATCTAGCGACTTTGCGATTGGGTGATTGCCGAGGATTTCATTTGTTGGCCGTGGCCATTAGAATCGCTAATCACTCCATGACCCGATCACTCAATTTCTCAATTCCCGGATGAGGTGTTTTCATGCCCAAGAAACCAACTGCTGCTGATGCTCAACTGATACTCCAACTCTATGACCTGCGCCGCGAGGCCGAAATGCGCAAGGCGCGAAACTGGTGGTTTGCCACCTTCTGGCCGCGAAGCGCCGACGATTTCTTGAAGATAGCGTTTACGCCTGGAACGCAGGAGAATAACTGGCTGCGCCAGGTGACCGGCTACTGGAGTATGGCGGCGGCGTTCGTGCTGCACGGTGCGCTAAGTGAGGAGTTGTTCATACAACCTTCGGTGAGTGGCGAAATGTTCATCGTGTTCGCGAAGGTCCATCCTTTCCTCAAGGAATTGCGGGAAAAGGCGGGCGACCCATCGATGTTCGCAATCATCGAGAAAGTCATCATGAGCTCCAAGTTTGGACGCGAACGTTTCAAGTTCATGGTGAAGCGGGTTGAGATGATGCGGGAGAAGATGGCTCAGTCAAAAGCCAGCTAGAGATTGGCGGCGAGTCTTCAACCGGCCGTCCACTGGAATCACACGGGCTGAAACACTCTTGTGCAAATCTCCGGGGAAAATAGTCTGGGGACTGCCCTCAAACGCAGCGCTTGAGGCGGTTTCATTCCGGGGCAATCCGGGTTTTTCTTTCGGGGGGCGAGGTTCGATGTCACGCTGCAGGGCTGTTGATTCTGGGTGAGCTCGCAAAGGATGCGAGAAATGGGGTAACCGGGCCACGCAACGCAGCCGACCTTTGCTCGGCCGGACAGCCGAGGGCGGCTGTCCTTACATGAAACTACTTCAGCGTTATCAGCTTCTCCATCAGTTCTGAATAATCTTTCTTCTCGATGCCGTGGACTTCCTTGTTGTAGGCGTCCACCTTCGAGGAATAATTCATCGAGCAGAATTTCGGGCCGCACATGGAGCAGAATGCTGCCTCTTTGTAGTGGTCATCGGGCAAGGTCTCGTCGTGCATGGAGCGGGCGGTTTCGGGATCGAGTGAGAGTTCGAACTGTTTCTCCCAATCGAATTTGTAGCGGGCATAACTGAGCGCGTCGTCGCGGTCGCGGGCACCGGGCCGTCCGCGGGCGATGTCGGCGGCGTGGGCGGAAATCTTGTAGGCGATGATGCCGTCTTTCACGTCTTTCTCATTGGGCAGGCCGAGATGCTCCTTCGGAGTCACATAGCAGAGCATGGCGGCGCCATACCATCCGATCATGGCCGCGCCGATGGCGGACGTGATGTGGTCGTAGCCGGGAGCAATGTCGGTAACCAGCGGACCGAGCGTGTAGAACGGAGCTTCGTGGCAGAGCTCGACTTCCTTCTCGACCTGCTCCCGGATCTTGTCCATGGAAACGTGGCCCGGGCCTTCGATCATGACCTGCACGTCGTGCTGCCAGGCGATTTTCGTCAGCTCGCCGAGAGTTTTCAGTTCGGCGAATTGGGCTTCATCGCTGGCATCGGCGACGCAGCCGGGACGCAGGCCGTCACCCAAAGAAAAGCTGACGTCATATTTCTTGAAAATCTTGCAGATATCGTCGAAGCGTTCGTAGAGGAAATTCTGCTTGTGGTTGTAAACCATCCACTGCGCGAGAATCGCGCCGCCGCGGCTGACAATGCCGGTGATGCGTTTCGAGATCATCGGTACGTACTGGATCAGGACGCCGGCGTGAATGGTCATATAGTCCACGCCTTGCGCGGCCTGCTCTTCGATCACTTCCAGCATGACTTCCGCGTTCAAGTCTTCCACGCGTTTCACGCGTGAGATGGCTTCATAAATGGGCACGGTGCCGATGGGGACGGGCGAATGGCGGAGGATGGCTTCGCGGATGTCGTGAATCTCGCCACCGGTGGAAAGATCCATTACCGTGTCTGCGCCGTAGTGCACGGCGGTGTGCAGCTTCTTCAATTCTTCCTTGACTTCCGACGTGACTGCCGAATTGCCGATGTTGGCGTTGATCTTGCACAGCGACGCCACACCGATCGCCATGGGCTCCAGTTCAGGATGGTTGATGTTGGCGGGAATGATCATGCGACCGCGGGCGACCTCATCGCGCACCAATTCGGGGGTCAGCTTTTCCCGATGGGCCACGTAACCCATCTCTTCGGTGACCACGCCCTTCCGGGCATAGTGCATCTGGGAAAAGTTGCCGGTAGAGTTTCCCTGCTTACGTCGCACGAGCCACTCGGCACGAGGTTGGGGAATGCTGTAACCATTACCGTCGTTACCATTGGAAGAGTTGGGAAGAGTCATGACGGAACCGACCTCACTGGAATTTTGTGAACCTTGATTATACCTATGTCCGGGGTGCGAACGGGGCGGATGACTGTCCGGAGGGCGGTTTTGCCGCATGTAATAGTTTCGTAATGTGTCAGGGATCACCGCGCGGAGCACCGTGGGGGCGCTAGGCTCAAGACACAACCAAAATGAAACCTCATCCAAAGGGCAGTCACGCTCGCATCCTTCTGAGTTCGGTGTTTGGGCCTTACGCGCAAGACGATGAATTTGGCAGCCGCTCCATCAATCCTATGGAGCTTTATCACAACCAGGTCACCCGGGCGCAAGGCAGCTTCTCGCTGCGTATGTTTCATCGTTCCTGGGGCATCATGATGATCCAGGAAAATATTTCGGCGCCGTGCAGCGTGCTGGATTTTCCCACGCGCGAAGCTTTTGCCCGCGAATTGACCACGAATCGCTACGACGTCGTCGGGATTTCATCGATCATCGTAAACGTTCTGAAGGTGCGAGAGATGTGCCGTATGGTGCGAGAACTCTCGCCGGAATCTGTGATCGTGATTGGCGGACACGTGGCTGCCATTCCGGCGCTGGATGCGATGATCGATGCCGACCACATCGTGCGCGGAGAGGGAATCTCATGGATGCGACGCTACCTGGGAGAGGACGAGAACGCGCCCATCCGTCATCCGGCGATTGTTTCGGGGTTGCAGACTCGGATCATGGGAGTGCGCCTGCCGCAGCGGAAGGGCGGGACGGCCGCAACCATCATTCCGTCGGTGGGCTGCCCGATGGGGTGCAACTTCTGTACTACGTCGGCATTTTTTGGCGGCAAGGGAAAGTTCATCAACTTCTACGAAACCGGGGATGAGCTGTTTGACGTGATGTGCGGGATCGAAGCGGAGCTGGAAGTGAAGTCTTTTTTTGTGATGGACGAGAACTTTCTACTGCACCGCGAGCGCGCGATGCGACTGCTGGAGCGCATGAAAGAAGCCGGCAAGAGCTGGGAGCTTTCCGTGTTTGCTTCCGCCAATGCAATTCGGAAATACACCATGCTGGAACTGGTGGAGCTGGGTGTTTCGTGGGTGTGGATGGGGCTGGAGTCTCCGCGGTCAAGTTATGGCAAGTTGCAAGGTCAGGATCTCATGCTGTTGACGCGGGAACTTCGGGAACACGGCATACGGGTGCAAGGTTCGACGATCATCGGACTCGAACATCACACGCCGGAAAATATCATTCAGGAAATCGAATCGGCGGTTGACTACGAGACCGATTTCCACCAGTTCATGCTCTACACGCCGGTTCCGGGCACGCCGCTTTACGAGGAGATGGCGGAGCAGGGGCGACTCCTACCCAATGTTGATTACGCCGATATTCACGGACAATACAAATTCAACTTCCAGCACGCGGCAATTTCACGCGATGATTCAAAGCGATTTCTCGATTGGGCGTTCTGGCGCGACTTTGAGCGTAATGGACCGAGCCTTTACCGTCTTTGCCAGACCATGCTGCAAGGGTGGCAGCGCTACAAAGACTATCCTGATCCGCGCGTCCGGGAGCGGTTTACGCGGCAAGTGAAGAAGATTATTGGCGCTTACAACGCGGCGCTGTGGGCGATGGAGCGGGATTTCAAGAAAGTGAATCGCGGCGTGAGTGAGAAGATTCACAAGCTGCGCCGCGAAGTTGAAAAAGAGTTCCCGGTTGTGGCTCGGCTGACGGCCGCATCGATGGGTCCAGTGCTACTGTGGTCGACGCGCAGGGAGGCACACCGGCTGGCGGCAGGACGGACCTACGAACCTCCCACGTTCATCGAGCGCAGCAACTGGATTCCGGCGTCGTAGTCTTCCATTCTTTTCCTGAGGCATCCTTGCTCCTGCGGAGACCGGAGCTTAGAATTTCATCCGGTTCTTCAAAGGAGAGGTCTCGATATGCGCGTGTTTCGTGTGTTGCCGGCTGTGTTGCTTCTGGTGAGTCTTGGCGGGCTTGCTCAAACATCTTCCTCGACAAGGCCCGCTCCCGGCTTCAGCCTCGACACTATCGACAAGACGGTCGATCCTTGTGTGGATTTTTACCAGTATGCATGCGGCAACTGGATCAAGAATTCTGAAATTCCTCCCGATCAGTCGCAGTGGGTCAGCTTTGTGGAGCTGCGCGAGCGCAATCTCGATATCGAGCGCGGCATTCTGGAAAAGGCGGCTGCCGGCGGAGCGAGCCGCAATGCGGTCGACCAGAGAATCGGCGATCTCTACGGTTCCTGCAGGGACGAGAAGGCGGTGAACGCCAAAGGAATCTCTCCGGTCAAGCCCGAACTGGATCGCGTGGCGGCGGTTCAAGATAAGGGCGCGCTTATCGACGAACTCGCGCATCTTTACCTGGTTGGTGGCACTTCTCTGTTCAGTTTTTACTCGGCTTCTGATCTGCACAACGCGGATCAGGTCATCGCTTACATCGACCAGGGAGGCCTTACTCTGCCCGACCGCGATTACTACATCAAAGACGATAACACGAAGATGAAGGAGATGCGGCAGCATTTGCTGGAATATGCGGCGCAGACATTTACGCTGGCTGGGCAAACGCCGCAACAGGCAGGCGATTCGGCGCAGACTGTGCTGCGCATCGAAACCGCTCTGGCCAAAGCGTCGATGGACCGGACGGCGCGGCGCGATCCGAAGAATCGCGATCATAAGATGAGTCGGGAGGAAGCTGTCGCGCTGGGCCCGGATTTCTATTTGAACCGCTACTTTGAGGCGGTCGGAGCACCGAAGTTTGCCCAGCTCAATGTCACGAATCCTGATTTCTTCAGGCAGGTGAATGGAGTTCTGGAATCCGAATCGCTGGAGTCACTCAAGATTTATGTGAGCTGGCACGTGTTGAACGAAGCGGCTCCGTGGCTTTCGCATCCCTTCGTCGAGGTCAACTTCAAATTCCAGCAGAACCTTACCGGGCAAAAAGAAATTCAGGCGCGATGGAAACGCTGCGTCACTCTGACCGACCGCGAGCTTGGCGAAGCATTGGGGCAGCGATACGTGGATGCGACTTTCGGTCCGGATGGCAAGCAACGGATGCTCAAGATGGTGGATGCACTGGAGAAATCGCTGGCAGAAGATATTCAGGATCTGTCGTGGATGAGCGAAGAGACGAAAAAGCAGGCCAAGGTGAAGCTGGATGCGATTCGAAACAAGATCGGCTATCCCGATGTCTACCGCGATTACAGTTCGGTCGTGATCACCCCTGACGATTTGCTGGGCAACATCGCCCGGGCGGATGAATTTGACTCGAAACGCGAGATTGCGAAGATCGACAAGCCGCTGGATCGCAAAGAGTGGGGTATGACGCCGCCCACAGTGAATGCC
>Ga0187858_10005877_pt1 | contig 11105 bp, 10 predicted proteins | sample June2016WEW_8_15_FD_133015 | JGI IMG/M metagenome (GOLD analysis project Ga0187858, IMG submission 133015) | Peatland microbial communities from SPRUCE experiment site at the Marcell Experimental Forest, Minnesota, USA - June2016WEW_8_150 | ecosystem: Environmental > Terrestrial > Soil >...
GCCGGGTTCCAGACCGGCATGGGCGCTGGCGCTGTTCATCGCCTTCGCCAGGCCCTGCTCGGTCAGCCGGATTTCCGCGTCAAGGTCATCGAGTCCTACCAGATGCTCGGCGAGATCGACGAGGAATTGCGCCAAGCGCTCGGACTCGACGTCGTCGGCGTACACGGGCCGGGCACCATGTTCGGGTTCAAGAACGAAGGCTGGAAACCGTTCACGATGTTCGATGGCACGCCTGTGTTGGTGCCGGAGAAGTTCAACGTGACCCCGGCCGACGACGGCGGCTGGCTGATTTATCCCGAAGGCGACACCAGCGTGCCGCCCAGCGCCTGGATGCCAAAGGGCAGCTACTTTTTCGACGCAGTAAACCGGCAACAACCCCTCGACGAATCGAAGCTCGATCCTACCGACAACTGCGAGGAGATGGGCGTCGTCGGCGAGAAAGAAGTCCAGCATTTCGCGAAGATGGCGCGCGCTGCGTACGAGAACACCAGCTACGGCATTTACATGACGCTACCCGGCACGGCGTTTGGCGACGTCGCGCTGGTGCCGGCCCCGTGGATGAAAAACCCGAAAGGCATCCGCGGCGTGGAAGAATGGTACATGGCCACTGTCACGCACCCCGACTACGTTAGAAAGGTGTTCGAGTGCCAGTGCGAATCCGCGCTGAAGAGCATCGAGTTGCTCGCCAAAGCTGTCGGCGACCGCGCGCAGGTGGTGTTCGTCTCCGGCACGGATTTCGGCACGCAGACCAGCCAGTTCTGTTCGGTCCAGACCTACCGCGAGATGTACAAACCGTTCCACAAGGCGGTAAACGACCACATCCACAAGCTGACGAAGTGGAAAACGTTCATCCACAGTTGCGGCGCGGTGCATCCATTCATCCCGGATTTCATCGAAGCCGGCTTCGACGTGCTGAATCCGGTGCAATGCTCCGCGAAGGGAATGGACCCGCGCACCCTGAAACGCGAGTTCGGCAATAACCTTATCTTCTGGGGTGGCGGTGTGGACACGCAGAAGACGCTGCCGTTCGGAACGCCGGAAGAGGTTTATCGCGAAGTGCGCGAACGCATCGACATCTTCGGCGAAGGCGGCGGTTACGTTTTCAACGGCACCCACAACATCCAGGGCAACGTGCCGACGGAAAACATCCTCGCCATGTTCCGCGCCGTGAGGGACGCCATCAAGGTGGTGGCCTGACGCCTGTAGCCGAAACCGACCTTAACTCGGAAACTGCATCTCCTCGGCGTAAACATCCTGAAACTCGAGGTCTTCATTGAGCGCGACGTGTTCAATGCGCGGGGCGATTGATTCCCAGGCATCGGTGTCCTCGAACAACGCCAGTTTCGCTCCCAGCAGTGCGGTGTTACCGGATGCCACGATTCGTTCCAGCGGGAAGCGCAACAGCCCGATGCGGCGGGCACTGGCGCGACTGATGTAATTGCCGAAAGCGCCCGCCAGATGAACCCGTTGGATGTCTTCCAAGGAAACGCCGAGTCGACGGGTCAGGATGCGGAGACCGGCGGCGATTGCGGCCTTGGCAAGCTGGAGCTCGCGCACGTCACTCTGGCTGAGCGACACGGTTTCCGTCAGCCGCATCGCGTCGCCGACTGTCATCCGTCCATTCGGGCTGATCCAGCCCAGATCGAGTCCGGCGGCGACGGCGTCCACGAGGCCACTGCCGCAAATCCCGCGAGGGGTGTCGCCACCGATCACACGACAGACCAGAGCGCCTTGATTGATCTGCACGTCGCAGATGGCGCCGCGCGCTGCGCGCATGCCCATGGAAATGCGCGCACCTTCGAAAGCCGGTCCGGCTGCAGTGGAAGCGCACAACAACCGGTCGTGGTTCCCCACGACAATTTCGCCGTTGGTTCCGAGGTCGATCAACGCCACCAACTCGCAGCTTCCGTGCAGTTCCGTGGCCACGATACCGGCGAGAACGTCCGAGCCAACAAATCCGCCGAGGCACGGCAGAAACTCCACGGCGGCCTCCGATGGAAGACTCCATCCCAACTCGCTTGGCGAGAACCGGAAACGGCCCGGTTGCTTCGGCTCGAACGGATGATGCGCAAGAGATTCGACGTTCACACCGCAAAAACAGTGGTGCATGACCGTGTTGCCGACCAGCATCACTCGGGTCAACGGAAGCGCGCTCCGCGCTTGCGCGAGCAACTCGCTGATCATGTCGCCGATCTGGACTCGAACCATTTTCTCCAGTTCAGCCTGGCCTCCGTGTCCGCCGGTAGGCGGATCTGCCTTCCGGCACGACAACGCGTATTCGATGCGGCTCATAACGTCCGCGCCGTGGCGGGCCTGTGAGTTCAACGCGGAGCGGACTGCAAGCACATGACCGGATTGCAGGTCCAGAAGTTGGGCAACAATGGTCGTAGTGCCCAGATCCACTGCAACGCCGAGACCTTCGCGTGGAGTGAAAGCGAACGCAGACCGGTCTTCCAAAATTGGCATTTCCCATTGGGCGAGTTCCAACTGCAGGTCTCCGTCCACCTGATGGCGACACGCCATCCGCCAGCCGTCGGCGATCTCGGCAGGCGTCAGCAAACGTGCCTCATCGTCAGTCACCGGCAAAGAGCCGCCAATGACTTTGACTCGACAGCCATTACAGCGGCCGCTGCCGCCGCATGGGAACTCGACGCCTTGCGCGAATAGCACATCCTGAAGGGACGTGCCGTGGGTCACCTCAAGTCGGAGGCCGGCCGGAGACAACTTGATGGTGTGGACCGGTTGATTCATGGCCTTTCCGCCGCGATGAGTTGCGAATCGTAACGGAGGCCGAGGCGTTCACCCGGTTTCAGAGTAAGAAACTCCTGCTCATTCCACTCGCCATCGAGCAACCGCCGGAGCCAGCCGAGGTCGCTCGGCAACCGATCGAAAGTCCAGCCCTGTTGTCGAGCGATTTGAGCGGCCATGCGTTCGTGGTTTTCCGCCTGCGGGACCGGAGTGGAAATATACGCGAGGCGACGGTAGTGGCGTGTAAAGCTCGCGAATTGCTCGAGCAAGTAGAGAGCGTTCTCTTCGCCGTAGCGTGCCACGAGATCCTCTTTGGTCGCTTTGAGTCCGGCGGCGACAGGCAGGTTTTGCTGGCGCAATACGCGGTCGGCCGGTAAGTGCTCCAGCCAGCCCGGGCTTTGGAAATAAGTGCCCGGGCACGACTCGAGTTGGGCAAGGTAACGCTGAGTGCTGCCGAGAAGCATCCCGATGCAGTCATGCGCCCGCGGGATGACCACCGGCAGTGTCCGGGATTGCAGGCTTTCAATACCGCGATTGCACAGCCCATAAGCCAGCCCGATCGCGTCGAAGCGGTCGCCCGGCACGACGTCGATCGCCCCCTGCAACGCGACGCGGAGTTGCTCGGCGGTGCCTTCATGCAGCCCCATCTCCAAATACTGGATTCGCGCCTTGGTCTTTGCATTGGCAGCGAGAACCTCGAGTTCCTGCTCGAAAACCTTGCAGGCGATGACATGGAGGCGCAGGCGGCTCATCGGGAGGTTGTCTTGTCCAATGCCTGACGGATCGCTCGAATGAACTCCGGCGAAGTCCCACAGCAACCCCCGATGAAGTTCGCCCCGGCCTCAAGCAGAGCCGGGACGAAGCCGGCGAACTCCGCCGGCGTCGTCCTGTAGAATGGCTTTCCTTCTCTGAGTTCTGGAAGTCCGGCGTTGGCTTTGATCCAGATGGGGCGTCCGGCTGCGGCTGACTTGAGCCGCGCGCAAATCTTCACGAATCCTGCGATGCCCTGGCCGCAGTTTGCGCCGATGACATCCACGCCGGCCTCCAAGAGTTCCGCCGCGGCTTCTTCGGGAGAGGTGCCCATCATCGTGCGGTCTTTCTCCTTTCCGGAATCGAACACCATGCACGCCACGACCGGCAGGCCGGTTTCCTTCGTGGCGGCAACGGCCAGCTTCGCCTCTGCGAGGTCGGACATGGTCTCCACAACGAGGCCATCTGCTCCGCCGCGCGCCAGCGCCGCAGCCTGTTCCCGGAACGCTTCGCCGATTTCCTCCGGATTCGCTTCGCCCGCCATGAGCATTATTCCAGTCGGCCCCATCGAGGCGAACACGGACGCGCGGTTGCCGGCAGCCTCTCGTGACAAACGAGCGCCGGCCTCGTTGATTGCCACCACACGGTCCGCGAATCCGGTTTCCGCCAAGCGCAGCCGGTTCGCCCCAAACGTGTTCGTCAGGATGACGCGCGAGCCGGCCTCAACGTAAGCGCGGGCCACTTCGGCGACATTCTCCGGACGGGTCAGGTTCCAGACATCGGGAAACTCACCGGCGGCCAGACCGCGTGCCTGTAATTGAGTGCCCCAAGCGCCATCCGTGACAACCGGGCCTTGGGCGAGCAACTGTTGAATGATGGGATGAGTGTTCATATGGATCTACGCGGTAAGTTCCGCCGCCGTGGCAATGAATGTCTGGATGTTTTCAGTTGGCGCACCGGGAGGCAAGCCGCCTCCACAGGAAAGAATCAGCCTCGACCGGTCCTGTAAACCATTCACCAACTCAGTCACAGCTCTCCTGACATCGTCCGGAGTTCCTTGGGCCAGGATATCGCGCGGAGGAATGTTGCCCAGCAGGGTTATCTTGTTCCCGGTCCAGGCCTTCATCTCGTTGATCGTATGCTGAACGCCGAAGTTCAGCAGATTGATGCCGATTCCGGGCAGGTAGGGTGCGCAGACTTTGCACGGGGCGTCATTGTGGAAGAACTTCACGGCGACGTTGGTGTCGTACGCTTTCTTCAGGTAAGGCAAACCGAATGTCTCGAAGTCGTTCTTGCCGATGAAACCGACAATGTCATCCAGGAGCAGGATGCCGTCGATTGAAGGGAAGCACTCGCGCTGGTAGGCGATCCATTCGACCAGATAATCGGTGATGATCGTGAGCAACCGGTGCATCCGCTCGGAATCCGTATTCAGCGCCATCAGGAATTCGGTGGCACCCATCAGGAACGAGGCGATGTTGAGCGGTCCGCGGGCGACGGCAAAACGGATTTTGTGTCCGGCCTTCTCGATCTCGGGCTGGAGATGCTTGAGCCGTTTGATGACGAACGGCAGAAGCCCGTCCGTTTGCGGGTTCGGCTTCTCGATAAAATCCACGTCGTCTGCCGAGCGCAGCAGCTTCCTGGCGAAAGGGAATTCATTCTCGGCGAAGATGCTGACGGCCCCAAACGCAGATGGCTCCGTGCACATGCCGTATTCGGACCAGAAGCCCGGCAGAAAAGTGGTCTGCGGAAAGGTGCGAATCGCCTTCCAATGGGCGTCCATCCAAATCCGTTCACTTGTGAAGTAATCGAGAATCGTATGCCCGGCCCAGTTCGGCAACCAAGGGCTGTCGATGATGAAACCGGTCGGGAGCGGACTAAGTTGCTCGCCATGAATCACCGCAAGCAGGGTTTGCCACTGCGGTTCGGTCATTGTGATCCTTCGTCCGCAACGACCGGGCCTTGGGCGAGTAACCGCTGAGTGATCGCGTGCGTATTCATGTGGCAAGATCAGAGCATGCGTGAGCACTATGCATCGAAACGACACAGTGTGACAAAGGAAAAAAGCGTGCCGACCAATAGCGCAAAGCGCATCGGGGAATTCAGCGGCGGATCGATGGCGCGGCGGCTCGCTACGACCACGGGAACAAACAAGGCGGCACGCAACCGTTGCGCGCGCTGGCGATTCATGTTAAGTCCTGTGCAGGCAACCATGCAGAAAAAGCGCGTCCTATTTCTGTGCACGGGCAATTCCTGCCGCAGCCACATGGCGGAAGGTCTCCTGCGTTCTCTCGCGGGCGATCGGTTCGAGGTCTTCAGCGCGGGCGCGAAACCGACGGGTCACGTCCATCCATTCGCCATCGGGGCTATGCGTGAAGCCGGTATCGACATCTCCAAACACGAATCCAAATCCGTGGACACATTTTCGGGGCAGAAGTTCGATTATGTGATCACGGTTTGCGACAACGCGCGCGAAGCGTGCCCGAATTTCCCCGGCGCAACCCATCAACTCCACTGGAGTTTCGATGACCCCGCACAGGCGCAGGGCAACGACGAACAGAAGATGCGCGTCTTCCGCCGCGTCCGCGACGAAATCCGCCATCGCATCCGCCGGTTCATCGAAGCCAACAGCCAGTAGGGAAAACTGCGCATCTGTTTGCTTCCTTGGCATACTCGCTTTAGCGAATATGATAGGCGGACATGATTTGGGACTTGGCCAGGGCGGTTTATTGGTGTCGTCGCTGGGGCGTCGACGCCGCGCTCACCGACGTTCCGCAGGAAGCCATCCACCACCTCGTCCACGAGAAGTACGCCACCACCGAGTGGAATCGGAACTTCTGACCAGACGGTTTTATCGGGTAGACAAGGCGCGCAGCCGCGAACTCGGCGGCACGGGTCTCGGCGTCTCCATCGTCAAACACATCATCCAGGCCCACAGCGGCCGCGTCTGGGTCGAAAGCCAGCCCGGCAAAGGCAGCGCGTTCTATTTCACCCTGTCACGGGCGCAGACCCGCGGAACACCCGCCGTCAGGCCATTTGCAGAATCAAGAGATGAGTCGGCAGTAGTATCCTGACGCTCTTGACACATGCGAGGTCTCAAGCTAGTCTTCGCGCGTTCGTTGCGAAGGAGATGTGCTTTTAACGACACGACGCTTGCAATTCTAAAACGCCTCATTGACAGCGGGCCGGTCGGCAACCGCTGGTTCAAGGTCAATCTTCACGTCCACGGCCAAGGGAACGACCCTACGCAGATCGTTCGACAGGCGCGCGCAGCGGAACTCGACCTCATCGCTGTAACCGATCATCAGTCATTTGACTGCTGCGACCCTGTTACTCAAGCTGCGCAAACGACCGGTCGCCCACTCACCGTGCTGCCCGGGATCGAGATTACAGCGCATGAAGGCGTACACGTCTTGGCCGTATTCCCGGCAGGCTATTCTGGCGAGCAACGAACGCGCTTGCTCGGTTGGTTGGAGATTATCGGGGGCGGCGATACAAGAGTCGCCTGCAAAAAAAACCTCGCAGACATTTTTGACAAAGTTGAGAAAGAGGGTGGTGTTATCGTTGTTCCTCATCCTTACACTGACGACATCGGATTGCTTGCTACCGCTCGCAAAATCAGCACGAAGACAGACTGGCTCGAAACTGGTTATGTGCGCTTGATTCAAGTTGCGGAAGACAAAGTCACGTATGTTGCGCGAGATCAGGATGGCAACTGGATCAATCGTTACGTGCTCAACACGGCTTCTCCCGAACAGATTCGATCGAGCACTTATTGTCTTGCGCCGTTCAACCGCAGTGATGCACACAAATCTGAGGAGATCGCCGACGGCTGTTCATGGTTTCGTATAAGCGAGCCAACTGTCGAAGGTTTGAAGCAAGTTGCTTGCGAACCACGGACTCGCATTTCCCGCACACCGCCAAGTAGCCAAGAGGTCAGCGCGATATTGGGTATGCGCATTTTTGGTGGCCACTGCGACGGAGAGGCGTTCCGGTTCAACCATGCGTTGAACTGTATCGTGGGCCAGAACTACGCGGGGAAGTCAGCGGTGTTCGATTTCATTCGCATTGCTCTGGGTCTCGAGGACGATGTACCGCAGGATCTGCGCGACCGTTTGCTGCTTCGGTTGTATGCCATTCTCGGATCTGGGGGAAAGATCGAATTGTACCTGCGGCATGAAAGAGCGTATTACGTCGTAGGTCGTGCCTTCAATCCGCAAGTTGCCGGGGAGGGGACGAATCTTAAGGTGCTCGATTTGCCGGATGCGCTTGCGTGTTACCGTTACGATGTGGATCAGGACGCGCTGGTGCCGGTGGACCAGTTCACTTTTCCCATCGAGGTCTATGAGCAAGGGCGGATTCACCGTCTTCGTGACGATGTGGGACGACAACTCGAGATGCTCGACGAATTTGCGCACGTCGGCGAACTGAAAAAGGAGCGCGAAGGCATTCTTACCAAGCTTTCAGAAAACGCCCAAACGCTCGCGCCGCTCTCCGCAGAACGGGACCAACTGAATGCCGACGTTGCGAATTTGGCTGCGTACAAGCTGGAGTTGGCAGAAAAGGAAAAATTGCTGCCCGGAGAAGTGGAGCAACACTGGGCCAAGACAGAATCCGTAGTTAACGAAGTTAAAGAGATAATCAGTACATTACAGACTAACATCGGCCAGTTGAGAAACTCAGTGATTGCCAAAGCGGAGGCTTTCCCAACCGACTTTGACACCATTTTTGCTCACAGCGTTCCTGAGTGCCGCACCGAAGAGGTTGTGGAGGTAGAGTTGGTGGCAAAATTGGTTGGCCACGTGAGAGTTGCTTTGAGCGAAATTGAGCGCGGGCGTTCCACCGTTGTACAAGCCGTTCAGAATTTGGAAGCGGATACCAAGAGCTTGCTCGATGCGTGGCAGGAACAGCGAAAGAGTCATGTTGAAGCTGTGCGCACGCAACTACGTCAGGCGGGAGTGGAATCGCCGCAAGAAGTTATCAACCGCGTTGCGGAACTGCGTCGGAACGTCAAGTCGATCGAAACTGTTAAGCAGCCCCGGCTCGTCAAGGTGAATGAGCTAATTGACCTCCACGGGAAGGCACGCGAGTGCCTGATTGGCCGGCTTGAGGATCTAGGCCGCGAAATCACCAAGAAGCGGCAGGACAAGGCCAAGGAACTGACCAGTGCGCTTGGCGGTCAGATCAAAATCTCGGTGACACCGCATGCCGACACTAGCGAATACCTGCGTGTACTTAACGAGCTTTGCGAGGAAATCTCCACTGCCCAAAGTAGAATTCAGAAACGCGATGAGCAACTTAAGCGGGTCGCGACGACGGTCTCGCCTCTGCAACTTGCTCGCGCGCTCGCACGAAAGGGTGTTGTCCGCCTTGAAGATGGTAGCGAGACTACTTTACGTGATCTTTGTGGGGTCACCGAAAACACGCAAACCGTTCTCTGCCGGATCGCAGATAATATCGTTCATTTGAACACATTGGAGTCGGTTACTGTGCCTGATGTGCCGGAAATACTTGTCCAGCGTCGCGGCGAGACTGCGTACGCAGACTTGCGCACAGGTTTGTCCCAGGGCGAACAGAGCGCGGCAATCCTCACGTTGGCGCTCCAGACCCGTGCGATGCCGCTAATTCTTGATCAGCCAGAAGATGAGCTCGGGTACAACTATGTCGTTCACCTCGTCGTTCCGAAGATTCTTCAAGCGAAGTTTTCTCGCCAGCTTCTAGTCGTCACGCACAACGCAAATATTCCAGTGCTCGGCGACGCAGATTACGTCATCAAAATGGAGAATCGTCCTCGGCCTGAAGGCGGTCGCACGTGCGTTGTCGCGACCGAGGGGTGCTTCGAATCCAACGCAGTTACCCGGGCTCTGATCGAACTGGAAGGCGGCGAGCGCGCATTCCAGTTCAGGCAGCACCGTTACGAGATACCTATTACCAAGTAAAACGAAAGAGAAAGCATAGTAGTTACTGGATAGATTTCACGGCTTGGCGTGAGACGACGAATCCACAATAGCCGTCACGACCTCCCTTCCTATTCCCATCCGCTGCATCGCTGGTGCTTGACATATTCGCTTTAGCGAATATGATGCGTCCTTGCAATGGACAAACCGAATCAACTGTTCAAGGCGTTCTCGGACGAGACGCGGCTGCGGATTTTGAATCTGCTGGCGCAACGCGACCATTGCGTGTGCGAGTTCCAGAGTATCCTGCGCGTGCCGCAGCCGACGATCTCCCGGCATCTGGCGTACCTGCGCCGCAGTGGATTGGTCGAGGTCGAACGCCACGGCAAGATGGTAATGTATTCGCTGGCCGAACCGCGCGATGCGGTGCACGCGGCGTTGTTGCGGTGCATACGTGGCTGTTTTCGGGAGTTCGACTTCCTGAGGCGCGATATGGAACGAGGCAAGAAGGCCAAACGGGTTATCTGCAAATGATCTGCCGCACAAGCTGTCATTCTGAGCGAAGCGAAGAATCTCGCAACGATTCGATTGAGAGGCCCTTCGCTTCGCTCAGGGTGACAATCCCGGAGTGAGCGTGCACCAATGACCATACACATCAGCCGAAAACTGTCCTTCCTCGATCGTTACCTGACGCTGTGGATTTTTCTCGCGATGGGGGTGGGAGTTGGTGCGGGGTACTTCATGCCCGGCGTGGAGACGTTCGTCAACCGCTTCCAAGTTGGGACCACAAACGTCCCCATCGCCATCGGACTGATTCTGATGATGTACCCGCCGCTGGCAAAGGTGAAGTATGAGGAATTGGGCGACGTGTTCCGCAACTGGAAAGTGCTCGGTCTGTCGCTGCTGCAGAACTGGGTGATCGGGCCGGTGTTGATGTTCGCGCTGGCGATCCTGTTTCTGCGCAATTACCCCGAGTACATGGTCGGGCTGATCCTGATCGGGCTGGCGCGTTGCATCGCGATGGTGATTGTCTGGAACGAACTGGCCAAGGGCGACACGGAATACTGCGCCGGGTTGGTGGCGTTCAACAGCGTGTTCCAAGTGTTGTTCTACAGCCTGTTCGCCTGGGTGTTCGTCACCAAATTGCCGCCGCTGTTCGGTCTGCAAGGCAGTGTGGTCGAGGTGGGCATGAGCCAGATCGCCAAAAGCGTGTTTGTGTACCTCGGCCTCCCCTTCATTGCGGGCGTCATCACCCGTTTCACATTACTGAAGGCGAAGGGCCGCGAGTGGTACGAACGAACGTTCATCCCGCGCATCAGCCCGATCACGCTCATCGCGCTGCTGTTTACCATCCTCGTGATGTTCAGCCTGAAGGGCGACCGCATTGTGCGCATTCCGCTCGACGTGCTGCGCATCGCCGTGCCGTTGCTGATCTATTTTGTCGTGATGTTTCTCGTCAGTTTCTGGCTCGGCCGGAAAGTCGGCGCGGACTATTCAAAAACCGCCACGCTCTCGTTCACTGCCGCCAGCAACAATTTTGAACTCGCCATCGCTGTGGCGGTCGCCGTGTTCGGCATCAATTCCGGCGTCGCCTTCGCTGCGGTCATCGGACCACTTGTTGAAGTGCCCGTATTGATCGGGTTGGTGAACGTGGCGCTGTATTTCCAGCGCCGTTACTTCAGTGAAGGTAGGGATGGCTCGCCCCCGCCC
>Ga0187858_10005878_pt1 | contig 11105 bp, 10 predicted proteins | sample June2016WEW_8_15_FD_133015 | JGI IMG/M metagenome (GOLD analysis project Ga0187858, IMG submission 133015) | Peatland microbial communities from SPRUCE experiment site at the Marcell Experimental Forest, Minnesota, USA - June2016WEW_8_150 | ecosystem: Environmental > Terrestrial > Soil >...
AGGCAGGATATGATCGTTCAATTCCGCAATTTTCTTGTGAATTCCCTTCAACGCCGCGTCTGCCTCGGCGTCCTTGCGCAGCAACACGATGCCGGAAACCACATCGTCGTTATCGACCAGCCGGCCGTCCGCGTGCCGGGTCGAGCGGGCAAACTGGCCCAGGCGTATCTTCGGGCCTTGTGCCACCACGGCAATATCGCTAATGCGGAGCGGCGTGCCGTTCTTCGTCAAAATCACCGTGTTCTCGATGTCGTGAACATTCTTGACCAGACCCACTTCCCGAATATTGATCTGTTGCAGGCCGCCTTCAATGAAGCTGCCACCGCCATTGGCGTTGTTGTTGGTGAGCTGTTGCTCCACCTGGCCGATGCTGAGTCCGTAGGAGATCAGCTTGTCCGGGTCCACCCGTACCTGGTATTCGCGCGTAGGTCCGCCGAAGCTGGCGACATCTACGATATTGGGAACGGCCTTGAAATTCTTCTCCACCACCCAGTCTTCAATGGACTTCAGCTCCATCACGTCGTACGCCGGGTTGCTGGTGTGCAGGGTGAAGAAGAAGATCTGGCCGGCAGGACTCCAATCCGTTTGCATTTGCGGCGCCACGCCGGCGGCCACCGCCGCGGGCGGCAGCGTGACTTGCGAAAGCCGCTCGAGCGCCCGTTCGCGGTCCCAGGCATTTAATTCCTCGTCGTCGAAAATGAGCTTGATGTCGGAGAGGCCGAACAATGAGAACGACCGCAAATGGGTTACGTGCGGCATGCCGTTCATCACGATCTCAACCGGAATCGTGATTTGCTGCTCCATTTGCTCGGCGGAGATTCCCGGCCACTGCGTGACGATCTCCACGTAATTGTCCGCGACGTCGGGATAAGCCTCAATGGGAAGAGCATGGAACGCGGCGATCCCCCCGATGACCAACAGAAGGGCGAAAGCCAAGACGAAGAGGCGCTTGTCCAGGGCAAAGTCGACTACGCGGCGAATCATGGGGTTATTGCTCCACCGTATTCTGAAGGACGAGCGCGCGCGCCACCACCTTGTCGCCTGGCTCTAGTCCCGAGACTACCTCCTGCGTACCGTCGGGGAGCGTAATCCCGGCGACCACTTCCTGCCGCTTGAAGCGCCCGTTTCCTAGCGGCGCATAGACCCACTCACGGTCGTGCAAGTGCAGAATTGCAGTGGCCGGCACTGTGGCGTGCCGTTGCGTGGTTGCGCCGTGAAACGTCGCCGTGACGAACATCCCCACGCGCATGAGGCCCGGGTTCTCAAGTTCCAGGCGGACCTTGGCGGTGCGAATGTTGGGGTCTACGATCGGCAGGATATTGCTGATTCGCCCCTTGAGGACCCGGTTCGGATACGCTACCAGATGTATGTCCGCATACTCGCCGATGTGAACCTGCGCCATGTTGTTCTCCCACACATCGCAGATAATCCAGACGTGCGTCATATCGGAAATGGTGAAAGGGTTCGGCGGCGTCAGCGCCTGGACGCCCGATTGGTTGGTGATTTCCTGGTCGGTGATGGTGCCCGCTACGGGAGCGTAAACCGCGACAATGCCGGTGGGATGGTCGGGGTCGACGCCCAACAGTCCGAGTTGTTCCTTGGCGGTTTCGAGAACCACAACGTTGTCGTCCTCGGCGTTCCGGGCTATTTCCTGGGCGCTCTTGGGAATCGCCCCATGGTCATACAGGGTATTGGCGCGGTCGAGCTGGAGCTTCGTCAACTCTTCGTTCTTCACCGCCTGGCGGTAATTGGAAAACGCGTTGGCGATGTCGGAACTCCGCACTTTGAACAAAAGCTGGCCGTTTTTCACCTCGTCGCCGAGCCGCGCGTCGATTTCCACAATTCGTCCGGTGGCGAGCGACGGCACCGGCACCTGCCGCGAGACGTCGGGATTCACGACTCCGGTCACGTTCAGCTCCGGCGCGGCCACGTGCTCCCCCGCCATCGCCAGGACAAACTGTTCCGGGTGATCCACCTTGAAGTTGTTGGTGTCCAGGTCGGGCATCACGGTTGTGGGGGCCGGACCCGTGCCAGCCTCTGGCGCTTGCTGGGCGGTGACCTTTCGTTCGCAGCCCGTGGCGAGAAGGCCCAGCCCCAAACACACGGTTGCCTCGAAAATAAGTAGACGGTTCATTGCACCACCTCGCGGCCCGCGGCCATGTTCATCTGCGCCGCGGCGGTCAAGTACGAGCCAATCAGATTCAAGTACGCCAAGCGCGTGTCCCGGTAAGCTTTCTCCGCATCCAGGTAATCGAGCAAGGATGCGCCCCCGTTCTTGAACGCAAAAGCGGTCGTGTCGCGAATGTCGGTCGCCAGAGACAGGTACGTAGTCTTGTACGGCTTCAGCAGATTCACGTTTTGGACCAGCGTCCAGTACGCGGAATCGACGTCGTTGAAAACTTGCGCCACGTTGGCGTCCCGCAATCGCTCGTTGCGGGAGATGTCGACCTGGGTTCGCGCCTTTTCGCCTTGGTTCCGGTCAAAGATACGCAGTGGAATCGAGACGCTCACGCCCATGTAAACCGGGATGGGAGGATTGCGCGCAAAGTCGACACTGAACGTCGGATCGGTAGAGCCGTTGGAAACCGCCAACTGGTGCGTGATCTTCGCCAATTCCACGTTCTGCATGGCGGCCTTCAGGTCCGGCCGAGCTTCCAGGGCGATGTTCCGGAATTCCTCGAGAGACCCTAACTGATCGGTAAAATCGAACGGCCCGGAAACGTCGAACCGATCGATCGGCGTCCGATCGTTCAAGAGCATCAGAAGCTGGATCTTGGCCGTCCGCAGATTCACCCAGGCGGTTTCGAAGTCGGATTCGAATTGAACGCGCTGCAGCACCAGGCGATTCAGATCCACTTGCGCGAGGTCGCCCGCCTTAAGGCGTAAGCGGTTTATGTCCAGTTCCTTATCCCAGTACTCCAGGTTCTCTTTCGCGTTCTGCAGAAACGCCTTGGCTTGCAACGTTTGCACGAACGCGCTGCGCAGGTTAAACACCAGACCGCGCTCCTGGTCCAGGTAAGTCGATTCCGCGATGGTTGTGGACTCCCTGGCTTGGTCGCGCCGCAACTCGCGCTTGTGCTGCCGCTCGTGCAGATAGCTGATCGACCCATACGGCTCCGCGTAGGCGAAGGGACTGTAGATGTTCGGTCCTCCGCTCGGCGGCGGCTGCTTCGAGAATGGGTTGATCTGGTCGATGGTTCCGCTGAGATCCGGATTGGGACGAAGATAAGCCGTGATCTCGGCTGCCCGCGATTCGTCGATGTTTAGTTGCGCAGCCTTCAACGTCGGATTAGCGGCCTCGAACTTGTCCTTTATCTGTTGCCAGGTGAAAACAGTCTGGGCAAAAATAGTGGCCGGCAGGAATCCCGCAATGAGAATCCCGTGCCACCTCGTATTTGATATCGCAATCTTCATAGGGTGAAGAGGGATCCGCGATAGAACTAAGAAGGCAGAGTTTGACTTTAGCGCGCCCGGCGACTCACGGCGAGTGATCTTCTATTCAGCGCAGGCGGTCTTTCGATCAATCGCCGATTAAGGGCGCGATCCAGCGATAGCATCAACCCAATCGACGGATCGACAGGTTACTCTTTGTGACAACGGCCCAATCTTTCAGGTGAAGTGCTTGGCTCGGTGACGGTCTGCCATTAAGATTACCGGAGACCCGCATGGAGGAACAAGTAGCAGAAAACCGAATTCGGCTGGTTCTGGTCGACGCTCAAGTTCTATTTCGGGCGAGCTTGGGCCGGTTCCTGGCAACCCAACCGGGTTTTGAGGTGGCGGGCGAGTGTGGCACCGCCGCCGAAGCACTGGAGATCCTGGCTAATTCGCCAGTCGATGTCGTTCTCTCGGATTTGGAACTGCACACCGAGGGCGGAGACGATCTCATATCCGCCGCGCGGAGTGCCGGTTACAAGGGCCGTTTCTTGATCGTCGCGGGCGCCGCCGATGCGCGGGAACTGTCTGCCGCGATCAGGCAGGGGGCATCGGGCATCTTTCTAAAATCCGAGGCTCTGGACCGTCTTGTACAGGCCATCAGGCTGGTGGCGAGTGGCGCAGTCTGGGTCGACCAAAAGGTCATTCAACTACTAGCCGATCGGCTAGCAGACCGTCCCCAATTGGATTATCGAGGGTCGCGGAACCTGCTGACCGATAGAGAAGAAAAAGTGCTCCTGGGAATCCTTGGAGGTCTTACGAACCGGAAGATTGGAGAGAACCTCGGCCTCTCGGAAAGCACTGTCAAATCCGCCGTGCAGCAGTTATTCCGCAAGGCTCGTGTGCGCAAACGAGGCCAACTGGTGCGGGTGGCGCTGGAGGGTTCGTTGTCCGGGGCTCGCGAACTAGCAGAACGGGCACGAAGCGCAATAACGGCAGTAACTCCGGAAGGTCCCCGGTAAACCGGCGTAAACCACGGCTCTTAGATCGCCGTCCGCCGTTGCGGGGACTGCTCCCTTACGGTCGCGGCTCAGTTCGTCGCGGCTCCGTCCAGGGCCCCGCGCGTCAGCAAGCGGTTCACCGGCGCCGAAGCTACGAATCGCGGATTGGATCTGTTTTCGTCGCCCAAGTGCTGTCATAAAGAGCTGCGGTACTGTTCCAGGGCGACCCGCACGAGTTGGCTGCGCGTACGGACGCCGGTCTTGCCGAACAATTGCTGAATCGCGTTCTTGACGGCGCTTTCCGAGATCTCCATGCGCGCCGCTATCTCCTTGTTGGCCAAGCCCTGGACCAGCAATCGCAGAACCTCGGTCTCCCGCGCATTCAATGCAGGGAGATCCCGTTGCTCGGCCGAGGGCGAGCTTGGACTGGCCGCCTCCGCCTCGTCACTAACGTCCGCGATGATTGCGGCTACCTTGGGCGTGGCCCCTTCCTTATAAGTGGAGAACCAAACGTCGGCCGTGAAGGTATCGCCATTGCCGCGGTGCCCGCGGCACTGCATGGACGCCCGAAACTGGGGCGCCTCTTCCCATCGTAAGGCGTGGTGCAGTTCGGGAAGGAACGCGGCAATCGGATTGCCAATCAAGTGTCCGTCCCGCGGCGCCATCAGCTCAATCGCCGCCCGATTGGCGAGTTCGATAAATCCGCGCCCATCGACCGTCACGATCGCCGCCGGGCTCGTCTCCACCAAAGCCTTCAACCGGGCCTCCCCTTCCGTACTCAGCCGCCGGTTACGAATCAACTCGCCAACGAACAATCCACAGCCGGAAAGCGCCAGAGTTTCAAAGCCCAAACGAACGAACGACTGGTCGAGTGAACTAAACACCTCGGCCAAGACCGCGCAGGCGAATCCCAGGAGCGCCACCAGCCACCGGGGTGAGAACGCCGCAACCAGCATGATGGGAAACAAATAGAGAAAACCCAGCGAAACGTAAGGTTTCGTCCACCAGTCCACGACCGCGACTACCAAAATGATTGCACCGCTAATCGCTAAGACGGGAGTTCGGTTCCGCTCTTCCCACAACTGTTCTAGGGGGACCATGTTCCGGAGAAGTGTTTATTATCCCGCGCTTTCCGCCATGCCGGCGTTAATCAAACGATTGGCCGGGAGATTTCGGACTAGCAGTGCAGCAGGGCAGCAGGAGGTCACGCGCTGTCACGCGCTGTCGCGTATGGATACGCGCAGCAACCTCGCGAAAAGCGATGTATCGCCGCTCACATGGCTCAACCTCGACGCCTCGGTCATCTCCTCGGGAGTCGTCGCCCTCCAGTCGATGTAGTGGCCCGCGTGCAACCCGGCCTCGCGAATGAATTCGCGTTGCGTCCTGCCATTGCCTTCGCGAAACGGATGAGCGGCGTTCAACTCGCCGTGAAACCAGGCGGCGCGCCCGGCAAAGGTCGCGGCATCGAGGCCCGCGAGGTAGTGCTCGGCCGCGAGTTTTTCCAGGATCTGCTGCACAGCCGGTTCGAGGAACGCGGCGAGTCCGAAGAGGTGGCCTCCTTTGGATATGTTCACCGTCCGAAACTCTCCCGCCCATTCGTACACGTCCTGGAAGATGTACCGATGAATCTCCTTGAGGTGCGCGACATCGAATCTCCCCGCAACAGGATTGTCGATCGACTCTGCAATACGCTGGTGCGTGCGGCGTGCTTCGAAGCGTTCCAGTAGTTCCGGGTCAGTGAGACCGCGTAGGTTTTTAAAGACGTTTGTGCCGGGATAAAGATACGGGTCCGAATTCCCGGTCATCGAGCTCATCGATCGAACTCCCTACTTCAACCAGCGTCAGCTCACCTGCGATGTATCGCCGATAAAGCGCCTTCGCTTCCTCGTCGAGCTCAAACCCTTCAAGTCGTACAGAAGCCAGGGCCTCTTCGTAGACACCTGTGCGCCGGGCGCGCTCTTTGTCCGTAATTGGGGGTATCGCCAGCGCCATTCTTCTATTCTACTTCGCTCACCCGCCGCTCAGCAGCCCATCGAGAAAGGCCCGCTCCAATGGCCACGATCCCAACACCCGTGTGCCCACGTGGTGAAATGACCCGGCGGTCAGCACCCCGCTGAGGTCACGTGGATTGGGCGCCTGCTTCTCTCGCGCGATCATCTCGCGGAGCATGGACGTGACGTGCTCCAGTTGCCCGGCCAGCTCCGCGGCCCGCTGTTCGGTTTGGCATTCGACGCTGAGCCGCGCTTCGAAGCGGCTGCCCTGCGGCGCCAGCGCAATGCCGATGTCCTCGGCATCCTCCATGCTGCGGGCAAACATGCGGGTGCTTTCCGGCAGATCGCTGCCGCTTTTCAGCAATGCCGGCGGGATGGAGATCCACACCGGCGCATCCGGCAGCGCGAGCCGGCGCCGGCGAGTCGCGGATGCTTCCAGATCGGTCGCCGCGGAATCGTCCGGACTGACCGCCAGACCCATCAGGTTCGGCCGCAAGGGGAAGAACGAGATTTTGCGGTCGGGGGTGCTCCCGCTCATGCGGCAGGTGGTGTTGCGGCAGGTCCCGCCTTGGTCCCGCGCATAGGATTCCAGGCTGTTCCAATCGAAGCGCCCCTTCGCCACAAAATACTTGGCGCGCGGTGTGAAGCAGGCCAGCACGGCATCGAGATCGCGCTTATAGTCGAACTCCGTCTTCATGACGAAGACTTTGTATTCGGGCTCTTCGGCCGTTTTGGCGCCCGCCAGCATTTCGAGGACGCCGGCTTGGCGCAGTGCGGCGAAATCGATGTAGAAGACCACCGCATCCTGGGTGGGAAGGCGCTCCAGCCACTCCGCCGTAGTGGCGAGCCCGCGGTAGCGATAACGCGCGACGCCCCAGATCGCCAGCCCGCACAGCGCCGCCACCAGTATGATCAGCAGCGCGGCCCGTTGTTTGTAGTTCACGACCCGAGTATCACACAGCCGCCGCAGTTTCGGCGACCCGCGCCGCTTTCCACAGATCGAAATAGGGCCGAAGCTGCTGCATCATGGCGCGGAAGTCCGCAAGCTTCAGCGACTGCGCGCCGTCGCTGATAGCCTTCTCCGGATTGGGATGCACCTCCACCAGCAAGCCATCGGCGCCGATGGCGACTGCCGCGCGGGCCAGCGCCGGCACCAGGCTGCGCTTGCCGGTAGCGTGGCTAGGGTCCAGGATCACCGGCAGGTGCGTCATCTCGTTCAGCACCGGTATGGCCGAGATATCGCACGTATTGCGCGTCGCCGTCTCAAAGGTGCGTATGCCCCGCTCGCATAACAGCACGTTGGGATTGCCGTGGGCCACCACGTACTCGGCGGACATCAGCAGCTCTTTGATCGTGGAGCTCATCCCGCGTTTGAGCAGCACGGGGCGTCCGCAAGCGCCCAGCGATTTCAGCAGCGCGAAGTTCTGCATGTTGCGCGCACCCACCTGCATGACGTCGGCGTACTCCGCTACCATGCCCACGTCGCGATCGCTCATGACTTCAGTGATGATGCCCAGGCCGGTGGCCTGCTTGGCCTTGCGTAACAGCTTGAGGCCCTCCAGCTCCATTCCCTGGAAATCGTAGGGCGAAGTGCGCGGCTTGAAGGCGCCGCCACGCAGCATGCGCGCCCCGGCCGCCGCCACGCCCTCGGCGGTCTCCATGATCTGCCGTTCGGATTCCACAGAGCAGGGACCGGCCATGACGATGAATTCGTTGCCTCCGATCTCCAGGCCGTTGATGCGCAGGACCGTGTGCTCCGGCTTGAATTCGCGGCTGACGAATTTGTAGGGCGCGGAAATGCGCACCGCGCGCTCGACTCCGGGCGTGGCTTCGAGCGACTCCAGGCAGGCCGTCACGTCGCCCACTCCCACCACCCCGATCACCACGCGCTCTTCCCCTTCGATCGAGTGGACCTTGTAGCCGAACTCCTGAATTCGCTCGCAAACGTGTTCGATTTCTTCCCGCGTGGCATGCGGGCGCATCGAGATGATCATGGCTTGAATGCTCCTTCGCGCAAAAATAAAAACCCACTCTTGCGAGTGGGTTGGATTCGACAAAAACTGTGTGTGCTCCCGTCCAACGCCACTCTACCGATTCCGGCTAAACCAGAATCGGAAGCTAAACGAGCTGGCGCAGACGAAAGACATCTTAAAGAGGCAGTATACGTCAATTGGCGAGGGGACGGCAAGCGAGCGTGGCGCAGGCACTCCTGCCTGCCGCATCGGCACTCTTGCCGATGCAGCGCGCTCAGCGCGCGATTGCGCCGGCAGGAGTGCCGGCGCGGCACGCAAGAGTGCGTGCGCCACGATCGCGCATCGGCCGCCGCGCCGGGTGGAATCCGGGTTTAGGCTCCCGGCTTCCGCGTATCAAGCCGCAATTTCGCGGAGCACTTCGGGGTGCATCTCTGCGACCCGAATCAGCGTCTTTGCGGCCCCGCTAGGAACGCGGCGTCCTTGCTCCCATTGCTCCAGCGTGCGCGGCGAGACTCCAAGCAGAGCGGCGAATTGCGCCTGAGTAAGTCCGGACTTCAGGCGCGCCCGCACGATTGACGAACGAGGCTTCGCCGATAACCGTTTGCCACGCCCGGCTTTGATTTCGTTCACTCCGTCCAATACCTCTTGCCAGATGTCGCGACCAGCCTCCAGCCTAGCCTGCGTACGCGCAAACAGTCTCTTAGTCATGTCCGAATGCCTCCTTCAGTCGTCTCAAGATATGGGCCGGAGCCTTCTCCTGCTTCGTCTTGGCATACAATGACAGCATCCAAAACTCGTTAGGCTCGGAGCGCGCGCAATAGTTCACGCGAAGCCCACCCCGCTTGCCGGCGCCGCCGTGCCGCCAACGAAGTTTTCGCACGCCACCGGAGCCCTGGACGACCGTTCCGGCTACCGGGTTCCGCATCATGAACTGCTGCAACTCGCCATATTCGTCATCATCCAGGTAGTGGGGCCGCATCCGATCGAAGCAGGCGACTCGATGAACACGAACACCGATTCATCCTACGCCTCTGGCGTACCCACGTCAAGCTCGGCGCCGTCTTATTTTGGCGTTGCTGGACCTTCTACTCCGGCCGCACCAGCTTCGCTTTAACGGACCTCTTGAGAGCGTCAGCCATAACGGCGCTGGCGATCCCAATCGGGGGTATAGTGATGGTCCAGGCAAAGCCACGGCGAGCATCCCGCTTCCGCGAGATCTTGCGAACAGAATGAAGGCCCTTACCGGCCATCGCCATGGGTTTTGGCAAAGGTTGGATCGTTTGCGTTGAGGACACCACCCAGCACCTAGCGCCCATAAGAAGCGGTTTTTGCACCATGCGACGCACGCTTTGCGCAGATGGACCCGAATTTCAACTGTGTGACTATCTCAACCACATGGCTGCGATTAAGCAAGCTCAACGTGCGGCCGTAATCGAAGTGCATGATTCCGTCGAGAACATGTGGTCCTGCCTGGCACGTGAACGCGCAGTTTTTGAGCGCAAAGCTCACATACCGGCTGTCTTCAGCGGAATCGTTGCCTTCTCGTACATCTGACTGAGGTATCGGACCACGTTTAGGCCTTCATCTCGTCCGGTACTTATCTGGGACGTCCCAGCGAAGGAGAAATGGTACCGCGGGCCTATGTGGCCTATATGATCTAGATAACATCCTTAGGAAGGTTGAGCAGTACTACTGAAATGTCGCTTGGCCATTCGCGCGCTATGGCCGTGTAACATTGTCACCTCAGGCCGCTGTCGGGGCCTTAGACCAGAACCACACCAACCAAAACCGTGACCGCCGTGCCGCCAACATGCGACGGTTCGGGGCGAACGCCATCTTAGTGTGTTCTAGAGTACCGCGTCTGCCCGGACTTCTGACAACCTGAAAATTAAGTCTTGACAAGCTCCAACTTGGGTGTAAATTGGCTTACAACTGCGGCAAAGGAGGCGGTAAGAGTGGGAATCCCGGTCACCATCTTCAATGTACGTCGAACGCTAACGGGTGCGATGTTGCTCGCGCTCTGTCTTTTAGTCGCAACCCGGCTAACCACCCGGGGCCAGGCGCCGCCACCGACATATGCGAATTTCGAAGCCGCGCAAACCAACCCGATCCGCCTTTCCGCGGACGGCACGCGTTTGTTTGCCGTGAACACGCCGAACAATACGGTCACAGTATTCGACGTGACCACGCCGGCCAGTCCCACTTTGCTCAAAGAGATTCCGGTAGGCGTAGGGCCGGTCTCCGTGAATTCGCTGAGTAACGACGTGGCTTGGGTGGTCAACCAAGTGTCGAACAGCATCAGCTTGATTTCCGTGTCCCAAGGTATCGTGACCGCCACGATTCCGGCCCCGCTCGAGCCGATGGACGTCGTCTTCGTAGGCAGTCGAGCCTATGTCAGTTGTTCCCGGAGCAACGTCATCGACGTCTTTTCAACGGCGTCGCCGTATACGTTAATCACAACGGTGCCCGTATTTGGTGGCAATCCTCGTGCGCTGGCGGTCAGTCCGAATGGCTCTACGGTCTATGCAGCCTTCGCCCTCTCCGGCAACGCCACCACGATCATCCCGCAAAACCTGGCGCCGCCGCAGTCTCCGCCCACGAATCCAGATTTGCCTCCCCCGCCGCAAGTGTCCCTCATCGTGGCGGCCACCAATCCGGCTTGGAGTTCTGTGGTCACGTACAAAATGCCCGACAACGATGTGGTGGCCATTAGTACGGGAGCATCCCCTGCCGTCACAGGCTACTATTCGGGAGTCGGCACGGTAAAC
>Ga0187858_10005881_pt1 | contig 11103 bp, 12 predicted proteins | sample June2016WEW_8_15_FD_133015 | JGI IMG/M metagenome (GOLD analysis project Ga0187858, IMG submission 133015) | Peatland microbial communities from SPRUCE experiment site at the Marcell Experimental Forest, Minnesota, USA - June2016WEW_8_150 | ecosystem: Environmental > Terrestrial > Soil >...
AGCTGCGCCCAGGATTTCGATTACGCCAGCCTTGATGCCGGCTGCGGCCCAGGGACCGGCGTTGCCGCGTAGCGTTAGGCGACCTCCCGCCATCAATCGCCCAGCCTGGATGCCGACATCGCCGTCGACGACGATGTCGCCACCGGTCATGGCTTGGCCGACGTGGTCGAAACGGTCGCAGGCGTCCTCGATGCGGATTTGCTCGGCATCGCCCACCCGCACGCGGAAGATCTCGCCGACATCGACGCGCACGCGTGTCGTCTGCAGTTCGATACGCTCGATCTGCGCCGCGGTCTTGCCGGCAAGAAGGTGTGGGACCAGCGGTGACAAATCGAGCCGCTCAGCGGGGCGCTGGCGCAGCGTGAATGTGAGCGGTTTCACGGCACAAGGTCCCGCAAATGGTAATGATGCGGCCCGAGTTTGCCGCCATAATTTCCCGCGCTGATCCGTGTGGCGCCTCGCTTTGGGCCGAGTTTGATGATCGCCGCGATGCCGGCGCGCATGGCTGCTGCCACTGCGTCGGACGTCAGCCCGTCGATCACGATCTCAAGTGCCGCGCCCGTATCCGCGTCGAGCGAAGTCTTCACCACGCCTCGTAACGTCGGGCAATAAGCATCGTTGGTCGAAGCCGGCGCACCCTTGTACTTGGAGCCGACCTTGGAGCCCGAGCGCACGATCCCTCCCGGAAAAGGTGCGATGACATCCGGCACTTTGGCGATTGCCGCCGCGGCGGCTTCGGCAGCGGCGCGGGTTGTCTTTGACGTGCGGCCGAGAATGAGAAGGTTGCCGCCGCCGACCGCTTTTTTGGTAAGGCCTGTTGTCGCTTCGCAGACAAATTCGCCGTCCATGACCGGAATGCGCCAGAAATGCTTGGCGCCAAAGCGCTTGGAAATCTGCCAACCATCGCCGAAATAGCGCAACCCGTTGCCGAGCCGGAGCGCTTCTTCGCCCTCTATTCCAGCATAGCAGGCTGAACCCGGGCTGGTGAGTACGGATTGCCCCACGCGCGATTGCAGTTGCTTCTGTAGCTCGGCCGTCGAGACTGCAAACAGCAAAACCCGCACCCCTGGTCGCCCATCGGGCGTCTGCTTGGCTGTAAGCTCGCAATCGATGCCGGCCTCGCACCCGCATCCGATCACCGATGTCGCAAAGCCGGTCATGTTCAGCGCCGCCTGGCGCGCCCAGCGCGCGGTGTCGGCAGTGATGATCAGCGCGGTGGCGCGCATGCCGAAGGCCTCGGCGAAGGTGTCGTCGATCCGCACGCCTTTGACGGTCAGGACACGCATGCCACGACTGCGAACGGTTCGGGCCGCCCGAGCGCATGCTCGGGAACCTTGAGAAATTCATCCGACAGCCCGTAGCGATCCTCGTAATAGGCGCGCATGCGGCGATCGATCGCGCGGTCACGTTCAGGCCGCACGGTAAGTGCGCGACCCCAGCGGTAATTCGTGACTCTGCCGTCGCGAACAACCAGTTCGCCATCCTTGAACACCAGCGCGGCGGCGCGAAACATTTTGGCGCGGTCGGCGTCGTCTTCGTAGATGGCGACATCAGCGACGGCGCCGGCGTTGAGATGTCCGCGATCCGTCAAACCGAGCAGCTTTGCCGGCGCGGCACGGGTCATCGTGGCAATCTCAGTGAAGGAATATTCGCGCGCAATCGAGGAAAGAGTCGTTACTTTCATCGCCGCAGGCGGCAGGTCTGCCATCCATTGCGCCCGCAAATCCCGGCTCATCAGCAGGGCGAAGATCTCCGGATAGGTCGTAAACGGCGCGCCGTTTGGATGATCGGTGGTGAAGAAGACACGCCGAGGATCCTCAATCAACAGATACAATTCGAGTCCGACCGCCCACTGCACGGCATTGTAGAAATCGTTCCGTCGGTAATTATAAGGAACAACGCCAACACCATTGGCATCGCCGTCGAGGATGACCCATTTTCTCGGCTTCGCCTGATTGCGGGCATTGAACTGCCGGAGCACATCCGACGAAATCGTCACCGTCTGCCCGAACATCACCTGGCCGACGTCGATCGTTACGCTTCTCGCCGCGTTCACGGCTTCGGCAAGCGGCGCGGCAGCTGACGAGAAACCGCGCTCGCCGTCTTTGCCGTAGCCGTAGAACTGCAGATGCGCGAGGTGAAGCGGTAGCCCGTCCGCAGCCGCAATCGTCGTCAGCGCAGTCTCGACGTTTCCCGCAAGCCCAAGGTTGTTGCAATGAACGTGCAGCGGATGAGGGACGCCGAGCGCATTGACCGCATACTGAAGGGATTTCACGATCGTGCGCGATGAAACGCCATAGGATGGCACGACATCATCGAACGAAAATGCGCGTACGTTCTCCTTGAATGCCGCGGCACCGCCTGCATTCACGACCTTGATGCCGAGCGAGCGGGACGTTTCGAGCGTCCAGGCGACATAGTCCGCGACGGCGGCGTCGCTCTCCTTCGCCTGTAGGAGGCCGAGCAAATAATCATCGTTGCCAAGTATCGCGAGCGTTGCCTTGTCGATGATCGGAATGTCGGCAAGCTCAAGGTGGGCGTGCAAAGCATGGTGCGGCGAGACCGCCGGCTCGACGACAGTCGTGAAGCCCATGGCGGCATAAAGGCATCCAGTCTCCTGTGTGGTCCACCCGACCTTCGACAAAGGCGTCTCAGCGGGCCGCGCCGCCGCCGCGGAGTGGTATTCCGGCAGCAGCAAGCGCGCGGTGTTCACATTCCAGCCGGCGATGTGGGAGTGGATATCGATGGCGCCGGCCATGACGATCTTTCCCGCCGCATTGTAAGTCGCATCGGCGCGCGCGCCTTGCGGCGCGTCGACGATTCTGCCGTCTCGCATCCAAACGTCGCCGACGCTATCGCGATTATTGGCTGGATCGATGACGCGCCCGCCGGCAATCCGCGTCAGCATTGGCGCTCTCCGCTTTTAGGAAAGGCGGAAGCAATGCGCGCAATCGCGTCGGCGACCGAAATTGTGTCGCTCGGCCGCGTCGCCTCGACAGCCGTCAACGCGCCGGTCGAGGCCAGATGCTGCACCGCGGCGTGATCGACACCGGGGCGGCCGACCTGGATGTGAACGCGCGGTGGAATGCGAAAGGCGGCACCATGACCCGTCAACGCGATCGTCGGCGGCGGCTCGCTCCATGCGGGCGCCAGCGCGCGATAGGCTGATATCCATAGCACGCAGTCCGCTTCGCGACTGTCGACGAAACGTCGGCTGTCGAAAAGCCAAGGATCGTGCTCGGCAAATCCGCGCCCAAATCCCGTGCGCATGGGGAAGCCGGTTAGCCAACCGCAGGTTTGCAGGACGCCCATTGCATTGTCGGCAGGCGCGAGCGGCAGCGCCGAGAAGCGCGTTGTTGCGTTCAAGTCGTTCACCAGGCCGCCCATCATTTCGATGGTGAGAGCATCGAGCGTGGCGGCTGACCAGATCGCCACACCAAATCGCGCAGCTTTGAGACCATTCGAAACCTGATCCAACAGTTTGGACGAAACGCGAGTCTTACCCGTCGGCCGACCGACAACACGCGCACGCAGAGCCGCGAGGAGCGCCGGTAAGTCGCCGGGCTGTTTGCCGATGCTCTCGATGGACGTTACCGCGGGTGCACCTGCCAAATCGCGTCCGGGGCATAGCCAAAAGATGCGACGCCCGCCGCCGACGTTTTTTTGCGACGGCTGCATTCTTCCCAAGAGCCGTCGCGGCAATTCCGGCCACGTTTCAGCGAGATCCGGACCGACCAGCAGTAGCGTATCAGCGCGCACTTGCACCTCGTGAGGCGTGGTCAGCATGACGCCCGAAGAACGCATGACATCGAGATCGCGCAACAATGCGCCCGAGTTCATATGGTCGATAACCGCGCCAGTCCGTTCGGCCAGCGCAATCGCGGCGCGCGCACCGGCGACATCGGTACCAAGACCGGCAATAAGAGGATGACGGCTTGCGTCAAGAAGCTTGGCAGCTTCGCTTATAGCGCTATCGAGCGCCGCGGGCTTGCCAGCAATCCACGCGTGGTCCATCCCGGATTTCCCATTGAATGCGGACAAATACTTTAATGCGTTCAATTGTCGTACTTAACATAGGCGAAGCGTTGATCCTTTTCCGGCGTGCCCTCAAGCGCGCCGCCCTCCTTCGCCGGTTGCCACTGAATGACGTCCTCGATCTTCTTCGCCAACGCGAAATCCTTGTCAGTGATCCCTTTGGCGGCGTGATTTTGCAGTCGCACTTCGACCCAGGCGTAGGACGCGGTGATGTCCGGGTGGTGCCACGCGGCTTCAGCCAAATGCCCAATAGTGTTGATCACCATCAACGTGCCCTTCCAGCTGTTGGTTCTGTACTTGCGGCGTATCCAACCGCTTTCGAGGTACCAATGCGGCAAGTCGTGTTTTAGGCGCTGTTGAATCTCTTCGTCCGAATAGGTTCGTTCTTTATTGCTTTCGGTCATGGGGCGCCCTCCGGTTGATCGTTAACCCGCCTAGATTGCCAACCGAGACGGGATGACGCAGTGTAGCCCCGTACTCCCATCCGACAAACCCGGCAGTTAGCAATTTCGGGAGCCAGCGCTTGCACAACAGCGTTTCCTTGCCGGCTGGTATTACCGTCGCCGTCCCTGCACGGTTGCATCTCGGTTTTCTCGATCTCAACGGACGGCTCGGTCGCCGCTTTGGCAGCATCGGGCTTGCCATTAGCGATCTCGGAACCAGCATCACGATCCGAAGAACAAAACGCACCGAAGTCACAGGTCCAGAAAGCGATCGTGTGTGGCAATACCTGCAAACAATGGAGCGGTTGCTCGCGCTCGAAGGCGGGCATGGAGTGAACATTTCGGAAGTCGTTCCTGCCCATGCCGGTCTCGGCTCCGGCACGCAACTCGCGCTTGCGGTGGCCGCAGGCTTGCGCCGGCTCCACAACCTTCCACTTAATCTCGAAAGCGACGCGTTGCATCTCGGGCGCGGAACACGCTCGGGCGTCGGCATCGGACTTTTTTCCCGCGGCGGATTGGTCGTCGATGGCGGCCGCGGAAATGAACCAAGGCCGGCGCCGATCGTCAGCCATCTGCCGTTTCCGGATCGTTGGCGCGTTCTTGCTATTCTCGACCCGAAACTTCATGGCGTGCATGGACCAGATGAAGTGACGACCTTCGCGGCTCTTCCGCCAATGCCCGACGCGGAGGCCGCCCACATTTGCCGTCTGGTCCTGATGAAGGCGCTGCCGGCCCTCGTCGAACACGACCTCGCGAGCTTCGGCGCTGCAATCAAGGAATTGCAGGTCCGCCTCGGCGATTATTTTGCCCCGGCTCAGGGTGGCTCGCGCTTCACCAGCCGGGACGTCGCCGCCGTTCTGGACACTCTCAACGGCGCCGGCGCGGTTGGCATTGGTCAAAGTTCCTGGGGACCTACCGGTTTCGCCTTTGCGCCATCGTCCGAGGAAGCTGCCCGACTTGCCACAATCGCTCGGCGAGATCTGAGCGCGCGGGGTCTGGACATCCGGGTTTGCAAGGGGCTCAATCGCGGCGCGGAGATCGTCGCTCATACGTCTGCACATGCGTCCGACCAATAGCAATTGAAGTTTGGGAGGTGGTCATGGCGGAAAAGAACATCCTTCATATGGTCACCCCGACCAAGCATCTGAGCCCGTTCGACGTGAACATGGCGTTCGATGCTGGTTATGATGCGGTGCTCACCTACACCAATGTGACGCTCGACGAAGTGACGGGCCTGGTACAGGACGCGATCTTCTCGCGGCCGCCCAAGGTCGGCGCCCGCACGGGAATGTTTTTCGGCGGCAAGAATGCGACCCTCGCTCTCGACATGCTGGCGAAGGCCAAGAAAGCGCTGGTGCCGCCGTTCGGCATTTCGTTTTTTGCCGATCCCGCCGGCTCGTTCACGACTGCCGCCGCGATGGTGGCCTGCGTTGAGAAAGTCCTGAAGGACAGAAAAAAGCGCGACCTCAAAGGGCTGAAGGTCGCCGTATTCGGGGCCACCGGCGTCGTCGGTTACGCCGCAGCGGTCATTGCCGCGCTTGAGGGCAGCAACGTCACGCTGGTCGGCTATGACGGAATTAAGCGTGTCAGCGACAGTGCGAAAGAAATAAAGACCCGGTTTAACGTCGACGTGCGCGCAGCCGACGGCAGCGACGACGGCAAGAAGTCGGTTATCATGGCCGAGACCGAAGCCGCTTGGTGCGCCGGCCGTGCCGGCGTACCAATTCTCTCCACAGTGCAGCTAGCCGCTGCAAAACAGCTACTGATTGCCGCCGACGTGAATGTGGTTCCACCGGCTGGCGTCGAAGGCCTGGATATGCAGGCGAACGGTGTCGAGTTCACGCCACACGGGGCCTTGGGATTGGGTCCATTAGCCATCGGCAACATCAAGTACAAGACCGAATTCGGGCTGTTCCAGAAAATGATCGCCGCCACCAAGCCGGTGCAATTTGATTTTCGCGAGGCGTTTGCCCTTGCGCGCGAGCTCAATGGATAACGAGGCCGCCGTCCTGATTGCCGCCATCTCCGGCCGCGCGCTCGCGGCATCGGCGCGGCGGGGCGGCTATGTGCCGCTGGTGACCGATTTCTTCGGTGATCAGGACACGTTGAATGTGGCGGATGCGCATGTCCGCCTCGATGGCGAACTCGCGCGCGGGTTCGAAGAGAGAGCCCTTGTTCGCGCCCTGGAGACCCTAAGTGAGCGGCGTCCCCCCTTGGGCATCGTATGTGGCACCGGATTCGAGGGCAAAGCGCAACTCTTGCAGCGCCTTGCCCAAAGCTGGCGGCTGTTCGGCAACCGCCCCGAAACCGTCGCCAACGTCAAGAATCCCGAGGTCCTTTCTTCAATCTGTGCTGACTTGGGTATTCCGTTTCCCGAATCGTCGTTGTCAGCGCCCTCGGCGCCGGCCGATTGGCTGGCGAAGCGCAAAGGCGGTGCCGGCGGCACCCATATCAAACCGGCGCTGCAGGCGCACAGCGTGGGCGGCGAGATTTATTACCAGCAAAAAGTCTGCGGAACGCCGGTAGCTGCACTTTTTCTCGCCGACGGAGAACGCGCCGCCGTGCTCGGATTTAGCGCGCAATGGTCTTTGCCAACGCCGCGCCAGCCATACCGCTACGGCGGTGCGGTTCGACCGGCGACGCTTGCGCCGCGCACCGCAGATTTGCTCTCCGCTGCCGTTCATCGGCTCGCTGCTTCTATGTCGCTGGTGGGCCTAAACAGCGCAGATTTCCTTGTCGACGGTGAACTCTTTTGGCTGCTGGAGATCAACCCGAGACCCGGCGCGACACTCGACATCTTCGAGCTGCCGGAGGGGTCGCTCTTCGCCCTGCACATGGCGGCTTGTGCCGGCAAGTTGGTCATGGGGTCACCTTACCCCGAGGGTGCGAAGGCGGCCGCTATCGTTTATGCGGAAGATGAAATCCCTTCGGTCCCTATTCTGGCCTGGCCGGACTGGACCGCCGACCGGCCGCTCGTGGGCAGCGCGATCAAAGCTGGTCAGCCGCTGTGTACAGTCTATGCTTGCAGTTCGGCCGCGGCCGGGGCGAGAGCGCTCGCGGACGCACGGCGTGAAATAGTTCTCGCCTGGACACGTACGAGGAAGTCATGAACACGCCGCCCGGGATCGGCGTGAACGAGCGGGCCACGAAGCTCGTTGCGCGGCTGGTGGCGGATGCGTCTGAGCTGAAGATCGGAGTCAGCTGCGGCGAGCTTGGCGAAACGCTCATCGATGCGGGCAGCAAAAACCTTGGCAGTATCGCCGCCGGTCTTCGCATAGCCGAGATTTGCATGGGCGGGCTGGCCGCCGTCAGCCTCGTGCCGTCAGCGGCGACGCCGCGCTGGCCGTGGACGATCGTCGCCCGCTCCTCCAATCCGGTCATTGCTTGTCTGGCAAGTCAATATGCCGGCTGGAGCCTATCGTTGAAAGAAGGCGAACAGTCGTTCTTCGCGCTCGGCTCAGGACCGGCCCGCGCACTGGCGCGACGCGAACCGCTGTTCGAAGATTTGGATTATGCCGATTTTGCCAGCATTGCCACACTGGTCATCGAAAGCAATCGGCCGCCGCCGGCAAAGGTCGTCGACAGGGTTGCGCAGGATTGTCGGGTCGATCCAAAGGATCTGACGATCATCTTCGCGCCGACACAAAGCTTGGCCGGCGGCACTCAGATCGTTGCCCGCGCGCTCGAAGTCGCCCTTCACAAAGCACACGAATTGGGGTTTCCGCTCGAACGCGTCGTCGACGGCATGGGGGCAGCGCCGCTGTGTCCGCCGCATCCGGATTTTGTCACGGCGATGGGCCGCACCAACGACGCCATCATCTTCGCCGGGCAAGTGCAGCTCTTTGTCACCGGCCCGGCGAACGAGGCGCGTGCGCTCGCCGGCAAGCTTCCCAGCAAAGCTTCACGCGATTATGGCCGACCGTTTGCGGAAATTTTCAAAACGGTCAAAGGCGATTTCTATGCCATCGATCCGATGCTGTTTAGTCCCGCGAAGATTACTGTTACGGCGCTGGAAACCGGCGAAAGCTTTCAATCGGGGGAAATCGATTTGAGCCTGCTCGATGCGTCCTTCGCCTGAACGCTTCGCAATCGAGCCTCAGGCATCTCGGCCGATCGTCGGTCTTGTAGTCGATCGCATGGATTGGCACGGGCGCGAGCTTGCCGCGGCACTTTCGGCGCGGGGCATCGATACGGCGCCCATTCGCCTGCATTTGTGCGGATTTGCGACGCAGAGCGCCACCGGACTGCGAATCGATGGATTTAGGGAAATCCTTCCCGATGCTGTCGTCGTCCGCTCGATGTCGGGTGGAACGTTCGAAGCCGTCACGCTCCGCCTGGGCGTTCTGCACGCGCTGCGAGAGTGCGGCGTCCTGGTATGGAATGACGCGCGCGCTATCGAGCGTTGCGTCGACAAGTCGATGACGAGCTTTCTGCTCTCTCGCGCCGGTGTCGCGACGCCCGCGACGTGGGCGACGGAATCATACGAGCAAGCACGGGTGATCACGCAGCGCGAAACAGCGGATGGACCGCTGGTGCTCAAGCCGTTGTTTGGATCGCAGGGACGCGGGCTGAGGCTGATTTGCAAACCGGATGACTTGCCGCAACCCGGGAATGTGGCCGGCGGGGTATGGTATCTGCAGCGCTTTGTGGCCGTCGAACGCGACGGCTTCCACGATTTTCGCCTGCTCGTGGTGCAAGGTCGCGTGATCGCCGCCATGCAACGGCACTCCACCCATTGGATCACTAACGTGAAGCGCGGCGGGCGCCCGGTCGCCGCGGTGGTCAACGATGAAATGAAGGCGGTCGCGATTGAGGCGGCGACGGCCGTCGGGGCGGATTTTGCCGGGGTCGATATTCTTTATGGAGCGGACCAACGGCCGGCCGTGCTCGAGGTCAATAGCATGCCCGCCTGGTCGGGACTACAGAAAGTCGCGTCCGTCAACATCGCGTCCGTCTTCGCCGACGCCCTCACGGCTGCTCTCGCTGTGCGCGCGCCGCGAGGAGCAATGGCGTGACGTCGCGCGTTGCACCCGCCTTCATATGGGCGTGCCGCGCCGAGCTCGACGCTCCCAAGCCCGGCAATGTTCATGTCTTTGCCGCCGGCCATCGGATGACGGCGGACGAGTTCGTCGCCAGCGCCGATGCCGCGGCCCCTTCGTTGTCGGCGGAAGGTACACGCGTCGGTGCCCGCATCCTCGGTGCGGTCGAGGCGACCTCCGCCGCGATTGGCGCCAATACCAATCTCGGAATCATCTTGCTCTGCGCGCCGCTTGCCGCGGCAGCCGATGCGGAAGGCACTGATCTGCGTGCATCGCTCGTGAAAGTCCTTCATGATCTTGACACGGAAGATGCCGACCTCGCGTTTCGTGCTATCGTCCGGGCCGCGCCCGCCGGGATCGGGCACAGTGCGCGCCACGACGTGTTCAAACCGGCAACGGTCAGCCTATTGCAAGCGATGACCGAAGCGGCGAACCGCGACCGCGTTGCACGGCAATATGCAACCAATTTTGCGGATGTGTTCGATCTCGGCTTGCCTCTGCTCGAAGCGGCCACCCGGCAACACGCCAATCCAAAATGGGCAACACTTACGACTTACCTTGGCTTTCTCTCGGCGTTCCCCGACAGCCATATTTTGCGTAAGCACGACGCCCAAACCGCCGACGAGGTCCAGCGAACTGCGGCGACGTTTCAGGCGTCGCTGCGCGCGGAGCATCCGGCCCAACTTCTTCCCAAACTCTTGGCTTGGGATGCGGCTTTGAAGGCGCATGGCGTCAATCCCGGCACGAGCGCCGATCTCACAGTGGCCACACTTTTCGCCAAGCGACTGCAAATTATCTTGCCGTCGGAGCGCAATGGTGGTTGACTTCACCGCGCGGGGCTGGTCCCGCCGCTATCTGGCTAACCGGCCCGACGTCCCCACGCCGGGTGCTGACAACAAGGATAGATGCTAACGAAACGACGAAGGCCGCCATGGGCCTTACGAGCGTTGTGAATTCCTTGGGAGGAGATGGCGATGGCAAAGATCAACGGACTTTGTGTCGGTGAATCGCTCGTCGGTGAGGGCAATGAAGTCGCCCACATCGATCTCATCATGGGTCCGCGAGGTAGCGCGGCTGAGACGGCATTCGCGAACTGCCTGACAAACAACAAGGATGGGTTTACGTCGCTGCTGGCCGTGGTGGCGCCGAATTTGCTCTGCAAGCCCGCGACCGTTCTTTTCAACAAGGTGACAATCAAAGGCGCCGAACAGGCCGTTCAAATGTTCGGCCCTGCCCAACATGCCGTCGCCATGGCGGTTGCCGACAGCGTGGCTGAGGGAGTCATTCCTCAGGACGAGGCCAACAACCTCTTCATCTGCGTCGGCGTGTTCATTCACTGGGAGGCGAAAGACAACAAGAAGATTCAAGACTACAACTATCGCGCCGTGAAAGAATCCATCGCACGCGCGATCAGTGGCGAGCCGACGGTCGCCGAAGTTGTGGCAAAGCGCAACCAGGTCAAACATCCGTTCGCTGCCGCATAGAGGGAAGAGCAACTGGCCGAGCAAGACCTTTCCCTTGCGCGCCGTTCTATCCGAGAGCGGCGCACTGATTATGCCGCCAACAGGCGCGCGATCTGCGTGCCT
>Ga0187858_10005890_pt1 | contig 11093 bp, 6 predicted proteins | sample June2016WEW_8_15_FD_133015 | JGI IMG/M metagenome (GOLD analysis project Ga0187858, IMG submission 133015) | Peatland microbial communities from SPRUCE experiment site at the Marcell Experimental Forest, Minnesota, USA - June2016WEW_8_150 | ecosystem: Environmental > Terrestrial > Soil >...
CCGCTGCTCACGCTAGCAATGCCTGGCTGCGTCGAACTCCACGCTATGATTGCGGTCAGGTCTTGCATTCTTCCATCGCTCAAGGTTGCGATCGCTTGGAGCTGGCTGCTAGTCCCCGGGGCCAGCGAGAGTGTTGCCGGGACGATGTTCAAAGCGCTGACCGGCGCTACGGTGAGACTCGCCGATGCAGTAAAGCCACTGGTCTGCGCGAGGATCGTCGCCGCGCCAACCTGGTCGGCAGTCACTATTCCGGCGCTGCTCACGGTAGCGATGCCTGTCCCCTGCAAACTCCATGCTACGTTTGCGTTCATCTCCCGCGTCGATCCATCGCTCAAGGTTGCGATCGCTTGGAGCTGGAGGCTACTCCCCACGGACATGAATAGTGTTGCCGGGGTAATGTTCAAGCCGACTACCGCAGCGGGAATCACTGTCAGGTTTGCGGTTCCGGTCACGGATCCGGAGGTCGCGCTGATGCTCGTCGTTCCCATTGCCCAACCTGTCGCCATACCTCCCGCTGCGATCATCGCCACATACGGATCCGATAAACTCCACGTCACCGATGCAGTCAGATTTTTCTTGCTGCCGTCGCTGTATGTCCCCGTCGCGGCAAAAGGTAACGACTCGCCAGCCGGGATTATCCCGTTTGCCGGACTGACCGCGATGGAGACCAGCGCGGGCGGCCCAACCGTGACAGTTGTCGAGCCGCACACCGAGCCCGCACACGCACTCACCGTTGCCGTGCCGCCCTTGCCCAGGGCATAGGCCGCACCCATGTTGCTGGCATCGCCGGTGATGCCGACGGCCGCGGGGTTTGAGGAACTCCAGGTCAACGAAGCAAGCTGCTCTGTGCTGCCGTCGCTGAAGGTGCCCGTAGCGATCAACTGCTGCCCGGTATCGAGAGGAACCGTCGGGCTGCTCGGACTCACCGAGATGGAGACAAGGTTCGGCGGGGTCAGCGTGCCCGTTTCGTACAGCTCGGCACTGGCCAGATAACCGCTCGAGTTATCGCCACCTGCAATCAGATTCATTCCGTTGTTCAGCAGCGAAGCCGTGTGCAAGTAGCGCCCGATGTTCAGGCTGCCGGTGGGGGCGAAGGTCTCGGTTGCGGGATCGTTCAGCTCCGCAGCGGTTAGGTAAGCGCTCGAGCCGTAGCCGCCGGTCATCAGATCCGTTCCATTGTTCAGCAGTGTCGCCGTGTGGAGGATGCGCGCGGTATTCAGGCTGCCGTCGATTGCGAAGCTCCCGGCCGCGGGATTGTACAGCTCCGCACTGGCTAAGGCGTTGCCATTGGAGTCCTCGCCTCCCGCAATCAGCACCATGCCGCTGTTCAGCAGCGTCGCCGTGTGCCTGTAGCGCGCGGTGTTTAGGCTAAGCGTGGGCGTGAAGGTCGCGGTCGCGGAATTGTACAGCTCGGCACTGGCTGAGGTGTGGCCGTTGTTGTCATAGCCTCCCGCAATCAGCACCGTGCCATCATTCAGCAGGGTTGCGGTGTGATAGAGGCGCGCGGTGTTCAGGCTGCCGGTGGCGGCGAAGGTGCCGGTCGTGGGATTGTACAGCTCGGCACTGGCTAGGGCGCCGCCGGAGCCCTGGCCTCCCGCAATCAGCACCATGCCGTTGATCATTGCTCCTTGGATCATGGTCGCCGTATGGAGTTCGCGCGCGGTATTCAGGCTGCCCGTGGGAGTAAAGGTCCCGGTCGCGGGATTGTAGAGCTCGGCACTAGCTAAGATGTTGCCGTTCTCCGCGTTGCCTCCCACGATCAGCACCCTGCCATTGTTCAGCAGCGTTGCCGTGTGATAGAGGCGCGCGGTCTTCAGGCTGCCGGTGGGAGTGAAGGTTCCGGTCGCGGGATTGTACAGCTCGGCACTGGCTAAGACATTGCCGTTATAGCCTCCTGCAATCAGCACCATGCCGTTGTTCAGCACTGTCGAGGTATGTGAGGCGCGTGCTGTGTTCAGGCTGCCGGTCAAAACAAAGCCTGCGGTTACGGTCAACGGAGTCGAGCCGTTGATCGCGCCCGACGTCGCCTGCATCGTCGTCGTGCCTAAGCCAGCCGTTGTGGCCAATCCCTGCGAGCCAGACGCATCGCTGATCGTCGCCACGCTTGGAGCCGATGAACTCCACGCCGCCGTGCTCGTCAGATTCTGCGTGCTGGCGTCGCTGTACGTTCCCGTGGCCGTGAACTGCTGCTTAGTCCCCACGGTAATTGAAGCGTTTCCCGGCGTCACCGCAATCGACACCAGCACCGGTGCCGTCACCGCCAGCGCGGCTGAGCCGGTAATGCTGCCTAGCGTCGCGCTGAGGCTCGATTGGCCCGTTTTCACGCCGGTCGCCAGACCTCCCGGCGTGATCGTCGCCACACCCGGAGCCGATGAACTCCACGCTGCCGTGCTCGTCAGATTCTGCGCGCTGGCGTCGCTGTACGTTCCCGTGGCCGCAAACTGCTGCGTATTCCCGGCGGCAATCGAAGCGTTCCCCGGCGTCACCGCAATCGACACCAGCGCCGCCGACGTCACCGTCAGCGTGGCTGAGCTGGTGATACTGGTCATGGTCGCGCTGAGGCTCGAGGTGCCCGCTGTCACAGCCGTCGCCAGACCTCCCGCTGTGATCGCCGCCACGCCCGGAGCCGATGAACTCCACGTTGCGGATTGAGTCAGATTTTGGACCGTTCCATCGGAATAGTTCCCGGTCGCGGTGAGCTGCTCGGATTCACCCACAGGCAGAGAGGACTGGTTCGGACCGACCGTCAAATTGAGCAATGCGGGCGGCCCGACGTTGACCGACGTGCTGCCGGTTACGCCTTGATAGACCGCAGACAGTTGTGCGACGCCTTCGCCCATGCCAGTCACGTCGCCTTGAGTGGTGATCGTGGCCACGGCTGGCTGGCTCGTCTGCCAAGTTACCGAAGCACCTAAGGCGTGCGAAGTCCCATCCGCATAATAGCCGGTAGCGCTGAGCTGCAGTGTCGTGCCTTTCGCAATGGTCTGGTTAGCAGGAGCAATCTTGATTTGTGAGAGTTTTGCCGGGCCTTGCGATGTGCTCCCCGAACCGCAACTGAAGAACAAACTTAAGCCTATGAGCACACCAAGAGCCCTGATTGCACGACCGGCTGGCCAAAAACTCATGGCGGACTCCTGGGGCAATTCGGGGGGAGGAGCGCACGAACTAACCAATTAGAACTATATCGACTGGACTATTCCGAAGAAATTCTCAAATCGTACTAACCCATTTGGGTAGCATGTCGGCATAGGTCGAACCGCAAGTCTAAGAGCCAGCCATTTTCCGACAATTGGGTCGCGTGGCTAGACAACAAACTGAAGGCCACTGATGTAGCTCGCAGATTTGTTCCCGCGCTTTGCAGTCCATCGCACCTGCATGAGCGTGGGAATCGCGACTGGAGCATCCAACACAGGTAAATCGCAGCACAGGAACGTGGCCGCCTGCAAGGGATACGAACTAAGGATGCAAACGCCGCCGTTGCTCAGATTATGAATGCGGCCGTCAAATTCCTTTGGCGGTGGGGCACTCGCTGTCTGATCCGATAGCAAACTCCGTGCATGCACTTCAAGCATCTGCGGATAACGCTCGTGGTGGCGTCGTTCTCGCTCTGAGGGATAGGTCACAATAATGGCATGATGCCCGAAGTCCCGGATGCAGTAAATTCTTCAATCGGACTAATCCTCTATTAAACTTGGAATGCTGCAAAAACCTAAGCGTTTGGCCTCGATCCTGCAACCTTCCCAGCAATTCCAGAACGGGTTGAAACCTTCATCTTGACCATTACCAATCGAAGGAACGCTTTTACCGTATTCGGACTGATCTTCATGCGGGTTGCGATCTCTTTGCTGGTAAGGCCTTGTAGAAGCAATTCGACTGTTTCACGTTCACGTTGAGTCAGATCAAACTGTTCAGAGATTTCCGAGAGCCCATTACTTTCCGCTGCGGTCCGCTCCAGCAGCACAGCGAAAGCGGGCTGAACGGGATAATGTCCGTTACAGTCGACTCGAAAGTTCTTGCAGATATAGCGGCGTTTACCCGACTTAAACTCTTTGACGAAAGCCGGTCCGTCCTGATTCCCATGGTCGAGGAGGGTGGTGCGGACCCGGTCCGCAAGAAAGACCTTGGGTTGCTTGATCCGATCCGCCCCGCTGGGGAAGCTGAGGATTTGAAGGGCGGGATCGTTGGCTGCAATCAGATTAAATCCACCATCTAGCAACAAAAAACCGTTGGTGCTGGGAGCCATCGACACTGTGTTCTCCTTGGTTCGAAAGCGGCGGTCCCGTCACGCCCAGAACCCTCACGAGGAGTTCTCCTGGGTGCGACCGGACACATCCCGGTCAAAACCACGATCAAGGGGACGATCTTTAATTGAGTTCCGGTCCGGGCTTTTAGGTGGGGGAGTGGCACTCGCAGCCACAATACTATGGCCCGAAGATAGCGTTAATAGTTTCCTGCAGGAGACGTAGCTTTGTCAAGAGGAATAAACGGATTGGCTAGCCCAATCGTGGCATTGCTGCGAGGGAGATTTCCGTAGTTAACTAGTTGTGTTCAGGGCAGATTCCATGAGCTTGAATCCGGGGAGGACGTTCGGTCGTCGTCAGAGCCCGAATGCGCTCCATGCCAGACCCGACTCTCGGTGCCGAGCGACGAGTCATACGATTTAAGATAAAGACAACGCATCGTAATGCGTGTGCGATCCCGATCCTGCTCTGAAACCGGATCTGGCGCTGAATCGCGTTCCCGCAAACTAGCGGGAGGTGTAAGATGTATTGGAGTCCGCCAGCGCGGCCTTCCCCCCGGCGGTGGCGCAAGCCGCAACCAAGAAGTTGCGTTTGCGCGCGACCGTTTGCAGCCGTAGATAGTTGCGAACGGAAGTGAGGGGCGGTTATGCACAGAGATACGCCAGCAAGGTGCGATCGCCGCATAGGCGGTTCGCGAAGACGGTTTATTCTCGAATTGCTCACTCGCATTCGAGGCGGCCCGCGCATCGCGGTCGCAGTCGGCTTGCTGGCTTGTTTTGGATCGCAAGGACTCTGGGCCTCAACCTCTCCCGAACCGGCGCTGACCGTTCATCGCTCAACGCGTGCCGTTCCGCACAGATTCACTGTTCATCCAGATGGAGCCACCGTCCCAGCCAATCAAACTCAGCGCTTTGAAGTTACTGACGCTCAGGGAAAGCCAGTTGCCGTACATTGGAACGTCTCGGGGATCGGCTGTTTCGGCGCGGCCTGCGGGACCATCGACAAACAGGGAGTCTATCGGACGCCGTCTTCACTTCCGCAGCCGCGAGTCGTTATTCTCGAAGCCGTCGTAGTTGCGGATCCCAATTACTCTGTATTGACGCAGGTCCGGCTTGAGGATGCCGCCACTGCTCCCGTGAGTCCTCCTTCCGCTCAGGTCGCCGCCGGGAAAACGCAACCGTTTACGGCCCCCGTGGTGGGGAAGCAGAACGTTGTCCACAGCCCCGAATTGCCGCTGCAGTCTGCGGTTGCCGCAGCCCCGGTGGTGGGAAGACAGAGCGTCGCCCACAACGCCGAGTTGCCGGCGCTGCCGTCTGCGGTTGCCGCCGCGCCGGTGGTGGGAAGACAGAGCGTCGCCCACAACACCGAGTTGCCGGCGCTGCCGTCTGCAGTTGCCGCAGCCCCAGTGGTGAAAAAACAGAACATTGCCCGCAAGATCGAATTGCCGCTGTTGCTGGGTGCGGCCCCAGCGGTGGGACAACAGAGCCTCGTCCGTAGCACCGAACAGCCGCCGCTGCCGCATGCGGTTGCCGCAGCCCCAGCGGTGGGACAACAGAACGTCGCCCGCAGCACCGAACAGCCGCCGCTGCCGCATGCGGTTGCCGCAGCCCCAGCGGTGGGACAACAGAACGTCGCCCGCAGTGCCGAACTGCCGCCGCTGCCGCATGCGGTTGCCGCAGCCCCAGCGGTGGGACAACAGACCATCGCCCGCATCGAACTGCCGTCGCTGCCGTATGCGGTTGCCGCCGCCCCAGCGGTGGGAAGACAGAACGTCGCCCGCAGCTCCGAACTGCCGCCGCTGCCGGGTGCGGTTGCCGCAGGCCCAGCGGTGGGAAGACAGAACGTCGCCCGCAGCGCCGTATTACCGCAGCTGTCGGATGAGGGTGCTGCGGCCCGCGTTGGTACGGTCGTCGGCACTGCACGATCGCCCGTGGTCACCTATCAGGGTGGCCAACTCACGATTGATGCGGAAACCTTAACTCTGGCCGAGGTGCTGAAATTGGTTGCGGAGAAAACTGGGGCCGAGATCGATGTTCCGTCCGGAAGTGGCCTTGACCGCATTATTGAGCACGCGGGGCCGGGACGAGCGGAAGATGTGCTGGCGTCGCTGCTCAACGGGTCTCCTTTCGATTTCGTCATCGTGAGTTCTCCGCAACCGCCGCACGATCCGACGCAGGTCTTGCTGTTCCTCCATCGAACGGACACGCCTGCAACCGATCAGACAGCCAGCGCGTCTGCGAAGCCGACGACACCCAGCTCTCCTGTGCTTTTTAAACCTCCAACCACATCTGTGCTGTTTACACCTCCAGCAAATGCCTCGTCCGCATCGGTTGTGGCCCCGCCGCCGCTAGTTATGGGGGCTCCGGCGGAGCCGATACCTCCAGAAGTTCGCGAGCAAATGATGAGGGACTTTAGTCGACAGTTACGTGGGCAACCCCCACAATGACGACATTATCCGCGCGATGGGATGACGCACATGCAGGCAACGACGAACGTTCAGCCAACAACAAAGGGCGGGAATTGATGCCAGCGAGGGACCGTGGTTCGTTTACCGAAACCGCGTTGGCCGATTCGAACCGTCGGCGACTGAACTCGGCAACCTCGGTGCCCTGTGTTCCTATGGGCTAACGATTGGCAGCGGCTACGGACTCTGCCCCTGCACGCTAGAAGACTACGACTTCTAGTCTTCCGGCTTGAAGGGCTGTAAAGCCTGACTAAAGTTGCTTCTTGGGGACTTCGGCCGGGCCAAATGCAAACATCCCGGACGCCAGGTTTACAACTTGGCGTCCGGTCCTTTAAACTTATTTCATTCTGACTCCCCCCAAAAAAGAAGAGAGGAAATCCACGATGTTAACCAAGCACACTCTGATTGCGCTTGGACTGGGAATCGCTATGAGCGCTTTTTCCATTCCAGCATTGGGCCAGAATGACTCCAGCGTAGTAGCCGAGATTGGCGGTCGCAAGGTGACCGCAGACGAGCTGGCGGAAAAAGAAGCGGGCAAACTGCTCCAGGCCAAATACAAATACTACCTTGCCGAGCGCGATGCCCTCGAGCTATACATTGAAGATCAGCTATTGGAGATGCAGGCGAAGAAGGAAGGCGTGACGCTTGACGAATTGTACAAGCGTCATGTTGCCATCAACGTCCCAGAACCGACGGAGGATCAGCTTCGCTTCTACTACGAGGGCGTACAAACCGACGAAACTTACGAGTCGGCGCGAATCCACATCATCGATACGGTACACCAGCTGCGCACGAAAAAAGCGCGGGACGCGTACCTCGCCGAACTGCGGGCGCAGTATGGCGTGGTCGTTGAGCTGAGCCAGCCCAGTGCTCACGTCGAGGTTGCGAATGCTGAGAGGCTTGGTTCTGAGAACGCTCCGGTCCAGATCATCGAATTCGCGGACTATGAGTGCCCTTACTGCCAAAAAGTGAACGACGATCTGAGACGGCTGCGGGAACAATTTGGCGAGCAGGTGTCACTGGTTTACAAGGACTTTCCCCTGCCCAGTCACCCGCTTGCTGCCAGAGCCGCCGAGGCCGCGCGCTGCGCTGGCGTACAAGGCAAGTTCTGGGAGTTTCATGATGCCTTGTTCCAAACCAAGAGAATTCAAGTCTCCGATCTGAAACTGCAGGCTCGCACACTGAAACTCGATACCGCCCGTTTCGATCAATGCCTCGAAAGCGGAGAACAACTTGCCGTCGTGAAGAAGGATGCCCAGGAAGCCAGGCGCCTCGGATTGGAGGGCACACCCAGCTTCTTCATCAATGGTCATTTCATGAGTGGTTCAATTGGATACGAAAAACTGCGGGGAACAGTGTTGCAAGAACTATCGGGAATGATTGCCGCAAAAAAACAGGGCGCTGCATTGCCGGCGTCTAAGGATGCGGAGAAGAAGTGAAACGTTGGTGGCCCTCCCACCTCCCCCACGGTCATGCTAACTAAAAGCAGGTTCATGCTAACTAAAAGGAGGATTGACGCGTTGCCGGATCAAGATTAGAGTTGGTCGGGATGATTGGCGATGCAAGTGCCGATTGCCTAAATCCGGCTGGCTTTCTCAAACCGAATCGCGGAACTAAAATATGACAATTATCAGAACCCTTATCGTGATGATGTGTATGACGGTCGTGTCGGCTCTCGCCTTTGCTCAGAGCGCGCCACCGCCACCGCGCATAACCCCTACTGAGGCAAAGAGCCGCGCTGGCGACACGGTAACCGTATGCGGAAAGGTTGTAGACACCAAAGTTTCCAGGTATGGACTCGCAGGCCGCGGAAAGCCGGTAACCTTCGATCTCGATCAGCCTGAACCGAATCCGGTGTTCTACTTCGTGACCTTCGGGACTACAGGGCCAGAAGAGGCAATTGCCGCCTACAAGGGCAAGAGCGTATGCGTGACCGGCAAGGTCACGGTACAAGCTGGCGTGCCATACATTATGGCGGATGACCGTTCCCGGATTAAGCTGCAAGCGGAAAGTAAATAGCAGGGCAATCCCAAGTGGCTTAACCTGAGAGCCTAACTCCTGCGGCTAGGCCACTTGGAGTCTTGTAAGCAGATACTCTAAGAAGTAATTCCTAATAAGTAGTACCTGAACCGGACGCTGCTTGAAAGCGAAGCAGCGTCAGTTCATGAATTGTGCTATTTAGTTTGCACGGAGAACGGCCCCTCCCCCGCGCAGGGGAAATTTTGACCAGAACGATCTCTCGCGGCGCTTCGAAACGTCTCGCCTTGCGATTATGCGGTTTCCGTTCCAATAAGAGGGCGAAAGCGACCGCGTATCGATACCCTTACTGTATCGCGTTGCCGTACGTCGGCACTCCTTGCTGCACCAGGAACAGCAGCGTTTGCGCGCGGGACGACCAGTCGCCTTGCGGATACTTGGAGACTAACTGCTGGGCCAGCGAGATGGCCAGGTCCTTGGATTGGCCGGACTTCTTCGGCTGTTCTTCAGTTCTATAAATCTCGATCAGGGCGGCTCGGCGAGAAGCGGCGTAGTACAGCGCCTCGGGAGCGGCGGGAGATTCGGGGTGTTCCTTGACATACTTTTCGTAGATGTCGGCTTCCTTGTCGGGGCACTTGGAAGAGCCCTGCCAGTCTCCGCAGAGTTTGTTGTCGAGCAGGTGGAACGCGGCGAGTTGGGCCCACTTCGTGTCAGGAAACTTTTTCATCACCTGCTTCATGGACCGATCATCGATGCCTTCGCGAAGGTAGGATTCCTTCTCACGCGCGGAGGGCCGGGACTGCATATCTGATTTGTCGATCTGCCATCGAATGTCGGCGGCACGGTAGAGGGCTTCGGCGGCAAGGGGCGCGCTGGGGAACAAATCGTAGACGCGATGATAGAGGCGCAAGGCATCCTGCGCCGCGCCGCGGCGTCCGTGGCGGCGGCTGGCCTCGTCTTCGGAGTCGACGGCGGCGCCGAACAGGATGCGGTCGCCGTTGGGAGTGGACGGCCAGACGACGCCGGCATCGAGAACCCAGCCGCTGATGGTTTTGCCCTGGTCCTCGTCGTCCAAGACGAAGGCGGGATCGGGAGTTTGCGCTAAGCCCAGCAGAGCTTCGACGTGCAGCCAGTTGCGGCTTTTGTCGAGGAGAATCAGTTCCCGTCCGCGTTCGACCTGGGCGAGCTTGTTCGAAGTTGTGTCGGGAGACAGGTAGATGACAGCCTCGCGGACGAGCGTGCCGCGATCGGCGGCCAGAAGCAGGGAGTTTCCCAGCACGATCAGGACGGTCAAGAGCAGAAGCTTGGTAATCGGTTTCACGGCAGTGTTCGTCTCCGGCTTCGAGGGTAGCACGTAGAGTGAGATGTTTGGAACGGGCGGCGCGGGCTGAGACGGCCAGCGCGGGAAAGCGATAACGACTAAGGAACACGAAGGAAACCTTAAGCGACTAGACCCCGTGTTTTTTCGTGTCCTTAGTCGTTGATGAATTTTGGACCCTCGCCCCTTTGATTCATGTTGACAAAGATGCAACCGGTGCTGTACACGATGGGTTCTCTTCAGCGCCGAACTTCTGCGCGGAGATTGCCTTGGCCGGAAAACAGAACTCGAAGCGCGCGCAGGACCCGCCATGACGACCCGCGGTGGCGCGCAACAGATTGGAATTCGCGACCTCAAGAGCATCGACGACCTCAGCCAGTTGATAGCCGTGGAGAAAGAAGTCTGGGGGATGGCGGACGAGGACACTTTGCCCCTGACGCTGGCCATTGCCTGCAAGGCGGCGGGCAATATCTTCGTAGGGGCCTTTGATAACGATAACGACAAGAACAAGCTAGTCGGGTTCGCCTTCGGATTTCTCGGCCGCGTGAACGGACAGACGACGATTCACTCGCACCTGCTGGCGGTGCTCGATGCGTATCGCCATCTGGATCTTGGCTTCCGGTTGAAGCAGGCGCAACGCGAGCGGGCGATGGCCATGGGCGTTCGTGAGATGACGTGGACCTACGATCCGCTGCAGAGCCGAAACGCCCACTTCAACTTTTCCAAGCTGGGTGTGGTTTCCGATGCTTATAAGGTGGATTTCTACGGGCCGGAAACTTCCAGCATGCTGCATCGGAACGGAACGGACCGGCTGTGGGTGCGGTGGATGCTGAATTCACGGCGGGTGCGGGACCGGCTGGCCGGCAAAAGTACGAGTACGAGTGCGCGCGTGGAAACCATCGATGCCCTGCGGCTGCTGGCTCCGCTGGTGCGCTTCGATCCCAGCGGGAGACCGGGACGGGCCGATCTGGCGGAATCACTGGCCCGGCAGCGCGTGAGCATTGAAATCCCGGGCGACATTCTGGAAGTCGAGCGCACTGACATGGGATTGGCGCGAGAGTGGCGCGACGCGACGCGCTGGGCGTTCCGCGAG
>Ga0187858_10005906_pt1 | contig 11077 bp, 13 predicted proteins | sample June2016WEW_8_15_FD_133015 | JGI IMG/M metagenome (GOLD analysis project Ga0187858, IMG submission 133015) | Peatland microbial communities from SPRUCE experiment site at the Marcell Experimental Forest, Minnesota, USA - June2016WEW_8_150 | ecosystem: Environmental > Terrestrial > Soil >...
GACCGGTACTTTCAACCACTCAGTCACCCCTCCAAGCTATTGATTTTACTACGTTTTCGGTCTCCTAGTGAGCGGAATAAAGGGCAAAAGTAAATGGATTTGTAAATGTCCGGCGCTTTTCGGTGCTCCCGGTGCTTTTCGTGCTTTCCGCTGCGCCCGCGCGCTACTCCTTCCGCCCGTAGAGCTTCCTGCCTGTCCATGGTCTCCGCTCCTTCCGCCCGTAGAGCTTCCTGCCGCCCCACACACTCTCTCTCCTTTATTCTATTATAAAGAGTATAGGTATGCGTCCGTGCGTCCGGAAGATGAGGGGGGCGGCTGATAGCGTGGGGGTTAGGTCCGGACGGACAATGCGTCCGGTATGCGTCCGTGCGTCCGGAGATGAGTCCGGAAAGGCTGTGCCGCCACCAAAAAAACGGGCGCTACCGATTCCCAACCGGATTCCCGCTGGTGGGCGGCGAACGCCGTAGCAGGCTCGCTAGGTGGTTTCTCTATATGGGTTTAGGCCCACCTGCCTGATGACCCCGACGAATCCGCTAACCACCACGGGCGGAAGCGGTTGCATCGTCAGGTTAATCGACGGGTAGCGACATAGACCCGACGAAAGAGCCGCTATCCGGGTAGCGCCGCAGCCTGTAGCACTGCTTCGAGCGTGAGCGCGGCGCGCTTCTGGTCAGCGGGAAGGAATTGGGCGTACACATCCATTGTCATTTTGACGCTTGCGTGACCTGCCCGCGCAGCGACCAATTTAGGATTCACACCGGCGCGCAACAATTGGCTAATATGTGTGTGGCGTAGGTTCTTAAGTTGCATCCCGGTGAACCCGATGGCGCGGACGCGGTCAATGAAAGCTGATGTGAAGCTGCTAGGACGCCAGCGCGATCCGTCCAGTGTCGGAAATACCAACCCCTCGTCAACCCAAGCCGGTCCAGCGGCCAGCCGCGCCTTCTTTTGTTCGACGGCGTGGCGGCGCAACGTTTCCACGGTCAAGGGCAGAAGGTCAATCGGACGGATTGAACTTTCGGTCTTGGGATTCTTGAAAACAAGTCCACCGGCTTTGGTTTCTTCTAGTGAGCGTGTGACAGAGAGAGTATCAGCCTTAATGTCTTTCCACCGCAGCGCAAGTAATTCGCCACGGCGCAATGTAGTAGTGGCGGCGACTACAACCGGCGCGTAGAGCCGATTGCCCTCAAAGCCCTTTAACAGGGTCATCAGTTCCTTTTCATCTAGTACCTTCATCTCCGGTTTCACCGGCTTTGGCGGCTTAACCAGGTCAGTCGGATCATAGGCGAGTTTCCTTAAGAGCACCGCGCGTTTCAGCGCCTGACGAAAGACACGGTGTATGTGCAACACCGTCCGATTCGACAGCTTTCCTTTGCTGTCTAGCTGCTGGGCATTTAGGTAGTAGGTTTGAATCGTCTGTGTGTCCAGTTTGACGAGCGGGGTGTCACCGAACTTCGGCTTGAGGTGCTGGTTGATTAGCTCGCTCCAGCGTTCCAGCGTGCGCGGCGCGGCGGATTGTTCACCAAGCCACTGGTCCAGATACTCGCCAACGGTGAGTCGGGACGGCTCGATCAGCGTGCCTTCCGTCTTTTTGTGTTCAAGGGTAGCAGCGCGCCGGTTTGCTTCGCGCTCTGTGCCCCGGAACAGTTCGGACTGATACTTGTTCTTACCCCTGTAAATGAAGATGCGACATTTCCCCTTGGGCGCACCTTTTTTGGGTCGTTCGTGCCATTGAATGAATGCCATGATTTTCTCCTTTTCGATTTACATCCAATTTACATTGCTCTTAAAGTCGTTCGCGCCGTGGGCGTTTAGCAACCTTTCCGGTTTCCGAGACCGGTACTTTTAAGTCTCCTCCATCCAGCGCCGGGCCGTCTTTGCGTCTGTGCGGAGCCGCCGCGCGATTTCCGCAAGTGACTTCAACCCGTCGCGATAATCCTTCCGGAGATTCGACAGCGTTACGCGGCACGACGCCTTGTCAGTTAGGCGCGACGGGCGTTTGCCCATTTCGCGCACCGCCATCGGCTCGCGGCAGACTCGGCACTCACGCAATATCCATCGGCCCCGGCTCTTTAGTCCGAGTTGAAGCCACATGAATCCGAGCAGGTTCTTTGGGATGAGATTCAACCCGCCGCCGTTCAGCGTGAAGCGCGGCGCTACCGTGTCGCTGAGTTTCTCATTCATCAGGCTCCAGAACTCTGCGTACTGCTTGTTCAGATAGAGTCGAATCACACGCTTCATGTCACGGATTTCAGCGACCCAATTTGCGAGCGGCTCGCCATGCTCTTGGATGGTTTGCGGTCGGCGTACCCCTAACGCGCGGGCGAGCCGAGTTGAATATGTGCGGCGGCGCACTGCGACAGTCGGGATTCCCAAAAGGCCATAGAGCATCGCGAATGACTGGATGCCTGCGGGTGTCGGTTTGGTATCAGAGAAAATCAGGAATACATCCCGCCACATTTCATCGCCTGGCTGCCCCGCGCCACTGATAGGTGGCGTGAAGCGAGAGCGCGACGGCGAGGCTGGAACCAAGACGCTGCCGCGCCAGATGTAGCCGTCATCGCAGCACTCCCACTCAAACTCTGTCAGTCGTTTCATCTCGCCTTTACGGTAAACTTACCGATTTACCTGTAAGTCGATTATACGCGAAAGTACTTCGCAGAGGAAGACGAGAAAATGAACAGGAAATTTGCGAATACGAAGCTCCCTGATGAGGGAGCGATGGTGCTCACGATACCGCAGGCGGCGCGGCTCTTGCTGATCTCACCGCTCCGGGCGTACCAACTCGCGAAAGAAGGCAAAATCCCGTGCGTCCATTTCGGGCGCTCCGTTCGCGTAGTGCGCGCCGACCTTGAAAGAATGCTTGCCGGTGCCGCTGGCAGGGAAGGTGGCGTTCGATGAATCCCGCCGAAGCGACGGCGCGCGAGATGGCAGTGGCCCTTGGCGTCGGCGTGTTCCCGATCCATTGGATTAAGAAGGACGGCAAGTGTTCGTGCAACAAGAAGGACTGCAAAGACCCTGGCAAGCATCCTGCGACCATGCACGGCCTTAGCGACGCCACGACCGACCTAGCGCAAATTGATAGGTGGGCGGCAAAGTGGCCCAAGGCAAATTGGGCGATGGTTCCGGGCGACGACTATGTTGTCCTTGATGCGGACGTATATAAGGAAGCGGGTGCACGTTCATTTGCTGAATTAGAAAAGAAAATACCTGGTCTGTTTGATAATACCGTCGCCGCTACCACTCCACGCGGCGGCTGTCATTTCTGGTTCAAACTTCCCCCCGGCGAAATTGTCAGCAGCCGGAACAACGCGCTGGGCAACGGCGTAGATGTTAAATCGCGTGGCGGTTACGTCCTGCTAGCCGGATCGCGCACCGACGCTGGCATCTACGCGTGGAAGGCAGGACGCTCGTGGAAGGACCGCGCGCCAGATGCCGTACCACCCGAACTGCTGGCGCTGCTGCCGCGACCGGCGCGCAAGGAAGCGAAACCGAAACACCGTCCGTTCGCCAAGCTGCTCTACGATGCCATGAAGCGCGACCTGCTCGCTGCCTTCCACAAGGCAACCGATCAAGCCGAGTTCGCGCGGCGCGGCGCTGAATACTATTTCACTTGTCTGAACCACGCCGATACGAAGCCATCCGCGCGCCTCAACCCGGACAAAGGCTCATGGTACTGCGATGTATGCGATATTGGCGGCGGCATCGGTGAGTTGTGGGCGGCACGCTTCAAGTTGGACCCTGTAACTGATTTCGACCGCATCGAATCCGAGTTGGCGGCACTGTTCGGGGTCAAGCTGGACGACGCCGATGCTCCTAGGAAAACCAAAGTAGCAGAAATGCTTGAGCTGCTTAAGGCGCGCAACATTCAGCCCTTCCCCGACTCCAATGATGATACCTACGTCGATTTTGTAACGCCGGAAGGACTGCGCGATACTCAGCGCATATCAAGCTTTGGCCGATACTGCACGTTCCTGTACTACCGTGCGACCGGCAAGACGATTCCGCCGTCCACGATACAGGAAGTCCTATCACACCTGGACGCTGAGGCGCGCTACGGCGGCAACCCGCCGCGCAATCCCACGGTGCGCTACGGCGGCGACGGCAAAACCATCTTCGTCAACCTTGGCCGGCCGGATAAGAAGATTTTGCGAATTGCTGGCGACGGCTTAAGCGTCATTGAGTACGCGGCCAGCCCGGTGTGCTTTCTGTTCCCGAAAGGGCAACTGGAATTGCCGCTACCGGGAAAGACGCCGATGGCCCTGGACGAAATACACCGCCGCTTCTATTCCAACATGGGGGAGCCTGCATTCCTGCTCACAATCGGCTGGACGCTTGGTGCCATGCGACTGGCTGACGAGTACCACCACTTAGCCATCAATGACGCGCCTGACCGTGGTAAAACTGAATTTGCGAAGTCTGAAAAGCTGTTAATTGACCCGACCTCACGCCTCATCCGCAACTATCCACGCGATCCGCGCGACCTGTTCGCGTCGCTGCGAAATTGCTACCTGCCAGTGTACGACAACTGCTCGTCCATAAGCCCTGACGCATCCGACGTGCTCGCCAGCATCGGGACGGGCGGCGATTTTGTCCAGCGCGAACTGTACTCCGATTCTAATGAGATCGGTGCCGATGCTGCGCACCCCGTCGTTTTGACGAGCGTTCCAGCTATCGCGCGGCGGCCCGACCTGGCCGCCCGTGTTTTGAATCCGACGCTGGAAAAATTCGCGGACTGCGGCGGTACAGTCCCCCGCATTGAAGCAAAAACCTTTCGCGCGGACTTTATGGCGGCGCGGCCTGACATTCTCGCGACGTTGTGGGCGGCGCTCAGTGCCGGGTTACGCGAGAAAGGGGAACTGCCTGAAAACGTGCGAATGGCTGAGTCTGCGTTGTGGATGTACCGCTGCATGAAAGGATTCGGCAAGGAAACAGAATTTTTCGCCGCCTATAAGGAAGATCACACCAACACCGCAGAGCGGCTGCTGGATGAAAGTCCACTCTACACAATGATTCTGTCGTTGGTTTGGGATGCGCACAAGGCCGAGTATCACACTTGGTCAGGCACTGCGACTGCGCTGCTGGACCAGTTGAATCTCGAAGCTGCACCGCACATAACCCATAATCCGAAGTGGCCTAAGTCGGCTTGGCACCTATCTGTGGCGCTTTCCAGCCTTGAATCTGCCTTCCGGTCGGTAGGAGTGATTATCGCCAAGGGCGAACGCGACACCAAGGGCAAGAACCGGGACCGACTGGTACATATCCGCCATGCCGATGACCCGAAGTTCAAGGGGCTGTTAGTTGACGTTGACGTGCCCGAACACCCGCGCGAATTGAGGGAGGCAATATGAGCCGAGGGCAATGCAACGTCTGTGCCCACCCGGCGCGGGCGGCGATTGATATAGGACTGGTCGAGGGCCGGTCTAAGCTCCTGATGGCGAAGCATTTTGGAATCTCCCATCACAGCCTTTGGCGGCACTGGTACCACCACGTTCCGCCCGCTGCCCGCGCCTCGATGCTCGCTACCCGGCAGAGCTACGCGCACGTCAATTTGGACGAGTTGCGGGTGAACGAGACTGAGGGCATATTGGCGAACGCTGTGGAAGTGAGGAGGCGGCTGTATAGGAACGCGGAGTCAGCCGAGGCTGTCGGAGACTTCCGTGCGGCCGTCCTGTGCTATGGCAAGATTCTGGAAGCTCTCAATCTGGTCGGCAAGCTGCTCAACCAATTCTCCGGCCATCACGCGCAACAGGTTAACCAGCTGGTGGTAAGCCCTGACTACCTTCGCTTGAGGGCCGCGCTCATCACCGCCCTACAGCCCTTTCCCGAAGCCCGTGCGGCCGTCGCCCGTGTGCTGCGCGACCTAGAGACAGTCGAGGTTGAGTCCAATGGCGCGGCGCAGTAACGCTGTGGCCCGCGACCTGGGCCTAGCTCTGGATGCGGCGGGGTTCCTGCGGGAGTTGGGGCTGGACCCGGACACTTGGCAGGGTGCCCTACTAACTACCGTGCCTCACCGGGCGCTTCTCAACTGCTGCCGTCAATCTGGCAAGTCCACCATCGCCGCCGCCATCGCGTTGCACACGGCAGAATATGAGCCGGGCAGCCTTGTGTTGTTGGTTTCGCCGTCGCAACGGCAGAGTGGCGAGCTATTCCGAAAGGTGTCGGCCTTTGAACACAAACTCGCTGGCGCTGAACGCGTGGTCCAAGAATCAGTCCTACGGATGGAACTGGCTAACGGCTCGCGCATTATCTCGCTGCCCGGAAATGAGGGAACGATTCGGGGTTACAGCAGCGCCTCGTTGGTCATCGTTGATGAGGCGGCACGGGTGGGCGACGAAATGATGGCGGCGATCCGGCCCACGCTCGCGACTACCAATGGCCGCCTTATCGCTATGAGCACGCCGTGGGGTAAACGCGGCTGGTGGCACAAGGAATGGATTTTGGGCGGCGATAGCTGGACGCGGTTTTCTCTCCGCGCTGAGGATTGCCCGCGCATCAGTAAGGAATTTCTAGCTGAGGAAGAGAGAGCCTTGGGACCGTTCCTATACAGGCAAGAATATCTTTGTGAGTTTCTCGATGACGAGAGTTCAATATTCCCGACAGCGCTGATTGACGCGGCTCTAACGAATGAAATCGAACCACTTTGGAGGTAATTGAAAAATGGCTACTAACGCAAAAGTCATAACCGGCCTGTCCCAACCTGATGGGAGTCCGCCCGCGGCGCCGGTGTACCGCCCCAAGAGCGGAATCAAGCAAGACCTGGCGGCGGCGCAAAGTTTCGGTGCCAAGATTGACGACCTTCGGCAACAGAAGGATGCCAAGATTCGCACCATTAAGAGCAACAAGGATTTGACGCAGACGGCAGTGGGCGCTCAAATCAAGGCCATCTCGGATGTCTTTGACTCTGACATTGAGTCCTTGGTTAAGGCGACATTCGCCTACTGCGACGCGAACGCGGCGGTAGCGCCATTTTTCACAAGACAAGCCTGTTTTCTCCGGGCAGTAGCGGATGCGGCGGTAACGGCGACTGATAGCATGGGCGCGCGGCTACGCCGGGAGTCCGCCGCACAACTGATGGATGAAGCCGCGCTCGCTGCCAGCCGTGCAGACCCCGTGGCCGGTGGCCTGATAATGATTGAGGTGTCGGCGCGGACGGAAGGACCAGCCGATGGTCCCGGTAGCGCGCCAAGGCTCAGCCGGGGTCAGCGCGAAGCCATAAACGCGCTCTTGGCAACCATCCCCCTGGATAGTGAGGTGGTCGCGCCGATGCTGTTGGAGTTTGACATCCTGCGCCGGGAGACTTCCATCCGGTCCGGCGCTGGCGGACCCACGGCCAAGATTGCCGTCGCGCTCTTGAAGCGACAGGCCGGTTACGATGATGGTCAATCATAAGAGGCTGGTGGGACATTGAAGTTGGCTTATACATTTGCTGTTGAGGGCCAAGCCAAAACCGGAGCGGCCATTGCTGACTCCGGTTGTCCTGCCAAAGGGGCGCGGCGGTGCATCACTACCGCCCCCGCCTTCCCCAAGGTTGGGCTGTGGCGCCCAAGGCGGCGCGGGATTGTTGAGCGGCGGCTTCCAGCCGCCCGACGCCCGCGCCGCCGACTAACATGAGGTGCTGTCATGAAGATGAAAGCGTCGAACGGTGTTGTGGTCGAGTTTTACGATGAAGGCGATCCGGCTATCACGGAGTTGGACTTGAACCGGGTTATTAAGTTCCGTGATGAACGGACTCGTGATGAGCGAGCGGCTGACCTGCTATACCTGTTGGCGAGTCACGGCATCGCATTACGGCCACACATTATGACCAAAGAGATTCTTGATTTGGGTCACGAGATTGCGCTGGAAGTCGCTGACCTGAAACCGGAATTGTTGTTACGGTTGCGCGCTGGCGGCCGCATTGCGCCGCTCGTTATGCGGCTGGCGGCGCTGGGATGGAGTGGCGAGAGAATCGCTGACCTTAACCTTGGCGTTGATGAAATTGTCATCAATGCTGAATCCGACCACGTTACCATTGTACGCGAAAGCGATTGGGGTGGCGGAAGGATAGTACATCGATGCCAAATGTGAACATTGTCGGACCACCGCCCCGTAAGCGTCGGCTCACATTGGGGCTGGACTTGGGCCAGACGATTGACCCGACAGCGATAGCCATCGTGGAGCGGTACTTACCGCCGCCCACCACGTTTTTCTTTGATGACGAGGGCAAGGAAATTGAAGCGCCGCCTACCGTGCGCCCCATCTATCACAACCTGTGGCTGGAGCGGCTGCCACTCGGCACCAGCTATGTCGCTATCGTCGCCGCCGTCCGTGCCATGCTCGCGCGTCCGCCGCTGCTAGGGTGTACCGAGCTAGTGATTGACCGCACGGGGGTCGGCAGGGCCGTGTACGACCTGTTCGTTGAGGCCGGGTTGAACCCGATTGGAATCACAATCACCAGCGGCGACAGTGAGCATCGTGAGAACGACCGCTCAGGTTGGCGAGTGTCGAAGTTGGCGTTGGTGTCGCGGCTCCAAGCCCTGCTCCACGCAGGGGAGTTGAAGATTGCCAAGAGCCTGCCTGAAGCTCCGGCGCTGGCCGCTGAACTTCAGGAGTTCCGCGCCACAATTTCGGAAAGTGGGAATGCGTCGTTCGGCGCTCGGTCGGGGCGGCACGATGACCTGGTGTTGGCGCTGGCGGTTGCGGCGTGGTGGGCGGCCCGAAACGAGGGAAATCAGGTATCGATTCGGTATGGGTTGTTCGCGTGATGCAGAAGCGGTTAGGATGGCGGACCCAACCACTTCCTGATGGGGGCTATTGGCTCAGAAGGATGAACCTCAGCGGACTTCGCCGCTAATTTTCTTCGAGCAGAGTCTGGATTGTATAGCCAAAATCGCTGCCGGATGAAATGTTCAGGCGGCGGTCCGAGCCGTCGCTTACCGTCCGGGTAATGCCAAAGAAGGTGGTAGCAGCTGTCGCATAGCGCCCATCGTGCATTGCGCCACTTCGCGTCAGCCTCGCATCGTCCCCACTGACCCCAGCACAGGAATCGGCCTTGACCGGGATAAATCTTCGCCATGCTCGATCACTCGATTGGTCCGCTTGAAGCGATGAGACCGTCCGAATGATAGTGAAAGAACTTGAATTTTCGTCCGTCCGACATCTCAAGAGTATACCAAACCCCCACTTCGCCCACCGGAAGTACAGTGCCTACGACCTTCCTCCCACCGAGCAACGGAGGCTCGCCGGGGCCAACGGCGATCTCGTCCTGTATCTGTTGTAAGTTGTAGGCGGCCCTTCGCTTCACCCCACTTTCGTCAGTTAGGACGCCTTGCCCTTTCATCCTCTCCAACACCCTCATCCTCCCAACCTCCTCACTGTTGTCTTCACTACTTGAAATGATCCGCCCGCCGGGCAGAGGTTTCAACTAGCCGTGTTCACGGTTGTCAACCGTTGTCAACACAATGCTCTCTATTTCCTTGATGCCTCCTCAGCCCGTCTAAGCACGCCGAGGATGATGGCGGAGTGCTCCTCAAGTCCCTTCATGGTGATGCTGAAGCTGATATTGTAAGCTCGATGCGGAGAGGCTTCGATACCCGCTTCCTGCAACGAAGACAACTCAGACTCGCGGGCTTCGCGACCAACTCGAAACTCAACGTGACAGATGCCCGCCGACTTGCGCGGGCCAAACCAACAAAAGTAGTAGCCCGTCGTTCCGAGCGCGATGGCGCTGTGGCGGTTGTAATTTAATCTCGGCTCGACGCTGCCAGTGCGTAATGATGAGACGATCTTGTCCATGACGGCCAGCGAAGCGGAATCGGACTTCTTCTCCCAATACGCCCTGTCTACTACCTCGTCAACAACACCGTCGTCGGCGATTTCCTCGACCACATCAAGAACTGTTACGGCGTGAAGAACGATGGTGTTGTCCATGCGGAACGCGCTTAGCTGGACCGCGATCATCGGCACTGCCCGATTGAGCAACCGCAAGATATTAAAGAACCGACTGGTGATCTGCTCGGCAACGATTACTGCGCGGTGTTCAAACTGTGGTCGTCTCTGTCGCTCGATGTCCCAATATTCGATGCTCCGAATGATGTGGCTCTCATCGAGAGCACCGAGCATGACTTCTACTTCGTAGTACGTCTCCCCCTCCTCGTCGAGCATCAAGAAATCTATTCGGCCCCCAATTGGTTGCCGGTGCTCGCGTCCTGCTATCTCCAACTCCCCCAAACCCAGAAGCGTCGGATCGTCCATTATCCGGTCTTGTAGCCATCTTTCGTCCAGCCCCACCGACCGCAGTTCGACGGGCGCGACCTTCTTAAGTTCAAGCGGCATAGAAATCCTCCTGTATCAGCAATCGAGCGCAGAAGGTACAAATTGCGCTTCCGAACTCGATGAGCTTAACCGAGAGCTTAAATTATTTCACGAGCCCGAAGTCGGGATTGTCGAGTGTCCAGTTGAAACGTGAAGTGCCATCACTTTGCAGACACTCACCATGTTCGTATTGTTTCGCCATCAAGTGCGCATCGCGCCCGCCGCCCACCCCTATCAGAAAAGACTGCGCCATTTGCAGCTTGGCCACGACGCACTCGCTCCGGCTCGAATATCCATCATGGCTTCCTGGCCTGGGAATCAGTTTCCATTCGCTCTGTGGCGTTGAGGCCATGACGACCTTCTGACCCTGCTCATCTTTTTGAATGGGTGGGATGAAGAGCGTCCAATAAGGGGGAAGAATGGCGCCGTGTATGGTCGGACCATTTCGCGCGGCTTCTTTGCGCGTCTCGCACCTGGCGCGGATTAAATACCAGGGGTTACTAGAGTCCATGGGCGCGTGCTCATACTTCGCAATATCCTGCTCGCTTATACTGCCATCTTCGCGCATGGTAGAAATCATTTCTTCTCTGGAACAGGGCTGTATTTCCGGATTTTGAGCAGACGGCGGTGTCATGGCTGGCGTCCAAGACGCTTGCGCACAGCAGGTGCCAACGGCAACGAATAGAAGTGAAAATACGCGCACTCCGATCCGTCCTCTGCGCCAATTAGATTTCATTTCGACCATCTCTGCTCCGGCGGTGGGAACCTAGAATTGGCGTCA
>Ga0187858_10005908_pt1 | contig 11074 bp, 6 predicted proteins | sample June2016WEW_8_15_FD_133015 | JGI IMG/M metagenome (GOLD analysis project Ga0187858, IMG submission 133015) | Peatland microbial communities from SPRUCE experiment site at the Marcell Experimental Forest, Minnesota, USA - June2016WEW_8_150 | ecosystem: Environmental > Terrestrial > Soil >...
GAAACCAGTCCGGTTTCATCCGCATTGGCGAATGCGAGTTTCGGCGAGTTTCAGCGGAGTTTTGGCGAATTGTGGCGAGTTGTCGTTTCGCGCCCCAATTCACTGACGCTTTCACTGACAGTGGCCATTCCAACTTACGCAACTCCTTGATACTCCCACACTTGGGAGTGGAGGCGGGGGTCGGAATTGGGCTGATAACCACCGCAAACCACAGATAAAATGCCAGATTCTGCTGGGAAGTCAAGCCTACCCGGCATAACCCAAACCTACTCATTTCCTACTCACCAAGTGTGCGTTTCAGTGTGCGTTGGTTTTTGCGGGAAAAAGTCCCCACAGACATATGCCATTTCTGATCTCCCCTGAAGGAACTCCCAGCCAATCCGCTCCTGCGCCAGGCGCTGGCCGGCGGCGAAAAGCTGACGCGCCGGCTCAGCACAGGTTTCCAGCCAGTCGCAGAGTGTGGCGGATGGCGGCTCGGCTTCCGAAGGCTGACCGCGCCCGCGGCCGAGTGTCAACAACTGATGATAGCTCCAGAGATGCGGAAAGATTGCCGGCAGGCCGGCGGCTTGAGCGCGCGCGGAAGCTTCCTGCGGAATCAGCAAACCTTGGGGATCGAGATCGCCAAAATACAGCACGGGGCGCATACCGCCGAGCGCGGCCAGTATTTCACGCAGGGAATGGATGCCATCCATGAAACGATTGCCGCACCCGTAAACAATGGCGCTGAACAGTTTTTGCTCGGCATTCCATCGGCAATAGGAGTGCCATGTCGCGGCGTTTTCAATTATCAGCACAGGCCCTTCCGGTTTTGGACCTGGCGTCCAAGGCAGCGGTTCGGAGACGATGAAAAAACCGAGCTTTTCGGGCGTGAGGCGTCCATCGCCGAACAATGCGGAACTGCGCACCAACTGGTCGAGTCGTTTCTCGTCGCCGAAAATTTCAAGTGACCTTTCCTTAATGGGCACACTCGGTCGCTCGCGACCGCCACGGGCAAAGAAGTCCTGTAGTTTAAGCAAGTCGGCCAAAGGGACAAAAACGCGAACGGTCACCAGAAAGCGCAACTCAGGCGCCCATGGAATTGCGCGGAGATCGGGTTTCTCGGTGGAGACTGCTTCTCGTGGCAGTTTCACCCAGCGCGGCAAGGCTGGCAGGGCGGAGACTTCCCACTGTTCGCGACCCTTCGGTAAATCAATCCGTTCGTCGAGTTGCAGCCGGTCGAGCAGTTCGCGCAGCCTGGTGCGGGCGGCTGGAGAGGCCGCCAATTCCGGGTGAACTTCCTGGAATGCACGGCGGAGTGCATCCAGTCCGAGACGGACCTTCCCATCGGAATGATCGAGCAAGCTGCGATGAAACTGTTCCGTCGGATTCATGCCTCGGTGGCTGGGGGCGTCGCACCACTGGCTTCGCCGTTAGCGTCAAAGATACGGATGTCTTGGATGACTGACTCGTCGGTGTCGGTTTGCAGGCCGACGGCAAGTTCGCCCGTGGCGGGGATGAAACGATTTTTTGCCAAGCGGACGCGGTTCGGAAAAACGCTCAGTGCCGCAGGGTCATTGATGCCGGTGGCGTAGATGAGCTGGACGCCTAACTGGCTGGCAATCCAGCGGTGCATTTGCAGGAACTCTGGTTTCGAGCACGGCCCGACAGGGTTGTCGAGCAGCAGCGCACTGACTTCGGCACGGCGTCCAGCATGGCCGCGGCTTTGCGTGCGGATTTTTACAAGCGTGCAATAAAGGAGGATGGCGACTGTGGTGCGCTCGCCTTCGCTCCAGCCGGCCATTTCGCGCACCGGGTAACGCTGGCGTCGGCGCTGGGTTTCGGGCTTGAGGATGGTGGCGTCAACGCCGGTTTCGCCCACTAACGCTGTCAACGAGCGGAACACCAGTTCAATTGCAGGCGGAATCTTTCCCTCGGTGAACATCAAATCCACCAGTGACTTGAGCCGCGCCAGATTGTCCGCGCGGTTTTGCGAAAGACGCAGGCGGATGCGCAGGAACGGTTCGCCCGCCCACTCACCCATATTCGCGGGAAGCACACTCCATTTTTCAGCGCGGTGTAGCAACCGGGCGGCCTGCTCGCAAACATTGAGCAAGGATTCAACCAGCGTCTCGCGGTGCTGGTTCATCTGTTCCAGATCCGCCTGTAGCACCAACGTTTCCTCATGCACCGCGTTCCGTTTATCGGCGGCGCCGAGAATGAGTTCCTCCAGCGGCATGTGAGCGAAGAGAGAACGCGCTGGAAGGTCCATCGCACGGGCGAAGCGGTCTTCCTGGGTGAGTTCGGAAATCCGGCTGTGAAGTGTTTGCAGCTTGCCGTGCTCCAATTGTGATTCGGCGCGGGTCTTCTTCAGTCGTTGCAAGCACTCCTCGGTGTGAGATCTCACCTGGGCATCGTCATCGGGCAAATCAGCAGGCGATATTCCGGTGGGAGAACCCTGATCGCGCAATCGGTCGGCAAGATTGCCGTAATCCGTTGCGCGTTGAGCACAGCGCATCTTCGCCTCAGTGGAAGATTGGCTGGCATTGCGATTTGTCTCGGCTTTTTGCTGAAGCTGGACGCTCTCTGTTTCAAGTTTAGCCACCTCGCTGGCGGCAGCGGCTGAAGTCGAGGGAATCAATTCCACTTGGCCGGGGCGTTCTTGCTCGCCCGCAGCCCCGAGTTCCTTAAATCGTTTCCGCGCCTCCTTGAAAGTGAGATCGGCTGCACCCTCCGCTCGTTGTGAAGCCGCCACTGCCAATTCTGCCGTCTGCAATTGCCCTGGCAGATCGCCAACAGCCATCTTCGCTACTGCGGCGAATTGGTCTAATCCGGCAAATTCGTTGGCGAGTTTTTGCTCTTTCGTTCGCTTTTCAGTTTGTTTGGCCGCCAATTCGCCCTGTGCTTTCGAATTGAGGAAACGCCCTTCGTATTGCTGGCTTGCGGCCTTGTAGCGGGTTCGGAGTTGTTCCAGCGAGTCGGTGACCGACGTCGGCAGAGTGCCGACATAAATGATGCTGCGGGCTTCGTTCTGGAAGCCAGCCAACTCCACGCCAAGTTCCGTGAGTCGATTCACCAGCGGTTGCTCCTCGGTTTCCTGTTTACCGAGACGCTCCTCTAGTTCGGGCAACTCGACGCCGATTGCCTGCAAGCGCGAGCCGAGCTCGATTTGGCGCGCCCGCTTCGAATCATAATCAATGTCGAAACGTTCGATGAAGGTATTGAGTTGACCGACCGCTTTCTCAGCCCGCTGGAAATCCTGGCGGGCAAGGATCTCTGCGGTCGTCGCCGACGCGATTGCCTCTGCCACTTCCTCCCGGCGTGTGGTATTCCTTCGCTGGCGTTCTTGTAGAGATTCCAAGCCCTGTTGCTCTCCGCGCAATTTCTCCCGCAGCATTCCCAGTTTCGTCCCTCCATACTCAGCAAGCCATCGGCCAAGTTCATCGCGCAGAGTCTTGGTGGCGTCTAGTTGAGCGTGAAGCGTTTCCAGTTCCTTGTTGCGCGAGGTGATCACCGAGGCCAGTTTCTCCACCTCAGCCTGGGCGCCTGCGAAATTGAATCCGGCGGCGTGCCGGGGCAGAACGACCATCCTCTCACCATTAGTAGATGAGGGCAGCTTGGCAATGGCGTCGGGCGTGGGGGCAACGACCACCGCCAATTGCTCAGTCCGCAGCGCAGCGAGGGCCTCGCGCAAACGCAGGCCATCCGCTGTTGCATCAAACAGCACCCCGCCAAATCGGGCCGGGTCGCTGGCGAGCAGGTCCGCGGCAGCCTGATGATCGGTGAAATTGTAGGCCAGCCACAGGGCGGCGGTAGTGGCGCTGCGGATGCCCGCGTTTTGCAATTTTTCCACCAGCACTTCAATATCCCGGTGCGGGGGGAAAAGCCGCTGCTTGTCCACCGACGCCTGCGCCCGTTCATCTTCCGCCCCCTCAACGTTCAGCCGCAAGATTTGACGAAGAAGAGATGAGGCCCGTTCGGACAACCGTTCGGCGGTCTGGGGCAAATTCAGGTCTGCCCGCGATGCTTCAACAGCGGCCCGGGTCTGCTCATCAGTCGCGAGGCGTTCCTCTTCGGCTTGGGCAGCAGAAACCTGTTTGCCAAGCTGACTTACGAAACTGGTCGCGGCAGCGATTTCGCCTGACAACTGGGTCGCCACGCCAACCAAGCCGGTCTGTTCAGTGCGGAGATTCCCAATTGAGCGGGCAGCATTCTCCTCGGCTTCCTTCGCCTTTGAACTCGTGTCTTTCCACCGTGCAAGCCCATCCGCTGCCGCTTCTTTTATTTCCAGTAAGCCTTCGGTTCGCAGCCGATCGCGATGTGTCTCACGCAAAGCGAAATGCTGGTCGAGCGCATTCTTCTCTTGCTGCTTCGTGGATTGCTCCGTGACTAATTTTGTCCGTTCATCGCCCAGTTTCTTGAAACGATCGCGAAGCGCCTTGTGCTCATGCTGCACCGTGTTCTGGTTGGTCGTGACCGGACCGACGGCTTGCTCGACCTGGAATTTGTAGGCCGCACCCAAAACTTGGAGTGCTTCCAAAACTGGCTTTGCTTGTGTGTGCTCATGTTCCAAAGCGCGCTCCAATTCGGTAACATCAGCAGTCACGGTGTGCAACTCGCCCAGAACCACAGCCATTTCACCAAGCCGCTTATCCTGTTGGGCAGCGGTTCGGACCTGCTCACAACGCTTCAGTTCAGCTTCAGCCTCCCCGACTTCCAACTGGGCTTTGAGCCGACGGAAGAAGTTTTGTCGGCGGCCGTTGGTTGTTCGCGCGGATTCCAGCCGCTTTTTCTCGATTTCCAACAGTTTCAACTCTTCCTCACGCCGCGCCATTTCGGTGTTGAACCGATCTTTAGCAACAATCAAAGCAGCCCAGAGTGATCCAGCATCACGCTCGACCGTCTCGCCTCGCTCTTTGACGGATTGCCAGATGCCGAGTTGCTGCACGAACAAGTCAAGGTCCACGAGAAGCTTCTGGTTGAACTCCAACTGAAGCTCCAACGCTTCACGCCGCCGGAGCTTCGGCAGGAACGCGTCAAGATTCTTACGGACTTCGGTTGCGGTGGCGGGATCGAAGCCGAGCTTCAGAAATTCGTGGATGAAATCAGCGTCGCGCTTAAGCTCGTTGAAGAGATTGTTGATGCCGCCCTCGCGCTCGTTCATGCGCAGTTGGAACGTGAACAACTCAGGGTCGAGGTGGTTGTTTTCCAAATGCTCACGCCACTCCGCCTGGTTGGTTGTGTGGACTACGGCGAGACGTGGTTGCGTCTTCTGCTGTGCATCAAGCCAGTCACGGAACGCCTCGAAGGAAGGAACCGGCTCACCCAGCCCAAGGACAGGCAGTGAATCGAAATTAACATCACGCCCAGGCCGCATGGTGAAGAACAGACGGCGCAAGTCCCCGGTGCTGCGGTCTAGTCCGCGCCATGAGAGCGCCTGTCCGACCAGCAGTATTTCGCGCGGGCCATCTGCCAGCAGAGACGCTTCGGCACGGTCGTCGGTGGTGTCCCATTCGGTGATGACAAAGCCCAAGTCGCGGTCGCGAAGGTAGTCGCCCAGTTCTCGCGCCCTGCTTTCAGCCTGCTTGCCGAGAAAGAGCCGCTGGCTGGGGCGATACGTGGAGAAATAAAGGCTGAGGAGCGAAGATTTGCCTGTGCCGTTCTCCGCCCAGATCACGGAGTCTGCCGCGCGGCCCTGGGCATCGCGCAAATCCAACGTCAGCGACGGAAATCGAGCGTCCTGGTGACCAAGGCCGGCAAAATGAATGCGGGTGATGCGGGGCATAATGCAGGATCAAGTCAGGAAGCCGGGGTTCCTTCAGGGCTACCGGATGGGGCAGACGGCAGTGCCTGTTCATATTCGCCACCCGGCTTGGCAGCGAATGCCCGCAACTGTTCCAACAATGCGTGCGCGCCGTGATACTTGAGGCGGATGCGATACGCGGACGTGCCCTGATAGTTCCCCCTTTTTTCATCCACCAGGCGGAGCAATCCCTGTCCCGCGAGATATTCCAGCGCGTAGCCACACATGCCGGTGAGTGATTGGCGCGATTCGCGCTTGTTCTTCGTTTCCTTCGTCAGCGCCTGTGCGAGCACGACACGCCATGCCCGTTTCTCTTCCGATTCAGCCGGATCAGGATTTTGCGCGTGGCGCGCGTTTTCGGCCTCGGCTAAATTTTTAAGCCATTTCGCCAACTCCGGCGCGGTTAGGAAGGCGGCTTGCACATCGTCATCCTGTGCCAAAGTCTCCGCCCGAGGAAATGACCAAGCGGCAATCGCGACCTGAATAATGCCATGACAGATGCGCTCCTCCGGTGTCATGCCGCTGCGATAATCGTCCGCATTCAATCGAAAAGGGCTGGTTTCACTCGCGGTGACGATCAAGCCATGTTTTCCAACATAGACGATTCGCAGGCCAAGCCCATCGCAAACGCCATCAGTGATCGTGCGGAGCGTAACTTCCTCTTCATAGCGGCGGAGCAATTCGGAATAATCCTTGGACGTTGCAGGCGAGCGCGACGCTAACGCAAACCCGATAAGGCGACCGGCATCGTGGGCATCGTTGGCGGCAGGGTTCATTTGCTCAAGCGGCTTAACACAAGTTCATCACCCGAAAAACCTTCGGCGGCAAAGGGCTTTCCGTCAGGCACGACAGCAAATTGGCGTCGCTCGCCCGCCGCGCCAAATTGTTCCATGGTCAGCAACACGAAGAGCCGGCAGGCAGGAGGCGACAGGCCATGTTTATTGGCGACGGCAAGCAATTCGGAAAGCTTTTGTGCCCCCCGCAATTCGTGCCGCAGAAAATCACGCACCGCAACACGGTCTGCGGGCTGAAATACGGGCGGCGCTTCGGCAAGCGCCTCAGTCTGGGGCGCTGCGACGTCGGCTTGCAGCGCATCAGATTCGGTCGGGAGAGCAAGCAGTTTGGACCAGATCTGCTCCAAACTTGGCGGAACTGGTGTCGCGTGTCCGACCAACAAATTCATCGCGGGCGCCCACGCTTCCCGTACGAAACTGACTTCCGCGTGCAGCCAAGGTAACAGGACTTCAGGCTCAAGATTCACACATGCACCCATCGCCCCGCGGCGCAAACGCTGGCGGGCGTGTTCTTCCCGAAACTGGTCGTTGGCCGTGATAAGCAAACGGTGGAGCTCGAGATTGGTGATTTCAGACTTTTCGAGTTCATCCAACAAACGGGTGAGTTTGCCAAGATCGTCGCCGCCAGCCTGGTCGCGGCGCTGTTCAAGACCGGTGCGAAGCTCAGCCTCCTTGCGTTGACGTTCACGGATGTGGCCGAGTGCGTGGGTCATCTGCGGAAGCACTTCGGTGGTCCATTTCGCCTGATCCGCATCGCGCCGGGCGACTTCCAGTCGCAGGCGAATGGTCTCGGCGTAGGCTTTTGCACGAATTTGCGCCTGCCGCGCGGTTTGAATAGCGTCATCCAGCCGTCCGCGCTGGGATTGATATTTGAGCACGGCCAGGTCGGCTTCGGCCGCGTCTTCCAGATTGTATCCGAGCATCTCGGTATAAAGATTGATAGCCTCACTGCTGGCGCGGTAGACGCGTTCACCCTCTTCCGTCTGGGTTTCCTCCAAAAGACGGTAGGAAAACTCCCGCCAACGGACGTCGCCATTTTCCAACGCGGCGTAGCGCTCGACAAATTGCTGCCGGCGTCCGCGCTCGTTGAACAACGCATCGAGAATAATTCCGACCGCGCGCTTCTTATCTTCCTCCACGATGCCAGGGTCAGCGGCCTGAAGAATGGGAGACAAGACAATCTCAATGTCCCGCCGCGTCGCGCCAGTGCCAAAGCCCATTTTGTCGATCACCACATCCAGCACCACGAGACAAAGCATCCGCAAGTCGTGCCGGGAGAGATCAAGTCCACGTTGGTTCTTGTTTGTCTCCAGTTCAAGGAGAGGGGCAGGGGCAATTAGACTGCGCGTGCGACGCGCCACCGCTTCGCCCAATTCTCGCGATTCCAGCATCCCGGTCTTGTTGGTGGCCGGCGCAGTTTCGCAGGTCTCACCTGGCGAGGCCGCGACAGCGAACAGGTCATCAAGCGGGTTATTGGCTTTTGGTGCCATGATTTCTCAAGACCCCTGTGAGAGAGTCGGGTGAGTATGGTCCAATCAATATTGGTTGTCACGACTGGAAGCGACTCATCTGATGGGGGTATGGAATATTGAATCATCGTGGCTACGACAAACCATCTGATGGGAAGCGACAGGGCGGCTCCAGGGGGATCCGGTGAAACACATCGACAGGTTCAATCGATCCCTGGGAAAATACGGGCAGAACCACCCTAATTGGTACGCGCAGGCGGGCCGTAAACCGATTTTTGGCCGTTTGGCCAAACTTTGCCCCTGAAAAGTGCCGCGGCCAAAATTCGGTTCACGGGGTTCTGCGGGTCGTGGCCAGCGAATTGATTCTGCCTGGTGATCGAATTGGCGCGCGAGCGCTTGCGCGCCCAGTTGGACAAAACCCATAACGCCTTGCAACTTCAGCCCGGCGTCGAATCGCCGGTCAGAATGCGCTGTGCTTGGTACCAGTAATAAAATGCCTGTGCGTTGCCGCCTTTGAGCCTGGTCAACGGTGACCAGGGCGCTTGGATTTGCAAGTCACGCAATTGAGCAATGCGGTCGGGCTGAAAACGCAATTGCTCAATGGTCACGCCCTCCGGGCGACGCTGAATCCACGCGGCGATACAGGCGACTTTGGCGGCGGCGATGCGGGCTTCGTCGCGCCGGAACGGCTGGTTCACAAGATGGTTTTGCAACGCGGTCACGCCGTCCTGCAGGAAAAGCCCCTGCTCCGTTTTTGCGCCGCCGCGCAATTCGATCTGGCTGTAAAGGAGTCCGGCTTCGATGGAATCGTTCAGAGTCTCGGCGAGGCTGAATTCCGCCTTGCGATAAATAAGCTGTCGTGCGTGTGTGGCAACATAGACTTCAGCGGCCACGCTCAAATCGGTGGCGGCGTCGAATAAGACTCCGACATCGAAAAGTTGTTTCGCGATATCCGTCTTGCGCTTCGGATCATAAAGGATGCCGATGGTGCGCGGCGCGAACGCCGTGAGTTTGTCGCCGAGCAGGCTGTTTACTGTCGGCACGGCCACGCGAACTTCACGTTCCGGCGTGATGAACGGAGTGTTGATGATGACAGGTTCGCAATGTGCTGGCGCCTGTGATTCAAAGAGCGCGTCGAGCAAAACGTGGTCGTTCTTTGCTTCGACATCCGACGGATAGAAGATGCGAAAATGTTTTTTTGGCGGCAGTTCTTTGTCTCGCTGGGCATCGTGTGTGTAGCCGGCCAACGGCATGAGATGGCTCACCCGTTTCAGAACGGCGATCAACTCCTCCGCCTTCGCCTGCGTGACAATATCCACGTCAATGGACAAACACCGGATGGGATTCAGGCGCAGGAGCAGGCTCGATCCGCCCTTAAATTGGATGGGTAATCCGCTTTCCGCCAAATGGCCCAGAAGCTGGAGTGCGACGATGGTCTTCTCCAGCATCACCGGATTCCGGCATTCGATTTCGGAAGCTTGTCTCAAAATCCACTGTCTTCCAAAACATTCGGGCGAAATCATGGCTTGTCATCAGAACCAGCTAACGCGGAGTTTTTCAAAAACTCCGCTTTGATGTGTCGTTGCAATTCCAGCCCGGCAGGGCGGCGCTCGCGCGCATAATCCAGCAGTCGGGCCAGCGAAATCCGCGAGTAGCCAGCGAGATTGTCGAACATGCGGAAATACTCGCCCTCATCCATCAAGCCCAGCGCCCGGACTTCCATGAACAACTCCACCAGCAACCCCTCCACGGTCACCAGATGCCCGTCGTGCGGCTGCGTAGTCGGCTTGGGGCGGATGACCACCGTGCGCTCGCGGATGGCAAACTGCCGCGCCGCCGCCCCGCGCGGGTTCAGGTGGATGTCGTAGCCGTTATCCCGAAGCCGCGCCGCAACGCTCGACATCGCGTCGCGTTCCGTGTGGATGAAGGCGGCGAAGCGGGCGAGCAGGAGATGCCCGTAGCTGCGAAGCTGTTCCGTGGACCAGCAGGTGAAGTCCAGCAGGGGAAACGCCTTTGCCACCTCCTTGGACAGCTTGGCGACGGGTTTCTCGTTGAGCGCGCAGGGTTCGGCGATGCGGGAATACCAGCCGCGCCCAGCGTCGTGAATGACCCCGCCGCGCATGAACGCGGACAGATACTCGCGCAGCAACGCGGGCGGACAAGTGAGGTTGCGCAGTCGCAACCAGTCCCGAACATCCGCCACACTGAAATACGCCGCCTGCCTGGCGAGCGCCGGCAGACACTCATCCCGCAGAACTTGTTTTAAAATGATCTTATCGCCAATTGGCATATTACTGTTGCGTTGTTGCACCTTCAACGATTTTGATTTGCTCCGCTACCTGCATATCAGCGAGACAGAAGAAAGCCAAGCCCGCAACATTGGGCAAATCCATGGGACTTTCGCGCATCAGCCGAAGCATTGGGCCAAGCCGGCCCGAAACGGCGCATGCACATCGGGAGCCACACTTGCGGGTCGGAGGGCAGTAGTTCGTGGTTCCCCCGGCAGTATCAGGCATATAATCCCGGCATAGGCCTGGTATTGGGATCGGTGTTGGATCCTGGTCAGCCCATCACACCGTCTCGGCGGCGGCGGTCGATTCAAATTCCGACAGAATTTCCCGATGGTTGCCGGCCAAAAACTTCACCACTTTGGCATTCTCCAACAGTCGCTTGATGTATCCACGGACCACGGTCAGGCTCAGCATGTTTTCCCCGTAAGCCTTCTCCACGGCCTTCAGGTCGCGCTCGATCGTCTCCATTTCCAGCTCCATTTTCGCGATCTGCTCGCGCGTCATTCCCTGCTTCTTCTTTGGCACCTCCGGATTGACAAGCTCGTCCTTCGGCGTTCCCAGCACCAGAGCCTCTGCGTAGACCTTGGTGAAATTGTTTGCGCTCACCATCAATTCCGCGATTTCGATCTGGCGAAGGCCGGTCACTTTTTTCAACAACCGGATGGCATTCGGCGAAATCACTTTGTCTTTCAACAGGTCCACGGCCTCCTCGTTTATGCCGTCCAGCAGCTTCATGCAGGA
>Ga0187858_10005912_pt1 | contig 11070 bp, 9 predicted proteins | sample June2016WEW_8_15_FD_133015 | JGI IMG/M metagenome (GOLD analysis project Ga0187858, IMG submission 133015) | Peatland microbial communities from SPRUCE experiment site at the Marcell Experimental Forest, Minnesota, USA - June2016WEW_8_150 | ecosystem: Environmental > Terrestrial > Soil >...
CGAGGCCGGCTGGAGATCGCTCCGCTCAAGGATTCCGCCGAGCCGGGATGGTTTGTCTCAGGCTGGGCTTGGGATAACCAGCACCACCGGCCGCCGCGTGAGATCGTCGCGACTAGCGAAGGAATAATCACCGGCCTGGCCGCGGTGGGATACAAGCCCTTCAAAGCCTGGGTATCGGATCCAGAAATCCGCACCAGTTATGACGGATTTGCAGGATATGTTCGGCAACCGAGGCCCGGGGCTGTAGTGAAGGTTTACGCGATCCTGCACGACAGCCCGCCCTCGGCCTGCTATTTTGACACCAGTGACGACGAGTACCGCGGCCAGTGACTGATATTCCGCTGAATGCCTCGTGCCCTTCAATGTCCGCTGGAATCCCCACGCCGGCTGGCCTCGAACAGGAACCAGGTGCGCCGCTCAGTTTCGTCAACCCAGACTTCGATTAGGCTCGCTGTGGCGATGTCGTTATGATCTTCGCAAACGCCGTGGGCCTCGCGCAGACGTGCAGCCAGCGTCTGATTGTCCTCGCGCAACTCGGCCAGCATGTCCTCCGGCTCGACGTACTCGGCATCGTTGTCCAATACGCGTTGCGACCGGGCGATATGGCCGATCGATCGGAGGGTGGTTCCTCCTACCTTGCGTACCCGTTCGGCAATCGCATCGGTCATAGCGAAAAGCTGGTCGGCCTGCTCGTCGAGCAGCAGATGGTAGTCCCGAAAGTGTGGCCCGCTCATGTGCCAATGGAAGTTCTTGGTCTTCATATAAAGTGCAAAAACATCCGCCAGAATGGCGTTCATAGCTCCCGAGATATCTCTTGTCGCCGCCGGTTTCAAGTCCGTGGGAGTGGCTAAGGAAGCCAGTTGTATGCGCTCCTCTTCTTGTATGGCTGCATTCGATTTCTTCATGAATTCGCTCCTTGCTGATTTGGCTGACTCTTACCGCTCTTCTCCTGACCGCCCAGCGCTTCGACGGCAAGGGATGTGCTTCTTTTGGATGTCTGAGGGGCTGGAGTTGACGCAGATATTGGTGATCCAGGCCCTGAATCTCGCGTGCCAAGTAGTCGAGGGACTTGGGAGTGAAAAAACCCACCCTTTGGTTTGACCGAAGGGTGGGTTCGCAATGGGGCGAAGATCGTAGCTGACCGACGCCGAATTAATTATGGGGTACTCAGCTGCCGCAGTTTCTCGGTAGCCATTACTTGCACTTTCCCGCCGAGCCGGCGTGATACAGCGCCTGAATCTCCGTCGCGCTCAGTGCCCGGTTGAAGATCTCCACTTCATCCAGACCACCCTTGAGGAATTCTCCGCCGCCATTGCCTGCGCCCTGCGCTGCCATCACCAGCGGGATGCCTGGGGTATTCAACGTAAGGTTGTCGTAGGCGGAGGGATCAAACGTACTTACGGCGCTCCCGCCCAGATAGAAGGTTCCGCACGCCGTACCACAAGCAGACGAGCTTCTATCCACCGTGACGGCTACCAGATGCCATTGACCGTCCGCCGGTACAGCGGTCGGCGACACCCAGTTAGTGTAGTTGTCGTTGTTGGCCAACTGCAATCCCAGCTTGTCGTTGTACAGGAAGAATTGATACCCCTGAATCGGGCTGCCCTCGCGCTTGTCCACCAGCGAGACAACGCCGCTGTTCACGCTGCTGATCTTCACCCAGGCGTCGATGGACAAATCCTGATTCGCGCCGATATTCAGGTACGACTGGTCCGGGACCTGCAGGTATTGGGTGGTTCCATTGAAGGACAGCGCGCCCGATACTTCCCCGTTAATGCTCAGAGGGGTCCCATGGGCTGTGGCAGGATTGGCTGTGCCGGGGTCGTTATGGATCAGGTCCGGCTGGGAGGTATTGGTGGCATTACTGAGAACATCCAACGGATACCATGCAATCATGTTGCTGGGTGGGGCGAGGCACGACGAAACGAAGGCAAAGCCGCCCGCGCCGTAGGTGCTATTCCCATTGATACCGTTGAAATCGATCTGAAATGGAAGCCCGCCAACTTCGGTCGCGTTGCCGGTGGTGAAATCAAACTTCGCGAAGCCGGCGTTATCGCTGTTGGATTGATGGTCGTAGACAACGTAAAGGGTGCCCGATGGATCAAAACCGATTTCCTGGAAGTTGTTGATGGCGCCGGTGTGGTTATACGGGAAACTGACACTTCCGTCTGTGGTGCTAAGGATCACGATGTTATCGATACCGCGGTCGCTTCCATAAAGAACACCGCTGGCGGAATAAGCCACGCCCAGGATCTGTTGTCCATACTGCTGCCCGTTGTACGTGTAAGTGGTGTGGCCCACCAGCGTCTGCGTCGGAAATAAAGGGTTGGAGACGTTGATGAGGATCAGCTCGTTATTCCCATACGCGTTTACGGCGTAGAAATTGTTCTGTCCATCGGCAGCCAGGCCGCTCCATTCGTTCTGGTCGGAGCCTTGGGGCCAATACGGTAGCGTGAGCAGCCCTGTGAATACGCCATTATTCACGTTCACGCTTCCGAAAATACCCTGCGCCGTGATCCCCCACAAAATATTGTTGTAGTTGTCAAACGCCAGTCCCCGGATCTCGGAGTTGTATTCAGGCGTTCCTATTGGCCCCGCGGTGAATTGGCCACCAACGGCGGGGAATGTGAACGACATCAGCGTGTTTGTGTCACATGCCGGGTTGGTTTGACAAGAATTGTCTTGCGCCATCATGTAAACCGTCTGCGCCCGCGCCGAGAGCGCCATTGTTATAACCATCACGACCAATGCCAGCTTGAGTGTGGTGGAGCTCTGCCTTTTCATGCGGTCCTCTTTCTGGAACATGGTTTGAGGTTGAATTGCGACTGCGCTGGTGTGCTGCTTGCTGATCTGCGTTTTCATGGTGACCTCCTTGTGGTCATGGGTTGTGGCGGCGAGGTTGGTTGAAGGTGGGAGCAACTTCACCGCGCAGTCGCTCCCTACTACAGCAGTTGGCACTTGGCATTTGGCACTTGGCTTAAATCGAACGCTCTCCACTTCCTAAACCTTCACTGCGAGTTCCAGCAGGCCCTCCGACCGGCGCCGGGCCACAGTCAAAATCAACGTCAGGATCGGTCCCAGTTTTGACGGCGGCCGCGGAGCAGCCTTGGTCTCGTGGAATGCTTCCTCTTGCGTATCGAAGGGGAGGTAGTCCGAAGTCGAACCCTCGGCCGGCACTGACCGAAGGGCTTCGCCCGATGCTCTACCCCGATCCGGCGACGACAACAGAATCAGGGTCAGGAATGGCCCTAGCGTCTTTGCTCTGGTGTAAGTGGTTTGCGCCTGCATAGTGACCTCCTCTTTCGTTACGACCTTGGCTACGGCTGTCGATTTCCACCCCGTAAGACCGCTTTGCCTGCCATCGTTTCCCGGGAGCGGGATGGTTGCCCCGCTCTCGGGATCCCCCCTTACGAAAGTGGCCGGCCTGTTGTGCCTTTTTTCCGCTCTCGTGAACGCACAATGCGCCCAATCGCACGGGCGATCAATACTTGGGAGGTCATTTGGAGGTCAGTTCTAGGTCAGCAGCTAAGTGGCTGAAAAAGTGGGCGGTTAGCGGGCGACATCATCGAGCTGAATGCCGCGATCGGTTGGCAAAAGGAGGCGCAACCGGAACCTGATGGGAGTAGCGAACAGGTCTAAGCGCAGCGTCGTCGACACGGGGAACGTGCCAAAAGCAAAGGAGGCTTGGGGTCGAAAACAGAAAAGCCCCACGCAAGCTTCGCTTGAGTGGGGCACCCGGCGAGTGTTCTTTGAGGCGTAGCTTCGGAGTCTCTTGAGAAACTCCGAAGACTACACTTCTTTCGTGATTTGTGTTCCAAAGCCCAGATTCTCTACGGTGTGCCTAGGTCCAACCACACAAACTTGGACGTATTTGCGTCATATTGCGCGTCCCAAATATGACCGTCTTGCCCCCGAGCGTACACGTTTGGCGGATAGCCTGGATCGCCCGCGACATCCCCATAGGCTAGGCCTGTAGTAGGTGGGTATCCCGAGGGGACCCAGATCCATCCCGACTGCGAGCCGCTATACCATAATTGAACTAGGGTTTGTGAAAAATTCGTCCCTGAGGAGCTGGTGCTAGCATTTAGGAACACATGCCCGCTTCCAAGTGCTATCGGACGTGTATCGGCGTATGCCGTCACAGGGTTGTGATTTAGGTACCATGTTGGCTTCCCTTGGTTGATCCAGTACCACTTTCCGTTCGCGCCGTCGTACCACCGTTGCCGCAACGTCCCATCGCTGCATGTTACAAATACCTTTGAGGAATCCATAGGCGCGCCAACGTAGAGGGCGGTAACGGGTGCAGTGCCCCAGCCCGCATTTTGGCAATAGCCGTTATTCAGGAAGATCCACTGGCTACCGTTCCACCACATGTTAATCAGCTCTCCCCCGCTGTCGATGAAGAACAAACTTCCATCGTATAAGACGGAAGGAGTGCTCGGGCTCGCGCCGCCATATCCGGTGTTATTGGTGAACTTGGTCCACGTGCCTTGGCCTTCACCAAACTTCATCTCCCAGAGATTATTGTCGCCGTTGAGATTCTGGGCGATTAAGTAAACGCGGTTTCCATACATCACTTCGCTGGGCGTTGTGACGATGCTCGCTCCCGGAGGGCCGCCGTAGTCTATCCAACTCTGAGTTGTAGCGTCGTATTGGACGAGGTGACTGCCAACATCATTACTGGGAAAGTACTCGACCATGAAGAACGAGCCGTCTGGTTGAGGAGCCGCGGGGGGACATGCCCAGGCGTAACTGGGCGTGGGCGTCCCAATTGCCGTCCAAGCGTCGCTGCTATAGCGTTTCACTTGGCCGTCTTGCCCGACTGCATAGAACTCGTTCCAATTGTTGGTTGATGCCGCACCAGGAGCGTTAATGTTGCTGGGGGAGCTGCATGCCGGCGCCACGACGACAGTTAACGTCGCAGCGCAGGTACCAAACCAATCTTTGACTTCCGTCTGCAAGACCTCACTCTGTCCCGCAGTGGCATTAGGAGGTACGGAGACGTGGAAGTAGCCAGCGGACGATGCGGGAAGGTGGAATTTCTGCGAACCGCTCCACGAGTATATGGTATCAGGGGGGTTACCATTATAAGCGACGTACGGAGGTGGATTCGTGAAATTTCCGCTTGCCTGGAACCATGCGGTGACCCAACCCTCCGAAAACCAAGTTTCGGATATCCCACTTATCGTGAAGTCAGACGTCACTGTTTGCCCGGGGGCCGCGTATCGCGTAACCGCCTGTGGGGAGAACGAGCAGCCTGCAAAGGCCATTGGGGACAAGACAAACGAGCCTACCGCGATGATAGCCAGCAAAGCCGCTTTTGGAGCGGTGTTGGCGAGTTTCCGGATGAGGAAGCTGATTCGATTCATTTGAGTTTGTCCTTTCGGCGGTTGGTTTGGGGTTGAAGTTTCAATAGCTGCGTGCGGTGCGAGAGCCTGTGTTTTCATGGTGACCTCCTTGCGGTCATGGGGTTGCGGCGGCGATATTGGTTGAAGGTCGGGAGCAACTTCACCGCGTTAGCTGCTCCTCACCACAGCAGTTGGCACTTAGCATTTGGCACTTGGCCTAAATCGAACGCTATCCATCCGCACCCTCACCGCAGTGAAGCGAGCCAATCTCATGGCCTCGCCAGCCTGAACATGTCTGCGACCCGCTCGAAGCCGCCGTACCTCAGTACCCAGGTCGCGGCGACGGCAAAGAACACTGCCGACAGAAGCGGCAGAAGACGCCCAACCCCGTTGGCACGGTGCAAGCTGCGCCGCCTTGGAGCCTCGAGTACGAAGTCGTGGGCCAGGAGCCTGCAGTCCAAGCGCACTAAATGTGGTTTGTCCATCATCATGGCCTCCTTTTGTTCATCGCTGGCGGCCGGGTTTGCGGCAGTGCCAGGTGCGTCTCAAGCGGCGTGTCAATCAGCCCTTCCATTTCGTCTACCGAGAGAAGCGTCTTGCCCACGCGGAAGCCATAGACATACGCGTTGTCACCTATGAGCTCGGGCGCAAACCCGGGGTGCTCCTCGAGGAAGCGGGCGAACTTTCCGATCTGGCTGGTTCGCATTGCGGTTAGTGTTTTCATGGCGACTCCTTCTGCCTTCCATTCCTTTGCGCCCCCGGAGGCAGGATGTTTCCCCTGTCTCCGGAAGCGTCCCCCTGAAAAGCAGGTCGTCGAGCTCGGCTCAATTCCCGCTTTCGTGAGCACAATGCGCCCGATTGAGCTGGCGATCAATACTTGGCGGATCATTTGGAGGTAAGTTCCAGGTCAGTTTCACATCAACGGCTAAGCATCTGAGTGCCAAGGGGTTAGCAAGAGATGTCATTAAAATAAATCATGCTCCTGGAGGCGATACCGTTATATAATCCGGCTCAACTTTCAAGGAGACGTTGGTTGGACGCCACGCAGAAGCTTCTTCGCTTCGGAGCCTTCGGGCTAAATCTCGATACGGAAGAGCTGCGCAAGGATGGAACCCTCATCAAACTGGCGCCCCAACCGTTTCGACTTCTGGCCATGCTCGCCAGCCATGCCGGCCAGGTCGTAACCCGCGAGGAAATTCAAAAGCAGATCTGGGGCGATGACACGTTCGTGGACTTTGAGCACGGGATGAACCAGTGCATCAACCAGATCAGAAGTGTGCTGAACGACAGCGCAGACCGGCCGGTCTACGTGGAGACAATTCCACGCCGTGGCTACCGTTTTCTGGCTCCAGTTGTCTCAAAGATGATCTCCGTGGCACCAGCGGTGGTCGAATCCAAGTCGGGGATAATCGATCTGCCATCGGTCATCCCCGCCGCCAAGCCGGGGCCGAGCGGGACATCGGAAGTGTCGCTCCCAGCCGCTCCGCAAACCGTGGCGGCTCCGCCTTCGAGAGTTACAGCAGCGGCCGCAGTCGCAGTGATCGCCGTGGTCGCCGTGCTGGCCGGCGGTCTTTACTGGCGGTCGCGAAAGTTCACTGCGCTGACGGATAAAGACACCATAGTGTTGGCCGACTTCACCAACAGGACCGGCGATGCGGTGTTTGACGATGCGTTGAATACGGCGCTGGCCGTCGAATTCGGTCAGACGCCGTTCCTGAATGTGCTTGGCCCTGACAAGGTCCGTGGAACTCTGAAGTTGATGAACCAACCTGCGAACGCTCGACTCACACCCGCCTCGGCACGTGAGGTTTGCCAGCGCACCAATAGCAAGGCTGTAGTGGCTGGTTCCATTTACGACGCGGGCAATCACTATCGCATAGAGTTGAATGCCTTGGATTGCCAGACGGGGATGTCGTTCGCCAAGACGGAGAAGGAAGCGGCGAATCGAAACGAAGTCGTTAGAACCCTGGGCATCGCTGGCAGCGACTTGCGAAGCCAGATGGGCGAACCACGAGCCTCGCTGCAAAGGTTCAACAAACCGCTGGACGAAGCGACGAGCTCATCGCTGGAGGCCCTGCAGGCATTAACCATGGCTGCCAACGTAAAACGCCAACACGGAGATGCAGCCACCGGTGCAGCCTACCTGAAACGGGCAGTGGAGTTGGATCCGAACTATGCGCAGGCTTATGTGAACTTAGGCGTCCCTTATCTGAATGCAAACGAAACCGGTCTGACCGCTCAAAATTTCAGGAAGGCTTACGAATTGCGTGACCGGGTGACCCAGAGGGACAGATTCGCGATCGAATCCTTTTACTATATCGGGGTCACCGGTGAATTGGAGAAGGGCATTCAGACCTTCACCGAGGCGGCAAAGGTCTATCCAAAGGACCCCTCCTGGTCCATGGATCTGAGTGCGGTATTCATGGCGACAGGGCAATACGAAAGATCGGCCGCTCAAGCCCAGGAATCGATTCGACTTGTGCCGGCCGCCGCCGCTTACGTCAACCTTATGACTTCCTATATCTCTCTGAACCGTTTCGATGAGGCCCAGGTAACGTTCCAGGATGCGCGAGATCATAAGCTGGACGACGCCAATTTGTACATGCAGCGCTATATTCTGGCTTTCGTGCAAGGCGACGGTAACTCAATGCGCGACGTGGCGGCATGGGGCGAAGGTAAGCGCGGGGCGGAAGCCCTATTTGTATGTGCCGAATCACGCACCGAGGCATTCAACGGTCGCATGGGCAAGGCGGGTCAGCTTTCACAAAATGCGGTGGAGCTGGCTATGCACACCCGTGCACCACAGTCGGCAGCAGAGTGCACGATAGGTGAGGCGCTGCAGGAAAGTGAAATCGGCAATCCGGGAAGGGCGCAGCAACGAGTAGTAGAGGCGCTTGCGCTCGGTACAGCACTGGGCATAAAAACGTCGTCGGCATTGGCGTTGGCGAGGGCTGGCGATGTGGCGCAGGCCGAAAAACTCTCACATGAACTCGATCAGGCATTCCCGCAGGGTACCATGATGCAAAATTACTTTCTGCCAACCATTCGTGCCTCAATCGAGTTGCAGAGGAACAACCCAGCGAAAGCAATTGAAATCTTGGAGGCAACGGTTCCCTATGAGCTTGGTGGTTTCGGAGCTTTTGGCTCTTTATACCCGGCCTATATCCGCGGCGAAGCGTACTTGAAAAAAGGCCAAGGACAACAGGCGGCTGCCGAGTTTCAGAAGGTCATCGACCATCCCGGCATTGTGAATAACTTCATCACCGGAGCCCTAGCGTATTTGCAACTCGGCCGTGCGCAGGTGGTGATGGGCGACAAGGCGGCCGCGCGCAAGTCCTACAACGATTTCCTTACCCTCTGGAAAGACGCCGACCCCGACATTCCTATCTACAAGCAAGCCAAAGCCGAATACGCAAAGCTGCAATAACCAGGAAATACGGTCGCAGTTCGCGGCGGCCGTGTCGGAGCCACAGCATGGACACCAGTGAGTGGCGACTTGCGTGATGCTCTTCAACGACTCAAAGTATCAGCTCGAAACGCTTCCTCGCAGCGCGTACCGCTCACGTTAGCCAAACTTGAGTACGCGAAGTTCCAGTAGCAACCATTGCTTTCATCAGCAGGAGCTTCAGCTGCCGTACGGCACGCGGAATTTCTGCGACTGGAGCGCCTCCAAAGCCCAAAATAAAGCCCTGGACAGCACGCGAGCCAACGTAGGAAGACGACAGAGACACGAGCCAGAGTTTCTCACGCGCGGCACGTTCCGCAACGTCAACGTCGCGAAACCCCTTGGGAAACGTGACCACCAGGTGCATGCCGGCCTCCGCTCCAAGCACATTGTGCCCGGTCCCGAATTCCTTCTGCAGGCTATCGACGAGAGCGATCCGGCGTTCGTTGTAGAGGAGCCTCATTCGGCGTATATGACGCGCAAAATGCCCCTCATTGATGAAGTCGGCAAGCACTGCCTGCAGAAAATATGGCGGTCCCAGGTCCATGGCGTTGCGGACCGCGGCAAAACGATCAACCAGGTCCAGAGGCACGACGACATAGCCGAGGCGTAACGCGGGGAACATGGTCTTGCTGAAGGTACCGGTGTAGATCACACGGGCGCCGCGATCGATGCCTTGCAGAGCAGCAATCGGCATGCTCCCGTAACGGTACTCGCTGTCGTAGTCATCCTCAACGATCCAGGAGCCTGCACGGTCTGCCCATTCCAGCAGCTGAAAGCGCCGCGAAGCACTCATGGTTGCGCCGAGTGGATATTGATGCGAGGGCGTGATGTAGGCGGCCCTTGCTTTGGGACAGCGCTTAATGCCCGTGGCTACGTTGAGGCCCTCGTTGTCAACGGGAATGGGAGCTAGTCTACCGCCCGCCGCAGTCACAACCTGTCGTGTCAACCAATAGCCAGGCTCTTCCACCCACGCCCAATCCCCAGGATCGAGGAGCACGCGGGCAGAAATCTCCAGCGCCTGTTGCGAACCAGAGACGATGAGTACCTGATCGGCAGTGCATCGCACGCTGCGAGCCGTCCTCAGATAGTTACAGATGGCATCGCGCAATCCTTCAAAACCAAACGGACCTCCGTAGTGAAGCTCACCCGGACGCGGGTTGCGGCAGTGGCGCCCCACGAGGTTCGCCCAGATGTTGAATGGGTAGTGATGATACGCCGGCTGGCCTACACAGAACGGCCCCAAACCGCGCAATCCGGGCTGAGTCTGGTACCGCGGCAGCACCTGCGCTCGCCGGGCGATCGAACGGGATCCAGGGCGCATAGTCGTGCGGATCCCGGTTGAGCCCTTCGTTGGCAGCATCTGCTCCGGCAGCGATCGGCTAACGAAGGTTCCTGCGCCAACCCGGGTTTCGCAATAGCCTTCGGCCAGGAGCTGAGCATACGCGGTCAGGACCGGAATGCGAGAGACCTTCAGCTCAGAGGTCAAGGCCCGGGTTGACGGTAACTGCTGCCCTGGGCGCAAATTTCCGTTGACGATAAGCGCGCGGTAGGCGTCATAGATCTGATTGTGGAGTGGGCGATCTGCCTTTCGATTGACTGCGATGACGGGCACGACTGCGCTGGATGTCTTCTTCATCTTCTTAAGATAGTGGTCATATCAGGAATGCTTCAAGTGGCTATTGCGGCCGACCACTTACCCGTTCATTATGAAGACAACGTTTTGCCCGTGCACCGTAGATCGCGTAAGTTACCCAGTTACCGATACCAGACGAGGACGTCTAAGAAGATGAACTGAGGAAGGAAATTATGTTCCGCATCGGTGCAAGGTTTAGCGCGCGACCGTCGAAGAAAAGCACGGTGAAGGAGTTGGCGGGAATCGTTGTCGTTGTGCTCATGATCGCCGCCGCAGCGGCTCGCGGTCAGACTGGAGATACGCAGAAGAATGTTCCCACACCAATTCTCCTTGAACTGTTCACCTCGGAAGGCTGTTCCAGTTGTCCTCCCGCGGACACGCTGGTGCAGCAAATGGATGCTACTCAGCCGGTTTCGGGAGCTCAATTAATCGTCCTCAGCGAACATGTGGATTACTGGAACCACGACGGCTGGAAGGACCCCTACTCCTCGTCTTCCCTGACCGAGCGGCAGATTGACTACGTACGCGCTCTCAAGTTGAAGGAACCGTATACCCCGCAAATGATTGTGGACGGAACCACGGTGTTGCAGGGCGACGAGGCGCAGATACTCCAATCCCTCCGCGGCGACGTCGCTACTCCC
>Ga0187858_10005913_pt1 | contig 11069 bp, 6 predicted proteins | sample June2016WEW_8_15_FD_133015 | JGI IMG/M metagenome (GOLD analysis project Ga0187858, IMG submission 133015) | Peatland microbial communities from SPRUCE experiment site at the Marcell Experimental Forest, Minnesota, USA - June2016WEW_8_150 | ecosystem: Environmental > Terrestrial > Soil >...
AGGTGAAAAGCGGACGGTGCACGGCGCGCCGGTCAACGCCTGCAATGCCCGCGCAGACGGCTTCAAGAATCGGCGCGCGGGAGCGGCGCGGGGCTGCCCGGGGAATTTCTGCTCGGCGGAGAGCGGTGCGCACAAGGTGCAGAATCTCGCGCTCGGCCGCGCCAAAGCCTACCTTGAGAGGATTGGAGGGCCCCGCTTCGAGGCGAGCCAGGACCTTTCCCGTCTCGTCCGCGAGCCACGCCATGGTCCGCGTCCCGCCCCCATCGATCCCGAGAAAATAAGCCATAGAAAAAAAGCCTGCGCGAGACCCGCCCCTTCAGCGCGAACTTCTAACCTGCACCGAAGATTCTCTTTGAGTCATTATACGCACTCGGTCAAGCAAGTCCCACTGCCTGCGAATCCCCGTCCTGGGGCTGGGCAACCGGGACGAAGGCTTGACAGGAAAGAACCACCGACGTTTAATAGGCAAGGGACGTAAGAATCGTTTGATAGCAGCCGTGGATGGCGTCGACGATTTCCTGTTAGAAGCCGGGTAACGCGAGGCAGGTCTGGAAGCATAGCAAGTTTCAACTCTCAAGCCCCTTCCGCATCTCCCAGAGTTAAGACCAAACGCGAACCCGCCGATGAATCATCAGGGGGGTGGCACCTGGCGGCGAAGCCCTGTGCGGACGAAGAGATCGGCTAAGGTTTTCAGCCGGGCGCGCCCGCGCCCCCTCGCGGCAGTGGGTTGGAGGATCGATGCAGCTTCGGAAGGATCCCATTTCGCAGAATTGGGTCGTCCAGGAGGACGGCGAAACTACCTGGCCAAACCTAAACGTGTGTCCCTTCTGCCCGGGGCAGGAAGCTTTGACGCCCCAGACTATCTATTCGTACGCGAAAGGCAAGGGGGGGTGGGAAGTGCGCGTCACGCCCCATCTGCATCCGTTCTATCGGATTGAAGGTGACGCGCAGCGGCATGCCGAGGGCATTTACGATCAGATGCGAACCCTGGGCGCCCACGAAGTGGTGATCGAAAGCCCCCACCATCACCTGCGCCTTTCGCTGCAGAGCGATGAAAACGTGGCCCAGGTGCTGCGGGCTTTCGTTTCCCGCATCGCGGACCTCAAGAAAGACCGCCGCTTCCGCTACGTCAGCGTCTTTCGCAACCAGGGCGAGCAGGCCGGGCAGGATGCGGACCACCCCCATTCTCAGATTATTGCCACACCTTTCATCCCGCGCCGGGTGGTCTACGAGCTGCGCTCACTGCAACGCTACTTCGCGCTGAAGGAGCGCTGCCTGCTCTGCGACATCGCCAAGCAGGAGCTCGCCCAGCAAGTCCGCACGGTCGAATGGGATAGCCAGTTCATAGCCTTCTGCCCCTTTGCCTCCCGCCTGCCCTATGAGGTCTGGATTCTTCCCATCGAGCACCACTGCGCGTTGGAGGAGGATTTGGCCACCTGGGACCGCCAGTTGCAGTTGGCGCGTTTCCTCAAGTCCATCGTGCGCCGCCTGGAGTCGGTGTCCCCGGACTACCATTTGGTCCTGCACACCACGCCCAACCACCGCGCCAAGTTTGAACGCACCGACCACTGGCGGACTCTGCTCGAGGATTTCCACTGGCACTTTGAAATCTCGCCCGTCCGCCCCTCCACCTCGCGCTCCTACTTCCTCAAAGAGGTTTACTACAACTCCATCCTGCCGGAACGCGCCGCAGATGAATTGCGCCGGGTAAACCTCCAGCAACCCACACGCTCTTAGTCCCCTCCGGGTTCGGTCCTTAGGGTGAGCGTTCGCAATCTACCGAGGGACCGTCGGGATAGAACCGGCAGAGGGCTTCTCTATACAGGTAGGGGACTAGCCTGTCGGTAGTGGGCCACCTGGAACCGGGATTGACATCCGCTAAGCTTGGCTGTAGGCTGGGCGCATTCGTGTGTTGCAAGAGAGGGCTCTAGATCCAAGACAGCGTGGTTAAGGTACCTGCTCGCAGCCCAGTGGCCGCTTCGCACAGAATGATATTCCGGATGCAAGGCGCGGCTGGTGGGTGGCGGGCAAGATTCTCTCAGACAGAGGAGGGCCAAACGAATGAAACGCACAAATGGGTCGCCCGCAATTGTGACGGTCTTGCTGCTGATTGGCTTTGCGACTTGCGCGTACAGCCAGGACATTGAGGCAACTTTGGTAGGAGGAGGGGTAACACCCAGCGCCGGCACAGTGATCCGGCCCAAGTCCTCAGTGCGGAAACCCGAGGACAAGGGTCTTCGGGCCCATACCAACGTGGAGGTCCTTATGCCCGCCGGCGGGAGGCCCCTGGAGGCGCCTCCGTATTCTGGGTATGGATACGAGACGCCGGCGTCGCTCGCCTGTATTTACAAGCTCGTCCCCGTTGTCTCGGGCTGCAACCCCAACGCCACCACGGCCAATCCCACCGGTGGCAGCCAAGCCATTGCAATCGTCGATGCCTATGACGACCCGCTGGCAGCCAATGACTTGGCTTACTTCTCCGCGCAGTTCGGCCTTCCCTTTGGCCCTTCCACGCTCAGTGTGGTGTATGCCTCCGGCACCCAGCCGCCGGAGGACCCCTCGGGCGGCTGGGAACTTGAGGAGTCACTGGACATCGAGTACGCCCACGCCATGGCGCCCAACGCCACGATCTATCTGGTGGAAGCTGATTCGAACAGCGATGCGGACCTGTTGACGGCCGTGACCGTTGCCACCAATCTGGTGCAATGTGGGACCGCAAGGTCCTGCCTCTTACCCAAGGGCGCCGGCGAGGTTTCGATGAGCTGGGGTGGCGACGAATACCCCAGCGAAACGACTTCTGACTCGTACTTCAACCAGCAGAACGTGGTCTTCTTCGCCTCGTCGGGCGACGGACCTGGAACTAGTTGGCCTTGTGTTTCGCCAAACGTCGTCTGCGCCGGCGGAAGCACCACGGCCCGTAACCCCCAGACGGGCAATTTTCTGTACGAGCTGACTTGGAGTGAAGCCGGAGGTGGCCTGAGCGCATTCGAAGGTCGGCCGGCTTACCAGAACACCCTCAAGACTAAGGTGGGGCTGCATCGCGGCGTTCCCGACCTCTCCTTTGATTCCAACCCCGATACGGGGGCTTGGGTGTTGGACAGCAACTACTTTGAAGGAGGGCCCGGTGGCTGGTTTATCGTGGGCGGCACCAGCCTTGCTTCGCCAGCCTTGGCGGGGATCGTGAATAGCGCCGCCACCTTCCACAACAGCTTTGCTATCTCCAGTTCAGCCGAAAACGCCACCATTTATGCGAACCGTGCCGTTGCGGCTGACTTCCATGACATCACTCTCGGCTACTGCGGTCCGTATTCCGGTTATAAGGCTACGGGCCTTTGGGACGTCTGCACGGGGGTGGGCAGCGTCGCAGGTTATGCTGGCAAGTAAGGTCGCAGGCCCGGATTGGGCAGAGATTGTGAAAGCACCTTGGTGCGGGGCCCCCCGCGGCGGGCCCCGGCGAGGGGGGGCAACCCCGAGACTTGACTGGACGAAATCCCTACCCAGGCGTTGTGGTTTGCCACACGCCGGGGAAGAGTTGTGCTAATCTAACAGGGTGTTGAAGAGAGTGTGGCGGCGATCGCCAGGGCGTGCGGGCTGCGTAAACACGGCTCTCCGGACGAGGTAAGGTCGCGACTCCTTCACCGGCAATAGTTTTTCGGCACCCTGATAGGGGATGTTTCTCACGGCTCGAGGCTTCGCCGTGGGGCAGCGCTTATGGCCTTGATTGCGCCCTCTCTGCTGGCGGCGGATTTTGCCCGGCTGGGAGAGGCACTCCATTTATACAAAGAGGCGGGCGCCGCCCTGGTCCACGTGGATGTGATGGACGGGCACTTCGTTCCGGACCTCACGGTGGGCCCGCCGGTCATTGGCAGCCTGCGCAAGGCCACCGACCTCACCTTGGATCTCCACCTGCTGGTGGAGCGGCCGGAACGATACGCCCCGCAATTTGTGGAAATCGGCGCGGACCGAATCGCGATTCATGCGGAAGCAACTCCGCATTTGCACCAGGTCCTGGGAGCGATTCGAGCCCAAGGCGCCCAAGCCGGTTTGGCGGTCAACCCTTCGACGGCGATCGAATCCGTCGCGGGTGCCCTGGACGACATCGACTACTTGTTGATTCTCGCGGCGGACCTGGGATACAAGAACGCTGCCTTTATTCCGGGCACTGTCCACAAGGTGCTGACCGCTTGCGCCTTGCGCCGCGACCGGCGGTTGGACTTTACCGTGCAGGTCGAAGGCGGCATCGGCCTGGAACAAGTGGAGGAGCTTCGTGAGGCGGGAGCGGACATCCTGGTGGCGGGTTCTGACATCTTTAAGAACGGTGAACCCCTAGCGCGGCTGGCGGAGATGATGCACCGGGCGTCGCGCCAAGTTTCCAGCGTGTGATTCTGGTTGGGAGTTAGAGCTCTGGTCAAGGTATCGGCAAGGCCAACTGCACAAAAACTCTTCGCCTCGGTGTTCCTCTGGGGGCTCGGCGTGATTCTGCTCCCGGGCTGTGCGCTGGTGCGGCGGCACGCACGCCCGGAACTGGCCACGCGAGTTGCCCCCGGCGATCAACCAGACAAGATTCTCTACGAGAAAGCCACGAATGAAATTGCCCACGGGCGATACGATGTGGGACGGCTGACCCTTCAGACGCTGATCAACACTTATCCGGACAGTGAATATCTTTCCAAAGCCAAGCTGGCGATTGCGGACTCGTATTACAGCGAGGGGGGAATTTCCGGTTTGACCCAGGCGGAAGCGGAGTACAAGGATTTCATCACTTTCTTCCCCACAGCCCCGGAGGCGCCGGAAGCCCAATTCCGGGTGGGCATGGCCCACTTTCGGATGATGGCCAAGGCCGACCGCGATCAGACGGAAGCGCAACTGGCGGAAGCTGAATTTAAGGAATTCCTGCTGAAGTATCCTGACAGTCGGGTCATGCCTCGCGCGAAGGCGCGGCTGCGGGAAGCCCAGGAAGTGCTGGCCGAGGGCGAATACTGGACGGCCGATTTCTATTACACGCATGGCGCCTATCTGGCGGCGCGGGCGCGCTATCAGACTATTGCCGACAAGTATCCGAATTTCAGCGGCGGTGATGCCGCCCTCTATTTTCTGGGGCAGAGTCTGGAGCACTTGCGCCGAGGGTCCGAGGCGGCACCTTATTACGGGCGCGTCATCACGGACTTTCCCTTGAGCTTGCATGTGACCGACGCCAAAGCCCGCTTGACCGCCCTGCACCAACCTATCCCACGGCCAACCCGCGCCACGCTGGCGCGCGCGCGTGCGGATGCAGCGCGTCACACCAACCGCGACTGGTTGAGTAAACTCGGCGGGGTCATGGCGAGTACTCCCGACACCAGCGCCACCCTCCACGGCCCCGTGCGCCTCGGCGAACCGCCAAGTGGCGGACCCGAAGTGGCCAAGGCCCCAATCGGCGGACCCCCGCCCGCTAACGCCACCATCGTGGTCCAGCCCATGGGTGATACGGGACTGACCGCGGGCAAACCCGTGGACCCGAAGGCGAACCCCAACGACGACGCCGCGAAAGCCAAGGAAACGCCACCCGAAAAGAGTTCGCCCGATTCCACCTCGCCCTCGGAGCCACCCAAGAAAAAGAGCCGCTTCCACGTCTTGAAGAAAGTTGTTAAACCTTTCTGATTCTGTGTCGAAACGCGACCGCTGGCCTCATCGGGAAGACCGATAGAATCCTTCAGGGGCAAGTCGCGCCCTCTTGGCTCTTTCTACCTGCCAAGCGCAACCTCAAGATTCCCAACCGGTTGTTCCTTGACTTCGGCGCACTGTCGTGGTATTTCTCAGGCGACTCGGGTATGGTGTAAGACAGGAGAAACCCCGTGGCCCGGATGGTCTTGGTTGCCGATGACAGTCCCACCATTCAGAAGAAGGCGCTGGGAATTCTGAAAGGTGAGGGATTCGAAGTCGAGACCGTCTCGAACGGTGTCGCTGCCATCAAGCGGCTTGCGACGATTCAGCCCACCGTAGTCCTCGCCGACGTTTCCATGCCAGGGAGAGATGGCTACGAAGTTTGCGACTTCGTGAAGAAGTCGGCACAACTTTCACACGTGCCGGTGTTGCTGGTCGTGAGCGACATGGAGCCCTACGACGACGTCCGGGGCGTGCAGGTGCGGGCGGACGGAAGAATCAAGAAGCCGTTTGAGCCGCAGGAGCTCATCGCGATCGTGGCAAAGTTCATCGCGCTGTCCGAGGCGGCGATGAAACTGGAGAGTTCCCCGACCCTGGTCGCCGCGCCCGCGCCGGAGTCTGCTCCGGGGTTCGTAGTAGCAGGTGAAGAACCAGAGGAACCGTCGCGGGCAGAACAGCCGGCCGTAACAGATTTCTCAGTGGTCTCCGAGGGAATGGCTTTCACGGAGCCCCTGCCGGAGGAGGCTCCTGCTTATTCAACGGAGCCGCCGGTGGCGGAAACCGAAACGTATGTCTCCGCGCCGCTGCCGGGGGAGGTTGCCCCCGCGTCTGAACCGCCACCGGAACTCACCGAGCTGTTCGCTGCCCCTGGGCCAGATGCCACTCCCGCCGTTGAAACTCCGGTGGTTTGCGAGCCACCCCCTGCGGCAGCTCCCGAGCCGGTCTTTATCGAGGAGCGGACCGTGCCGATTCACTTGCCTCCGCTCCCCAAACCCGAGTCCTCGACGATGATTTTCCGAGCTCCAGTGGAGATTGCGGAGCCGGTTTGGAGGGATGAGATTGCTCCTCCCCCGTCCCCGCCCGAACCCGACGATGTGACCGTGCTGGAGCCGCAGTTTGAGCCCGAAACCCCAGCCGCCCCGGTAGAATTACCCGTGGAGCAGCCCGCAGAGCCGCCCCAGGGAACTCCCGCGGTGGCCGCCATGAGCTTGGACAGCTTCTCGCTCGACGATGCCGCCGCCGGCCAAGTGCACTTTGCTCTCGATGATTGGGACGACTTCGCTCCCACCTCGGCCGCCGCGCCAGCGACGGAAGTGGCGCCAGAAGAGACTCCAGCCGAGGGTCCGGCTGAGACTCCGGCCGAAGCTCTAGCCGAAACCCCAGCGGAAATCCAGGCCGAGATTCCTACCGAAACTCCCAACGAAACCCCGGCGGAAATCCAGGCCGAGATTCCTACCGAAACTCCCAACGAAACCCCAGCGGAGATTCAGGCCGAGATTCCGACCGAAACTCCCGACGAAACTCCGGTGGAGATTCAAGCTGAGGTTCCGCTCGAAACTCCCATCGAAACTCCAGCGGAGATTCAAGCTGAGGTTCCGACCGAAACTCCCATCGAAACCCCGGCGGAGATTCAAGCTGAGGTTCCGACCGAAACTCCCGACGAAACTCCAGCGGAGATTCAAGCTGAGGTTCCGCCCGAAACTCCCGACGAAACTCCAGCGGAGATTCAAGCTGAGGTTCCGCCCGAAACTCCTATCGAAACTCCAGCGGAGATTCAAGCTGAGCTTCCAACCGAAACTCCCAATGAAACTCCGGCGGAGATCCAGGCCGAGATTCCGACCGTGGCTCCACCCGAAACACCCGTAGAGACTCAGGCCAAAGTCGGCGCTGGCACCTATCCCCCTCCACCGGCACTCGATTGGGGCATGCTTTATTCTATCGTCCGCAAAGTGGTATTGAAGATGTCGCCGCCTGCTCTGCGCAGGGAGGCTGTTGAGGAGTTAGCCAGGGGAATAGCCGACGAAATCGCCTCCGAGCTGAGCGACGAATTACCTCCGCCTGAGACCTGATCCGAGATCCACCCCACCCCGCTTGCGCAGAAATTTTCCCCGATGCCTTGTCCCGGGATGACCATGCTCCCGAGGGCACCTCCCCTGCCGGCACAATGCTTGCGCTCCCAGTGATTGCTGAGGTTTGACTCAGTCCCAGGCAGCCGGTATATTAGTTCGATTTCAGTGTATGGCCCGACTCAATCAGGAGAAGGTGGCTTTGGAAACCGAAATCCCCAAGCTTTATTCGCCGGAGAGTATTGAACCACGCTGGGCGCGCCAGTGGGTGGAGCAGAATCTATACCGCCCTTCGGATGAGGGTGGCGGGGCGCCCTTCTGCCTGGCCATTCCTCCGCCGAATATCACGGGGTCGCTCCACATGGGCCACATGCTGGAGCACACGGAAATCGACATCCTGATGCGCTGGCATCGCATGCGCGGCGAAAACGTTCTGTGGCTGCCCGGTACGGATCACGCCTCCATCGCCACGCAGATGATCGTGGAGCGCGAACTGGGGCGGGAGGCGTTGCCCGATCTGGAGGGGCCGCCGGCCAAGAGCGCCTGGCAGCGCGAAGGTCAACGCCTCCGGCGCGAAATGGGGCTGGATAAATTCCTGGAGCGCTGCTGGAAATGGAAGGAAGAAAATGGTGGCACCATCCGCCGCCAGATGGAGCGGCTTGGCACCTCCGTGGATTGGACGCGCGACCGCTTCACGCTGGACCCGGCCTACACCCGCGCCGTGCTCGAGGTCTTCATCCGGCTCTACGAGGAAGGCCTGATCTATCGCGGGCAGTATATCGTCAACTGGTGCCCGCGCTGCGGCACGGCGGTATCGGATTTGGAGGTCGTGCACGAAGACCGTCCAGGTCACCTCTGGTACATTCGCTATCCCTTCCAGGACGGCGAGGGCCACCTGAGCGTGGCGACCACCCGCCCGGAGACGATGCTGGGCGATACGGCCGTGGCCGTGAATCCGGCCGACGAACGGTACCACGCCGCGCTGGGCCGCAAGATCGCTCTGCCTCTGCTGGGGCGAATTATTCCGGTAATCGCCGACGAATTCGTGGATCCGAAGTTCGGCACCGGCGCCGTCAAGGTGACACCCGCGCACGATCCGAACGACTACGCCATCGCCCAGCGCCACAACCTGCCACGCGTGGTGGTGATTGACGAGCACGCCCGCATGACGGCCGACGCGGGTGAAGCCTACCGCGGCCTGGATCGCTACAAGGCGCGCGAGGCCGTGGTACAAGACCTGCGGGCGCAGGGAAGTCTCGAAAAAATCGAAGACTACCCGCTCAGCGTCGGGACGTGCCAGCGCTGCAAGAGCGTCATCGAACCTCTGCTCTCGACGCAGTGGTTCATGAAGATGCAGCCGCTGGCTGAGCCGGCCATCCGCGCGGTGGAAGAGGGGCGGGTCCGTATCACTCCGGATAATTACAAGAAGATTTATCTCGACTGGATGTGTAAGATCCACGACTGGTGCATCTCGCGCCAGCTCTGGTGGGGACATCGCATCCCGGCGTGGTATTGCGACGCTTGCGGTGAAGTGATCGTGGCGCGCCAGACGCCGGCGCGCTGTCCGAAGTGCTCCGGCGCCCCCTTGCGCGCGGACCCGGACACGCTCGATACCTGGTTCAGTTCCGGCCTGTGGCCCTTCGCGACGCTCGGCTGGCCGGATGCGAGCCAGGACCTGCGGCGCTTTTACCCCAACGACCTGATGATCATGGGTTTCGACATCCTGTTCTTCTGGGGCGCCCGCATGATCATGCTGGGTCTGAAATTCCTGCAAGAGGTGCCGTTCCGCGAGCTTCACATCCACGCTCTGGTGCGCGACGCGGAGCGGCAGAAGATGTCGAAGACCAAGGGCAATGTGCTCGATCCGCTCGCGGTCACGGAAAAGTACGGTACCGACGCCGTGCGGTTCGCCCTGGCCATCAGCGCGGCGCCGGGCACGGACATCGCCTTTTCCGATGACAAGGTCGAGTCCTATCGCGCTTTCGCGAACAAGATCTGGAATGCCGGCCGCTTCATCCTGATGAACCTGCAGAAACTGCCGGAGGCGATGCGCGGCCAGCTCGCCCAGGCGCTGGAACCCACCCCCGGCCTCGGCTTCGAGCCGGTGGCCTCGACGGAGCACCTGGCGCTCGCGGACCGCTGGATGTTCTCTCGCCTGGCCACGGTCACCAGGCAAATGGAAGAGGCGCTGGCCCATTATCGCTTCCACGAGGCGGCGTTCAACATCTATCACTTTTTCTGGCACGAGCTCTGCGACTGGTACCTGGAATGGGTGAAACCGGAAATCACGCGCCCGGTCGAGGGCGAAAAGGCGCCACCGCCCTGGATCAATCTGGCGCGCGTCTTCGAAGCGGCGCTGCATCTGCTCCACCCCTTCATGCCGTTCATCACCGAGGAGCTGTGGCACCTGCTTCCCCACCGCAACCCGGGGCCGTCCATTTCCTTGACGGATTTCAAACTGGTGGGCGAGCGGGTGGCGGACCCGATTTCCGAAAAGCAATTTGAGAAAGTGCAGGAACTGGTCGTGGCCGCGCGCAATGCCAAGGCGGAGATGGCTCTGCAGAAGCAGAAACCCAGCCTGCAGGTGGCCTCCGAGGATTTGCGGTTGCTCGAACTCTACCGCGCCCATCAGGACACCATGCTGCGCCTGGCCGGCTGCGAGGCGATGCACCTCGCGCGGGGCCGGCTGCCCGCGGAGGTCCTGGACGTTCGCGCGGGCGCCTCTTTCGACCTGCGCGTTCTGCATGAGGAGAAGGTGGACCACGCGGCCGAACGGGCGCGCCTGCAGAAGGAAAAGCAAAAGCTCGAGCAACAACTCGCGCAGGCCCGCGCGCAACTGAGCAATCAGGATTTCCTGGCGCGTGCGCCTCGGGAAGTCGTGCGCGGCGCCGAACGTCGGCAAAAGGAATTGACCGAACATTACCAGAAAGTCGTCGAATCACTGGAAAGGGTGGGTTGAAGAGTGGGGGGGTACCTGAGTCCTCCGGCTGCCGACCAATCGTCCGAGCCCCTGGATCTTTCTTCCGAGGAGCTGCGCGGCCTCATCTTCCACGCTCTGGCTGAGGACCTGGGGCAGGGCGATTTGACCACGCGCGTGACGCTGCCCGGAGGCGTCAAGGGCCGCGGCACCTTCCGGAGTAAACAACACCTGGTGGTGGCCGGACTGCCCATCGCCCAGAAGGTTTTTGAGATTCTCGATCCCTCCCTGGAATGGCAGGGTGGAGTTCCGGACGGCACAGAAGTTGAGCCGGGAACGCCGCTGGCCTCCGCCAGCGGCGCGGCCGGTACGTTGTTGGCGGGTGAGCGCGTGGCCCTGAATTTTCTCCAACACCTGAGCGGCATTGCGACCTTTGCGCGCCG
>Ga0187858_10005914_pt1 | contig 11069 bp, 13 predicted proteins | sample June2016WEW_8_15_FD_133015 | JGI IMG/M metagenome (GOLD analysis project Ga0187858, IMG submission 133015) | Peatland microbial communities from SPRUCE experiment site at the Marcell Experimental Forest, Minnesota, USA - June2016WEW_8_150 | ecosystem: Environmental > Terrestrial > Soil >...
CAAATACTGCTCAACAACTTTCTTTATGACGCTTCGCAGATCAGCATCCCCAGCGACAATGTTGATCCCGCCCTGCTGCACCGGCCCAAGCGATGGCAGATTGGGTTTATTCGCCAGTTCATGGTGATCGTCGGTCCCATCAGCTCGATCTACGATTTCCTCACTTTCGGGGTACTGCTTTGGGTGTTCCACGCTTCCACGAACCCGCCGCTGTTCCATACAGGATGGTTCGTGGAATCCCTGGCAACACAGACGCTCGTGGTGTTCGTGATCCGGACGGCAGGCAATCCTCTGAAGAGCCGCCCCAGCCTGCCGTTGGTGTTCAGCGTGTTAGCGGTCGTCGCTATCGCCGTTGTCCTGCCGTACACGCCACTCGGGAGGCTGCTGGCGTTCACCCCGCTGCCGCTGTCGTTGTTGGGTGCGATTGCGCTTCTTGCTGTGACCTATCTCTTCCTGGTTCAGGCGGTGAAGTCCTGGTTCTACCGCCGACACGGGCTACTTTGACAAGACTCAGTGCTCACCGTGCTGCAAATGAATAATTTGGAGTTAGCTGGATTCTGCCTGGAGAGATCGCTGTTGCGAAACCCCCCTCCCATAGTCAAAGGCATTCATCTTCGCGGGTGATCGGTCGAGATGTCTTTCCAACTGGCAATCGCTCGCCCGCCGTCATATAAGTCCTGCCTTGTCGCCATGTAGCGGGTAAATTGGCCAAGTGGCCGGGCTGTCGAAGGCTGCCCAAGATTGGCAAACCCTTCGGCGTCTATATTGGCCAGCGGCCATTTTTCGGGAAGCGTACTTTGGTTCATTAAGAGGCTCAGTCCGCGATCCGTCCGGCGGTGAGAAGCTTCACCCCGCCTCGCGCTTCCAGGGCTTCCTGCGCCGAATCAAGTTCCCTTCGTAAGAAGGTGCCACACCCGGCAAGGAAACTGCTGACCTTGGACGTTCCAAGGCCAGAATGTGGGGAGTATACTCATGGCTAGCCACGGCATACCCCGGAATGAAGGTTCCGACAGCCGCAAGCGAAGAGGAGCCTCGCCATGACCAGCCCCGTGAATCCCGAATCCGAGCAAAGAATCTACGACTCTGACTTTCTCAAACTCCTCGCGAATCCTCCCTCGCCCGCTGCCCGCCAGTTCACACCGGGATGCAGAACCGTCGCCGTGAACCTAAGACGGGAAATTGGGCGCTATGATGTCACGCTCGACCTCTCCGACCAGGTACTGACTCTGACGGTTCCCGATGATTTTCGCGATGCTTTCCGCGTTGCGGACTACATTCGCGGGGAGAAAAATATCGAGACACCGTTGTGCCCGTCATTTGCGGAGCTAGATCTTGATGCATCAACGTTCGCGCCAGCCGCCGCGTTGGTGCTCAAGGCAAAGCAATTCGACGACGGCCTCTACGCTTCCGTGGAATTGGCCACCGACGCCGGGTTGGGCGACTTTCCGGCGAAGAAGGAGTTGCTCGTCAGGCTGCTTCAGGCTCTCGCTGCGGACAGTGAACGCACCGCTGCAGCCATCCTGACTGCGGCTGCACGGCTCGGTGGTCAGGAGCCGCAGGTCTCCACCGAGGTGGCTCACGAAGCTGAGAAGCTCCAGCAAGGGTTCCTCGCGGATGAACTCCGCTCTAAACCTCTCGGGTTCTATACCTGGAGCGAAGACCTCAAGCGGATCTTTCAGCGTGACCGCATGCTCCAGACACAAATCGGAGAGCCGACGGCTCGGGCGTTCGCAACCGCACTGTCGCGGAATGATGACCTGCTAACCGCCTATGACGCGAACCTATGTCTTCCGGAAAGACTGACCAACCCGCTCGCGTCGGATGACCTGCGCGCGCTGGCCGTGGCACTGAAAGAGGCACGCGTTCCCATTTTCCCCATGCGAATGTCTTTGTTTCCACCTTCAAGAGCGCACGAGGCGGATCTCATCATGAAGCTTTATGGAGGCCGGCCAATTCCGGAGGGATTCAATCTTGCCGATGAGATGATCAAGCGGATTCGGGCCGGGAGCCTCGACCTTAAACTGACACCTGGCTCCGGCTGGTACGACTATCAAACGTACGCACTCGAGGCCCTAGTTGCCCCAGACCGCATGCCGGAGGGCAAGCATCTGGCGTTGAAGAGGTCCTACCAGAAGGAACTAGACGGTCTGGTAAAGGCGCTCCTTGCTTTGACCCGGGAGACGCACGTCAAGCAACTTTCGCTCCCTATTCCCGGCGCAAGCCCGCCCGGATCCACTCCCGAATTGCCGCTTTTCATCTCACCCGGTTTGACCCTGGAACCCTTAGCCACCCACTACTTCCGGCGCGCACGCTCCTATCGCTTCGTCCGGGAAGTTGTCGAGAAGGCATTTGGCCTTGGAGGAGTCGAAAGCATGCGCCGCCTGACCGCAGTGGGGTCGGTTAACTTGTCCCTCGGTGCAGAACTCCGTCTGATGGAGGCCCTCTTCCACGGCGCCTACTTGCAGTCGTGCGCAGAGATAGGAATGACGCCGGAAGAGGACCCCGACCTCGGAAACCCCACGGGACCCAACGCCAGCCGAGCTTTGCTCGAAACTTGGTTGGCCTCTCTCCGCAGGGATCCTGACTTAGGGAATGACATCCGCATGATGGTCCCCATCTTCTACGACATCGGTCGCCGCAAGACCAAAGTCTGGGCGGTCCTAGGAGTTGCCACCAAGCCCCTGCACGTGTCGTACGCCACCTTTCCCAAGGTCAAAGAAATCAAGGGGTCCGACGGCAAGTGCGTCGACCTCCGGAAGGTTGCGGTGAAGTTTGTAGGTGAATCGCACCAAATCGCCTACTTCGCCACCGCCGAGGTCTATGTGACGCGAGTGCTCGACCGCACTGAGTTTCGCCAACACTGTGACCGACACAAGACCTATAGGGAAATCGTGAGCAATCTCAGCTAGCTCCGTTCACGGTGAACCGCGTCCGACTTCAGCGAGAATGAAACCGTTGAGCGAAGTTGGTTAAGCTATGGTTTTTGCCCTGGATCACCCCCCCAAACGCCCTTCCAGGACCTCCTGCGTCGCATGAATCTCCCGCCGTAAGGTACACCCGTTGGCTTGACGGGCAGCGGTGACCACGACACGTCCAATTGGAACCCCTTCGGCGACAAGCTAGGGCTCCCGGCCAAGAAACCACCCTTCAATCTCCCGGACTGCCCGGTCGTCCGGCTCGCCGGAAGAACGATGCCCGAGGCACGCCTGGAGCATCCCGAAGAGCCCGACCACCGCATCAAAAGCGTCATCCCCTTGTGAGAATCCGCCCTCAATTCCATTCCTGAGGTCATCCTCAAGCGTGACGCTCTGGGCATCAGCCCAGCGAAGGAGCGATGCGGTTTTGCCAAACAAAGCGCCTGCCCAAAGCGGGAGTGCCGATGGAGCACGTTTCAGTGTTGCTCGGCCATCCGGGTCGTGACCTCCATCACAGACACCGAAGATGAAATGTGTGTGAATCGGAAATGAGAAAGCCCAAATTGAAGGGGGGGAACTTCATGGCGGACAAAAGGTCGCAGCTCGCACGCACTTTGCTATGGGTGGCAGTGCTCCTGTTGAGCGTTGCCGCTCTGCCTTTGACGTCCAAGGCCTCAAGCGTCACCATCTATTCCAACTTTAACTCAGACCCAAGCAACCTGTATGGAAGTACCGGGTGGGCCGAACTCGGCCCAAACATCGGCGACCTGAGCCAGATTATGGCCTTCACGCCGAGCAAGAGTTATGACCTCACTCAAATCGACTTGGCAATGGGGTGGATTAGCGGGACGAACAGCTTCACACTCGACCTGGAAACTGACAACGCGGGCCAACCCTCCGGCACGGTGCTTGGGTCGTGGACGATAAACAACATGCCGCCCGCTTTCCCAGCTTGCTGTGCCGTTGACACGGTAACGTCGCCCGGCATTTTCCTGCAAGGTGGCGACCAATACTGGCTCGTTGCAGCGTTCCCTGGCGATACTTTCGCGCTTTGGATGCAGAACAATATTGGCGCTTCGGGGAACGGCGCTCTTTCCTATGAGGGTAGCATTTGGTATCCGTCGGTGTATAACCCTAACGGCGCTTTTGACGTTCTGGGAAACCCGACGCCGGAGCCGAGCGCCGCGGTGTTGCTGGGGACTGCTCTGGCGGCTTTCTTGGTCCTATTTCACTTTGGTTCGCGAAGATGCGGGTAGTGGGTTTTTGCTTCGATGGCGAACCCACGCCAATTCCAAGGACGAATTGACCGTGGCCACCTCTGAGTCACGGGACCTCGGCCACCACTCCAACCGTAGTCTCTGCGCTTGTAGAAGGGCCGATGTACCTATATCTGGTTGGCCTCATCACAGACGGAATAGCATTCCTTCCGATTGCGGTGCCCCAGCCTTTTAACCAGGGAGCGGAAGCTGGATACGCCCGCACGCTCGGCATAAGACGCCGGGACGCCGACAGGAAATTCGAACCCCGCGAAGGCGCACCCGTTGTGCCCGGCTTCTTTGCGAAGCTGCCCAATAAGCGAGCCGGGAGGGCCAACCGGCTCCGGGGCGAAGGCTGTGTAACGACCGTCCGTGCCGAGGGCCGCCCTGGCGCTCCACCGCTTCTCTTCGCCGCCCCAGTCAGCGTGGTAAACCACGTTTGGCTTGATGGCTTGTGCCATGTGCGCTCTCTCCAATCGCCGGAGCTTTCCGAGGCTGATGAATTTTATCTTGCGCCTCGGCGGTATCTCGCGCACGTCGCCCGTGAAAGTGATTCTCCTTCGTGACGCGTGCCGATGACGCACGGAGAATTTTCCAAAGCTGTTCAGCTTCATCGCGAACCCGTCGTCGCCCAGATGGTGGAGGAGCGTGTCCTCAAGGCATGAGATGAATTTAGCCACGATTTCCTCAGCTTGCTTCCTTGTAGGCAAAGCGAATGTTTTCTGCACTGCCAGGACCAGCTCGTTTCGTCCGGCTCGCGATGAGGTCACCATTGGATATCTCCGCTGTTTATGGCAGGCTCGCTTCCTCTCCTACTTTAACGGTACGCTCGATCTTGGCCTCTTCGGGTTGTTAGGTCTCATGGTCGGAATCATCCAAAATCAGTTTGGCCGGTCCAGCTTCTTTTCGATGGATTGAAGGTTTCGGTTGACCAGGCGTAATTCTCGGTAGAGCAATCCGACCGCGAGGGCGGCCACGGCAACCAGTGATGCCACATTCGCGGACTTGGTGTCCCACCAGACAAATAAGCCCAGAAGCACCGCTCCAATGAGGTCCTCGGTTATTTCGTTCATGTTTCGTTCTCCTTGGGTCTGACAAGGTTGACTTGAAAGCTGGCCTTCCGCCGCTGACTTCAGTCGGCCTTTCGCCGGGAGGCCCGGACAGGTCAAGGCTGGTTATTCAATCTTCCGCACTTCTGGCAGTGGGGTTTTTGGCCGGGACCTTCAAGCCGCTTCAAAATCTTCTTTCCTTCGGCGCACATGGAATTGTCGTGATAGACCATTCCTTCTTTTGAGTGCCACGGTTTTCCTTTGGCTTTCTTGGACATTAACGTCCTCCCCTTTTCAGCGTTAGCCTAGCGTCTGAGTTTACAAGATGAGTGGCGGGGGAAGTGCCCTACTTAAATCCAAACTCCTCGGTGGACGGACGTGACGGATTGTAAGAAGGGGACGGAGACGAGAACTTGTGGGGTAAGGTGAAGTTGATACCGTCGCTTAGTTCAAAACGCCAGTCCCAAGAAAACGCACGCTTATCAAGATGGTCCTGTGAATTTTTCATATTCATAATGGTAAGCTGTTTGATATACCTTGTTGAGGCACCTTTTCTTGTGATGGCCAGGGGACAGTCCATTACGACTTGACCGTAGAGCCTCATGCACTCCCTCCACATCGTCGGTTTGAATGCCCAGTCCGTTGGAAGTTTGTTCTCGGTACAGAACCGCATAATTTCTTCGAGAAGAGATTCCAAAGACAGAAGCCGGTAAAGTGCAGAAGAAGGCTTAACTTCAGGCAGATTAACCGGTCCAGAGACACCAATTTCAGGGTCAAGACTGGCTAAAACTTTTCTTGCACCGGTACCCTCAAGTTCAACGTGTAGCACCCAATCGCAAAAGAATTTCAGCGTTGAAAACTCATCTTCCTTCGCCTTACCTTCCCGTTCGAGAAACTTGCGAATCTCAACCAATACATAGACGACGTCAGCTTCGGTACGAGGCGGCTCCCCTAGGATTGCTTCCAACTTTTCTTGAATAGCATCGAGCATGGCTTACCCCGTCTTCCCATCTTTTGCAATGCCCCTATTATGGCACGGGCGGGGGTGGGGTTCTAGCGTCCATACGCTTCCGCCTTTTGGCGGCCCTCACTTCAAGGACCCTCACCCTGGTGCTCACCGGGCGTCACGCTTATTATCTTCTCGACTAGTTCTATTGCGCCGCTCGGCGTCATATTCTGGTCCATTCCTGCTGATTCCGGGGCAGGCGGTCACGATTCCGAAACCACCATGGACATGATTCCAAAACGGATGATGCGCCTCAGCACTTTGGATAAGCGGCAATCTCGTTTTCGAGAGCGTGGCGGGGAATCGCTGCCGGGGGCACCGGGGCTGAGGGAGCGGCGCTAGCGAGCGGCCTCCAAGAACACCGACGCGGTGTACGGCACCGGACTGGCAATTCCAAGCTCTTCGCTTACGGCCCCGATGCCCTCGTCCCACTCCCGCCGTCTTGTGGGAAAACGCGGGTCGCCCGAGAAATACACGTTGGCCAGGAACGCGTCAACCTTCCCAATCTCCCGCAGGAAGAAGAGGCATGCCATCCTGATGGCCGACTGGTACAGGCGGCCAAGCCAATCGGCGTCCAGTCTCACGCCCAGCCATTCCTTTGTTCGCGCAAGCGACGACCGGATAAGTGACAGCGAGCCACCATGCGCACCGCAGCCGTTTCCATACAACTCCGGGATGTGGCTCTTCGCCTCGACAACCACGCAGCCGCCTCCGTCCAGCCGAGCGAGCGCATCCCAGCACGGCCCCCCACGCGGCCAGAACTCTTGCAGCTTTGGGGCGAGATGCCCCGCGCCGATAATTTCCAGGAACTCCTCATCTCGATATTCAGAGTAATTGTCCACTGCCAGAGGCGAGACCCAACGGATTGCCGATTCATCAACCTTGCACGGCCGAAGGGCCCGGCAACCGCGTGGCATAGTTCTGGCGTGCACTCGTTGACGTATGTTTGAATCTGTCGCTGGCTTCCGGCGCGTGCTCGGCCTGCGGCATCGGTGCGTGACGGGTCTCTCGGGCAGGGCATCGGTTCTTCCTCCTGGTTTATTCAGTTTTGTAGCTACCGCAGACTCGCACTTAAGCCCTCGGGGTACCGGCGCTTTAGTTCAAGCAGCAGTGGCCGCAGCAGGGCGTAATCGGGCGAGCAAGCCATGCGAGCCGCTGTTGCAACCGTGCGGACGAACATCGGCGTCCTGCCGCCCTCGGAGGCCCAGCGAAGCCAATCGCGGAGCTCGGGGTCGGTGTTGGCAGAGTCCATCACCGACAATATACCTCACAAGTCGAACTCGGCCTTTGAGGGCAGCCGCGCTCACGTCGCTGATCGCCCCCACTGCCATCGCCCGTCGAAACGTGGGGAACGGCGGGGGTCAACGGCTAGCGCGCAGCTGTCAGCGCCAGCTTAAGAGAAAGCCAATTTCCTCAGTCCAAAAGGGAACCACTTTGGGGAGCCTCATCGGCGGGGACGCGGTAAGAACTCCATACTAGTTTCTATATTCTTTACGTTTCCCCTGACCGACCAAGCCCACCCGGGGCGAAGCGAAGCGGGCACGGTCGGGTAGAGCGCTCGGTCAGGCAGCTCGACCAGTTCCCAGGCTTAGATTAATACCCGCAAGCGATAGCTGCTCATTCCTCTCGGTGCTCGGGAAATCAGTGGTCCACTGCAACGCCTCCGGCTCTTTCTGCACTACTTCCAATATAGCCATTTCAGCACCGTGCCAGAGAGTCACGCGATTGCCCTCGCGCTGCCATGTGCCGGGCATGCTTCGCTGCATGAGACCCTGGGTGCCATGTGGACGATCAATTCGCTGCACTAAAGTGAAGTGGCCCTTCCGAAAGAGACGCAGACAGGCGGTCATGCTTCCGCGATGCCCGACGTATTCGCTGAGGAGATTAAAGCGGCTCGTGCTCCAAAGCTCGTTCGCCATACGCGGCAGACTTAGGACAACGATCAGCGTGCCGTAGTCCAAAAATACTCCTGCCCAGGCATAAGGTCGGGTGACAGGCAGCATCCACATGCCTGTTACTAAAAGGACCCCGCCAATGAGTGGGACAGAGGAGTAACCGTGCCCGATACGACGTCTCATATAGAGATAAAACCAGTTACCAAGCGCGATCACACCCCCGAGGATTAAGACTCCAATCGCCAGATTCATGGCCGCATTGCTGGAATTCCCCATTTCATCCCCCGCTTTTGCCCAAAAACCTATAGTAGCGGCCCTGTCGAGTCAAGCTACAGCCACGGCGGGTACCCGCCACCAGGGGTGGAGACTACAATGTGTGCTGCTCGCAGAAGGACCAGGAGGATTCAGGCCTCCATGTCGCGCGACTGACAAGAGCCTCGATGCCGTCTGCTCAATAAGGAGGTAAGAATCTGCGAAACCCGTGAAAGAGTACAATCAACATGAAGAAGACATTTCGCAAGAAAATTCCGAAGGCTGAAAGTGGCAACGCATCCTCCCATTTGTTCTGGGAGACCGCACATCCCAATCTTTCCCCAAGTCGTTCCATCCACCTGACGCTCCTTGGCCATTCCCACAAACCATCCAGCCAAACCCGGGGAATCCCGGTCTTGCCAACGCAAGCTCCGATGATTCCCCCCACAATTGCGGCCGTCGTGTCTGTGTCCCCGCCGCAACGCACCACTTCGAGGATTGCGGATCGAAAGTCCTTCTGATATCGGAACCAGACATGAAGGCAAACTGGGACGGTATGATAAACATATCCGCTGACCCCGTTGAGGAGACCCAGCCCCTTGGCAAAGGATCGTGGTGACTCACCGGCAGCAGCACTATCAACTGCTTTTCTTACGAGGTCGAGCAATTCAGTCCCTTGCGGGGGAAGCACGCTTTGGAGGCATTCGAGATAGGTCAGTGGGGCAATATTCTCCTCGGAGTTCCTCGAAGCAAGATATGCTGCGAGCGCAACCGCTAATGCCCCATACTCTGCTTTGGGATCGGTATGGGTGATCCGCGTGGATGCCGCGACAAGTCCCCGGAGAATTTGGATATCATGACCGTAGCCTACACCAAGGATTGCGCTTCTCATGGCTGGGCCGTTTCCAGCCGAGAACACGCCGCTGCTGTAGGCTGGGAAGCCTAGCCACAATTTGATGATGGCCTGCAACGTGGCAATTCCAATCCCGGCAGGCAGACCCAGCAGCCAGACGCGAAGTCGCCAGGCCAGCTCCCTCCGGAATAACTCGATCTCTCCACCCGACACAATCAGGGCCTGCGCGACAAGACACGTATGCTCGGTGTCGTCCGAAGTCATCCCCCTACCAAAAAAGAAGTGATGTCCGCAAATGTCTGGGAAGAGGCGAAGCTGTCTTCGTGGCGAGAGGCCTTCATAGGGAAGGCCGATAGCATCACCCACGGCTGTACCCAATAAGCAGCCAATCACAGCACCTTCAAGCGCGTTCGGCATACCTTCGACTTTCCTGTTTGACCGGCGGAGGTCATGGGGCTGGCCGCCCGACGGGCGGGCGAGCAGCGTGTCTATCTTGGACTCCGACCTGCCCGAGTCGGCACCCACTTGGCGTTGTGAGGCCGAGGCTCGCAACTTAGGGTCGTGAAGCCAGCTTGCATACCCTTCCTGGCTCGGCGGCAATGGACACCGTATCAGCTATCTCCCATTCTGTTTTGCCGGATAACTTTCGATCTTTTCGCGAAGCGCGGACAAGTGTGGCATAGCCACGCCCAGATTCTCTCCGGTGTGGAGCACATCGAGGTAATAGCGTTTCATCTCGTCCGGACTGTAGGCAAAGTGACTCGCCTTCAGAATGCGTCGACCCTTTTCAGTGAATAGAATGGCATACCTCGCGGCAAGGCCCGCAAGCCAGAACGGCATGTTCAGAATTCTTTTCGCGTCGGGATAATGCTTTAGATCGACGCCACGGGCTGCTACCACATCCAATGCTTCCCGGATGGCCCACGCTCCCAGCCTCACGGTCTTGAAACTCCGAGTCGCTTCGGCGATCCCTCCCGCCCAAAGGCAGATGCCTATGCCGCCAGCGTTGATCGCATGGTGTACCCACAGCCATTCGATTATGTTGGGTTTGATGTCGAGGCTGAAACCCGCCCGCTCGAACAATCCCGTCACGGACTTGAACTTCTCGGGATCGGAGCCTTCCAACATCCCGAAACGCACCGTGGGAGCCACGGTTGCGACGAGGGTACGCTGTGCATCGGGGCCACCGCTAGCAGCGGAATAACCCCAAAGGATAGAAGATCGCGGCAGAACACTGTCAATCTCCGCCGTTCCATCCCAATTAGCGGTGAACAATAGAAAGGTGGCGCGAGGTGCGCCGAGCAGGTATTGGCGGATGGCCTCGGCCGCCTGGTAGTGCTTGGTAGCGACAATCACGAGGTTAAAGCCGTCTGAAGGGCTGATCTGCCCGACCGTCTTCGGGGCGTAGGTCACCCGGATGTTTTTCCGAGAACCGGGCCTCAAATCCAGCAGGTCTAAGGTGTCGGTGCCAGGAAGCCCTTGGTTGCGCACGACGTGGGTGACGTCGATGCCTGCCTTGGACAAGGCCCAGCCGTAAATTGTTCCCACCACACCCCTGCCGATGATGAGGACTTTCATGGCGTTCTCGCTTGCCGCCGACAGTCTCGTATGTTCTCAGTGAAAGGAATACCTGGAACAATGTCAGAAGTCATGATCGCAGGTCGCAGATCGAGCCGAAGTTTACCAGGGAAACGCTTCTGGCCGCAACGCCACACAAGCCACGGGTTGTGTCAAGCATTTGTCAGTTGAGCTCCGCGAGAATACAAGACTTCGAACCAAGTTGTTCCGCAGCGAGCGATCCAGAGGCGGAGCTTGAGGAGGCGGTGAGCGCCGCGTCGTGTCC
>Ga0187858_10005918_pt1 | contig 11066 bp, 4 predicted proteins | sample June2016WEW_8_15_FD_133015 | JGI IMG/M metagenome (GOLD analysis project Ga0187858, IMG submission 133015) | Peatland microbial communities from SPRUCE experiment site at the Marcell Experimental Forest, Minnesota, USA - June2016WEW_8_150 | ecosystem: Environmental > Terrestrial > Soil >...
GCTCGGCCAGGGTCTCGGTGCTGTCGGTGAGGATCGCCCGCGCGACCGTTTGCAACAGGACCCGCTCTTCCTCCGACAATTGCTCGCTGCGCCGCAAAAAGATCCCGCCGGGCTTGTCCGCCCGGTGCGCTTCCGTGCCGGCGGCGATCAAGCTCAGGATGCGGTCCTGCAAGACTTGACGATACCCGGAGAAATCCTCGTTCAGGATGACCAGATCGACTTCCAATCCTTTCTCGTGCCAATAGGCGTGGGCCTGGAGCACCTGTTTCACGAGATCCATCCGGTGCACATCGGCGATGCGCATCAGGAGGATCGGCAGGTCGCCCGAGATCCCGAAGGCCCACAGGCCGGACTGGCCGAGCCGGTTGCGGGTGAGGATGCCGGCACCGGCGCGCTCGAGCGGGTTGGCGTGAATGATCGAGCTGGCCAACCGCGCATACACCTGGGCCTCCGCCTCGGTCAGCTGCAACTGGCGCAGCACGAGCTGGCTATGGGACCAGGCCATCTCGAAGGCGCGCGCCGCGATGTGTGGGTCGCGATATTTAGTGATCAACGTCAGCGCCGCCGCGCGCGTTTCGGCCATGCCGGAGATGATGTGCCAGTTGGCGGAGGTGTCGGATTGGATGACGACGCCTTGGCGAATCGAGACCATCGGATCGAGCACCGAGCCATCCGTGTTGGAAAGCGGGCCGACCTCGTCGAACGCGGCGGGGTTGCCAACGGAGCGGCAGCGACCGATGAATCTGGAGCGGTCCGTTTCGTAGGACGTGCCGCCCGCCAGTGTGCCTTGCGTGGTCAGCAGATGAAACATCCAGGGCGGTTTCTCGCCGGGCGCGCGCGGCCGGCGCGTGCACAGAATGGCCTGCGAGCTACGGAGAATCTCCGTCTGCACGAACAGATTGCTGAAGGCCGGGTGCGCGAGGTCGGCGTTCAACGGAGCGAGGACGACTTCTGCGTAACTGGTCAGCTCGATGGTGTGGGTCAGGGGCGAGAGATTCGTCAGTGTTACGCGGCGGACTTCGACGTCGTCTTCGGGCGACACGGCGACTTCCGTGTGCGCGTCGATATCCCCGTCGCGGCGGCGATATTCGGCGCGGCCTTGCACGAAGATCGCCTCGTATTTCTTCGACGGCCGCCGCGTTGGTTGATAGGCCGACGACCAGAGTGCGCCCGTGGCGGCGTCGCGCAGATAGCAGAACGTGCCCCACCCGTCGCACGTTGCGTCCTCGCGCCAGCGGGTGACCGCCAGGTCTTTCCATCGGCTATACCCGCCGCCCGCGTTGGTGGCCATGACGTGATAGCGGCTGTTGGACAACAGGTGGACCTCGGGAATCGGGGTGTGCGGCGACGGGAACACGCGTATTGTGGCGACCGCGAGAGCCGGCGGCCGGCGTGCGGCGCTGACTTCCGCCGCGTGCGGCTGCAACGGGGAAGCGACCTTGGGAATGCGCTCCTGCAGGAGCAACTCCGACGCCTTGAAGCACGGGTCATACAGGAACCGTCGCTGCATGGGCCGGTTCAACAGCAGGTACGTGAGCGCCAGTAGGCTCATCCCTTGGTGATGCGCCATGTAACTGCGGAGCGGAGCGCAGGTCTTGCCGCGGGGCACGCGTGCGGGCGTGAAATCGATCGCTTCATAAAGCCCGTACGCGCCGTGGTAGCCGTTTCCCGCCAGCCTTTCCAGATTCTGGCAGGCCTCGCGGGGCGCGACCATCAACGCCAGCAGCGACGCGTACGGCGCGACGACCAAATCGTCGGCGAGACCGCGCTTTAACCCCAACCCCGGCACGCCGAACGCGCCATACTGATAGACGCCGCGGGTATCGGTGACGTTGTAGCACGACTCGGAAATACCCCACGGCACGCCGCGCTGGCGGCCGTATTCGATCTGCCGTGCCACGACGGCCCGGTAGGTCTGATCGAGCAGCGTGTGCTCGTAGGTCGGCATCAGCAGCAGCGGCATCAGGTACTCGAACATCGAGCCGCTCCACGACAATAACGCCATCGCGCCATCGTGAGTGGTCAACTGCCGGCCCAAGGCAAACCAATGGTCTTGCGGCAACTGATCCTGGGCGATGAGGATGAAACTAGCCAGCCGAGCCTCCGAGGCCAGCAGATCGTAAAACGACGGATCGTGGCGGCGGTCGCTGACGTTATAACCAATTGACAACAAATCGCGGGATGGATCGTACAGGAAGGCGAAGTCCATTGCCGACTGGGTGGTGCAACGCTGGGCGAGTTGATCGATCCGTCGGATACGCTCGGTGGCGCGATCGCCCCCTGTGGGCGCGGCGGCCAACTCCTGCAATGTCGGCACGTGATCGAACTGCTGGGGATCGGGAATGAGGAACTGCAAATCGTCCCTCACGTCGTTGCACTGCCGGACGAAAGCGTGCGCCCACCATTGTTGTTCCGTGTCGCCGTTGGCGGGAAGTGCGGCGAAATCACGGCTGAGTTTCTGGAGCAACGCCAATGTTGCCGCGAGATTGGACGGTGGCGGAGATTCCAGTTCTTCTCGGAGACGGTCGATTGACGAAGACGATAGCTTTTCCAAGGTATCACGCAGCCCGGTAAAAAGGCGTGGCGAAACGATTGGTTGGCTCTTCAATTCCAAAAGTCCGGCACGCAAAGTATGCAACGCCCCGGCCAGATTGCCGCTATCGACACTCGACACGTAGAGCGGACGCAACGGTTTTAGCGTATGGGTGTCGTACCAGTTGTAGAGATGGCCTCGGTAGCGTTCGAGTTGTTCCACCGTCGTGATGGTTTTGTCCGTGCGATCGAGCAGTTGGCCGGCGGAGAGGTATCCGAAATCGCCCGCCGCCAGATTGGCCAGCAGGGCCATGCCGATGTTGGTTGGCGAGGTGCGTGAGGCGACCACGGGTGTCGGGACTTCCTGGAAATTGTCGGGCGGCAACCAGTTCTGCTCGGCGTTGACCAGCACTTCGAAGTACCGCCAAGTTTGCCGGGACAAGCCGCGCAGAAAAGTCCGTTGCGCGTCGGATAACCGCGGTAGCGCCACCACGAGTGGCCGGCTGATCCACCAACCGACGACGGGGGACAGCAGCCACATCAGCAACACCGGCCCGCTGACGAGCAGTTCACCGGGATGTGTGACCGCGAGACCCGTTATACCGGCGACAGCGAACAACGGTGCGACCCACATCTCTCGGAAGAAGTCGGCCAGCGTGGTGCAGTTGTTGCGCTTCGCATAACGCGGTGTATGCCAGAGCAGCAGCCCGCGTCGAGTGAATAGCATGCGCCCGCCGGAAACAAGGATCGCGTCCAAATTGATGACGGCGCGATACGGCAAAGTGCTCAGCCTCAGACCAACTTCTGCCAATTGACGGCCCAGCGACTTCAGGGTGGTGTCCAGATGAACGGCCCCCGCCCGCTCCCGTGGTTTATGAGCCACTTCCACCAGCGTCGCCAACAGCACAGGCAGTAGGAGCAACAGGAGCGCGAAACGCGTCCAGAAACCCGTCGGCTCCGGTGCCATCATCCAGCCACCGAGCAACAGCAACAACAGGGCGGGCGGTACGAGGCTGCGGCGCAGATTGTCGAAGATTTTCCACCAGCCGAGCGCAGTCAACGTGTTTGGCAGACGCTTGTTGGCCGGCCCGAGTACGCGCGGTAGGAGCCAACCGGCAATTTGCCAGTCGCCCCGGATCCAGCGATGGCGGCGGCTCATTTCGACAGCGAAACTTGACGGCTGGTCCTCATGCAATTCCACATCGGAAACCAACGCTGAGCGGGCATAACCACTTTCCACCAGATCGTGACTCAGGATGAGATTCTCTGGGAATCGACCGGCCGTGGCCTGCCGGAACGCGTCCACGTCGTAGATGCCTTTGCCGACGTAGGATCCCTCAGCGAACAGGTCCTGATACACGTCGGAGACCTCACGCGTGTAAGGATCAATCCCGGCTTCACCGGAACTGAGCTGGGCGAAGCGCGAGCGATTGGCCGAGAGCAGGTTGATGGGCGTGCGCGGCTGCAAAATGGCGTAGCCCTCGACCACGCGGCCCGCCAGTGGATCAAACCGTGGACGGTTCAACGGATGCGCCATCGTGCCGATGAGTTTGCGAGCGGCATCGCGAGCGAGACCGGTATCGGTGTCCAGCGTGAGGACGTATCGAATCGTGGGGAGGAGTGTCAGGTCGCCGATGATCTCGGAGAACGGATCATGTGGGCCGCCGCGCAGCAACGCGTTGAATTGCTCCAACTTGCCACGTTTGCGTTCGTAGCCCATCCAGAGGCGCTCGTGCGGATTCCAAACACGTGGCCGATGGAACAGATAAAAGACGGTCACGCCCTCGGGGCTGTACTGCGCATTCAAAGACTGGACGCCATCGCGCGTCAGCTGCAGCAGATCCGAATCGTCTGGCTGCGCCAACTCGGGTGCATCACGGTAGTCGGTGAGCAGTGCGAAAAACAGGTTCGGGTCGCGGTTCCCCAAATAGCGAATCTCCAAGCCTTCCAGCAGATTGGTGACGGCCTGCGGACTGGTCAAGAGCGTGGGAATGACCACCATTGTACGGCTGGCTGCCGGGATCCCTTTCGAGAAATCCAGCCGCGGTAGCAGGCGCGGGCCGACCATGACATTCGTCAACAAGTTCACCAGCGCGACCGCCATCTGTGACGCACCAATGATTGCCAGCGCCAGCAACAACCAGCCCCGCCAATCATGCCAGCCAAACAGGCTGACCGTTTTCAGCACCAGACTGGCCGTGGCCGCCGTGATCACCAACAGGGAACTGACATAACAGAAAAGCGGGCATCGGCGAACCGTCCGGACAAGTGACCGACGGAGTGACCAGCGAACATGAACGACGCGCTCCAGATGCGGTCGGCCTTTGTCGATGAGATAGAATCCCACGTGGGCGCTACGCACCTGCGGGCCGTCGCGCCGGGACGCGTCCGCCGCGAGTTGGATCGCAGCGCGGGCCACCCCGTCTTCGGTGACCCTGGACTGTCGCGCCATGGCTTCGACGCTATGGCGATACCGGTCCCGCGTGACGAAATCCATCGTGGCATACACGTCCGCTGGATCGGTGCGCAACGTCTGCTCGACGATGCTCATCGTCTCGATGAATTCCCGCCAGTCGATCGCGTTCAGGAAGCGCAGACTGCCGATGCTGTTGCCGATGGACACCTGATCGGCCGCCTGGGTCTGGTTGTCCGCACGCTGCAATTGCTCGAGAGTCAGGCCTTGTTCGGCGAGCCGGTGCTCGACCCAACTCTGGACGGTCGCCAGCGCCGGGATCCGCCCCTGCAACCGCCCGCAGAACTCCTCCACGAACTGGTTGCTGAACGGCGGATCGGATTGGGCCATATCCGCCAAGACGTGGAGCACCATCGCTGGCGGCTCCTCCACAGCCGACAATAGGCGGTCGGCCCACAGGTTGGCCAAATTCCGATCTTGTCGCCGCTGGGCAATGTGTACCGACACGCGCCGCAGATTCTCGATCAGCCCCAACCGCAGCATGATCGGCACGGCCCATAGTTCGCCAAGCGTCAGCGGGGTGACCGACTGGTAGGCGGTGACGAAGTGGCGGATGTTTTCATCGTCCACGCGGCCGTCCACGTGGGCGATCAACTCCAGGGCGATGTCATAAACGCGGGGAAACCCTGCCGCCACTCCTTTCAACAGACGCGGCAACTCGCGGCTGTAGGTCCGCGGCAAATGCAAGCGCGTCACACGGATTTGCTGTTGCACCAGATAAAAATTATCCAGGAGCCATTCACCTGCCGGACCGGCGCGCCGGCCATCGGCCTCCGCGCCGGTCACCAGATCGTAGGCCTGAAGGAGAACCCGTTCGTTATCCGCCAACCGCAGCAGCAACCGATTCGACCCGCGCTTTGGGTCGATCAGATGCTGTCCCGCCAGCGCGATGGCATGCCGCTGCAACTGCTCACTGGTGAACAGTTCGGCTCGCAATGGCGCCTCGCTGGCCCGCGGGCGTGAGTGTCTCCGACCGACCCGCCAGTTGTGGTAGCGCAACGACATAATCTGCCCATTGTTCGTGTTACCCGACTGCGACGCCCAGATTCAACATAACATCGGAATTCATCCGGTGGAGCGACGACCGTCTCCCCAGCCGCCATCGAGGCCGGCAGGCTCGTGCTCAGACTGCACGTGGCTCTGCTCGACCGAGACGATTCGACCGAGGTCTTTGACCGGGTTCATCGGTTCGAGATGCGGGTGGATGTTAGTTGGTCCGGTTTGGTCACTGCCATAGGCTATGCGAACCGCTGGCATTTGTCCTGTAGGGTGTACACCCCATAACGCCCGCTTGGTCTGCCCGCCTATTATCCGAAGAATCGAATTCACCGGCGCCTCCACCACATCCATCGAGGACGCGGTTGCCAAGGCCATTAAGCGTGCGGACACAACCGTCAAGAACCTCTGTTGGTTTCAGATGGTCGAAACGCGCGGCGACATCGCCAAGGGAAATGTGCATCACTGGCAGGTGACCATCAATGTCGGCTTCGCCGTTAAAGGCTGAACGCCGTCGAGCAAGATTGCGCTCGCTTCTGCTGGTGTCTCCGCCCGCCGCCGCGCACGGAATGGGCGTGGCGCGGCAGTTTGCCGTCCCGCGATCCGGCGAGCGCTTTGTTTCATGAACCCCCCGGTGGGTGAACACCCCATAGCGCCCGCAGGGCTTCCTGCTTATCGTCATGCCATGAAAGCCAATCACAAGAAGAGGGCATTGACGTTGGGTAATCTTATCGAGACCGTTTACGGCATCTGTGGGACTCGCCGGGCCAGAGGAATCATTCGTCTCGCCATTGATGCCCACATCGTTATGTACCGAGAACAACAATGTGCTTTTGATTTACTGAACGGAAGGGGGACTCCATGACAGTTGGGCGGTTCCAGATTAAATCCGAGGTGGTCGCTCCGCTCGACGTAGCCGACGAATTTACTCCCGCATTCCCCCAAGCCTTGGAGGATTTGGATGTCGGCCCGGGATTTCTAGCTGACCTCGCTCTGAAGACGGTGTCGCTGGATGCAGAATGCACAACGGCACGCGTGGCGCAACGGCTGCGCGTGGGAGTTTTGCTCACAAACAAGCTCTTGGAGCAACTCGTGGCGGAAACGCTGATCGAGAAGAAGGGCATGGCGACTCCGTGTAATTATCGTTACGGGATGTTGGAGCGCGGCTGGGACAAGGTGGATCGACTGATGAACGTGTGCAGTTATGTCGGCCCTGCGCCTGTGTCGCTGAAGACGTACACGGAAATGATCACCGGTCAGGTCCGCTGTCGTCGGCCCGTGCCCCGCGCCGTGATGGATCGGGCTCTGAGCCATTTGCTCCTATCGGAAACCACGAAGCGGACACTCGCGCTTGTGTCCAGCTCGGGTCGCAGCCTGTTCTTGAGCGGGCCTTCGGGGAACGGCAAAACGGCGATGGCCCGGGCGTTAGTTGACGCGATTCCCGGCAGCGTGTGGATTCCCTACGCCATTGAGGTGGATGGGCAGGTCATCCGCGTTTTCGATTCGCATAATCATCAGACGGTCGAACCGCCGCGCACCGAGTTCGACCATCGCTGGGTGAGAATTCGCCCGCCGCTGGTCGTGGTCGGCGGCGAACTGACCATCCAGAGTCTTGACATCACTTGCCCGGACCTACAGCGGTTATACGAAGCGCCGTTCCAAGTCAAAGCCAATGGCGGGGTACTGGTGGTGGACGATTTGGGCCGGCAACGCTGTTCCGCTCGCGAACTTCTCAACCGCTGGATAAATCCGCTGGAAAACGGTGTGGACTATCTCACGCTAAGCACGGGCAAGAAACTTACCATGCCGTTTGAGCAGACCGTTGTGTTTGCGACTAACCTGACCGGTGCGGACTTGGAGGACGAGGCGTTCCTGCGGCGCATGGGCTACCGTCTGACCGTTAGGCCGCCCAACCCAAACACTTACGCCACCATCTTCAACCGCTACGCCCAATCCCGCAGCTTGGTGGTCGATCCGCACTTCATCGTGCACGTTCTGGGGCGCTACGCCGATGAAAAACGGACGCCGAAATGCTGCGAGCCGCGCGACTTGATTGAGCGCGCCCTTGACCTTTGCAAAGTTCGAGCCGAACCGAATCAACTGACCACCGAAATCTTGGATGCAGCTTGGGACGCTTACTTCGGCGTCTCCCGTTGACAGACAGTTCCGCCACCGATGCGGGCAACAATTGCCAGGACTTGGTCTTTGGGCGGTTCGCCGAGGCGGTGGAGGTGACGGCGATTGAGCGGGTACTAAAACGAAAAGCGGGCTAGCCCTCAACGCTTAGTCCTGCGCGTCTGCCAGTTCCGCCACTGACCCGATGGTTTTCAGTTTCATCATTTCGGTTTTAGCGCCATGCGACGTTGCTTGTGCTGCTTTGCAATGGTTCTCTTTCTGCTTTTGGTCTGCGGCCCAAGCCACATTGGCCCCCTCACTGTATTCCCGCAGTGGGGACAGATTATCTTCTGTCGCTTGACCCGGTCACGCCAAACGTGCTTGCTTAACGGCTCAACGGTAATAAAGAAGGCTCTTCTGCAACGCTCGCAATGCAACTCGTGCGGTTGTTCTGGACTTCTTTGCTTTACGCCTCGTTCAGGTATCATGATTTATCCTTCGTCCTCTGGCACGGTTCATCGACGCGAGCTCCATAAACCACAGCCATTTATCTATTCCGAGCGAGATTTCGGTGAGTGGATCCATCGTGTTGGCGGCGTCAAGTTGGCGCTCCGTCCGAAACTAGATGGTGTGCGGGACTTTGCTCGACGGACGCCACGGTCACATTTACAAACACCGTGGATTCGTCGTAACTGATCCGGTCAACTTTGCCCGTCGGTATCTGCACCTCTTTGCCGGAAAGCAGATGACCGGTTTTGATCACCAGGCGACAAATCGCCCAGCTCTGGGCGTCCACCATAAAATCACAGACGTGGCCGATCGTTCCATCGCTCGCCTTGACATGGTACCCGTTCACGGCTTGCGCGCTCCGCAGATGCGCATCGGCGCGTTCGGGTTGCGGGCTTCTCGCAGTGGCTCGCTCGCTCGGGAGAGGTTTTGTTGGCAATTCCAAAATCGGGAAGCCGCTCATGCCCCACAACGCATTGCCCTGCCAATAGTAGGGCCAACCGTAGTAACGGTAATACTCCTCTTCGTATTGACGCGACACCGGCTTGTGCGACTCAATCGAAGGGCTGTCCTCAATCTGTTTCCGGGTCAGGTTCGCGCACAGGACTTTTCCGTCCTGATGGAGATTGCCGAAGGCATGGGGAGAGAGGAGCACCCGTCGCCCCGGCAGCCACGAGCCTGTGTCCGCGACCAGGTAGCGAATCACCCAGTTCTGATCGTCAAAGTAAAAATCCTTCACGTGGCCGATGTCGCCATCCGATGCCCCGAGTTTGATTCCGTATAATTGTTGGATGCTTTGTAACATGGACTTTGTCCTCCGTATAAATTGTGAGGGGCTGCTTCCACTGATTGAGAGCTTAAATCTCTTGTTTATCCTCTTTCGCGGCGGCTTTGGCGGCTTGGAGCATTTGATCATGCTCGGCCTCGTTGACGCCTTCATCGACGAGCCGTTCTTCCTCACCTCGCCCTTCGTTATCCTCGTCCTCATCGGAACTTTCCCGCGCCTTGTGTCCAGTGGAGCCCGGCACCGGGTCCCAGCGTTCCGATTCGGGCACCGATTCAAGGGCTGTCTCCTGGGGGTCTATATCTGATCCGCCCGTCAATTCCCGTTGCGCCTGTTCCAACTCGGAGTCCAATACATGTTTCGGGGAATGACCATTGATCATGGCTAGTTCCTGAGCCCGCTTCAGCACCATTTCCCGGGTCACCGTGCCGATGCCGATGAAATTCTCGGCGAGAATGCCTTTCGTGAGGGGATTTTGTTCCATAGGCTTACGCTCTCTGTATTGACGCAATCGTTTTATCCGCAGGTTGAATGAGGTAGTCACCGTCGTGAATACGCTGGTTGTGTTTCACGGCATCACGATAAGCCGGCAAGCCTTGCCGGTGCTATGGGGTGTTGACCCCACCGGGGATTTGATGAACCCACACGCGGTCAGCGCGGCCTTGGCGCTAACGCGAGGCAGTCTGAGTCAGGTCAGTGGCGACGAGCACAACCAAGGCCCGCTGGTCAACGACGGCTCCGAAGATCTTGCAAAGTCCGGGCAGTTTTCCGAGGGCGCGTAACGGGATTTCGGCACGACAGAGTGTACTTGCCCCGGTGCGCCCCACATTGAAGACAGAGCGCCGGTGTGCCACAGTCGCGTCGGTTTTTGGGGAGTGAGGGAGTATGTTTCGAGCCACGGGTCAATATACGCCGCAATGACACCGTCCGGTCAATATGGGGCGTCCGCCCACGGAGAATCAGCCACGTTTGCGTTTCCTCTGGGGCGCAAAGATCTCAACGTGCCTGCCGTTCTTGAATTCCGCGCTGGCAAACCACCGGTGGGAATCGACTGTTGCGCCCTTGCGCTTGGAGTCCTTCACAAAGCGACGGACCAGGTCATCTTGAGTCCTCTTACGCACGTTGACAATCTAGCACCCTGTGAAACCCCGTGCAAAGTCCCCTGAGCGGTTGGATGCCATTGGCTGGCACGTCAAATACATGGAAGCCCGACGGGCTCACGGGCATGCAGAAGCGAGTAAGGACAGCAAGAGGTCTGCCGTGATCGCAGATTGGCTTGAGGGAGTCGGGCGGAGGCGGTGGCAGATCGAGTGTGGCAATTTCGCCAGCCTTCTCGTCAAACCGCTCCAAGGAACCGATTGCGCTGGTGGCGGCACCGAGATTTTTGCAGGCCTTACCCAATGGGGGGGGATGCCCGCAAACCAAGTGGTGGCAACCTGGGTGAGGCCAGGTGAGGCTAGGAGAAGCGTAGCCACCATTGTGGATTGTTCACGGGCATCCACTGCCTACCGTGAACAGGAATCACTGTCAGCGAGGTGGGGGTGAAGACACCCCAGTATTGAGCAACAACTCCTGTTCTCGTAACTCAAGATACTAGGTGGCACGTCATCCGCGCACAATGGGGTGAATACCCCATAGCGAAGAATCGCCTAATCCGCC